>ERZ1292640.4573-Hain-H43-02um-R1-4573-length-10502-cov-4_pt1 | contig 10502 bp, 12 predicted proteins | sample MGYA00564404_ERZ1292640 | MGnify/ENA primary metagenome ERZ1292640 (study PRJEB36523, sample SAMEA6512636) | groundwater metagenome | collected 2019-01-08 | study: AquaDiva: Metagenomics assemblies of 32 groundwater samples | reverse complement strand
GACGAGGACCCGTACACGACCCCGATGCGGATCTTCCCCGCCTCCCACTACACGATGGGCGGGCTGTGGGTGGACTACAACCTGATGAGCACCATCCCCGGGCTCTTCGTCCTGGGCGAGGCGAACTTCTCCGACCACGGCGCGAACCGCCTCGGCGCGAGCGCGCTGATGCAGGGCCTCGCCGACGGCTATTTCATCATCTCGTACACCATCGGCGACTACCTCGCCCGCACGCCGAGGGCCAACGTCCCCGGCGACCACCCCGAGGTCCGAGCGGCCGAGGGCGCCGTGAACGACCGCGTCGCGCGCCTGCTCGGGATCCGGGGCACGCGGACGGTCACCTCGTTCCACCGCGAGCTGGGCCGCATCATGTGGGAGCACTGCGGGATGGCGCGGAACAAGGCGTCCCTCGAAGCCGGGCTGCAGAAGATCCCGGCCCTGCGCGAGGAGTTCTGGCGGAACGTCACCGTGCCGGGCTCCGGCGGCGAGCTCAACCAGTCGCTCGAGATGGCCGGCCGGGTGGCCGACTTCCTCGAGCTCGGCGAGCTGATGATGCGCGATGCGCTGGAGCGTGACGAGTCGTGCGGCTGCCACTTCCGGGAGGAGCACCAGACACCCGACGGCGAGGCCAAGCGCGACGACGAGCGCTTCGCCCACGTGGCGGTCTGGGAGCACACCGGCGACGGCCGACCGCCGGTGCGGCACCAGGAGCCGCTCGCCTACGAGTACCTCCAGCTCGCGACCCGGAGCTACAAGTGATGAACCTGAAGCTGAACGTCTGGCGCCAGAAGGACGCGCGGACCCCGGGCCGCTTCGTCACCTACGAGGCGCGCGACATCAGCCCCGACATGTCGTTCCTCGAGATGCTCGACGTCGTCAACGAGCGCCTCATCGCGAAGGGCGACGACCCGATCGCCTTCGACCACGACTGCCGCGAGGGCATCTGCGGGACGTGCGGCGTGGTGGTGAACGGCCGGCCGCACGGGCCGCGGGAACGGACCACCGCCTGCCAGCTGCACATGCGCAGCTTCCGGGACGGCGACGTCCTCACCATCGAGCCGTGGCGCGCCAAGGCGTTCCCGGTCCTGCGCGACCTCATCGTGGACCGCGGCGGCCTCGACCGCATCATCACCGCCGGCGGATTCATCGGCGCCGCCATCGGGAGCGCCCCCGACGCCAACGCCCTGCCCGTGCGCAAGGAGTCCGCGGACCTGGCGATGGACGCCGCGGCCTGCATCGGCTGCGGCGCCTGCGTCGCGGCGTGCCCCAACGCCTCCGCGATGCTCTTCACCGCGGCGAAGGTCTCGCACCTCGGCCTGCTGCCGCAGGGGCAACCCGAGCGCCACGAGCGCGTGCTCCGGATGATCGCGCAGATGGACGCCGAAGGCTTCGGCGGCTGCACCAACCACGAGGAATGTCAGGCCGCCTGCCCCAAGGGCATCGCGACGGAGTTCATCGCCCGGATGAACGCCGACTTCCTGGTGGCGAGCCTCGGTCGGGGCCGCCGCGAGGCGAGGCTGGGGGATAGCGCAGGGGGGTAGACAGGAGGCAGACGCCACGACGCCCAGACGCCAAGGGGCGTTCAGGGTTCGGGAGGGCAGACGCCACGACGCCAAGGAGCAGCGGGGATCCGAAGCCCGCCTCTCCTTGGCGTCTGGGCGTCCTCGCGTCTTGGCGTCTGCCTGTCTTACAGCTTGACTTGCCCGATCGACTCCCGCACCGCGTCACCCGACTTCGCCAAGGCGGCGCGCTCCGCGGGGTTCAGGTCGATCTCGATGATCTTCTCGAGGCCGCCGGCCCCGATCTTGCACGGCACGCCGAGGAAGACATCCTTCATCCCGTACTCGCCCTGCAGCCACGCCGAGCAGGGCAGGATCCGCTTCTTGTCCTTCGCGACCGCCTCGGCCATCTGCACCGCCCCGGAGGCCGGCGCGTAGTAGGCAGAGCCGGTCTTCAGCAACGCTACGATCTCGGCGCCGCCGTTCCGGGTTCGCTGCACGAGCTTGTCGATCTGTTCCTGGGGCATCAACTGGGTGAGCGGGATGCCTGCGACGGTGGTGTACGAGATGAGCGGCACCATCGTGTCGCCGTGGCCCCCCAGGACCATCGCCTGGATGTCCTCGACGCTGATGTCCAGCGCCTCCGCGATGAATGAACGGAAGCGGGCAGTGTCCAGCACCCCCGCCATCCCGAAGACGCGCTCGCGCGGCGCCCCCAGCACCTCGCGCAACACGTAGCACATCGTGTCGAGCGGATTGGACACCACGATGACCATGGCCTTGGGGCTGCACCTCCTGATCTCCTGCGCGACGGACTTCACGATGTCCACGTTCGTCCGCAGCAGGTCCTCGCGGCTCATGCCGGGTTTCCGCGCGATGCCCGCCGTCACGATGAAGAGATCCGACCCTTCGGCTTCGCCGTAGCCGTTGCTGCCGATCACCCGCGAATCGAACCCCTCGATCGGGGCCGACTCCCACTGATCGAGGCCCTTGCCCTGGGGAATCCCCTCGACGATGTCGACGAGAACGACCTGGCGCGCGAGTTCCTTTGTCGCCACCAGATGGGCGGTCGTCGCCCCAACGTTGCCAGCGCCCACGACGGTGATCTTGTTCACGCGGTAGCTCCTGCCAGTGTCCGGCGGTAGTGGGCCTTGAGGACGTCGTACAGCGCGATCCCGGCGGCCGTCGCCAAGTTGAGACTGCGCACCGGTCCGCTCATTGGGATATGCAAGATTCGTTCCCGGTGCTTCTCGATGATGCGCGCCGGCAGACCGTCGCGCTCGTTCCCGAAGACGAGGCACGCGCCGTCCGGGATCGCAACATCCCACAGCGACTGCGCGCCGCGCGCCGAGAAGTACCAGCAGCGTTCCCGCGCCATGGCCTCCCGGAAGTACCGCCAGCCCGGATGCACCCACAGGTCCACGGCATCCCAGTAATCCACGCCGGCCCGCCGCAGCGAGGCGTCGTCGAGCGAGAACCCCAGCGGCTCGACGAGGTGCAGCGACGTGTCCGTGGCCGCGCACAGCCGGGCGATGTTGCCCGTGTTCGGCGCGATCAGCGGCTCGAGGAGCGCGACGTGAAGGCCCAGTGCTACCCTCCGACTTGCGAGAGCGCCGCCAGTCCGCCCGCGTCCATCTGGAGCAGGTGATGCTCTGGGGGCTTCTCCGCCAGCGCCCGTGCGAACAGCGGCGCCAGCGGCTCTCCCCGGCGGAGCGGGCCACGGAAATCTACTTGATGCGTTCCGAAGAGGCACGTGCGCAGCCGCCCGGCGGCGGTGAGCCGCACGCGGTTGCACTCGCCACAGTAGGAGTGGGTCATCGGGGTGATCACGCCGACGCTCCCGGGCGCGCCCGGCGCCCGGTGGTAGGCCGCCGGGCCGTTGCCCGTCGGGCCCGCCGCCGGCTCCAGCCCTCCAAGGGCGGCGGCGCACCGGTCGAGCACCTCGGCGCTCGGCACCACATGGTCCCAGGTCAGCGCGCTCATGTCGCCGACGGGCATCAGCTCGATGAACCGCACGTGCCACGGGTGCTCGAGCGTCAGGCGTGCCAGGTCCTCGACCTCGTCGTCGTTGATTCCCTTCATCACGACCATGTTGAGCTTCACCGGCGTGAGGCCGGCGCGCTCCGCGGCCGTCGCCGCCGCGATGGGGTCGAGCCCGAGGTCGCGGCGGGCGATGCGCGCGATGCGCTCGGGACGGAGGCTGTCGACGGAGATGTTCACCCGGCGGAGGCCCGCGTCGCGATAGCGCCGGGCCAGCGCGGCGAGCTTCACCCCGTTCGTGGAGAGCGCCACGTCCTCGATGCCGGGGATGGCCACGAGCAGCTGAAAGAGCACCTCGAGGTCGGGGCGGATGGTGGGCTCGCCCCCGGAAACCCTCAGCCGCCGGATGCCGAGCGGCTGCAGCTGGCCGACGAGCCCGGCGATCTCCTCGTACGAGAGGATCTCCGCCTTCGGCAGCCACACCAGGCCGTCGGCCGGCATGCAGTAGAGGCAGCGGAAGTTGCACCGGTCGGTGACACTGATGCGGAGGTAGGTGATCCGGCGGCCCTGCGCGTCGCGCAGCGCCGGCGCCTCCGCGAGCGGCAGCGGCCCCCTAGCCACCGTGCGGCCCCACCCAGCGCTCGGCCCCGGTGGCGAGCCGCTCCTTCTTCCAGACGGGCACATGGCTCTTCGTCTCCTCGATGACGAAGCGGCACGCCCCGAACGCGGCGGTCCGGTGCGGGGCCGCGGCCACGATGGCGACGCTGGCCTCCCCCGTGGGCACGTAGCCCAGCCGGTGCCTCAGCGCGATGTGCGCCTCCGGCCACTGCGCGAGCGCCTCCGCGACAATGCGGTCGAACTCGGCCTCCGCCATCGCCTCGTAGCCCGAGTACTCGATACCCGCCACGTCACCGTCTGCCGCCGAGCGCCGCACGGTGCCCACGAACGCGGCGGTGGCCCCGAAAGCCTCCGAAGCGACCTCGGCGAAGAGCGCTGCGACGTCGATGGGATCACGCGTGAGCCAGGCGCACATAGGCGGGAATAGCTAGCGGGAGGTGAGCCGATGGGCAAGACGGACGGGCGAACGGGCGGACTAGCGGACGGGCGCGCCGAGAACGTGGAGGGAGCCCGGCGCCCGCACTGCAGCGCGCCCCGGCGTGCGTGCCCCCGCGATCCCCGCGCTAGCCGCCCGCGACCGGAGGGACGAGGGCGACCTCGTCGCCCTCGGCAAGCACGTGATCGGGGCGGGCGTAGCGCCGGTTCACGGCCATGAGAGGCGCGGGGGGCACACGCTCGCCGGTCTCGCGGCGCACCGCAGCGACGCAGTCGGCGACGGTGGCCCCGGACGCGAGATCCACCGCGATCTCGTCCCGCCCGAGCGCCTCAGCATACGACGCGAACACCAGCACCGTCACCCTCACTCGGCCCCCTCTCACCCACCCGCCGTCAGCCATCAGCCGTCGCCCGTCAGCACAGAACCCCGCACTGGGGGTGGTTTCCTGACGGCTGAGGGGCTGACGGCTGACAGCTACCTCACGTCATACCTCAAGAACCTCGCGAACGCCAGCAGCAGCGCCCCCACCGCCCAGAACCCCATGATCACGAGGTCCGGCGCCGCCCGGCCGAGGGCGGACAGCATCGACTCGGGCCGCGCGGTGAAGTTCTCGTAGAGCATCACGTTCTCGGAGACGTAGGCCAGGTGGCGCTTCGCCTCGAGGGGAGCCTTCGCCACGTCGATGCCGTTCACCAGCGCCGTGCCCTCGGTGGGCTCCAGGAAGTTGAGGAAGAGGTTGATCGTGGTGGTCTTCCCCGTCCCGTTGGCGCCGAGGAGGCAGAAGAGCTCGCCCTCGTTGACGGTGAGGTTCAGGTGGTCGAGGGCGAGGAGGCCGTCCTCGTAGCGTTTGGTGAGGTCCACGGCCTGCAGCATCGCGTCGTTCTCCAGATTACATGAGGGACACTGCGCCGAGAAAGTCGATGCGCTCTCGGCTCAGGATAAGGATGCACTACTCCACTGGAGAGTCGCAAACGACTTCGCGCGCCCCTTCAGCAAACAGGCGCCCGACTCCGCGGCGTCGTCGCATTGCCGCGGCTGCCGGGGTCGCCAGGACCGCATCACGTGAGCGCGAGCTGCCTTCATCACCCTTGCCCGGACGACGGAACGGTGCTATTGCCGACATCATGAGCGCACGATGTGGACCTGGAAGATAGGCGATGGCACTCTCGAATAGCGCGACCTACAAGAGGCGAATCCCACCGCGATTGCCGGACCACCGTGCTCACAGACTTTCGGTTTCCGGGGAATCCCAGCCCGGCCCCCCTCTCCGCCTCAGGTGCCAGGGAATGCTCTCATGAAGATGTCTACCGCGCCTGCAATCCCGTTTGCACTCTTGTCCGGCTGCGCATCAATGATCAGCGGTGGCAGACAGGAGGTCTCCCTCACGGTGCAGCCGCTAGGAACCGTCGTCTGCATCGATGGAAGGCAGGCCGGCGCAACGCCGATGACCGTGAGATTCACGCGCCGCACTCACGTTGTTGTATTTGAGCGCGAGGGGTACCGCACTGCGGTGGTGAACTTCATCCCGCAGGTGAACCCATGGATCGCCCTCAATTTTGTCCCGCTTCTCATCATTCCCGGGCCATTGGGCCTCGTCGTGGATATCGCTACAGGCGCAGTCCACGAACTGGAACCGAAGGAGGCCAGCTTCTACCTCGAGCGGGCGGACTCGACATCTCGCCAGACAACGCGCCAGCCGTGCAGCCCATATTAGGGACCGTACCGCAAGTCAGTCATGGCCAGCATGGCAGGCCCCCGCGATCGAGCAACAGAATCGGTCGTTCTCTTGGTTCGAGAGAACCGATAAGCAGTTGGATGGCAGGCCCTTCGCCGCACCCACTTGAGTCAACCAGGCACTCGATTCCCCTTCCGACGTGGCCGGTCGCTCTCATCCCGGTTGGCAAGGTCCACCGCTCACAAGCGAAAGGGCCGACCCCTCGTCGAGGAGTCGGCCCCTCCGGTCGAACCGTCGTCGTGCCTTGGGCTAGTACTGCACGTACACCGGATGGCCGGTCTGGAAGGCCTCGTCGGCCGCCCGGACGATTGCGTCACGCATGCTCGCCGGCGCGCCCGGCGCCCCCACCTGGATCACCTCCGCGCCCTCGGCCGCCGCGCGGGTCGTCCCGTCCAGCGCGCAGGTGACCTTGATGTGCCACGGCGTGAGGATGCCGCCTGTGAAGAAGGACACAAGTCCGTTGAGGAAGTCCATCTGCGTCTCGACCTTGGCGACGCCCTTGGGGCAGCGCGCCATCGTATTCACGGTCGGCGGCGGGACCAGTCCGTAGACGAATCCCAAGGCCCAGGGCTGGTCGATCGTGGTCGTCGCAGGGGCAAGCCCCGTCTCGACGGTCACGTGGTAGCAGCCCGCAAGAACCACGACGGCGCCTACGACCGACATCAGGGAACGGAATCGGCTCACGGCTACCTCCTCACCTGGGGTTCGCGGCCACACGCGCGGATGGTGAATGTTCTATTGTGCACTACGGCGGACGCCCGCGCTAGGGCGCCGACACGCGTTGGAACGAAGAAGGGGGCCGCCGACCGTCGCCGCAGCCCCCCCTGGATGATCGCGCCACTCCTACTCCGCCCTGGGCGCCATCTCCTCGCGCTCCGCCACCATCGCCCGCAACTCCTTGCTGGGCTTGAAGACCGGCACCGGACGCGCCGCCACCTCGACGGGATCGCCGGTGCGCGGGTTCCGGGCCATGCGCGTCTTCCGGCTGCGGATCTTGAAGGTGCCGAAGCCCCGGATCTCGATGTTGCGCTGCTCAGCAAGCGCGTCCTTGACCGCGTCGAGGAAGCTATCTACAACGCGGGCACAGTCTTTCTTGCTGATCATCGGACCGGCCGTCCGCGCGATCTGCGCAGTGACCTTCTCTACGAGGTCGGCCTTGGTCATCGAACCCTCCGGGGTCACCTGGGTGTCCGCCACAGGCGGGCGGAGGGGAGAATTTGGGAGCTTACCTGTTGACTGTCAAGGGGTTGGGGTCATCAACCGTACGAATTCGTTGAAGTGGTGCCTCGCGTCGTGCGGTCCGGGGCTGGCTTCCGGGTGATACTGCACGGCGAAAACGGGCATCTTCCGGTGACGGACGCCTTCGACGGTGCCGTCATTGAGGTTACGGTGCGTGACCACGAGATCCGGGGCGCCGGGCACCCCGTCGCCGCCCGTTTCCCCCTGCACCGCGAACCCGTGATTCTGTGAAGTGATCAGGACCCGCCCGGTCGCGATCTCCCGCACCGGGTGGTTCCCCCCGCGGTGCCCGTAGGGGAGCTTGACCGTCGTGGCGCCGAAGGTGAGCCCCAAGAGCTGGTGCCCCAAGCAGATGCCGAAAATGGGAAGGCCTGTGTCCGCCAGCTCCCGGATGATCCCCGGCGCGTAGTCCACCGCCGCGGGGTCGCCGGGGCCGTTCGAGAGGAACACGCCATCCGGCTTCTGCTCGAGCACGGCCCTGGCCGGCGTCGCGGCCGGGACGATGGTCACCCGGCACCCTGCCGCCACCAGCAGCCGCACGATGTTCCGCTTCATCCCGTAGTCGTAGGCCACGACCCGATGGCGGGCGTCGCTCGGCCCCACCGTCTCCCACGTCGTGCAGGTCACCCGCGACGCCAGGTCCAGCCCTTCCATCTTCGGGGACGCCTCGAGCTGCGCGCGCACCGCGTCCGACGGGGAGTCGCCGACCGCTATCACGCCGCGCATCGCGCCGCGCTCGCGGATGTGGCGCGTGAGCCGCCGGGTATCCACGCCGGTGATCACCGGGATGCGCGGCGCCCCCAGCCACTCGGCGAGGGTGCCGGTGGCGCGCCAGGAGGACGCGCGGGCCGAGAGCTCACGGACCACCACGCCCGCCACCATCGGGCCCTTCGACTCGAGGTCTTCGTCATTGACGCCGCAGTTGCCGATCATCGGCGCGGTCATCACGACGATCTGGCCGGCGTACGAGGGGTCGGTGAAGACCTCCTGGTAGCCGCTCAGGTTGGTGGTGAAGACGACCTCGCCGGGGGTGACGTCAAACGGGGCGCCGGTGGCGCCCCGATAGAAGGTCCCGTCTTCCAGCAGGACGTAGGCCGGCTGGAGCGGCGCGCTCACGTGTCCTAGCGCGCGGGCCGCGGGGCCGGTGCCTGCGCCGGCGGGGCCGCGTTCTGGGCGGGCGGTGCCGCGCCCTCGAGCGGCAGCGGGGCCGGCTGCGAGATGGGCGTCGGCTCCTGGAACTGGCCCTCGAGGACCGACCGCGGCTGCGCCGTGCGCGCCGAGATGAGGGACAGGATGAAGCAGAGTCCGAGGAAGATGCCGCCGGTCCACCAGCTGGCCTTGGTCAGGAGCGTCGCCGCCTGGCGGCCGCCCACGAAGGCGTCGGTGGAGGACGCGCCGCCGAACTCCGCGGCGAGGCCACCTCCCTGCCCGGCCTGCAGCAGGACGGCTGCGCCGAGGACGAGGGCGTCGAGCACGAGAAGGATCAGGAAGAGCGTGAACATAGAGAGGAAGTATACCCAGCGCCCGAACGCCAGGTCAACGACGCGCCGCCTCGACGATCCGCACCCAGCTCTCGGCGGTCAGACTCGCTCCGCCCACCAGCACGCCCTCGATCTCGCGCTCGGCGAGCAGCGACGCGGCGTTGTCGGGGCTCACCGAGCCCCCGTAGAGCACGGGGTTCGTGGCCGCCGCGCCGAGGCGCGAGCGCAACCACTCGTGGATCATCCGGTGCATCGCGGCGGCGTCCGCGGGCGTCGCGTTCGCGCCGGTCCCGATGGCCCACACCGGCTCGTAGGCGATGGCCACCTTGGCCAGCGACGCCGGGTCGAGCCCACCGATGCCAGCCTCCAGCTGGCGGCGGACCACCGCTTCTTTCTGCCCGGTGTTGCGCTGCTCGAGTGTCTCCCCGACGCACAGCATCGGCGCGAGGCCCGCCGCGAGCGCGGCCCGCACCTTGAGCCCCGTCTCGGCGTCCGTCTCGCCGAACTTGTGGCGACGCTCCGAATGCCCCACGAGCGTCCACGCCGCCCCGCCCTCCAGCGCGAGGCCCGCCGACGTCTCTCCCGTGAACGCGCCCTTCGGCTCCCAGTGGATGTTCTGCACCCCGACGGCGGCGTCCGCCCGGCCCTGGACCGACTCCACGACGGCGGCGAGCGAGACGGCCGGTGGGAAGAACAGCAACACGCGGTCCTCCCGCGCCGTGGTGCGCGAGAGGACCGCCTGCACCAGCTCCCGGGCCGCGGCGGGCCCGTGGTGCATTTTCCAGTTGGCGGCGAGGACGGTGCGCGCCACGCTCAGCGATCGTCGAGGGCCGCCACGCCGGGCAGCACCTTCCCCTCGAGGAACTCGAGCGACGCGCCGCCGCCCGTCGAGACGTGGCTCACCCGCTCCTCGAGCCCCGCCTCCGCGATGGCCGCGGCCGAGTCGCCGCCGCCCACCACGGTGACGGTGCCCTTCGCCGTGGCGGCCGCCAGCGCCCGCGCGATCGCGACGGTGCCCTCGTCGAACGGCTTCGTCTCGAAAACGCCCATCGGGCCGTTCCACACGACCGTCCTGGCCGCCGCGATGAGCTTCGAGAACTGCTCCCGCGCAGCGGCGCCGATGTCGTAGATGGCACAGTCGGCCGGGACGGCGTTCCACGCGACCTCACGCCGCGTCTCGGGCTTCTCCAACGCCTGCGCGACCACGACCGACTCCGGCAGCACGAGCTTCGCGCCCGCGCGGCCGAGGAGGTCCTTCGCCATTGCGAGGCGGTCGTCCTCCACGAGGCTGGTGCCGGTGGGCGCGCCCTTGGCCTTGAAGAAGGTGTTCGCCATCGCGCCGCCGATGAGGACGTGGTCCACGCGCGGCAGCAGGTTCTCGATGACGTCGATCTTCCCCGAGATCTTGGCGCCGCCCAGCACCGCCGCGAAGGGCCGTGCGGGCGCCGCGCGCGCCTTCCCCAGGTACTCCAGTTCCGTCTCCATCAGAAAGCCCGCGACGGCCGGCTTGAGGA
>ERZ1292640.4572-Hain-H43-02um-R1-4572-length-10502-cov-12_pt1 | contig 10502 bp, 6 predicted proteins | sample MGYA00564404_ERZ1292640 | MGnify/ENA primary metagenome ERZ1292640 (study PRJEB36523, sample SAMEA6512636) | groundwater metagenome | collected 2019-01-08 | study: AquaDiva: Metagenomics assemblies of 32 groundwater samples | reverse complement strand
ATGTGGCTCTTCCCGGCCTTGGCGCGCTTGATCCCGCCTCCTCCGGTCGCCTTGAAGCGTTTGCTCGCGCCCCGGTTCGATTTCACTTTCGGCATTACTGTCCCTCCTGTTTTTCCGCCGGCGCGGGCTTGGCCTTCGTGGGCCTGGAGGCCGCTCCCGCGGGGGCGGCCGCCTGGCCCACCGGCTTTTTCTTGTGAGCGGTCGGTGCGACGACCGTCATCATCGTCTTCCCTTCCATCTTCGGCGGCGATTCGATCTTCGATATGTCGGCCACCGCGTCGACGATAAACTTCAAGACCTCGAATCCGCTCTGGGACGCGTACGTCAGCTCGCGCCCCCGGAATCTCACGGTCACCTTCACCTTGTCGCCTTCCTCGAGGAACCTCCGGATGTGCTTGATCTTCGTGTTCAGATCGTGGTCGTCGGTCTTGGGCCGGACCTTGATCTCCTTCACCTGGATCACGGTCTGCTTCTTCCGGGCCTCCTGCTCGCGCTTGCTCTGCATGTACTTGAACTTCCCGTAATCCATGATCCGGCACACCGGCGGCAGCGCGGCGGGCGCAACCTCCACAAGATCGAGGTCAACGGCACGGGCCTTCTGCAGCGCCTCGTGGGTGGGGACGACCCCCATCTGCTCGTTGTTCACTCCAACCAGCCTCACCTCGGTCGTCTGGATCTGCTCGTTGATTCTGGATTCCTTGCTGATGGCTCCCTCCTTTAGTTTGCGGGTTTGTCCGTCTCGCCCCCGAGGATCGCCAGGAAATCCCCGAGAGACACGGCGGGTATCTGCTCCCCCCCGCGTTTCCGGGGGGAGACCTGTTTCCGTTCCATTTCGCGGTCCCCGATGACAAGCGCGTACGGGACCTTCCGCAGCTGGGATTCGCGGATCTTGAACCCTAATTTCTCGTTCCGGAGATCTCCCTCGGCCCGGTACCCTTCGGCCCGGAGCCTCGCGACGATTTCCCGCGCGTATTCGACCTGACGGTCGGTCACGGGGAGGACGTCGACCTGCACCGGCGCGAGCCAGGTGGGGAAGGCGCCCGCGTAGTGCTCCACGAGCACCCCGAAGAACCTCTCCAGGGACCCCATCAGCGCCCGGTGGATCATGATCGCCTGCCGCTGCGCACCGTCCTCGGCCACGAACTCCGCGTCGAACCGCTCGGGGTTGTTGAAGTCCACCTGGATCGTCGAGCACTGCCAGGACCGCCCTAACATGTCCTTGATCTTGATGTCGATCTTCGGGCCGTAGAAGACACCCTCCCCCATGTCGACTTCGTAGGGGAGGCCCTTGCGGTCGAGCGCTTTTTTCAGCGCGGCCTCGGCCTTCCCCCAGTTCTCGAGAGTCCCGGCGTATTTCGCGGGCCGGGTGGAGAGGTAGATGTCGTACTTGTCGAACCCGAACCGCCGGAGCACGAAAAGCGTGAAGTCGAGCAGGGAGAAAATCTCCTCGTCGAGCTGGTCCGGCCGAAGGAAGATGTGGGCGTCGTCCTGGGTGAAGCCGCGCACCCGCAGCAGGCCGTGAAGCGTCCCCGAGGGCTCGTACCGGTAGACCGTCCCGAGCTCCGCGTACCGGATCGGGAGGTCCCGGTAGGAGCGCATCCTCGATTTGTAGATCTGGATGTGGAACGGGCAGTTCATCGGCTTGATCTGGTAATCCTGCCCTTCCACCTCGATCGCCCCGAACATGCTCTGCCGGTAGTAGTCGAGGTGCCCGCTCACGCGCCAGAGATCGAGCTTCGCGATGTGGGGGGAGAAAACCAGGTCGTACCCCGCCCGCACGTGCTCGGTACGCCAGAAATCCTCCATGACGCATCGCACGACCGCACCCTTGGGATGCCAGAGGATGAGCCCGGGGCCGATCTCGTCGTTGACGCTGAACAGGTCGAGCTCCTTCCCCAGCTTGCGGTGGTCCCTCTTCCTGATCTCCTCGAGGAGGGCGAGGTGCGCGTCGAGATCCTTCTTCGTCGCGAAGGCGCACCCGTAGATCCGCGTGAGCATCCGGTTCTTGGAATCCCCGCGCCAGTAGGCCCCCGCCGTGTTCATCAGTTTGTAGGCCCCGACCTTCCCGCTGGCGGGAAGGTGAGGCCCCCGGCACAGGTCGAGGAAATTTCCCACTTTATAAAGGGAGACGGTCCCGTCGGGGATCTCCGACAGCAGCTCCTCCTTGTAGGGCTCTCCCTGGAACCTCCCGCGGGCTTCCTCCCTGGATACCTCCTCGCGGACGAACGGGAAGTCGGCGCGGACGATCTCCGCCATCTTCTCCTCGATCCGGGCAAGATCCTCCGGGGTGAACGGGGTTTCCACGTCGAAATCGTAGTAGAAGCCGTTTTCGATGGCGGGCCCGATCGTGATCTTCGCGTCCGGAAACAGCTCCTTGACGGCGGCGGCCATCACGTGGGCGGTGCTGTGCCGGATGACCTCAAGCCCCTCGGGGTCGGCGGCGGTGACCCAACCGACGCCCCCGTCCTCCGGCGCGGGCATGGAAAGGTCCTTGATCGCGTCCCCGACCCGGGCGGCGATCGCCACCTTGGCCTTTCCCTGTCGTTTCGCAAGCTCCAACAACGTCATTCGCTGTCCTTCACTGAATGAGGGGAAAAATGGTGGGCGATACTGGACTTGAACCAGTGACCCCCTGCATGTCAAGCAGGTACTCTAACCATCTGAGCTAATCGCCCCCCTGGATATCGAACCTTAATTGGTATCAAATACGGGTGTAAAATGTCAATTAAATTATGGGGGTTCCCCCATTGTAAACCGCATCGAAGAAGGCGCGGGGTGTGGGGGGGAACACCGTGACGCGGGACCCGGACTCCCTTTCGATATCGGTGCGGGAGAGGCTGTCGAGGAAGAGGTCCCCGGCGTCCCGCAGGGTGACCGAGGGGAGGTAGACCCGCCCGGCCTTCCGGGCCGCAAGCGCCGCCAGGATGTCCCTCCCGCCGAGGAGCCCGGTGACCGTCACGCTTTTCCCCAGGAGGCGGTTCTCGACCGGGACGGGGACGAACCGGGCGCCGGACCGCCGCGAGAATTCCGCCAGGAACTCTTCCACGTACCTTCGCGAGGACAGGCCCGTGACCACCGCCCCCCCCGAATCCGCCTTCTTCCACCGCCGTCGCCGGAAGAGGATTTTCGCGTCGTCCTGGAACTGTCTCAGAAGCCCCACCCCGTTCCCGATCTGGGCGAACGAGCCGTACCCCTTCCGGCCGGGGATCTTCTCCCCGGCGATCAGGTAGTACTCGTCCGCGGCCATCGCGAACGGTTCGTCCCCTTTCCCGGATTCCCCGCGAATTCTTTTCAGCAACGCAAGCGTGCCGTAGGCCTCTCTCTTTCCGACAGGGCGAAGTTCGGGCAGTCCCTTGCGGTGAGCGGTCAGACCCACCGGCACCACGGACACGGTGGAAAGGCCCGGCCGCAGGGGCAGGAGGGAACGCAGGGTGCGCTCCAGCTCCTCCCCGTCGTTGATCCCGGGGCAGACCACGATCTGCCCGTGGAGGGTGATGCCTCCCGCGACGAGCCGCCGCATCACCTCCAGGACGTCCGCGGACGCCGGGTTCCCTAACATCATCCTTCGAAGAACGGGGTCCGTCGTGTGGATGGATACGTAGAGCGGCGAAAGCCGGTACCGGAGGATCTTGCGGATCTCCCCCTCCTTGACGTCGGAGAAGGTCAGGTACTGGCCGTGGAGAAAGGAGAGGCGGACGTCCTCGTCCTTGATGTAGAGGCTTCTCCTCAAGCCCTTCGGAAGCTGGTGGACGAAACAGAACACGCACCGGTTGCGGCACCGCCGGACCCGGATCGGCTCGGGGAAAACGCCGAGCCCCTCGCTCCCGGGACGGAACGCCTTCTCCCGCTCCGCGTGATCCGCGTCTTTCCACCTCATCCGGAAACTTCGCCGGCTGGTGAGGAAATGAAGGTCGAGCAGGTCCGAGACCGGCTCTCCCGACACGGACAGGATACGGTCGCCGGTCCGGATCCCCGCGCGCCACGCGGGACTGTCCGCCGCGACGGAATCCACCCTCACACCCCCTTCACGCATTGGAGAGATCCCGCATGCCGATGAACAGGTAGTGGACTCCCGAGACGGCGGTCGTCAACGCGCACAGGGCCACGACCCCCTCCGTCACGGTTTCCTTCACGCCGCCGTCGATGAAGCCCGTCACGCCCGGGAAGGCGTGTATGGCCAGGAAGTAGATTACGGTGACGATCTGCACCGCGGTGTTCATCTTGCTGGCGAAGGTGGCCCTGATCTTCCCGGAGTCCAGCAGGAGGAGAATGAGAAAGCTTCCGACCAGGATGAATATGTCGCGGCTGATCACCAGGATGGTGAGCCATTCCGGGAGGATCTTCACGTAGGCGAGGACGATGAAGCTCGTCGCCATCAACAGCTTGTCGGCGATGGGGTCCAGGTAGAACCCCACGAGAGTCCTCTGCTTCAACCGCCTGGCGAGGAGGCCGTCCAGTGCGTCGCTGATCCCGCAGGCGGCGAACACGATCAACGCGAACCGGATGCGACCGGAGATGAGGAGATGGGCGAACACCGGGACCAGGAGAACACGGAAAGCGGTGAGGGCGTTCGCGATGTTGATCAGCCGGGCTTCGTCGAATCGTTCCCTGCCGAACGGTGACTGCATAGCTCTCCCTCGACTGCGTCAAGCAGTTCGTCAACCCCTTTGCCGGTCTTCGCGGAGATCCGGAATCCCCCCGGGGGCGCCCTCCCTCCCTGGACGCCGAGGTCCACCTTGTTGATCGCCAGGAGAGCGGGCTTCCCCCCATAGGAAAGCCCCGCGAGGATCTTGTTGACGGCCGCTATGTTGTCTTCCATCCGTTCCGTGCTTCCGTCCACGACGTGCACCAGGAGCTCCGCCTCCCCGATCCCCTCCAGGGTCGCGAGAAACGCCTCCCGCAGCTCTTCCGGCAGATCGTTGATGAACCCGACCGTGTCCACCAGGATAGCCGCTTTACCCCCGGGGAGGGAAAGCTTGCGTGCCGTCGGGTCGAGCGTCGCGAAGAGCTGGTCCGCGACGAAAACGTCCGCACCGGTCACCCGGTTGAAAAACGTGGATTTCCCCGAGTTCGTGTAGCCGACGAGGGCGACGATCGGGAACCCGATCTCCCTGCGCCGCCGGTAATGCAGAGACCTCGTGCGCCGGACGGTCATGAGCTCCCGCTCGATCTGGCGCAATTGCGAACGGATCTTCCGGCGGTCCTCCTCGAGTTTCTTCTCCCCCGGACCCCGCGTTCCGATCCCGCCGCCCAGCCGGGACAGCTCCTTTCGCCCGCCGATCAGGCGACCCATCCGGAAGGAGAGCTGCGCCAGCTCCACCTGCAACTTCCCCTCCCGGGTGCGGGCCCGCTGGGCGAAGATGTCCAGGATGACCTCACGCCGGTCGAGCACCTTCACGCCCAGCTCTTCCGAAAGGACCAACTGCTGCTTCGGCCGGAGCAGGTTCTGGAAGACGACGACGTCAACGCCTTTTTCGCCGACCGTCTCCTTGAGGGCCCCGAGCGCCCCCTTCCCGATCATGGTGGCCGGGTTCTCCGTTGCCACCATCCGGGTCTCGCTGCCCAGGACGACCCCTCCCGCCGCCTCCACCAGGCTGGAAAGCTCCGCCATCAGGTCGGGTGGAGGATGGGCGCCGGGGGAGGGGCGCATTTTTCTCCGGGCCCAGACCAGCCAGGCCTTCTCGATGGATTCCCGCGGCGACGTCATCAGTGGAGACGCAGCACGTCGTACCCGAAGCGTCCCTGGAGCTCCCTGGCCAACTCGAGGGACGGGGCGACCCCGACCCCTTCCGGCATGGCCACGACGACCTCGTATTCGCCGTCCCGCACCAGGTGCAGGTACCCCCTTTTCTCCCCCGCGTGTCTTTTCACGATGCGGCGCAGCTCCGGGATGTCGTCCTGCGTGATCCGCTCCAGTTCGATCCGGAAGTGGACCGACTTCGCAAGTCGCTCCCGGACGTTTTTCATCAAGAAGATGTCCTCGGCGATCACCTTTGAGGAGGTCTCGTCCGAATCGACCCGCCCGACCAGGAAGACGGGCTCCTCCGATTCCAGCAGGTCCTGGATCTCCCGGTACTTCTCGGGGAAGACGATCACCTCGATGATCCCTTCGAGATCCTCGAGCGAAAGTATGGCCATCTTCTCCCCGCGCTTGGTGGTTTTCTCCTTGTACGCGGAGATGACACCGCCGATCTTGACCTCCGTCCCCTGTTTCATCGCCCCGATCCGGGAGGAGGTGGCGTTTGCGAACAGCCCGATCTCTCCCGAGAAGGCGTCGAGCGGGTGCCCCGTGATGTAGAATCCCAGCGCCTCCCGTTCGTTCGCCAGGCGCTCCCGTCGGGTCCAGACCTGCGCGGAAGGGTCCTGCTTTTTATCCGGGGAGGGCGCAGCCGAAGCGGGTTCCTGCCCGAACAGGGCAAACTGCCCCGATTCTTTCCTTCTCGCGTTCCCGTGCGCGGTCTCCATCATCGCGGGGAGCTGCGCGAAAAGCTTCCCGCGGTCCGGGTCGAGGGTGTCGAGGGCCCCCGCCTTGATGAGGCTCTCCAGCGCCCTCTTGTTCACCTTCCGCAAATCCACGCGGGAGAGGAAATCCTCGACCGAGACGAACGGCTCCTCCCCTCGCGCCTCCTGGATGGACAGGACCGCGGTCTCCCCCACCCCCTTTATCGCCGACAGCCCGAACCGGATCGCCTTCCGGGAGGGGTAGAACGCGAAGCGGGACTCGTTTACGTCGGGCGGGAGGATGGGGATCCCCTTCTCGCGGCAATAGGCGATGTACCGGATGACCTTCGCGGTGTCCCCGGACTCCGACGTCATGAGGGCGCAGAAATACTCCACCGGGTAATGCGCCTTGAGATAGGCGGTCTGGTAGGCGACCATGGCGTAGGCGGCGCTGTGCGACTTGTTGAAGCCGTACTCGCCGAACTGGGCGATCTGCTCGAAGATGGCCTGCGCCTTGTTCTCCGGGATGCCGTTCTTCGCCGCCCCCTGGAGGAAGCGCGCCTTCTGCTTCTCCATCAGGACCGTGTCCTTCTTCCCCATCGCCTTCCGGAGGACGTCGGCCTCCCCCATCGAGAACCCGGCGAGGGCCACGGCGATCTGCATCACCTGCTCCTGGTAGACCATGACGCCGTAGGTGTCCCGGAGGATCTCCGCGAGCTGGGGGAAGGGGTACTCGATGGTCTTCTTCCCGTGCCGCCGGGAGATGAAATCCTCCACCATGCCGCTCTGAAGGGGCCCCGGCCTGTAGAGCGCCACCGCGTGGATCAGGTGCGCGAACCGTTCCGGCTTCAGGCGGAAGAGGAGGTCCGTGAACCCGCTGCTCTCGCACTGGAACACGCCCGGGGTGTCCCCCCGCGAGAGCATCGCGTACGTCGCGGCGTCGTCCAGCGGGACCGTTTCCAGGTCCAGCTCCTCCCCGCGCTCGCGGATCAGCCGGAGGGCGTCGTGGATCGCCGTGAGGGTCCGCAAGCCCAGGACGTCGAACTTGACCAGCCCCACCTTCTCGATGTCCTTCATGGAATACTGCGTGGTGATGTCGCCGTTGGAGTTCCGGTAGAGCGGGACGTAGTCGGTGATCGGCCGGTTCGCGATCACGACCCCGGCGGCGTGGGTGGAGGCATGGCGCGACAGCCCCTCGATCGCCCTGGCGTACCCGAACAGCTCGCCGACCTTCGGGTTTTCCTGGATGGCATCCTTGAGCCTGGGCTCGACCTGGAGCGCGCGGTCGATCGTCATCCCGAGGTCCGGGGGGATGAGCTTCGCGATCCGGTCGACGTCGGCGTACGGCATCTCGAGCACCCTTCCCACGTCCCGGACCGCGGCCCGCGCCTTCATCGTCCCGAAGGTGATGATCTGGGTCACGTTCTTTTCCCCGTATCGCTCCCGGATGTACTGGATCACCTCGTCCCGGCGCTCCTTGCAGAAATCGCAATCAACGTCGGGGAGGCTGATCCGCTCGGGGTTCAGGAACCGCTCGAACAGGAGACCGTAGGGAATCGGGTCGATCTCCGTGATCCGGAGGGCGTAGGCGACAAGGCTCCCGGCGGCGCTCCCGCGCCCCGGCCCCACCGGGATCCCCTTCTCCTTGGCGTACCGGATGAAGTCCCAGACGATCAGGAAGTAGCCGGAAAACCCGCTCGCCTCGATCACCGACAGCTCGTAATCGAGCCGCTTCCGGTAAACCGCCTCTTCCTCCCCGGCAACCTTTTCGCCGCGCCTGCGTTTCTCCTGGAACCTCCGGGCGAGCCCCTCGACGCTCAAGGTGCGGATGTAGCGCTCCGATGTCATCCCTTCCGGGACCTGGAACGCCGGGATCTTGTTGTGGCCGAGATCGAGCGTGACCTTGCACCGCTCCGCGATGGCCATCGTGTTCTTGAGGGCGTCCGGGGCGATGTGGCCGAACGCCTTCTCGAACTCCGCGGCGGATTTCACGTAGAACTGGTCGGTCCCGAACCGCATCCGGTCCGCGGTGTTGATCGTCTTGCCGGTCTGCAGGCAGAGCAGGACGTCATGGACCCGCGCGTCCCCCCGCTCGATATAATGGCAGTCGTTGGTGGCGATGAGGGGGGTGCCCGTCCTGCGGGCAAGCTCGATCAATTGCGGGTTGGCGAGGTTCTGTTCCGGGAGACCGTTGTCCTGGATCTCCAGGAAAAAGCTGCCCTCCCGGAAAATGTTTTTGTAGGTCTCCAGGCACCCGGCCGCTTTTTCCGCCCCTTCCTGCATCAGGATGCGCGGGATCTCGCCCTGCAGGCAGGCGGAACTGGCGATCAGCCCCTTCGCGTGCTCCCGGAGGATCTCCTTGTCCACCCGGGGCTTGTAGTAAAACCCCTCGACGTGCGCCCTGGAGACCAGCTGGATGAGGTTCTGGTACCCCTCGTCGGACTCCGCCAGCAGGATCAGGTGGTAGGCCCTCTCGTCGTTCTGGCCGGCTTTCCGCTCGTGCCGGGACCCCGGGGCGACGTAGACCTCGCACCCGATGATCGGGCGAATCCCCGCCTGCGTCGCCTTCTCGTAGAAATCGACGGTCCCCATCATCCCGCCGTGGTCCGTCACGGCGACCGCGGGCATCCGCAGCTCCGCGACCTTGCGCACCAGGTCCCTGATCTTGATGGTGCCGTCGAGAAGGCTGTACTGGGAGTGCAGGTGGAGATGTACGAATTCGCTCATTCCCATTCGATCGTACTCGGCGGCTTCGACGAAATGTCGTAGACGACCCGGTTGACGCCCTTCACCTCGTTGATGATCCGGGTCGAGATCCTCTGGAGCAGGTCGTACGGCAGGCGCACCCAGTCGGCGGTCATCCCGTCCTGGCTCTGCACCGCGCGTATCGCGACGACGTTTTCGTACGTCCGGAAATCCCCCATGACACCCACCGTCTTGATCGGGAGGAGGACGGCGAAGGACTGCCAGATCGATTCGTAGAGACCGGCGGCCCGCACCTCCTCGTCGACGACCGCGTCGGCCTCCCGAAGGATCCGGAGGCGCTCCTTCGTCAGCGGCCCGACGATCCGCACCGCGAGGCCGGGCCCCGGAAAGGGCTGCCTCTCCAGGATGTGATCGGGGACGTCGAGCTCCCTCCCCAGCTCCCGCACCTCGTCCTTGAACAGCTCCCGCAGCGGCTCGATCAGCTTCAGGCGCATCTTCTCCGGCAGTCCCCCCACGTTGTGGTGGCTCTTGATGACCGCGGACGGCCCCTTGAAGGATACGCTCTCGATGACGTCGGGGTAGAGGGTCCCCTGCCCCAGGAAGCCGACCCCTCCGGCGATATTTTTCGACGCCTCCTCGAACACGCGGACAAACTCCTCGCCGATTATCTTCCGTTTTTTCTCGGGGTCCGAGACGTCTTCCAGCGCCGCCAGGAACCGCTCCGAGGCGTCCACGTACTCGAGGTGAAGCCCGATGCCGCGGCTGAACGTCTCGACGACCTCTTCCGCCTCGCCTTTCCGCAGCAGCCCGTTGTTCACGAAGATGCACGTGAGCCGGTCGCCGAGCGCCCGGTGCATGAGAACGGCGGCAACGGAGGAGTCGACGCCGCCGGACAGCCCGAGGACGACATTCCCGGTCCCGACTTTCTCGCGGATTTTGCGGACGCTGGTCTCGACGAAGGAATGCATCGTCCACGTCGGGGAAAGGCCGCAGACGCGGAAGAGGAAGTTCGACAGGATCTCCTTCCCCTTCGGGGTGTGGGCGACCTCGGGGTGGAACTGGACGCCGTAGACGGTCTTCCCGGTGTTGCTCATCGCCGCCACCGGCGAGCCCGGGGATCGCGCGATGGACGCGAACCCCTTCGGCAGCTCCTCGATCCGGTCGCCGTGGCTCATCCAGACCTGGATCGTCATGTGGTGGCGGAGTTCCTCGATCCCCAGGAACAGCGGGTCGCCCCACTCCCCGTGGAGGTTCGCGATCCCGTATTCCCGGTCGGCCGACTTCGCGACCTTCCCCCCCAGGAGAGACGCGATCAGCTGCATCCCGTAGCAGATCCCCAGTACCGGAACCCCGAG
>ERZ1292640.4569-Hain-H43-02um-R1-4569-length-10507-cov-4_pt1 | contig 10507 bp, 9 predicted proteins | sample MGYA00564404_ERZ1292640 | MGnify/ENA primary metagenome ERZ1292640 (study PRJEB36523, sample SAMEA6512636) | groundwater metagenome | collected 2019-01-08 | study: AquaDiva: Metagenomics assemblies of 32 groundwater samples | reverse complement strand
TCGGTTAAGATGCACGGAGGGGAAGGCATAGGGCTTTACCGTACCGAGTTTTTCTATATGAACCGCAAGGATCCTCCTTCTGAAGAAGAGCATTATCAGGCCTATAAATACGTTGCCGAAGAGATGAAGCCGCAGCAGGTGATTATCCGCACATTGGATTTAGGCGGCGATAAGTTTTTATCGCAATTTGAAATGCCTAAAGAGATAGAGCCGTTTTTGGGGTGGCGGGCGATCCGTTTTTGCCTTGCCCGGCCCGATGTCTTCAAGGTGCAGCTGCGCGCGATATTAAGGGCTTCGGTGCATGGCAACTTAAAAGTTATGTATCCCATGATTTCAGGGATAGAAGAATTGAGACAGGCAAACAAGATACTTGGTGAAGTCAAGGAGGAGCTGCAAAAAAAAGGTATCCCCTTTAATGATAATATTGAAGTGGGGGCGATGATCGAAGTTCCTTCTGCGGCTATGACCGCGGATTTCTTGGCTACAGAAGCGGATTTCTTTAGCATCGGCACCAATGACCTTATACAGTATTCCCTGGCGGTTGACCGCGCGAATGAAAAAGTAGCTTACCTTTATGAGCCAGCGCATCCGGCGGTATTGAGGCTGATTAAAAACATCATTGATGCTGCGCACAATGAGGGGATTCGGGTGGGTATGTGCGGTGAAATGTCCAGCGAGGCGGCGTTTATCCTGATCCTGCTTGGTTTAGGTTTAGATGAATTTAGCGTACCCCCTTCGGTTATCCCGGAAGTAAAATATATCGTGCGCTCCATAAACTATACGCAGGCCCAGGAGATTGCTAAGCAATCGCTGAGATTGTCTACCGGCAAAGAGGTGGTGGAATTCAGCAACGCAAAGCTAAAGGAGATCTTAAAATAAAAGGCTCTTTGAAACTCAAGGCGATAGAAAAGTTGGATAGGGCAGGGATGCTTGGGTTTTTGCTGGATTTTCCTGAGCAATGCCGCTGCGCCTTCCGCATAGCCAAAGAGGCGCGGATTCTTTTTGCATGCCGGGATTTCTGCAACATCGTTTTTACCGGATTAGGCGGCTCAGCTATCGGGGCGGATTTGGCCAGGTCCTATCTTTATTTTGGCAGCCGGCTGCCGATTGCGGTGGCCCGCGAATATGAATTACCGGCGTATGTGGATGCCGCAAGCCTGGTATTTGTTTCCAGTTATTCCGGCAATACCGAAGAGACATTAAGCGCGTATGCCCAGGCCAAAGAAAAGTCTGCTTTTATCATCGCGGTTTCCTCCGGCGGCAAGCTTAAAGATTTTGCCCTGAAGGACGGTATAACTTTTATCGAAATACCTAAAGGTATTCCGCCGAGAGCAGCCTTAGGCTATTCCAGCATTATTCTTTTAGGCCTTTTGGCAAAACTTAGGCTGATTAACAGCATAGATTCTTCTGTCGCCGAGATGGTCAAGGTTTTGGAGGAGTTGAGGGATAAAAATTTAAAGCCGGCTATAGCGCAAAAGGACAATATCTCAAAATATATCGCCGCGAAATTATTTAACAAGCTGACTTTTATATATTCTAGCTCCGTGCATTTTGACGCGGTAGCCACGCGTTTCCGTGGGCAGCTGAGCGAAAATTCCAAGGCCCTGGCTTTAACGCACGTCTTTCCGGAGATGAACCACAATGAAATCGTCGGCTGGGAGAACCCCAAGAAATTATTTAAGGACTTCGTGGTGGTTATGCTGCGGGATAAGCTCATGCATCAGCGTGTAGCGATGCGCATGGATATAACCAGGGAGGTGATCAAAAAAGAAGGTGTGGCGGTCCTGGAGATCTGGTCGCGAGGGCTGGATTTGCTGGCGCGCATGTTTTCTTTGATTTATATCGGGGATTTTATTTCGTTTTATCTGGCGATACTTTACGGCATTGACCCGACACCGGTGGATAAGGTCAACTATCTTAAACGCAAACTAGGTCAGATTTAGCTGATGAAGGCATTGATTTTAGCAGCCGGTTACGCGACGCGCTTGTACCCTTTGACTAAGGATTACCCCAAGCCGCTTTTAAAAGTGGGCCGCCGGCCGATCATTGATTACATTATCGATAAAATCTCAAAAATCAAAGATATCGATGAGATTATCGTGGTTACCAATAGCAAATTTATGCCTGTTTTTAAAAAGTGGGCATCCGGGCTTAAAACTAAAAAAAAGATTGCCTTGGTCGATGACTTAACTAAAAGCCAGGCGGGTAGGCTGGGGGCGATCGCCGATATGCATTTTGGCATTACGCAAAATGGCATCCGGGATGATCTTTTGGTGGTAGGCGGAGATAACCTTTTTGACGGCGCGCTTGATGATTTTTTGTCTTTTGCTAAATCCAAAAAAAAATCTCCCGTAATCGGCGCCTATGACATTAAAAGTAAAGAAGAGGCGAAAAAATACGGGGTACTTAAATTAAACTCCGCAAACCGGATCATTGATTTTAAGGAAAAACCCAAGGCGCCCGATTCTACATTGATTGCCATGTGCCTTTATTATTTTCCCGCCCAAAGGCTGGGGTTGATTAAAGAGTATTTGGCCAACAAGGCCTCCAAGCACGACGCCACAGGTTTTTATATAGATTGGCTAAGAAGTAAGAAAGAAGTTTACGGGTTTGTATTTAACGGCCGCTGGTACGATATCGGCCATCACGATGTGTATAATCAGGCTAAGGAGAATTTTAAATGAAGCCTAGGCTTACGGAACAAAGTGCACGTAAGTTATGCGTACTGATCGACCCAGCACTAATTTCCACAATAGCAAGCCAAATAGAAATTAGCGCTGGGTTAATTCGCAGACGTGATTGACATTGAAAATGTCAATCACTACAATTTACGTCGTTACACTCCGTGAATTGTCTGCTCATTAAGGAGGATTTATGGCAGCGCGCAAGCATTTTTTTACTTCGGAGTCAGTAGGAGAGGGGCATCCGGATAAGGTCTGCGACCAGATATCCGATGCGGTTTTAGACGACGTTTTAAGGCAGGACCCTTACGGAAGGGTCGCCTGCGAGACCTATGTAACTATGGGGCTTCTTGTTGTTGGCGGCGAAATCACCACGACCGGCTTTGTAGATGTGCATAATCTTACCCGCAACGTGCTTAAAGATATAGGTTATGTCCACCCGAAATATGGGTTTGATTACCATACCTGCGCTGTGATTAATACCATTCACAGCCAATCTCCGGATATTTCTCAGGGCGTAGATACGGGTGGGGCAGGCGATCAGGGGTTTATGGTCGGGTATGCCTGCCGGGAGACACCGGAATTAATGCCTTTGCCGATTATGCTGGCGCACAAGCTTGTCCGCCGCACCGCAGAGGTAAGGAGAGAAGGTATTTTAAAATACCTGGGCCCGGATTGTAAATCTCAGGTAACCGTAGAGTATAATGACGGGGTCCCTAAAAGAGTGGATTCGGTAGTCCTGGCCTGTCAGCACACCGAGGAGATACTCGATGCCACAAAAGAAAAGATCACCAAGGCCGCGCGCCAGGAAATGATTAACGAAATCGCCAGGCCCATATTAAAGGAATATCTGGATAAAGAGACAAAATATTATATCAATGAAACAGGCAAATTTGTCATCGGCGGCCCGCAGTCGGATACCGGCATGACCGGTAGAAAAATCGTCGTGGATACCTATGGCGGGGTAGCTGCTCCCGGCGGAGGGGCCTTTTCCGGCAAAGACCCGACAAAGGTAGACCGCTCTGCCGCTTATATGGCCAGGTACGTAGCCAAAAATATCGTAGCCGCAGGGCTGGCTGACAAATGCCTGCTCCATGTGGCGTATGTCATCGGCAAGGCTGAGCCATTGGCCGTAATGGTGGATACTTTCGGCACGAGCAAACTTTCTGAAGCCAAGTTGGTAAAGCTGATCAACGAAAATTTTGATTTAAGGCCGCAGGGCATGATTAAAAAACTAGACCTCCTGCGCCCCATCTATAAAAAGACTGCCTGCTACGGGCACTTTGGCAGGGTCGAGCCTGAATTCAGCTGGGAGAGCACGGATAAAGCGATTACCTTAAAGAAGCAAGCAGCCAGATTGTAAAGCTTTCAGCTGTCAGCTCTCAGCCTTCAGCTGAAAGCTGATGACTGACGACTGATAGCTAAGAAAAGGAGACAAATGAACTACGATATTAAAGACATCAAGCTAGCCAAAAAGGGCGGCCTGCGTATCGAGTGGGCACGGAATAACATGCCGGTATTAGGATTGATCGGGCAGCGTTTTAAAAAAGAAAAGCCCTTAAAAGGCCTGCGGGTTGCCTGTTGTTTGCACGTGACTACTGAGACCGCGGTGTTAGCCGAGGTTTTGAAAATGGCAGGGGCAGAGGTCTTTATTTGCGCCTCCAATCCGCTTTCCACCCAGGATGATGTGGCAGCAGCCTTGGTCAAGGGCCTTAAGCTTTCGGTTTTTTCCATTAAAGGCGAAGACACCGACACCTACTATAAACATATAAATTCGGTATTGGCGGTAAAACCTGATATCACCATGGATGACGGAGCGGACTTAGTCAGTACTATTCACCAAGCCGACCCTTTAGCGTATAAGAATATTATCGGCGGCACCGAGGAGACTACTACCGGGGTGATCAGATTGCGCTCTTTGGCCCGGCAGGGCAAGTTGCGTTATCCGATCATCGCGGTAAACGATGCCTTGACCAAACATTTATTTGATAATCGTTATGGCACAGGGCAGTCTACCCTGGATGGAGTAATCCGCGCCACCAATAAATTAATCGCCGGTTCCAAGGTTGTAGTCTGCGGATATGGCTGGTGCGGCAAGGGTGTGGCCATGCGGGCAAAAGGCATGGCGGCAAAGGTGATCGTGGTTGAGGTTGACCCCTTGCGCGCGTTAGAGGCAGTGATGGATGGTTATGAAGTCATGCCGATTAAAGATGCGGCTAAGTTAGGCGATATATTTATTACCGTCACCGGCGACATAAGCGTGATCCGCAAAGAGCATTTTGCGGCGATGAAAGACGGGGCAATTATCTGCAACTCCGGGCATTTTAATGTGGAAATCGATATCCCGGATCTGGAGCGTATGAGCAAGGCAAAAAGAACTATCCGCGACTTTGTGGAAGAATATACTTTAAGAGGCGGAAAGAGGATTTATCTTTTGGGCGAAGGCCGCCTGATAAACCTGGCTGCCGCCGAAGGACATCCCGCGCAGGTCATGGACATGTCTTTTGCCAATCAGGCCTTAAGCCTTGAGTATCTGGTTAAACATCACAAGGGTTTAAGCAAGGATGTATATAAAGTGCCGGAGAAAATCGACCAGGGCATCGCCGACCTTAAATTAAGATCCATGGGCCGCAGGATAGATACCCTGACTAAGAAACAAAAAGATTATCTTTCCAGCTGGCAGATGGGGACTTGATAAAAAGACAAGGAGGCGCTTTGCTATGGAAAAGATATTGCTTGCCGATGATGACGCAGACGTTCAGGAAATAGCCAAAGTTATACTTACTAAAGAAGGCTACGAAGCGATCATAGCCAAAGACGGCAATGAAGCCCTGGATCTGGCTAAGGCTAACAATCCGGATTTGATTATTCTGGATTACCTTATGCCGGGCTTAGACGGCTTAGAGGTCTGCCGGGCCTTAAAGAAAGAAGAAGCGCTTAAAAATATCCCGGTGTTGATAATTACGGCTCATGCCGGAGAAAAAGAAAGAAGTTTGGATGCCGGGGCAGTGGATTTCTTGACTAAACCGGTTGAAAAGGCGGATTTACTTCACCGGATAAAATCGGTGTTAAAGGTGCGCCATATTAATAATGAATTGCAAAAGATGATTGCTTATATCGAAGAGCTGGAGAAAAAATCAGAGGGATAAATATGGGCATAAAGAGGATTGCGGTTTTGACTACCGGAGGCGACGCCCCGGGCATGAACGCGGCGATAAGGTCGGTGGTGCGCAGCGCTGTTGCTAATAAAGTAGAAGTGATGGGCGCATTCCGCGGATGGTGGGGATTGATTAATGAAGAGCTAAAGCCTTTTGACCACCGTTCTGTTTCCGGGATCATTAACCAGGGCGGGACGATCTTAAAGACCGCGCGTTGCCCCGAGTTTAAGACTGAAGAAGGCCAGAAGAGGGCATACGCAACGATTAAAAAGCATGCTATTGACGGCCTGATCGTTATCGGAGGCAACGGCAGCTTTACCGCTGCCCATGAATTCTTTAAACGATACGCAGTGCCCTGCATAGGGATACCCGCCTCAATTGATAACGATATCAACGGCATTGATATGACTATCGGCTGGGATACGGCGATCAACACGGCCTTAGCCGCTATTGATAATATCCGCGATACCGCCACCAGCATGGAGCGGATTTTCGTGGTGGAAGTCATGGGCAGGGATTCGGGCTCTATCGCCCTTGCGGTTGCCCTTGCCGGCGGATGCGAAGACGTGATTATTCCGGAAATAAAATTTGATTTAGGCAACATGTGCCATGAGATTGTCAACGGTAACATTAGAGGTAAGGTGAGCTGGATCATTGTGGTGGCAGAGGGTGCGGCATCGGCAACCGAGATAGCGAATAAAATCACGGAGATGACCAGCCTTGAAACAAGGCCGGTAATCTTGGGGCATATTCAAAGGGGGGGGCGCCCCACCGCATTAAGCCGGGATTTAGGTTTACGTTTAGGATTTGAAGCAGTAAATTGTTTATTGAGGGGTGAAACTGACAAGGCGGTCGGCCTTTGCTGCAGCAAGATAACCACCGTAGATTTTGAATTCGCTATACAGAAGAAAGAGACAAAAGCCGAGCAATGGTATAAGCTGATTAAAATCTTAACTTAAAAAACAGGAGAAGCAAGATATGGGCAGAAGGCCGTTTGATATCGAGGGTGTGGCAATGGAGCTGATTGCCAGCGATGATCTGGCGCTAAAGAAAGCTTTAGCCAAGAAGATATGGGATATTGCCTATAAAAAAGGGGTATATCCTTCCAGCATCAATCAATTTTACCAGGCCCGCGGCCGTAGCGAATTTTCGGGTTTTACAGTTCCGGCAATAAACTTAAGGAGCATGACCTATGATTTAGCCAGGGCAATATTTAGGGTAGCTAAGAGAAATAATTCCGGGGCGTTTATATTTGAGATTGCCAAATCCGAAATGGGTTATACCAATCAGGTACCCATAGAGTACTCAAGCGTGATTTTAGCCGCGGCAATTAAAGAGGGTTATTCCGGGCCGGTTTTTATCCAGGGCGATCATTTTCAAGCCAATGCCAAAAAATTCAAGGAGAACCCGGATAAGGAGCTGGAGGCTTTAAAAACCTTAATCGGCGAATCCGTTGCCTGCGGGTTTTTTAATATTGATATTGATTCTTCCACCTTAGTGGATTTATCCGTGCCGGATATTAAAAAGCAGCAGCAGCTTAATTACGAGGTTTGCGCTGCTCTTACCCAGTTTATCCGCCAGGTTCAGCCGCGGGGCATTGAGGTTTCCGTAGGCGGCGAAATCGGAGAAGTAGGCAGCAAGAATTCCACGCCCGAAGACCTGCGTGCGTTTATGCTTGGGTTCAAGGAGAAGCTGCGCAAGGGCCGCGTCGGTATCAGTAAAATCAGTATCCAGACCGGCACCTCCCATGGCGGAGTAGTTTTACCTGACGGGACAGTAGCTCAGGTAAAGTTAGACTTTGATACCTTGAAGTTATTGTCCAAGATTGCCAGAGAAGAATTCGGTTTGGCCGGTGCCGTACAGCACGGCGCCTCTACCTTACCGGCCGAGGCCTTTCATAAATTTGCCGAAACCGAAACCGCCGAGGTGCATCTGGCTACGGAATTTCAGAATATGATTTATGAATCCAAACATTTTCCTGCGGAACTTCGGACTAAGATTTATAATTGGCTTAAAAACAGCTGCCAGGATGAACGCAAGGCTGATGAAACCGAGGAGCAGTTTATTTATAAAACGCGCAAGAAAGCATTAGGCCCGTTTAAGAAAGAGATCATGGGTTTAGTTAACGAGGTGCGCGATGCGATTGCGGCTGAGATCGAGAATAAATTTGAATTTCTTTTTAAACAGCTCAATAACGTAAATAATAAAGATTTAGTGGATAAATATGTCAGTTTGAAGCGGGTGATTGTGCGTAAGCACAAAGAACAGAAAGCCGCCGTTCATGACGGAGAAGGAGCTGACTAAATGAGGCCATAACTTACGAACACGAAAGTGTGAGTAAGTTGTCTGGGCGAATTTATCCCGTTGAGTATGCTGCTTTATTTTAAAGGGCAGCAGCATTGTTTACGAAACGGGATAGACAGTAGCCATAACTTATGGATAGGAGTGAAATATGCGTTCAGATAAAATTAAAAAGGGATTAGAGCGCGCCCCGCACCGCGCGCTTTTACACGCCACTGGCATAAGCCGCAGGGACTTGGACCGCCCTTTTATCGGGGTGGCTACTTCTTTTACGGATTTGATTCCCGGGCATATCGGTATGCGGGACCTCGAGCGTTACATTGAACGCGGCATCTGTTACGGCGGCGGGGTGCCGTTTTTCTTTGGCGTTCCCGGCATCTGCGACGGCATTGCCATGGGGCATCTGGGCATGTGCTATCCTTTGGCTTCCAGGGAAATCATCGCCGATACCATTGAGACGGTTTGTAACGCGCATCAGCTAGACGGAATAGTCTGCCTGACTAACTGCGATAAGATCACCCCGGGGATGCTGATGGGGGTAACGCGTTTAAATATCCCGGCGATTATCGTTACTGCCGGCCCTATGCTTTCCGGCAGGTTTCGCAAAAACAAACTTGCCTTTGTGCATGATACCTATGAAGCCTTGGCTAGAGCGAAAAAAGGAGAGATTTCTCAGGCAGAGTTATCTTGTTTGGAAATGGAGGCCTGCCCCGGAGCAGGTTCCTGTCAGGGGTTATACACGGCTAACACTATGGCCTGCCTTACCGAAACCTTAGGCATGTCTTTGCCGGGTTGCGCAACCGCCCTGGCGGTTTCCGCCAAGAAGCGCCGCATTGCCCAGGCAAGCGGTGAGCGGATCGTGGAATTGGCCAGAAAAAATATCGGCCCGTTAGAGATCATCGATAAAAAATCATTGGAAAATGCCATTGTTGTGGATATGGCTTTAGGCGGCTCAAGCAATACAGTTTTGCATCTAATGGCTATAGCTCATGAGGCAGGCATAGATTTGGGCCTGGAAACATTTGATAAAATCAGCAAGCGCACCCCGCATATTGCCAGCATTGAACCGGCAGGTACGTATTATATGGAAGACTTGGAATATGCCGGCGGGATCCCCGCGGTGTTGAAGCGGCTGAAAAATAAATTAAACAACACCCAGACTTTAAGCGGAAAGAAAATTTTTGAAATCGCCGATGCGGCAGAGATTTTTGACGCAGACGTGATCCGCCCTTTAAATAAATCCTATCATGCCCAGGGAGGGATAGCTGTTTTGTTCGGTAATTTGGCTCCGGATGGGGCAGTGGTTAAGCAATCCGCGGTCAGCGCGAAAATGATGAAATTTAAAGGCAAGGCGCGCGTATTTAACCGCGAAGAAGAAGCGATGCGCCAGATCCTGGCAGGCAAAATTAAAGGCGGGCAAGTGATTGTCATCCGCTATGAAGGCCCTGCCGGCGGCCCGGGCATGCGCGAGATGCTTAGCACCACTGCGGCTATTGTTGGTATGGGTTTAGAGGAATCCGTGGCCCTGATTACCGACGGAAGATTCTCCGGCGGCACTAAAGGCCCCTGTATCGGGCACGTATCGCCTGAGGCAGCGAACAAGGGCCCGATTGCTATCTTGAAAGACAATGATATAATCAGCATAGATATAACCAATCGTAAATTGGAAGTGGAGTTAAGCAAATCCGAAATAGAAAAAAGATTCAAAACCTACAAGCCGATCCCGCCTAAAATTACAACCGGATATTTGTCGCGTTACTCAAGGCAGGTTTCCTCGGCGGATAAAGGCGCTATATTAAGGTAAGAAGCAAAAGGTAAATTTTGGAGAAATATTTATTATGATAGGAGCACAAATATTAATCGAGTGTTTAAAGCGCGAAGGCGTGGAAGTGATGTTTGGCTATCCCGGCGGGCAGGTCCTGCCTATCTTTGACCGGCTTTATGACGCGGGGATGAAATTTATTCTCACCCGGCACGAACAGGGCGCAGCCCACGCTGCCGACGGCTATGCCCGCGCTACCGGCAAGGTAGGGGTGTGCCTGGCTACTTCCGGTCCCGGGGCAACTAATCTGACTACCGGCATTGCCAATGCCTATATGGATTCGATTGCGATGGTGGCGATTACCGGGCAGGTGAAAACATTCCTGATCGGTAACGATGCTTTTCAGGAAGCGGATATTACCGGCATCACCCGGCCGGTTACTAAGCACAATTATCTGGTTAAGGACGTCAAGGACCTGGCCCGTATTGTGCGCGAGGCATTTTATATCGCCTCAACCGGCAGGCCCGGTCCGGTGGTGATCGACATTCCCTCGGATATCCAGATGCAGGATACGGAATTTGTCTGGCCCGAGACCGTAGATATAC
>ERZ1292640.4568-Hain-H43-02um-R1-4568-length-10507-cov-11_pt1 | contig 10507 bp, 8 predicted proteins | sample MGYA00564404_ERZ1292640 | MGnify/ENA primary metagenome ERZ1292640 (study PRJEB36523, sample SAMEA6512636) | groundwater metagenome | collected 2019-01-08 | study: AquaDiva: Metagenomics assemblies of 32 groundwater samples | reverse complement strand
CCGAATACGGTATTTGGCGATAGACTCTTTTAGCTGCGGGGCATGGATTCGAACCATGATAAACGGCTTCAAAGGCCGCTGTCTTACCATTGGACGACCCCGCAAATCAATTATCAATTAACAATTACGAATTAATAACTACAAATTACGAATTATTGATTTTAAATTAGAAATTAAATTTGAAAATTCAGAATAATTTTATTCTAGCACAAATTTAATTTAAATCAACTTTATGCACATTTTTTATTTTAGGTTTTTTGTGTTATAATTGGTTTATTAGAAATGCGCTATATGAAGGGGCTGTCGCAGGTCGGTATAAAATTTGAAATTTTCTACTTAAAAGAGTATTTAGAGACAGATCCTAAAAAATAATTTTTTTTAATTTTTTTATTTACGAAATACGATATTATTACAATTGGTGGGGCTACTGAAGATATTACATTTTTTACTAAAGAAGGTGTGCTTATTGATAATAAGCAGGATCTAATTAGACAAAAATTGTTGGCTTTTGAATATGGCGCTAAAATAAAAGTTGATAAATCTTTTTCTAATTTTGGTGGAGGAGCTGCCAACGTTGCTGTTAGTTTTGCGCGACTTGGTTTCAAGACAGCTGTTTTAGTTGCGGTTGGCAAAGATATCCGTAGTCAAAGAATTATTGATAATTTTCAACAACAAGGAGTTGACATAAGCTTGATTCAAAAAACATCAAAAGCAGAAAGTGGTTTTTCTTTTTTGTTAGTTGCTCAAAACAATGAGCATGTAGCATTCTCTAATAGATCTGCTAATAATCAATTACGAATTACGAATTACGAATTACGAATTATAAAAGATGCTAAGTGGGTTTATTTAGCTTCTTTGTCTGATCAATGGCAACGGATGTTAGATAAGATTTGTTCTTTAGCAGATGTTTGTTCTGTAAAAAATTCTAATTCTAAAAAAGTAAAAATTGCTTGGAATCCTGGGCATAGGCAGATTTTGTCTGGACTTAAAATGGTTGGTAAATATTTGTCAAAAGTTTCTGTCTTAATTGTTAATAAGGATGAAGCGATTGAATTAGTGATGTCTGATAAAAAATATAAAAATAAAGACAGAGTATTTTTTGAAGAAATTGATAATTTATTGTTAGCTCTTCATAGTTATGGACCGCAAATTGTATTGATAACTAAAGGCGAATATGGAGCTAATGTATTTGATGGTAAAAAAGTTTATTTTCAACCTATTATTAAAAGTAAAAAAATAGTTGATACGACAGGAGTTGGTGATGCCTTTGGATCTTCTTTTGTCGCTGGACTAGAATTGTATAATGGTGATATTAAAAAAGCTCTTCATCTTAGCGCTAAAAATGTTGCTTCAGTAATTGGTAAACAGGGCGCGCAGAATGGATTATTAAAGTTAGGCTCTATGGGGGTTAAGGGTTAAGATTGGAAAGAAGTTCTAAATTATAAATTATAATGTTTAAAAAAAATGAATGAATCTTCACTTTTATATTAATATTAACTCCTATGTTTAAAAAAATATCCAAAATTAGTTTTATTGTTTTAATGTTATTAATTATAACAGTGGTTTTTTTTCCTAAAGAAAATCAAGCAGCCGATCGTTCTCCTGATGTTATTGGCTTAAGGATTATTCCTAATCCAGATCATTTGTCAGCTCTAAAATGGTATCAAAAGCAGAAATTTATTGGTTCTCCGCAATCATTAATAGTTGATGGCTACGAGGCTGTTCGTGATGGCAGGACTGTTTATATTAATGTTGCAAATATTGATAGTGGTAATAATTTTTATACTAATATTAATGTTATTTCATATAATCAAGAAGCAGAGAGCGCAACATTGGATATTTTTGGCCAAATTATTAACCATTGGAAATTTAATACAAATATTGACGAACTGGTTAAGTCAAAAATTATTAAAGATACAGCAAGACTGAATTATTTAGCTGATATTAAAAATGCCTTAGAAAATTACAAAAGTAAAAATGGTTATTATCCTAAACTTTCTGCTGGAAGTTATTTAGCTAATAAAACTATTTCAACTTGGCCTAGTTGGCAAGGAACTTTAGGAAAAGAACTAGGAATAATTTTGCCGATTGATCCTGTTAATAAATTAGGTTTTTGCACAGCTGATTATAACGAAAGTACTTGTTGGAATAATAAGGATAGAAAGTTCTCAACAACTTTACCAGGATTACCACAACAAAGTCAGGTTTTTTATTATAGCGCACCGTCTACTGGCGCTAGTTATAATTTATGTGCCGTAATGACTTCTGGTTATATTAATAGATCTAACCCAATGGCTTGTGAAGGATCAAATTTTATAAATCATGATCCAATAATTACTTTTCCAGACTCAGAGTGTCCTAAAAGAGTCAAAGTAAATAGAAATTATAATTGTCATGTAAAAACAGCCGATATAGATAATGATATTGTTACTTTTGTTAGTTTTTTAAGCCAACCAGCAGATTTTTCTCTTAATTTTGCGACTGGTGTTATTTCAGGAAGGCCTACTAGTAAAGGAACATATATTTTTAAAGTAGCTGTTAAAGATAATTTAGGAGCTATCAGTGAAGCTATTTATAATTTTGATGTTTATACTTATTGTGGTGATAATATAAAAGAAAATCCAAATAGTGATACGCCAGCTGTTAGTGAACAATGTGATGGCACAGACAAACCAGAGCATGCTACTTGCGCGGCTGATTGTACTTCTTGGCAATGCGATATTGGCAGTACATTTATGAAAGGGTATCATAAAGAAGGCAATAGTTGTGTTATTAATGTAATATTTGGTTGCGCCAATGCGGATATCAATGCATCTACCACTTATAAATCTTGGAGTAGTTCAGGTAGAGGGTGGGGATCATGTCGCATCGAAAGTTGTAAAGATGAAAATTTAGTTTCAGGGTATCATATAAAAAGCAGTACTGAAAATGTGTGTGTTTTAAATGAACAAAATTGTTTAGCAGTAGAAATTACATTTGTAGCAAATGCGTCTAGTTATGTAAAATATTGGGATAAAAATTCAGGCATAAATGGCAATTGGGGTCCATGTCAACCTGAGAGTTGTAAAGACACATTTCATATAGAAACGATAAGTAATATTAAAAATTGTGTAAGTAATACAAAAGATTGTACAAGCATTATAACAAACGCATCCAGCGCTGTTCAAAAGTGGGATAAAATAGTTAATAATTGGGGCTCTTGCGAGCTTGTAAGTTGTAATTCGGGGTATGCAAACAGTAGTAATAGTTGCAAAAAAAATAATGCTCCAACACTTAGTTATTCTGCAAACTCTAATGGAGGCGTTATTCCCAATCTTGGTACGCCAGATCAGATATTCGTGTTTGAGGTTATATATAAAGATGCTAATAATGACGCTCCGATCCAAGGAAATCCAGTTGTTAAAATTTTTAAAAATGGCATAGCTACAGAGTATCCAATGACTGCTACTGGGACTGAGACATATGTAGTAGGAAAATTGTATCGGGCTGAAATTAAACTATCTCCACATATATACTCTCATAGCTTTGCTGCCAAAGATTCATATGGTCTGATTGCTACAGGTGCTCCTTGTAGTATAAGGAAGTTTCCGTATGTGGCATATGCGCCAGTTTTATCTGAAGGAACACACACACCTAATACGGGCACTGCTCAATTAACAAACTTTACTTTTAATGTGAAATATACCGATCAAAACATGTATGCACCATATCCTGGTTATCCGAAGGTGCATATTTTGCAGAATAAGATTGATATATTAAACAGTCCATTTGCAATGGGCACAACTGATGCAAGCAAGTTTAATGGTGATAGGTTGTATAAAAAAACTTTAACTTTGCCATATTCTTCAGATGCTTATACATATTATTTTGAGGCTGAAAATTATTCGGGTGTGCCAGCAGTTTCAACATCAGAATATCTTGGTCCAGTTGTTACTGGAGTTGTGAAAACAGCTGTAATATCAGGAACAATAAAAGACTATATATCAGGAACGTTGATACAAGGAGCAATAGTCCAAATTGAAGATGCTAATGGTGCTGTTAAAATAGCAACTAGCACTGATAGTTCTGGAAAATATTATTTAAAATTAACAGAAGGAAAGGACTATACTAATGGCGATCGCTATAAAGTTGTTGTGAAAAAAACAGGTTTTTCTAATGGTGACAGCGGATTATTCTCGTTGATAGGAAATATTTCTAAAGTTTTGTTTTTATCCGGAGATTTGAGCTCGGGTTATGGTGTGGCAAAAATAGTGTTAAGTAAAAGAACCTTGACAGAAAATGTTCAGTATGAGTCTTTTATTTATGTTTCTCCTAGGTTTACGAAAGAATGCATATTCGAGGATAAGTCTATAACTACGATTACGTGTTTAATATCAGGAAGAGGGGTTCGTTATTCAGTTTTTAGTCCTCGTAGTGGTGTAGGAGGAACAAAAATAGAAATATTTAATTCTGGCAATGTTAAAGTAAAAGAGTATTTAGTTGATGGAATATATGGACTCACCCAAATTTTTTCTTTATCAGATAAAGGTAAAATTTCCGATATAGCGTCTAGCTCGCCATATGTTATCAAATAAATATTAAAAAAAATAATTATGATTAAAAAAGTTTTAAAATATTTGTTAATACTTTTGTTGTTAGTAATTTTAATTTGTTTAAGTTATATATTTTTATTTAATAATAAAAATAAAAAAAATAATCAGAATCAGAAAATGGAAACAAATATTAATATAGAAAAAAATATTAAATCAAAACAACAAACAGAACAACAAGCGACAAGCTCGCCGATTTTATCATATGCAACAACTTCTCCTGTTTTATTAAGTAATGAAGAAAAGAAAAAATATGGTATTGATACAGATAAGCCTGTTTATCTTGAAATAATTGAAGGAAATATGCCAAGTCTAATTCTTCCGCCAGAAATGCTTACTAGTTCTTCGCAGGAGATTGATGAAAATAAAGATACTGATCATGATGGACTACCAGATCTTATTGAGGTAGAAATATATAAAACAGAACCTAAAAATCCCGATACTGATGGCGATAGTTATAAAGATGGATATGAAGTAAAAAACGGTTTTAATCCTAATAGTCCAGAAAAACTATAGGCTAGTAAAAATTAATATTCTAAAATATGAAAAAAAAAATTGTTGTTGTTAGTGGTTATTTTAATCCAATACATGTTGGTCATTTAGAAATGATAGAAGAGGCTAAAAAATTAGGCGATTATTTAGTGGTAATAATTAATAATGATTATCAAGTTGGATTAAAAGGTAGTGTTCCTTTTATGAGTCAAAAAGATAGAATTAGCATAGTATCAGCGCTTAAATGGGTTGACGAAGTTTTTCTTTCAATTGATGAAGATAGATCTGTTTGTAAGTCTTTGACAAAAATTAAGCCAGACATTTTTGCGCAAGGTGGGGATAGAAACGAAGGTAATATTCCAGAGGCGGATATTTGTCGTAGTTTTGGCATTAAAATGGTTGATGGTTTAGGAAAAAAAATAAGATCAAGCTCAACTTTAATAGCTGATGCAGCAAAAGCAAAAAAAGCTAAGAGTTTATAAAGTCCATAAAGTCTAATTATTCTATGATTAAAAAAATATTTATAATAATAATTGCTGTAATTTTAATTTTAGTTTCTGATTATTTTTTTATGATAAATAATTCTGTAAATAAAAATAATCAAGAAGTGAAATTTATTATTACTAAAGGCGATGGAGTTAAACAGATTAGTAAAAATTTAGATAAAGTTAAGTTAATTAGATCTTATACTTTTTTTAATTTTTATGTTTGGCTCAAAGGAAATCAGACTAATTTTAAAGCAGGGGAGTATGTTTTAAAACAGAATATGAATTTAAGAGAAATAGTTAGCAAATTGACTGGCAATAATGCATTAAGTAAAGAAAAATTAATTAAAATAATAGAAGGTTGGAATATCAATGATATAAATAATTATTTAAATAAAAATAGTTTTTTTGTTGATAATAATTTTAACAGTTTAGCTAAAACTAAAATAAGTAAATGGCAATTTAAAACACCTATGCCTGATTTTTTAAATCAGGCGTCTGAGTCAGCTAATCTTGAAGGATTTTTATTTCCAGATACTTATCGGATTTTTCAAGATGCTACTGTTGAAGATTTAATTATTAAAATGTTAAATAATTTTGGAAATAAATTTACGATACAAATGCGTAAAGATATTAATAGTCAAGGCAAAACAATTTATCAGATAATTACAATGGCTTCAATTATAGAAAAAGAAGTTAGAACAGTGGATGATATGCAGATTGTTTCCGGTCTTTTTTGGAATAGGATAAAAAATGGTCAAGCGCTTCAGTCGTGCGCTACTTTGGCACATGTATTAGGCGAGAAAAAAACGCAGTATAGTTTAGAAGATACTAAAGTTGATTCATTATATAATACTTATCAAAATAAAGGCTTGCCACCTGGTCCGATCGCTAATCCAGGACTTAATGCTATTAAAGCAGCTGTTTATCCAAAATATACTGATTATAATTATTTTCTTAGCAGGTTAGATACGGGAGAGACAATATTTAGTAAAAGTTATGAAGAGCATAATAGAAATAAAGCAAAATATTTGAAATAATAATTTTTATATATTTTTTCTTGACACGATTCGTAAATGCGCTAAAGTAATTTTAGTAAGTTTTATGGCTGAAAATCATGTGATGGGTCTGTCTTGCAATTTAAATAAATCTAGTGTAAGATGAAATTAATTAAATAGTCGCAGACAGCAGGTTCTAAAATAAGAGTAAATCCTGCCGAGACAAAAGCTAATTTTTAGTTGTTTTTTTATGTCTGCGCAGTAAACGCAGACCTTTTTATATAAAGAGTATTCGGCGACAGACCCATAAAGGTACATTGGATCTAGAATAAATTAATAAATTAATAAATTAATAAACTAACCATATGCCAAAAAGTAAAGATCAGAAGAAGCAAATGTTAGAAAACTTAACTGAAAAAATTGCTAAAGCTAAGTCAGTTGTTTTTACTAAATTTAACGGTTTAGAAGTTAAAGATAATGAAGATTTGCGCATAAAATTAAGAGCTGAAAATAGTGAATACTATGTTGTAAAAAAAACCTTATTAAATATAGCTTTTAAGGATTCTTTAATAAAAGATTTGAATATTAAGGCTTTGTCAGGTCAGATAGCGGCTATTTTTGGATATGAAGATGAGGTTGCGCCTGCTAAAGTTGTTGATAAGTTTAGAAAAAATAAAGAAGATAAAATAGAGCTTATCGGTGGAATTTTAGAAAATAAGTTTATTAATGCTGTTCAGGTAAATGAGTTAGCTAAATTACCATCTAAGATTGAGCTTTATGCCAAAATAGTTGGATCAATTAATGCTCCAATTTCTGGCTTAGTTAATGTTTTTGCTGGAAATTTAAAGAATTTAGTTTATGTGTTAAAAGCCATTGGTGATAAGAAATAAAGAAGTTAAAAAAACAAGAAATTAATAAATAATTAATATATAAAATTTTTAATTTTATAATTTTATAATTTTTAAATAATATCATAATTTTTAATTTTTAATTTTTAATAGAATTACGTATTTGTTGTTATTAAAAAGTAAGAGATTAAAAAGTTATTTAAAAATTTAAAAATTAAAATTAAAAAATAAAAAAAAATTATGTCAGAAGAAACAACACAAGAAGAATCAATTGAAGTTCCAGAAAAGTTTAAAGTTTTAATTGAGACAATTGAAAAAATGTCAGTTTTAGACTTGGCAGAATTGGTTAAGATTTTGGAAAAGAAGTTTGGCGTTTCAGCATCTGCTCCAACTATGATGATGGCAGCTGGTGCTGGTGGCGCAGAAGCTGCTCCTGTTGAAGAAAAAACAAGCTTTGATGTTGAGCTTACTGAGATCGGCAGTAATAAAATTGCTGTTATTAAAGCTGTTCGTGAATTTACAGAGATTGGCTTGAAAGATGCCAAGGATTTAGTGGATAGCGCTCCTAAAATAGTGAAAGAAGGAGTAAAGAAAGAAGAAGCAGAGGCAATTAAAAAGAAATTAGAAGAAGCAGGAGCTAAGGCAACATTGAAATAAATATAAATTAGGTTTATGTAAAAATCCCCGTTATTCTAAATAGCGGGGATTTTTGTTAGGAAATAGTTTCTAATTTCTGATTCATTTTATGTTTATTGCTATAATTGAAGTGTTGTTTAAGAAGTATATTTTTTTTGCTATTTCGTCAACTGTAAAATCTTTTAAATTATTAAATTTATTACTAATATATTGATTAATAAATTTTCCTGATTTATCAAAGACTATTAATCGTTTGTCAGTGGTATCTAAAATATAAATATATTTTTGTGAGAGCATAATTTTTGTTGCTTGTGTAACGACTGGTTCAATCGTTTCTAGGTTAAAGTCTTCTTTTTTGCCTTTTGTGAATTTTGATAATTCTCCATTATTTTTTAGAATATAGATGCTTCCATCAATATCCATACTTACTGCTCCAGCTAAATCAATATTATTATTAAGCCAGTTGGTCGCGTTGGTAAATTTATCACCAGTTTTTTTAAAACGAATAACTTGATTGTCTTTTGGATTTAAATAGTATAGTTTGTTATTAAAAATTTTAGCATCTGTAAATTGTTGCGGATCTCTGGCGTATTCAATAGTTGAGCTGGATAGTGATTCAGTTTTTCTGTCAAGTTTAATAAGACTTTTAGAATTTAGATAATAAACATTATTGTCGTTGTCAGTAGATGGATAGCTAAGCTGATTAATTATTTGGCTAGTATTTGTAATAGGAGTAGCTAGATTGCCAGCTAATTCTAAGCTGTAGATTGTTTTTTGTTCAATATCAGCAGTATAAATTTTCTCTTTAGCTAAAATAATATTAATTGGCTTAACATTGTTGTTAAGATTGGCAAGATTAGTTAGTTCAGTTGGCGCGTCTTCTCTAATAACTTTGTTAATTTTTTCCATTTGTATTATATTTTTTTGGAAGATTTTGTCGTATTGTTCTTTCTGTTCTATGGTATTTTTGTTAAAATTTGCCATTAATTCTTTTATTTCCGTTAAAGTTGTTTTAGCACCTTCTTCATTGCTATAAAGTAAACTAGCATCAATCTGATTCTGTTTTTGTTCAATTGATTTCATTAGAGCGGCGTAATTTGCTAGATTAGTATTTTGGTGATTTTTAAAGTTTAGCCAAGCTAAATTGACAATAAATAATAATAAGCAAATAAAAGAAAGTAGTAGAAAAAATTTGCCTTTTTTGTTTAAATTTTTAAACCAAAGAATAGGTATGACTATTAAGTGCTTAGAAAAAATAGCAATTTGTTTTATTTTTTGTTTGCTAATAGTTAAAAATCCTTTTAATTTTTCTTTGTTGGTTATTGTTTTGTAAATAAAAGTAAAAAGATTGATTAAATATAAAAATATATTTTTTATTACATCAGTAAGTTTTTTAAGAGAAAGCCAGCTTGGTTTTTTTTTAAGAAATATTTTATCTTTAAGAAGAAATAATTTATTGTTTTTTGTGACTTTTGGATATTTGGATTTAATTGTGTCTAATATTTTAGTTGAAATACTTTGCCATTTACTAAAGTTTACTAGACCAGATGGTGCTAATAATTTTTCAGTCCTTTCTTCTACTGTGTTAAAATTTTTGATAGAAGTTTGAGTTGTTGGTCGTTCTATTATTTGTTTCTTTGTGTCGAAATTTTCTAAACCAAAAGTATTTTTAATAAGAATTGCTGAGAATGGGACGTACACATTAATTTTAGTTAGAGTGTTTTTTATTTGTTCCATTGCGCTGTCTGGTGGTAAAACAGTAATAATGTCAATAATTTGTTTGTTTGATAAATATTCTGGCAATGCTTCATTTGTAAAAATAAAATAGTCATTATTCGGAACGTCTCCGCTGATAATATTGGAAAAAAGTTTAGTTATATTAATTTGTTTGTGTCCTTCGGTAATACTAGCTTGTCCAGTTATATCAATCAATTTATATTTTGCATCATTAGATTCTGTTTTATTTTTGTAAATTAATAAAGCTTTATTTTTTCCTAGATTGGTAAAATAAAGAGCATTTTGATAGATTATGCCGATTGTGATATTTAAAATATGTGGATTAAGTTTTATTTTTTCGTTTTGAAGAAATTCAGCTAATTTTTTATTAGTTTTAGCAAGAGCTGATTCAAAAATATGTTCAACTTTTAGAGTGCTAATATGTTCTCTTAAAAGAATTTTTTCATTTTGATAATAACTGTGGTTAATTGTATTTATTAAAAAATTTATTATTTTTAAATCTTCAGCTTTTTTAGATTCTATTTCAATTAAAACAAATAATTTTCCAGCCAAAGCTTCTTTGCTGGCATCTGGTTGCGCAACAAAAACTTCGCTGGTTGATGTTAAATGTTGATTCGGAGTTAATATTAGTTGTGATATTTTATAATACATGATGATTTTATTCTTTATGATTTTATTCTTTGACTTAAATGTATATTTATTATACTATAAAAATAATTATT
>ERZ1292640.4567-Hain-H43-02um-R1-4567-length-10509-cov-4_pt1 | contig 10509 bp, 11 predicted proteins | sample MGYA00564404_ERZ1292640 | MGnify/ENA primary metagenome ERZ1292640 (study PRJEB36523, sample SAMEA6512636) | groundwater metagenome | collected 2019-01-08 | study: AquaDiva: Metagenomics assemblies of 32 groundwater samples | reverse complement strand
TCTTGTAGATCTCGCTTATATTCGAATAAACTCTATCAGCTTTTTCACGCGCCGACGCATTCGTAACGTCGGATGGGATAAGCACCGCGGTACTTCCTGCAGCTTTCGCTGTCATCATATCCAATACATGATCCCCAACATAGATGCAACGCACTGGCTTCACACTGAGGCTTTGGCAGCAAAGAAGGATCCCGTCTGGTTGAGGCTTTCCATTCGGGGCTACATCATCAAACGTAACAATGTGTTGGAAGAATGTTTGGATGGGCAGCCATTGTGACGCAGCCTGCACATAACTTCGCGGGGCATTCGTAAACACGGCAAGTGGCAGTAACTCGCCCAGTTTCTGGATTTCCTCCACTACTCCCTCCAGCCATTCCACGCCATGCTTGGATATGTTATGGAGATAATGCTTATCAACTTCTTCCAATAGCCCAGCGATAGAATCACCTTGCGGATGTAGGCTGCTTAATGATCGGCTTTCAGAACTAATCCAACTCCGGAATCGCTCTGGTTCCAATTCGATTGCATGCTCACCGAATGTAGCGATGAAGGCTTCTTCCAACATGTGGCCGGTTTGGATGAGTGTGCCATCGAGATCGAAAATAAGGGCTTCAGGTTTCGACATACTAGAATGTATGAATGAGCCTCTGGAACTCATCGAATTCCTCTTCGTCCAGGCAGGTAGTGCGGTACATGTTGAGCACTGCCGCCTCAGTTAAATCATCAGCCTCCTGCTGACTCGGTGCTTGGAGTTGACCATTCATCTCATAGGAACCGATCTGCCATCTGTGAAGCCCATAGATCGTCGTGGCAGACTTCTTACGGGGAACAAAGTATACAGTGTAATGATCGGTATTCTCTGGGACAATCACGAGATTGAATGCCTTGAGGTGATCGTAGTTGAGCGCTAACTCAAAGGCCTTATCTGAGATCTGTTCCAGACCTTGGCATGTTTTCATGGCCGAGAGTTTGAGCCCATTCAACGGGTAGCCGTGCAATTTCGCTATCTGTACTTCCTGAAAGAGCGGCATTATGTCCCAGGGTACCACAACACTCGTTTGTGCCTGCACAAGAGACGATAGGTATTGCCCCTCCCTCCTTGCCCCAAAGCTCTGAGCATGGAGCAGGGATGGTACCGATGCACCGCTTTTAAATGTACTCGTGACGATGGTATGCGACATATGCTCAGACCAACGAATCCAATCCGCTACATCGCTTGCCCTCATGTCCCATCGATTCGCGCCTGAAATGTTATCCTTAGGAACTAAAACGAATCGGTGCCTGTAACTGAGAAATCGCGGCTTAGCTACGAATGATAGACCAGTATCAAAGTACAAGTCAGTCGTGTATTTCCTCTCCTCGTTGTTTCGATCCACATACAGCGCGCACATTGTTACACCTCCGACTTGCACTGGTCGATACGGAGACTCTTCAAACTGTTCCCCAGCGAGAGTATTCCATAGTGATTCCATCTCAGATCGAGACGGCAATCTCAGTAAATTACCATATTCATGTTTCGAGGACTCACGAACGGCATCAACAGTGCCTGAGATACTTGGCCTTTCCGTCAATGTATCGTTCGACAAGGAACTTGCTTTAGGCGGTGAGAATGGACCCTTCTCGGACATGTTGACACTATACTAAAAAGTAAGTAATTTGCAATGTATGCGATTCTCGAAAAATATATTGGTTGAGGCTAGCGCTCCTCTTCGTATAGAAGTGGGAACGTTTCTCGATCAGTTGGGCGTCGCTACGCTCCATGATCGCGAGGGTTTGCATACGGCGACGATCGCCATCGGCATGTATACCAGGCTGCGCATCGCACCGATCCTTGGCGATGTCGTGCGTATCCGCGCAGGCGAGGTGCAAGAGGAATTCACTCATCCCCTTCCGCTCGATTCTCGCTTCGGGATCGTGAATGCCTGTCTCACTCATTTCGATATAACCGGAGCCGACATTACACTCAATTTTGAGGCACCAACACATTGCGGCCTTGGAGGATCAAGCATCCTCATGACGCTGCTTTGCGCTTCGTTGCTTTCAGCCGAACAACCGGAACTGTCAGACAGCGAGATAAAGCTCCGAGCAGCCAAGATTAGTGTAATGCTCGAGAACGGACTCTTTGCTCCGACGGGATATCAGGATCAACTCAGCAGCATTTACGGTGGTGTGCAGTTGTTCCACTGGAAGGTACTGGAAGCTATTCCATTCATGCGCGAGGAACTTCTTCCAGAAGCATTCCATGAGGAATTGTCCTCGCGCCTATTGGTGGCCTTTGCCGGGGAACGCCACTCATCAGCTGACGCCACAGAATTGATGATGCGATCTTTCAAACGAGGCGGCGATGAACGAAAGAAATGGCTCAAAACTAACACGTTCACCGTCGCGTTCGCTGCTGCACTCAAAGAGCGAAACTGGAACGATGCGATTGCCGCAATCAATCAAGCCAATGAGCTGAGATGCGAACTGGTTCCAACGGTTCTCTCCGGACGAGTCGCCGCTTTGAGGCAAGTTTGTCAGGCGCATGCAGCCGGGTTCGGGCTTGCCGGAGCCGGAGCCGGCGGTTGTGCTTTTTCACTTTCATCGACCACAGAAGCTTCCCAGACGCTTGAACAGGAATGGAGACGACTGATCACACAGTTCGGCGAAGGAGATGTATGGCGTCCTGGCATCAGCGGCGGCATGCAGGTTCACCGAATCGAGGATTCTTGTTCACAGTCCTAATTTCCTTCTCTATCATTGCCTTGCCTCATGGAATCCACTTCGCTCACACAACAAATCCTGGCTGCGCTAGACATCCTGCGATCCGTTGGCGTCGAGGGAAGAAACTATGCGAAGAACGAATACGACACGCAACGGTATGAAACCCTCATTCAAACCGTTTCCAGGCTCTACGCGTTACTGTCGCGAGAGCATGAGGAACCGGCAAAAATCCAGGGTTTGCTTGAGCGGGAACTCGGCTCAGTCACTCCGAAGATCGGTATCGACGTCGGAGTCATCCATAACGACAGAATGCTCGTGTTGCGAAGGTCGGACGACCAGACGTGGTGCCTGCCATGCGGTTGGATGACCGTGGGGGAAACCGTAGTCCAAACGGCAATCCGTGAAGTCTTTGAGGAGACACGCATCCGAATTGCGCCGATCGGCTACCTAAGGATCGTGACGAAGGGGCCAGTGGATTACCCAATACTCATACATCACCAGCTTAACGTTTTGGTCGTAAGCAAATCCGTCGACATTCCCCCGGCAGTGAAATTGAGTGAAGAACACAGCCAATATCAGTGGATCTCATCGCCCGATGAAGTGCATTGGCATAGCGGCCATGAGAAAGCAGCGCAGGCACTTTATACATTTATGAAAAGTCCCTCGTCAATACCGATGCTCAGCCTCGATCAATAGAGATGAGACAGATCATAATCAAACGCCTTCACCGTCCATTCATCGAATATCGCGTTCTCTGGACTGGAAGCGATAAAAGAAACCATTCCTGCCAGTGTAGCCGCATCGAGCAACTGTTCTTTAGATTGCGCGTTCACCCGAGCAGACATTTCGCCCGCCACGCTTCCTGGTGAGAGGAGGATTGGTCTCACGCCACTGCCTACGCATTCAAATTGCAGTGATTTGATGAAGCCCTTGAGCGCTGATTTCGATGCGGCATAGGCGGCCGCCTTTGGTGCACCCGATTCCCCCCAACGCGATCCAATCGCGATGATAACCCCTTTTTTCCTCGCTTTCATTAAGGGGAGGGTGTGATACACGCAATGGAACGTGCCGAACAAGTTGGTATCGATAACATCTCGCCAACGGCTCATCTCTCCTTTCTCGAAAGTCGACATGTCCAAGATACCAGCGCAGGTAACGAGCAACTCGAGATTTTTGAGCACATCGTGATTGCGCTCAAAGAAATTTCTGACTTGCGCCTCATCCTTCACGTCTACATGATGAAACTGCACAACTGCGGTTGGAAAGCTACTTCTCAGCTCTACTCCTTTGCACTGGTCACGGCCAACCGCATACACGCAATATCCAGCCTCAATCAGACGCCTGGTGATCGCAGAGCCGATTGTGCCAGTTGCGCCAGTGACAAGTGCAATCCGTCGTCCGGTCATACGTTTTTCAGGGAGGTCATGACAGTATCCTTGACCAGTTTATACGTTTGCTCTTTGTCGATCACGTCTATGCTTGAACAGAGCATTCTTAGACGCAGAGGCTCCGGTAAGGCGCGAACATTGTCTGCGCCGGAAACACAAATGATATCGCCGCTAACCTGCGCACGGTGGCATTCCTCGCTTACCATCATGCTTTCATGAAGATTCTCTTCGAATCGGTTACCGATCTGTGCGATTTTGACTGCAAGACCCTACTCGGCCATGACGATTTCGCTGACCACTTCAACAACGTTCCGGATGTTGACGGCGGGCAGAACGGGGCAGTAGATCTCCCCGCCTTTCATATCCTTGAGCGCAAAGCGGATCAAATCCACTGCCTGGCCATTCGTCATCACATACCTGGTCATGTGAGGGTCCGTGAGCTGGATCAAACGATCCCGAACGGAATGGCAGACCATACGAGGGATCATCGAACCGGTCGAGCCGAGGATATTTCCGAACCTCACGGCTGCAAAGCGCGTCTGATCGTTGGATGCAAAATGTGAGATTCTCTCCAACAAGAGCTTTGAAGCTCCCATGACAGAGGTCGGGTTCGTGGACTTATCCGTAGAGCAGAATAGGAATTTGCTGACCTTGCGAAGTTTAGCACGTCGCGCAATCGCTACGAACGAGGTCACATTCTGGCTGGCTAGCTCCTCAGGCGCAATATTGCCGATGTCGACCCGCTTCATGGCTGCACAGTGAATGAGTATCTCTGCCCCGTCCAACGCCATATCCATCACCACATCATCACGGACGTCGGCGACAAATAACTTGATATTCCCATGTGTGCGTGACAATTCTAACAGAGGGATGCACCCCGGCTCGGAACGTTCGACCGCGTGCACAACACATCGGTCACTCTGCACGAATTCTTTAACCAAAGACAGCCCCACGCTTCCGCCCGCGCCAGTGATGACGATTGTTCTTTGCGACACATGTATATAGTAATGAATGTTTTACATTTAAGCAAATAGCTGATGAAGCAGCGAAATCTGCTCCGCCCACCCCGTGATCTGCGCCACAAGCCGGTTCAAACTTTTCTCCAGCTTGTCCACCACACTTCGCTCCCGTTCACTCCGTTCACGGGAGCTACGCGTGGCGAGCCAATTTCTTACATAGCGAAGTGTGCCCCGCAAAGCTCTGAGCGAAGCGAAGAGCGACGTGGGGCTATTTGATGTAGACTTGTCCGCTATGCACTACGTCTACATCCTCCAACTCGAGAATGGCCAGCATTACGTCGGTTCCACGGCAAACATCGACGATCGACTTGCCAGACATGAAGGAGGAGTTGCATGCCGAACAACGGAGAGAATGCCCATGAAGGACATGGCTTTCTATGCCGCATTCCAATCAAAGGAAAAGGCTAAAGCGTTTGAGCGTTACTTGAAATCATCGTCAGGATTCGCTTTTCGGAACAAGCGGCTGTTATAGCTCGAGCATCCAGGACTTGAATTCAGTCGAGTCCACTGTATTGCTTTCTTTGCACAGGAGAGCAACGGTTTGCCCACTATGGATGACTTCAGAGACAAGCTTCCCGAGAAATGGAAAAACTACGACTTCACGAATGCAATTGGCCTGCTTTTGCTAATGAAAGAGATTCAGGAACAGGAGCCTTTGGATGATCCCGACGTACTCCAAATTGATGGAGATGGAACGCGGCTGTATTGAATGCTATTCGGTTTTAGGTCTTATCCTGATATTCTCTTGGTAATGTCAATACTGCCCGATTGGAACATTATCAAGCATTTTCAGGAGAAATCTTCCTTCTATCGAAGAGTTCAGCCAGTTCTGCGTCCGTGAACGCCATGGACATAGATTATTCCATAGTTCATTGTTTCATCAATGTCCGGGTGGAATAGTGTTATCTGCTTCGCCCACCCCCTCCTTACCACATCTACCCTCCCCCATCCCCCTCTCCCCTTCCTTTCCTGCGCTACACTTCCCCCACTCGTACTGAGTTCCTAACGAAGTATGCCCCCCAAGAGGAACAAGATCCTCCTCGTCGTGCTTGCGGTTGCGGTCGCCTTGCTCGCGGTGTGGCTCTCCATCCGCCCATCCAACGACCGCAATTGGACCACGGACCAGGCGGTGCTGCCCTACGCGGAGATCAGTGAGGACGTCGTGCAGGTCCACAACATCCGCAACTTCACCTACCGCTCCACGACGGATTACGACGTTGCGTACGAGGACAAGGCCTTCCGGCTCGATGAACTGGAAACCTTGTGGTACGTGGTGGAGCCTTTCGAAGGATGGGGTGCAGCGCATACGTTCTTGAGTTTCGGCTTCAAGGGGCAGGAGTACGTGGCCGTCTCCATTGAGATCCGCAAGGAGAAGGGCGAGCAGTTCTCGTGGCTTTGGGGGCTCTTCAAGCGGTACGAACTCATGTACGTGGTCGGCGACGAGCGGGATCTCATCAAACTGCGGTCGAACTACAGGAAGGACACCGTGTACATGTACCCCGTCCGCGCTTCCCGGGAGAAGATCCGCAGACTCTTCCTCTCCATGCTGGAGCGCGCCAACGGGCTGCGGGAACAACCGGAGTTCTACAACACGCTCACCAACACCTGCACCACGAACATCATGACGCACATCAATGCGATTTCCCCCAAGAGAATCCCATTCAGCTGGAAAGTTCTTTTCCCCAGTTACTCCGATCAGCTGGCATACGATCTGGGCTTGCTCGATACGAACTTACCGCTTGAACAGGCGCGCGCCCGCTTTCGCATCAACGACGCGGCGCTCCTGCATGCCGAAAGCCCCGATTTCTCCCTGAAGATACGGGAAGGTTTCGGTACCATGCGCCCATGAAACGGAAAAAAGCGCCTGCATCGCAGCGGCCGTTCGTGGAACGGGTCCGGGAACGGGAGGAGCGGCTCTACGCGGGGAAGCTGCGCGATGACGATCCCGGCTTGATGAAGGAGGAACGGAGGTTCTGGCACTTCCGCCCCAGCCACCACGCCGCGACGGGGCTCATCACGCAGGAGGATATTGCGCTGCTCTCCCGGCCGGGGAAGAGGCTCTTGAGTGTGGGCGCATCGCCCGCGTTCCTGGAACGGCTGCTCGTTGACCTGGGCGTCCCCGCGCAGAACATCCTCGTAACGGACAAGGACCCTGCCATCACAAACGCCGCGGGACCCATCCCCTCCCTGGCCTTCGACATGCACGGCACATGGCCGGAGACGGGGACGTTCGACCGCATCATCTTCCCCGAGAGCCTGTGCATCGCCATCCGTGACCGCCTGCCGAAGGAGGACAACGCGGACCATCATCTTGATGAAGGGGAAACCGCGCTCCTCACTGCGATCTTCAGGCGGGCTGTTGCCAGGCTGCAGCCGGGAGGGGTGCTCCGCGCCAACGGCCCCATGAGCCACCCCAAGGTGATGCAGGCGGCAACCGCCGCGCTGCGCGAAGAAGGATACGTCCTGGCCGCGGACTGCAGGCGGTTCTTCCTCTCGCTACGCGTCACGCGTTCTTGTTCGACGGGGGCTCCACGGGAATCTCGAACGTGAAGGTGGTCCCCTTCCCCTCTTCGCTCTCCACCCAGATGCGCCCTCCCATGCAGTGCAGGATCCCCTGCGCGATGAAGATGCCCAGCCCGTTGCCGTCCGGCCGGTGGAGGCGCGCGTTGGAGCCGCGGACGAACTTGGTGAAGAGGCGCGGGAGATCGGCGGCGGGGATACCGTAGCCGTGGTCGCGCACCGCGATGCGCACGCGGTCCCGGTGGCGCTCCGCCCGGACGGCGATCATGGCGCGCTGGGGGGAGTACCCCATCGCGTTGTCCAGGAGCTCCTGAAGGACGCCGGTGACGAGGTGGCTGTCCGCCCACACGCGCATGTCGCCCTCCACGGCGATGTCCATCACCTGTTCCCGTCGCCGCAGGAGCGGCTCGCAGGCGGCGCGCGCGTCGCGGATGAGCGCATCGAGGTAGAACCATGAGGGATGGACTTCCACGCCCTTCGCCTCGATCCTCGCCGCCTGCTTCATGACGTTGAGGATGTTGTTCATGCGGTAGACGCCCTCGTGCAGCGAGGCAATGTGCTCCCGCACCGCGTCCTTGAGCTGGGAGGATTCCAGCTCGTCCTGCAGCGCCTCCGCGGAGTACTTGAAGATGGTGAGCGGCTCGCCCAGCTGGTGGGAGGCGAGGAGCAGGAGCCCCATGCGTTCGTGCTCCAGTTGCTGGAACATGGCCATCCGGCGCTCCAGGAAGAGCAGCCCGATGCCCCCCGCGATGGACGTGGCGCCCACGAGAAGCAGGAGGAACAGGAAGGAGGAGAACACGCTGCCCGAGAGGCGCAGGTAGTCCTCGGCGTCCATGTCGATGCCAAGCACCGCCACCGCCTGCCCCTGGGCATCGCGGATGGGCGCGTAGCCGGAAATCACCGACCCCCATTGGTCCGTGTTGATTTCCGCATCAACCGCGGGCCCCAGGTGGGCTTGGTCGCGGAGTTCCAGCAGCGCGTTCACGTCGTAGAGATCGCCCGGCTGGGGGGCTTCCTCATCCGGCTGGAGAACGCCGTCGCCGTCCTCATCCAGCTCGGAGAAGGTATCCAGCGAGACGGCATCCGCCACGAAGGCGAAGGTGCGGGGGTCGTCCGTCTTCCGCATGATGTACACGGAACTCACGTCGGCGGCGTTCCGCATGATGGCTTTCATCCGGTTCACCACGTCACGGAAGGCGGGCGTCGCGGTATCCGCACGCGTGCGGATGCGCTCCACGTCCTCCGGGTCAATCTGGGAGGCGGCCACCGCCGCCACGGAACGGAGGCGCTGCTTGAGCTCGAATTCCATGAACTCCCGCCCGCGGATGAACAGCAGCATCAGCGTGACGAACGTGATGGCAGCCGCCAGCACCAGGAGGACCACGGTAACGCTCTGCGCGCGGTTCCTCCGGACCGTGAAGGAAACGGGGGGATTAGGCATGTTTCTTTGGGCTACATTATACCAGATTTCAGGTATTTTTGCTACCCTTCATCGGCCTCTCGTACATGAGGAATAGCCCCTGGGGGGCCTTTCGCTCTACACTTCCACCCGCGCATGCGTCCCCTGACCACCGACCAGCTCCGGCAAGCGTATCTGGACTTCTTCCGCTCGCGCGGCCATGCCGTCATCCCCGGCGCCCCACTCGTTCCCGAGAACGACCCCACCGTCCTCTTCACCACGGCCGGCATGCACCCGCTCGTCCCCTACCTCCTGGGGGAGCCGCACCCCGCGGGCAAGAGGCTGGCGGACGTGCAGCGCTGCGTGCGGACGCAGGATATTGACGAGGTGGGCGACGCCAGCCACCTGACGTTCTTCGAGATGCTCGGCAACTGGAGCTTGGGTGACCCGTCCGATCCGGCTGGGATCGGCCGGGCAGGTTACTTCAAAGAAGGCGCGATTCAGATGAGCTTCGAATTCCTGACGGGCGTGTTGGACATTCCTCTCGAGAAACTCGCGGTGACGTGCTTCGAGGGGGACAAGGACGCGCCGAAGGATGAGGAATCGGCCGTCTTCTGGGAAAAACTCGGCATCCCCAAGGAGCGCATCGCCTTCATGCCCAAGGCCAATAACTGGTGGGGGCCCGCGGGACTCACGGGGCCGTGCGGGCCGGATACCGAGATGTTCTACTGGGCCGGCGACGGGGAACCGGAGGGCAACCCCAAGACGCATGAGCGGGAATGGATGGAGATCTGGAACGACGTCTTCATGCAGTACAACAAGACGAAGGACGGGACCTTCGAGCCGCTCGCGCAGAAGAACGTGGATACGGGGATGGGGTTGGAACGTGTCGCTGCCGTTCTCCAACATGTCAATAGTGTGTATGAGATAGACGAAATGTATCCGATTTACAGGAATGTGCTCACGCTGGTGAAGTATCCAGATCTACACGACCACAAGCCAACACAACATGGAAAAGATGCAGCAAGAATCATCACCGACCATCTGCGTGCTGCGTCATTTATTATTGCCGACGGTGTGCAACCGTCCAATATTGACAGAGGATACGTGTTGAGAAGATTGATCCGCAAAGCGATTCGATCGGCAAGATCAATGGAGATTCTCCGAGCGGGAGAATTCTGCTCATCCGTCGCGGAAGTTGTGATTCAACAATATCATCATGCTTATCCCCACTTGTTAACACAGAGAAAGACGATCATTGACGCTCTCAATCGCGAGGAAGTGAAGTTTTCCGAGGCTCTTGAGGATGGATTCAGACGCTTTGAGTTTGCTCATTTTATGAGAGAAGGAGAGCCATATCATGGAAATATTGTCACCGCAGAGGAAGCGTTTGATCTCTATACAACCTACGGTTTTCCCCTCGAAATTACTAAAGAAGAAGCTGGGCACCGTGCCATTCCTCTTGAACAAGATCTGGACA
>ERZ1292640.4566-Hain-H43-02um-R1-4566-length-10509-cov-7_pt1 | contig 10509 bp, 4 predicted proteins | sample MGYA00564404_ERZ1292640 | MGnify/ENA primary metagenome ERZ1292640 (study PRJEB36523, sample SAMEA6512636) | groundwater metagenome | collected 2019-01-08 | study: AquaDiva: Metagenomics assemblies of 32 groundwater samples | reverse complement strand
TTTTAAGCGTTTCAAAAAGTGTTACCCAAATTAAAATGGAAAATGAACCATGCCAAATAAAGTGCAATAAACTATTTTTTTGTTATTTTGCATGCAATATCACTTGTGAAATATTGGCTTATCTTTCATGAAATCCATTTCGACATCTAATGCGAAATTCTCTAATACGACTAAAGATGGTATCTGGTCTATTGTTCCAGTTGCCATGCCAATATCCATAGCATCAGCCAATCCGGGAACCGGGCTTGTGTGCATTGGCTTTCCCCAGTTTATACCATCATAGCTAACATATCCTGTAAATGTGTCACCATGCCTGACTAATTTAAGCCATACAGGAAAATTTTTGCTTTCATGGATATGGCTTCCGCCCATCTTGTGCATACAACCATCGCCAAACTCATCCCATTGAATCCCGGAAAGCTTTGGTGTTGCATACATTAAGACTGAACCTAAGCTTCCTGTTTCAATTCCATGACTTTTGGATATGTCATTTCTTAAAAATATCCCTGCTCTATACCATGGGTTCACGTTTTCCCCAAATTCTGATACTTTCAGCGTGGCGATAAAATTTCCTTTAATAACACCCTTTAAGTATATAGCGCCATAGGAGTCTTCTGCATGAAGGAAGTCAGTTCCACCAGCCTCAATAGTATAGCGGTCATTGACTTTGTTTATGCCAAATTCACAAGGTTTTGCTGTTGCTGAACAATGCGTATATAACTCGCATTTCGCAATATCTATATGGTAATGTGGATATACCTTTACATTAATAGGTATTGCGTCACCAATGCCAATTTTATGGATTCCCCTTTCCAGTTTGGTTTGAAAACTCACCTTTTCGGATTTTCCGGCTAGCAAAACAATTGGTTTTGAATCAATTGCTTTTCCATTCACATAGAGAATAGCATCATCTGAATTTTTATAATCTCTCGTATTTTTGGCAATTGCGCTCACAATGATCTCCTCACCAATAGGGATTGTTGGTGCTGATAAATTTAAGTCAGTATATAAAAATTGAAGTGGTCTTCCATTCACGTTTACTGATTTATATGGAGTAGAGCCTATTGCAATTCTATGCTCTCCGGGTTCGGAAAATATTACATCAAATGCAATTGTCCGGGTATTGTTATGAACAACTGGAAACTTTTTGGATTCAGCAACTTTGCCATCAATATATAAATCAACAGCCTTAATGCCTGTTGTCCCGATATTTGTGACTTCGGCGCTTACTTTTATAGTTTGACCGGTGATAATATCCGCCTGTCTGTCGCCATCTGCATTTTCTATTTTGAGTTCATCATATTCAAACTCAGGTTCTCCTTCTATTATTCTTTCCGGTTCATTCATCGGTGTTTCTATTAGAAAATTATCTTTGTAGATATTGTCTGAAAGAAGGCTTGCACACAGCTTCATCTCAGATTGTCTGAGGTTGTAATAGATATTATCCACAACAGTCCAACCCGAAGACATATTATCAAACCAGAAAGCCACATTTTCATTAAAGAATCCCGGGTTTACATCATGAATAAGATTTCCGCTTATAATGGAATCAGTCGTCCAGCCAGCCGTCGTTATAGCGCCTGAGTCATCAGAACCAACCTGAACATGATGGATGTGATTATTAAGAACTCTATATCCGCCCTCAATAGACGCTTCTACATTAGACCAACCGCCTACTTGCAGGGGAGTGCGACCCCGTGTATTCGTTATCTCGTTATATGATACGACTGTATCACGGGTATTGCTGACGTGAATACTGGTTCCGCCACAATCCGATACATAATTATAGGATATAATATTGCCATGTATCAAATCAACCCAATTTGGATGGGGGTCACCAGAAATATGGATTCCACCTTCATCAGCGCCTTGTATGTTATTATTGAAGACTCTGTTGAGATAACATCCTCTACCAAGCTGAATAGCAGTATTGCCCATGCCTCTAATATCAGAATCTGCAAGTTCACAGTTTGTGGTATATGTGAATGATATTGCGCTATTTCCAGAATTCGTAGCCTCAAAAGTCAACCCATAAAATCTAAGGTTACGAACAGGTCTATCCGAATCACCATTTATTATCATTAACTGAGATAATATGGGCGTGACAATGTCAGTATCATTCGGATCGTTAATGTCTTCTAAAGGTATGTAGCTCAATTTTCCTGTATCGCCATCAAAAAACCACTCTCCTGGGGCATCGAGCAATGCTTCTACGTTCTCTATATAATACCTTGGGGGAACTACAATTATGCCCGGTTGAGATTCAGTTAAACGAACAACATCATTTTCGGTATCAATACTAGCGATGGAATTTACGCCTGTATGCCATCTTAGAATCATGATTATCCTGTTATTCTCCATACCTGACCATTGTTTTAAGTCTCCTTCACGAAATCTGAATTCTGAAGTAGACTCAGGGATCTCAGTTGGAGTAAAATATCCATTGTTAGGAGTGCGTGCAAGAGTTTGAGCCTTGCCGTTAGCAAGTAGCTTTTTGATTTCCATACCTTTAATATCTGTTACCCATTTCTCTTTTTCTCTTTGCCAGTTGATGATCTCCATTCCACCAGAAATAATTGGCACTTCACCCGGATATGCGGCATAAGTAACAAAGTAGTCTTTCAGCTTATTGAACTCAAATGCTCCTGTCGGCAAGTCTGTTTCCACTCTCTCCCCGCCATCATCAGAACCAAAAAGCATTGGTTTATCCAGAGAATAGTATCCACCTCGAATCAGGACAAGAATATCTCTACCATCGCCGTATTTGTGAGGTGAACCGATAAATCTTTTCTCTATGGGCGGTTTTTTCTCAGAATATACCTGTTGTTTCAGCAGTCTAACAGCTTCCTGCGCGCGTTCTATTGTTGCAAAGGGACCATCATTGTTGCTTGCGTTGGGCGAAGGTAAAGCTCCAGACCAGGAGTCATCTCCGTCTGGAGATACATAGAAATCAGCTTTTGCCACTTGAGTCGAGAATCTTTCCCACTTCTGACCATGAAGAAATCTGCCATCGCTTGATCCCTGTTTCATATATAACCCCCAAAATCTAAATCCCATTTATCATACTATATTTATCTATCTCTCATACAATTTCAATTATTTCATGAAAGAATCAAGACGGTATAACCAATACGGATTATCATAGAAGATGGCTTTTGCTACATCGAGAGCTATTGATTCTGAAATTAAACCTTCCTGCATCATTTCCGCAAGGACAATGGCTACGTTTTGTCGAGCCATTTTCAGATGACCATAAACTGTTTCAACAAATTGCAGATCGTCACCAAAGCCAATTATTTTATTATATGGAACCATTCTGAGCCATTCCTTTAGCGCATAGCGACACCCAATCGGGGAGATAATGTGAATCCAAGACATATCCAGGTAAACATTGGGAAAGGTTTTCGCAAGAACAGCACCTTCCATTAGATATGGATAACCAGAATGAGAAAAGTCGAAACGTGCATTACGGAAAGCATTTAGCAGATTGACAATTGGGGCAGGACTTGCACCTTCCAGACTTCGCCAATTTCCAGCGCCCATGCCAAGATGAAATTGGATAGCCAGATCAGCTTCTGAAGCAATTCGGCAACATTCAAAGACAAGATAATCTTCCAAAAACCTTCCTTCTTCAGATTCCAATCCAGAATAATTTCCTTTTAGGATTTTATCATAAATCTCATTTGCATCAGCCTTTTTTCTCTCTTTGAAATCCATCCGTCTGTGATAAGACTGAGACATTTTCACTCCAGCTACCTTTTCATTTTTCCATTTTTCGCAAACAATTCTTATTGCGTTTATATGGTTTTCAAGTGAACCGATATTAACGTCATAATCTCTCTCAATAGCATGAATCTGATCCCGTGAGTGTATCATGCTAAATCTGTTAAGACGGGGAAGAGGGATAAACAATTTTCTATCTACATCAACCAAGTCGTCCATATTCATTAGGCTAATAGCGATATTTGACTTACTCCTGAGTATATCCTCATAAAAACCGGGCTTACTGTTCTTTTGTATCGCATCAGAAATTGCGTCGACTGTATCGGCGGACAATTCATCGTAACCGAAAAGGTCACGGAAGCTCTCAATTATACATTGTGAATATCCGGTAAGCCGAATTCTTTTCCAATAAGGCTCAAAGATTTGCCAACGCTCATCGAGAGGAAGTCCAGGAGTTAATGCCTTTTTCATATTTACATCAGACATCCCGGCAGATGCTAGGTCCGCCGCGGGATATGCGTGCTGGAAAAACACAAGCGCATCGACCTCTTGAGGAAGGCGATCTTTTTCAGGAAATAGATGAGAGTGTGAATTGATACAGGGGATTTTCGATATTTCATTGAATAATTCTTTAGCAACTTCGTCTATCATTATATTATCCTCGTGAACTATCTGAAAGCTTTTGTTAATTTTTCAAATGGAAACTGATTTTTATGAATAACATAATTATCTTAATACAATTTCAAATACGAATCAATGAGATTTTTAATGAATCTCTTGAAATGGATAGAAAAATAAGTTAGTATATGCCTGTCAAAAGAATCGAAATTCAATGATGGGAAATATAAAGGTTCTGGAATTTGCTTTGATAATACGAGTTTTTCAGTTATGGCATAAGAAGACCCTTCACTTCGTTCAGGGTGACATAAAATGTCATTCTGAGCGTAGCGAAGAATCTTCTTTCTATTGGAATATATAGCTAACTGAAAAACTCGTATTGATAACATTAGCAATATACTGATGGAGAAATAAACGATGGTCAATTCTACTAATCAGGCTCCATTTCGAGCTTCATGTGTTAAGGTCAATATCACTCCCGATAAACCTCAATGGTTATTGGGCTATGGCCCAAGACAATCAAACGGCATACATGATAACCTCTATCATCGCATTGTTGGTATGGATAATGGCAAATTTTTCTTCCTTGTGTCATCCGATCATGCCTGTTTTTCGCCATTCCTTTATGATGAATTCTGTAAGGAACTTGAGCAAAAAACTGGAATCAGATCCGAGCAAGTGTGGTGGACGTCAACTCATACTCATTCAGCGCCAGAAGTAGGCCATCAAGGACTTGCTATGCTTTTCCTGCCCGACAGATACATTCACGAATCAAACCCGGAATATACGGAATTCTTTAAAGATGCCCTAATTGAGGGCATAAAAGAAGCGCAGTCAAAACTTGAACCTGCAAGGCTTGGCACAGGCAAAGGCGTTTCTATGGCAAATGTAAACCGCCGCCAATTCACTCCTGACGGTCAATGCCATCTTGGAGTAAATCCTGAAGGTGCAGTAGATCGCCAGATTGGATTGATACGCCTTGAACGGGTAGATGGCACTCCCATAGCTCTGATAGCTAATTATGCCATGCACGGAACAGTCTTAGGCGGAGAGAATTGCCTGATCACTGCTGATGCCCCCGGTGTTGTAGCAGAATACGTTGAGAGCAAAATCGGTGCGCCGATGCTATTCATTAATGGCGCTCAGGGAAATATAGCACCTCTATACAGCACACGCTCGGATTTTGTAAGTGGTCGCATTGACGAATTCAAAACATTGCTAGGTGATAAAATTCTTGAAGCGAATCAAGATATTCATGATACTTATTCAGATATAAGCTTCTGGACAGGAAAGACCTTTGTTGAAACAACTAAGAGATCAGATATAGGCTGGATTGATAACTTAAAGGACTACCTGCATATAAACGGACAGGAGCTAGTTCGTATACCGGTTTATTTTTTAACGATAAATCGGGATACCCTAATTTGGGGAGCGCCATTGGAGCTTTTTTGCGAGATTGCCATGAATATAAGAGCAAATTCGCCTTATCCAAACACGTTTTATTTTGGTCTAACCAATGGAACGTTACTTTATCTGCCTACCAAAAAAGCCTTTGCTGAAGGAGGCTATGAACCAAGCGTTTCACCATTTACCGAAGATGCAGAAGGGGATTTTACAGAAACGGTCATCAGTTATATTCGTGACATTTCCCCAATTATCACTAATAGAATCTTGGGCTACAAAAATAATTAGCACAAGTCGTAATATTATTGCTTACTTTTTATACTTTTCAAGCTCTGTGAATAATTTTTTCAATTCCTCTACTGTTTGTCCAACATTGGGATCGTTGCTTTGTATTTGCGTTTTATATTGTGCCATTTTTGCGTTAATCGCATTAATAGCGGCTGTTAATGGGTCTTGATCAACAGGAACGCCGGTATCAGGCTCAACTTTTTCACCGACTCCAAAGACCTTTTCCATAGCCATATCAAAGTTTTCCCCCCATGCTGTTTTATCGCCAGCCGCTACCACAATCTGTTTAAGCAAAGGCATTGTAGCAATCTGAGCTTGTAAATATATGGGTTCCACAAAAAATATGGCATTATTCACCGGTATAACGAGCATATTACCCCTTATAACTGCTGATCCGCCTTCGTCCCACAACGTTAGTTTTTCCGACATCTCAGGATTTGTATCAATGCTAGACTCGATCTGCGCAGGACCCGGTATTGGCTGACCTTTGGGAAAGACATAGGCAAGTATCTCCCCATAATGTGGAACATCGTTCCGAACTACCATCCATGCGACCATATTCGGTCTATCCCTTGTTGGCCATGGAGTATAAGAGATTATGCTGACAAATTCCGGATCATTCTGAGGGCTATTTGGAACGGTTATCATAACATACAACGGAACCATAGCAATAGACGTTCTTTCGGCAGGCTTGGAAACTTCTTTTCCTGAAGTGCCGGATTTGTCTGGTTTTTCTTTTGCTGTTTCCTTTGGTTGATAGTATGCCTCGTGAGGAATATCCCAGCGATCCGATCTAGAAAAGAATGCCTGTGGGTCTTCCATGTGATAAAGGCAATACATATCCGATTGTATTTGTGTCATGTCTGCTGGATAACGATTATGTTTTTCCAAGCCGTCAGGTATCTCTTTTCTGCTTTTGAATATCTCTGGAAAAACATTTCTATAAACCTTCGTTACAACCTCATCTTCATCCCATACATAAAACTCCACAGAACCATTATAGGCGTCAACAACCGCTTTAAACGCATTTCGTATATAGTTAAACTCACCGTTATATGGCTCTGAGTATGGAAATCCCTTGCTGGATGTATACACATCAATTATCCACCACAATTTTCCGGAATCCCCAATCACAATGTATGGGTCATCATCATAAAGCAAAAATGGCGCAATTCGCTTCACCCTATCAACAACCTGTCTGTTAAACATAACCCGGCTTTCCGGTTTTATGTATGCAGATGTCATGATTCTGAAATCAAGGAACCTAGTAGCCATCATACAACGTCTAAGAAAGGAGCTTACTAAAACTCCACCATTGCCTTCATAAGTTGTGTAGCGATCCTGATCCTTTTTCTCCTTACCTTCTTGTTTCTCCTTAGCTTCTTGCGCTGGATAATCAAATTCCTTCTGTGAAGTGTGGACAAACACATAATCATCAGTAGTTTCCCCAAAATAGATTTCTGGTCTGCTGATCTTCAATTCCGGGTAAGAGATACTTGGCGGAATTCCTCTAACCCATAGATATGGTTCTCCCTTTGGGGTAAATTGGTTGACAGGTCCCAGACAAACTCCATATCCATGAGTATATGTAAGCTTTTGAGTAACCCATGTCTTTGATTTTGGGTCCAATTTATTACTATCCATTTCCCTCGCTGTAATCATGATTTGACGATAGCTTTTTTGTCCTGTTGTCGGATCTGTTATAGCGTATCTATCAGCGTCAACATCATGAAATGAATAATATGGTCGGAATACCTGATTTTGGTTTAGATAATCCCTGGTCGCCCTCCGGTCCCATAGCTGAACGTTTTTAAGCGTTGCGGGATGAGCGCTAACTTTTTCAAGTGTCGCTACTTCGGGAACAATCTCGCTAACCTTAATCCTTTCAAGATCAAAACCAAGCCGTGTATAATGTATATTCCGATCTATGTAATCATGCTCAAGAATAGGCTCATTAGGACTGACTCTTATGTATTGATAGACTGTTGGGATAACCCATAATAGTATAATATAGCTTCCAAACCATAAAGCAATTGGAACCGTAACCATGAATTTTTTCTTCCAAAAACTATTAATAATAACAGCCAAAGCAACTATGCCTATTATAACCATGTAAATATGATATGCAGGGATACGGAGATTTATGTCAGTATAACCTGCGCCGAAAGTAAATCCATTTTCTGAATAGACTAGACGATGGATATTTACTACACTTCTCCATATAGAAACCGCCAATACCAATAACCATAAGAACGAAAGATGAAAGACTCCTCTCTTAATCACGTATAATTTTGATTGCGAATCTCGCCGACGATAGGCGTCATACTGTATCCCCGTAACCAATAATGACACCAAGAAAAGACCTTTTGTCCACAGGCTTGTAAAATTGCGTATAGGCATATCAAAGAGATAGTAACTTAAATCTTTGCCAAATTGTGGATCAACAGCTACCTCATCTTTGCCTGCTGAGTTCTGGACTAGATATGGTTCTTTTTCCTCATATCTTCTGTAATCATCCCAAAATGGAACGGCAAAACTACCCATAATCAACGAGACTAAAACAATAGAAGCAACTAAAACCCGATTGATGGTGCTTGTCCTACCTGCGCCCCATCTTTGGAATGAGCCTGGTATCGGGCAAAGTTTCCAAGCGATGATGAAGTTTACCAGCAAGAAGCCTAAAGCCATTAAGGCAAACTTGACATACAATATCCATGGGAGGTTATTTAGTTCCCAAAAAATCGTCTCAAATCCCAAACTCTTGAACCAAAGGAATTCAATATAGAAGTATGAAAGTCCGGGCCATAATACTAGGCAACCAAGCACCAAGCCGAGAAGAATCATAAGTATTCCTCTGGTTCTGTTTTCTTTAACCCTCCTTTTTCTGCCTTTTATGATCATCGTAATTCCGATAGAGGCAAAGAGTAAAAATAAGATTACCGCCAAAATCATAAATATTGAAGCTATAAATAAACCTTCATGCATTAAAATAAATTCCCTTCACGAATCATTAGATAAAGTATCCTGCTGATTAAAGACACATTAAGATAAAGCACAAAAGCAATAAAAAGAATACGCAAAATTAACATTTTGGATCTGCCCTGCTTCCAAGCTATCATAATAGTATAGGCAATGACATTAATTATTATCATTCCACCTGAGAGCAATCTTGAGACAAGTTTTTCGCCTGACGTTGGCATCATAAATTCACTTGTCACCGGCACCCATAGAGTAAATGAAAGACTGATAAAAGCATAGAGCATGAAATAATATGCGGCAATCATCCTCAATGCACCGACGTTTTTATGCGTCAGGACAAACATAGACCCGTATAGGCGAAATATGTCTGATAATGTGCTTGTTTTTTTCATATTAACTGAGTTTTTCTCCTGATCTTTCTTTTTCATATTTTTCTCGCCTTTCACGAAGATATGTCGGCACAGGCACATCCCACCAACCGGCGACTTTTCCGCCTGAGAATGGGAAGTTTCTTTCAACTACCACCTCTATAACTGACGGTTTCCCTGATGCAAAAGCTTTCTCAAGTGCGGGCTTCATATCATCGCCATTGTCAATCTTTTGGGCAAAGCAACCGAAAGCCTCCGCAATAGTTCTGAAGTCTGGAGAATAGATGCTACCATCAGGTTTGACGAAATCTGTGGCAAAAGTCCTGTCTGCGCCATAGGCGGCGGTCTGTAAGTCTTTAATGGAAATCCAACCCATATTGTTCGCTATAACGATTACTATTGGAATACCGTATTGGACAGCAGTGGAAAGCTCTTGCATCGTCATCATAAAATCGCCATCGCCTAGAATTCCGATAACCTGCCTGTTTGGATGAGCCAATTTTGCGCCGATGCTTGCGGGAACGGTGAACCCCATAGTTGAAAATCCTCCAGTTGTCAGGCATGTTCTCGGCTGATAAAACGGAAATTCCTGCAATATCTGAGCCTGAGTATTGCCCGATGAGCTTATGACAATAGCGTCATCATCAAGGAATTCTCGTGTCTCCATCAACATTCGTGATATGGTTGTCGGAACGGCATCATATTCCCTGAATTCCCTCATGCTGTCAAACCATTTTGAGACTAGCCTTTTGATCTCCATTGCATAGAAACGCCTGTCATCCGTTGGCGTTGACTTTAGACCTTCTATTATTTTCGATAATGCGGATTTGGCGTCTGCCACAATTCCGACTTTGCATGGATAGTTTTTGCCTATTTCATTTTCGTCAATATCTATGTGTATTAATTCTGTTGGCGGAATAGAAAAGCTTACGCCGTGTTTATATGATGATGTGGTTTCATCGGCGAATCTGCAACCTACCGCAAGCAAAACGTCTGCTGACGATGTTAATTGGTTTCCGCAAAACGTTCCTTTTGAACCAGTATGCCAGCCGTAAAGTGGATGGTTTTCGGGAAATGCGCTCTTGCCCATCATTGTAGTGACAACAGCAGAATCCATCATTTCTGCAAG
>ERZ1292640.4565-Hain-H43-02um-R1-4565-length-10515-cov-4_pt1 | contig 10515 bp, 8 predicted proteins | sample MGYA00564404_ERZ1292640 | MGnify/ENA primary metagenome ERZ1292640 (study PRJEB36523, sample SAMEA6512636) | groundwater metagenome | collected 2019-01-08 | study: AquaDiva: Metagenomics assemblies of 32 groundwater samples | reverse complement strand
CGGCGAGCGCCGCCGTCTCCGCGACGCAGCGCCCGGCGGCGCCGCCGCGGCCGAGCGCTAGCCCGCGGAGCGGGAGACCGGTCCCGGGGCGGGGCTCGCGCCAGGCTCCGCGCCCTCGTCGTCCACGCGAGTCGAGCCCCGGGTGGAGCCACGCACTTCCTCGATGATCCGGTCGTAGTGCCACTGGAGCCCGCGCATCACCACCGCCGTGGCGGCCAGGAGGATCGAGAGGACGGCGAGCAGCAGGGCGCCGAACCACAGCAGGTTGGCGGGGTTCAGCGCCGCGAAGTTGGCGCCGATGAGCACGAAGGCCAGGAGCATCAGCATCACAGAGTACCGCCGCATCCGCTCGCCTTCGACCGCGGGCGGGATCACGTGCCGTTTCGCCGGCTGGAGTCCCATTCGTAGCCTCCTCGCTACAGGATGTACCTGCGCAGGTCCTCGTCTTCGACGATCTTCTCGAGGCGCGCGCGCACCTTCACTGCGTCGAAGGCGATCTGCTTATCCGCCACGTTGGGCAGATCGAAGAGCGTGTCCTCGAGCACCGTGGTGAGCACGGTGTGCAGCCGCCGCGCGCCGATGTTCTCGAGCCGCTCATTGAGGAGCGACGCGATCCGCGCCACCTCCCGGATGCCGTCCTCCGTGAATGTGAGCGTGGCGCCTTCCGCCGCGCACAGCGCCGCGTACTGCTTGGGCAGCGCGTTCTCGGGCTCCGTCATGATGCGGACGAAGTCCGCCTCCGCGAGCCGCGTCAGCTCGACGCGGATCGGGAAACGGCCCTGCAGCTCGGGGATGAGGTCCGACGGCTTGGACACGTGGAAGGCGCCGGCCGCGATGAACAGGATGTGGTCGGTGCGCACCAGGCCGTAGCGCGTCTGCACCGTGGAGCCCTCGACGATCGGCAGCAGGTCGCGCTGGACGCCCTCGCGGCTCACGTCGGGCCCGATGTTCTGCCCGCGCTCGCCGGCGATCTTGTCGAGCTCGTCGATGAAGATGATGCCGTGGTTCTCGACGCGGTCCAGCGCCTCGTTCACCACGTCGTCCTGATCCACCAGCTTGCGCAGCTCCTCGTCGATGAGGATGCGTCGCGCGTCGTGGACGTGCACCACCCGACGCTTCTTCCGCTTGGGCAGGATCTCCTTCAGCCAGTCCATCATGTTGAATTCGGGGCCCTGCATCCCATCCGGCTGCTGGAGCATGTCCATCGGCGGGAAGTTCTCCTGCGTGATCTCGACCTCGACGTCCCGCTCCTCCAGCTTCCCGTCGCGGAGCAGCGCGCGGAGCTTCTCGCGGGTCCGCTCGCGCCGCTCCTTCAGCGACGGGTCCTCCTCGGCGCGCTCCGTGACCTCGCCGCGCGAGGAGACCACGAACAGCGGGCGGGCGGCGCCCTCGGCCGCCGCGCCGCCCGACGCGGGCGGTGCCGCCAGCACGGCAGGGGGCGCGGCGACCGGTGGCAGGAGGAGGTCCAGGAGCCGTTCCTCGGCGCGCTGCTCGGCCTGCGGGTAGACGTCGTCCTCACGCTCGCCGCGGACCATGTTGATCGCGGCGTCCAAGAGGTCGCGGACCATCGACTCCACGTCCCGGCCGACGTAGCCGACCTCGGTGAACTTCGAGGCTTCCACCTTCACGAACGGCGCGCCGGCGAGCCGCGCCAGACGCCGCGCGATCTCCGTCTTCCCGACCCCGGTGGGGCCGATCATGATGATGTTGTTGGGCAGGATCTCGTCGCGGATCTCGTCGGGGGCCTGGGAGCGCCGCCAGCGGTTCCGGATGGCGATCGCCACCGCCTTCTTCGCGGCCTCCTGGCCGACGATGTAGCGGTCCAGCTCGGCCACGATCTGCCGGGGCGGCAGCTCCTCCAGCCACGGGAGGGACTCGGGGCCCTGATCGGCCTTCCCGAGACGCTGCTCGACCGTCTTCTCTTTGCCGTCATCCATGGGACACGTCGCTCGCTCGTCCGTTCGCGGCGCACCGCCGCGGGGTCCAGCGCCAATCCGCCGCCGTTCTACTCCAGCTCGACGATCGTCAGCTGCCGGTTGGTGAAGATGCAGATCTCCGCGGCGATGCCGAGGCCCTGCTCGACGATCTCCCGGGCGGTGAGCCCCGAGTGCGCGAGCAGCGCCCGCGCCGCCGCCAGCGCGTAGCCGCCGCCGGAACCGATGGACAGGACCGGGTCGTCCGGCTCGAGCAGGTCGCCGTTCCCCGTGATGACGAAGCCGTGCTGGCGGTCGGCCACCACCAGCTGCGCCTCGAGGCGCCGCAGCACCCGGTCGCTGCGCCAGTCCTTGGCCAGCTCGACCGACGCGCGGGGGAGGTTGTCGGGGAAGCGGTCGAGCTTCTCCTCGAACTTCTCGTACAGCGTGAGCGCGTCGGCGGCGCCGCCCGCGAACCCGGCGAGCACCTTGCCGCCCTTCAGGATCCGGACCTTCTGCGCCGTCGACTTGAGCACGGCGTCGCCGACCGTCACCTGTCCATCGCCACCCATCGCCACGCGCCCGTCCTTCCGGACGCAGAGGATCGTCGTCGCGCGCCACTGTTCCATCACGCCCTCGGATGTGCCTGGTGATAGACCTTCTTCAACCGGTCCACGCTCGTGTGCGTGTAGATCTGCGTCGTCGAGAGCGAGGCGTGTCCCAGCAGCTCCTGCACGGCCCGGAGGTCGGCCCCGGCATCGAGGAGGTGCGTCGCGAAGGAGTGCCGCAGCGAGTGGGTGCTCACGTCCTGCCCCTCGCTCACCGCGTCGAGGAACCCCCGCACGATCCGCTGCACGCCGCGCGGCGTGAGACGGCGGCCGCGCGCACCCAGGAACATCGCCCGCCGGTCGGCACCCTGCGCCTCGCCCGCCGCCGACTCGCGCCGGGCCAGGTACTGCCGCAGGGCCGCCACCGCCGGACGCCCGACCGGCAGTAATCTCTCCTTCTTCCCCTTGCCGCGCACCCGTGCCTGGTCGGCGATGAGGTCCACGTCGTCGAGATTGAGGCCCGTGAGCTCGCCGAGCCGCATCCCCGTGGAGTAAAAGAGCTCGAGGATGGCGCGGTTCCGCAACGACGCGAGGGTTCCATCGCCGGCGCGCACCTCCGCCAGCTCGAAGAGCCGCGCCACCGCGCCCCGGTCCAGGTAGCCCGGCAGCCGCTTCTCCAGCTTCGGCGTGCTCGCGGCGCGGGCGGGGTTCACCTCCACGCCATAGTGCACGTTCAGGAACCGGTAGAAGCTCCGGAACGCCGACAGCGCCCGCGCCATCGTGCGCTTCGACCAGCCCCGTCGGGTCGCGTCCGCCAGGTACCCCCGGAGCGCCAGCCGGTCCAGGCCCGCCCACGTCCACGCCGTCCCGCCGTAGTACCCGTCGAGGAAGGTCTCCAGGCTCGCGAGGTCCCGGCCGTACGCCTTGACCGTGTGCGGCGAGTCGTTCCGTTCCGTGGCGAGGTGCCGAAGGAAGTCCGCGGCTTCCGGTCTCACGCCTCCATCTCCTGCGCGAAGCGCCGCATCGCCGTCAGCGCCCGCTCCGCGAGCACCTCCTTCTTGAGAGTGCGATCGCGCGGGGGCCGCTCGAGCGGCGCCAGCAGGCCGAAGTTGGCGTTCATCGGCTGGAAGTGCGCCGGCTCCGCATGCTGAAGGTAGTGCAGGAGCCCGCCGAGCATCGTGGTCGGCGGCGGCACGAGGGGGGCCTTCCCCCGCAGCAGCCGGGCCAGGTTGAGGCCGGCCAGGAGCCCCGTGCCGAGGGACTCGGTGTAGCCCTCGACGCCCGTCAGCTGCCCCGCCAGCAGCACGCGCGGGTCGTCCTTCAGCGCGAGGTGCGGCGCGAGCGCGGCGGGCGCGTTGACGTACGCGTTCCGGTGGACGGAGCCGTAGCGCAGGAACTCCGCCCGCTCGAGCCCCGGGATCATCCGGAACACCCGCTGCTGCTCCGGGATGCGGAGCCGCGTCTGGAAGCCGACGAGGTTCCACATCTGGCCCGCGCGGTCCTCCCGGCGCAGCTGGACCACCGCGTAGGGACGGTGGCCGGTGGCGGGGTCGTCGAGGCCCACCGGCTTCATCGGCCCGAAGCGCAGCGTGTCCCGCCCGCGCTTCGCCATCTCCTCGACCGGCAGGCACCCCTCGAAGTACGGCGCGGCGTCGAAGTCGTGGCCGTGATGCTGGTCGGCCGCGACCAATGCGTCCACGAACGCCTCGTACTCCTCCCCGCTCATCGGCGCGTTGAGGTAGTCGTCGCCCTCGCCCTTCCCGTACCGCGAGGCGCGGAAGAGACGCCCGTGGTCGACCGACTCGGCCGCCACGATGGGCGCGATCGCGTCGAAGAACGCCAGGTTCGCCGTGCCGAGCCGCGCCTGGATCGCGGCGGCGAGGCGGTCCGACGTCAGCGGCCCCGTGGCCACGACGCCCGGCGCGGGGAGCGCCGTCGCCTCCGCGCGCGCCACGCGGATGCCGGGGTGCGCCGCGACGCGCTCCGTGACGCGTCGCGCGAACTCCGCGCGGTCCACGACCAGCGCCGCGCCACCCGGCACCCGCGCCTCCGCCGCGAGCGGCAGCAGCGCACTGCCGAGCAGGCCGAGCTCGGCCTTGAGGAGGCCGTGCGCGTTCACCGTCTCGGTGCTCTTGAAGGAGTTGCTGCAGACCAGCTCGGCGAGGAGATCCGTGTGGTGCGCAGGAGTCGCCCGCACGGGGCGCATCTCGACGAGGGTGACGGCCACGCCCCGGTCGGCCAGCGCCACGGCGGCCTCACATCCCGCGAGCCCGCCGCCGACTACGGTGGCGTTCAGCCCTGGGTCGGCGCGGCCGCCGGCTGCGCCGGAGGCGGTTCCGCCGGGGAGAACTCCGTCGCGCACTTGAGGCACTTCAGGAACGCCCCCTTCGCCTTCGACTGCTTCGCCTCCGCGCCCACGAAACCGCAGTGCGGGCAGGCCACCGGCGCGGGCCGGTTCCACGCCGTGAAGTCGCACGCCGGGTAGCGCGAGCACCCGAAGAAGGTGCGGCCCCGCTTCGACCGCCGCTCGGCGATGTCGCCCGTCCCGCACCGCGGGCAGGTGATGCCGAGCGGGATCGGGCGCGTGTGCTTGCACTTCGGGTACGTGGTGCAGGCGAGGAACTCGCCGAACCGGCCGGTCTTGATGACCATCGGCGCGCCGCACTCCTGGCAGATCTCGTCGGTGGGCCGGTCGGGCGCACGCTGCTGCCGGAGCGACTTCTTGTAGGCGCAGGCCGGGTTGTTGGCCTGGGTGCACGCCACGTACGGGCCGAAGCGGCCGGTCTTGAGCACCACCGGGCTGCCGCACTCCGGGCACTTCTCATCCGCGATCTTCGAGAGATCGTGGACCTCGCCGACCATCTCCTCCGGCCGCACCGCGAGGAGCCGCTTCTCGAACGGCTTCCAGAAATCGTTGAGGACCTGGAGCCGGTCGAGCTCGCCGTCCTCGATCCGGTCGAGTTCCGTCTCCATCCGGCTCGTGAACTCGACGTCGAAGATGTCGGGGAAGCGCGGGATCAGGAGCTTCTCGACCGTCTCGCCCAGCTCCGAGGGCCGGAACCGCTTCTCCTGCATCGAGACGTAGTGCCGCGCCAGCAGCGTGCTCGTGATCTGCGCGTAGGTCGAGGGCCGGCCGATGCCGAGGCGCTCCAGTTCCTTCACCAGCGACGCTTCGCTGAAGCGGGGCGGCGGCTCGGTGAAGTGCTGTTCGGGGACGATGGCGTGCACGGCGACGCGTTCGCCGAGGGCCAGCGGCGGCAGCGGCGCGAGGTCCTCCAGCGTCCGGCCCTCACCCTGTTCGCGGGCCTCGTGGTAGAGGCGGTGGTACCCGTCGAACAGGATGACGGAGCCCGTCGCCCGGAAGAGGTAGCGGCCGATCTCGAAGTCCACGGTCGTCGTGTCGTAGACCGTGGGCGCCATCTGCGAGGCGACGAAACGCTGCCAGATGAGCTGGTAGAGGCGATGCAGGTCCTTCGTGAGGTAGCGGCGGAGCGCCTGCGGTGTCCGCTCGACGTCCGTCGGCCGGACCGCCTCGTGCGCGTCCTGCGCCTGCCGGTTGCGGCTGGAGCCGTAGAGGTTCGGCGACGCCGGGAGGTACGCCTTGGGGAACTGTGCGGCGATGTAGCGGCGCGCCCCCTCCACCGCCGAGGGCGCCACGCGTGTGGAGTCGGTCCGCATGTAGGTGATGAGGCCGACCGAGCCCTCGTCCCCGACGTCCACGCCCTCGTAGAGCTGCTGCGCGAGACGCATGGTATGGCGCGAGCTGAACCCCAGCTGCTTCGCCGCCTCCTGTTGCAGCGTGCTCGTCGTGAACGGCGCCTGCGGGTGCTTGCGCCGCTCCTTCCGCTTGAGGTCGGTGACGACGAAGGGCTTGCCCTCGACGTCCGCGACGATGCGGGACGCGTCCCCTTCCGCACGGATGTTGGGCTTGTGGCCGGCGACCTTGTGGAGGTCCGCGTCGAACCGGTGCCCGTCGTGCTCGCACCGCGCCGTGACGCTCCAGTATTCCTGCGGAACGAAGCCGCGGATCTGCTCCTCGCGCTCGACGATGAGCCGCAGCGCGACGGTCTGCACCCGACCGGCGGAGAGACCGGTCTTGATCGCCTTCCAGAGGAGCGGGCTCACCTTGAAGCCCACGAGGCGGTCGAGGATCCGGCGCGCCAGCTGCGCCTCGACCTTCCTGGCATCGATCTTCGTGGGGTGCTTGATGGCCTGCTGGATCGCGTCCTTGGTGATCTCGTGGAAGAGGACGCGGCCGACCTTGCCCGCCTTGATCTGGTCCGCGACGTGCCACGCGATCGCCTCGCCCTCGCGGTCGGGGTCGGTCGCGATGAGGACGCTGGCCGCCTCCTTCGCCGCCTTCTTGAGCTCGGTGATGGTCTTCGCCTTGCCCTTCACCGTCGCGAACGTCGGCGCGAACCCCGCCTCGACGTCCACGCCGAGCCCCCGCTCGGGCAGATCCCGGATGTGGCCCACGGTCGCCTTCACCGTGTAGCCGCCACCGAGATACTTGCCGATCGTCTTCGCCTTGGCCGGCGACTCGACGACCACGAGCGTGCCCTTGCCGTCCATCATCCTCCGATAGGTTCGCCTGGCCGCGTCACCACGCCATCACCGGGGCATCTCTCCCGACCACCGGTGTCCGCTTGGGACCGACCCGCGGGGCGCTGAGTCTACCAATCCCCGTGGCCCCGGGCAAGCGAGGCCACCTGGCGCGCCACCGCATCGGCCGTCGCGCCGTCCGTCTCAACGATATGATCCGCAGCGAGATAACCCGCCTCGCGCCGGGCGAGCAGATCGGCGAGCCGCGCCGCCGGGTCTCCGTTCTCGAGCAGCGGACGCCCGCCGCCACCACCGAGCCGCGCCGCCGCCGTGGCCGGCGCCACCCTGAGGTAGACCGCCATCCCGCCAGTGCGCGCCAACTGCCGGTTCGCGGCATCCTCGAAGAAGCCACCGCCCGCCGCGACGACCGCCGCGGCGCCGCCGAACGCGTCCCGGCCGCACGCGGCCTCGAGCGCACGGAACGCCGCCTCACCGTCCTCACGGAAGATCTTCGGGATCGTCTTCCCGGCGCGCCGCTGCACCTCCTCGTCGAGGTAGAGGAACGGGGCGCCGAGCGCGGTCGCGACCAGCCGGCCGACGGTCGTCTTCCCCGCGCCCGAGAGGCCGACCAGGATGACGTGGCGCCTACTCACCGTCCTGCCACGCCGCGCGGCGCGCGTCGAGCTGCGCGAGGTAGCCGTCCACGTTGCGGCGCATCTCCGCGAGGGAATCACCGCCGAACTTCTCGGCGTACGCGCCCGCCAGCACCAGCGCCGCCATCGCCTCGGCGATGACACCCATCGCCGGCACCGCCGTGACATCGGAGCGTTCCGCCTGTGCCTGTGCCGCCGCGCCCGTGTCGAGGTCCACCGACGCCAGCGGTCGCAGCAGCGTCGCGATGGGCTTCATCGCGAGCCGGGCCACCAGCGGCTCGCCCGTGCTCATCCCGCCCTCCAGACCGCCGGCGCGGTTCGTGGCGCGGGCGAACCCGCCGGCCGTCCTCGCCTCGCCCTCCGGCGCGCGACCGATCTCGTCGTGTGCCTCCGAGCCCGGCGCCCGCGCGGCGCCGAAGCCGCGGCCGATCTCGACCCCTTTCACGGCGGGGATGGGCATCCACGCCGCCGCGCGGCGCGCGTCCCGCTTCCGGGCCCCCGACACGTGACTGCCGAGCCCCACCACGAGCCCCCGCACCACCACCTCCGCCACGCCGCCGAGGGTATCGCCCGCCGCCTTCGCCGCGTCGATGCGCGCGACCATCGCCGCTTCCGCCGCCGCGTCCAGGCACCGCACGGGGCTCCGGTCCGCCGCGGCGTCGAGCGGCGCGGGGAGCGGCACCGGCGGCCGCGCGTCGATCCCCCCGAGCGACACCACGTGGCTGCCGATCTCCACCCCGAATTCCGCGAGGAGGCGCCGGCACACCGCGCCGGCGGCGACCCGCCCCACTGTCTCGCGCGCCGAGGCGCGTTCGAGAACATCACGCACGTCGCGGCGGTCGTACTTCAGCGTGCCGGCGAGGTCCGCGTGGCCGGGCCGCGGGCGCGTGACGCGGCGGCGCGCCGCGTCCTCGAGCGCCTCGACGGCCATCACGATGTTCCAGTTCTCGTAGTCCCGGTTCTCGACCACCAGCGCGATGGGCGAGCCCATCGTTGCGCCGTTGCGGATGCCGGAGACGATCTGCACGCGGTCGGCCTCGATCCGCATCCGGGCGCCGCGCCCGTGGCCCTGCATCCGCCGCACCAGGTCGGCGTCGATGTCGGCCGCCGTCAGCGGCAGCCCCGCCGGCACGCCCTCCAGGATGGCGACGATGGCGCGGCCGTGCGACTCGCCGGCCGTCGTGAAACGGATCATGCGCACGCGAGCCCGGCCGTGCGGCCGGGCTCGCGCGATACGCTCAGAGGGATCGTCATCACTCGTTCGGCGGGCTCGTGCCGCGCCCGGCGGGGCGGAGCGGTTTCCGCGACGGCTGCTCGGGGACCGTCACGATCGGCATCGGCAGCGCCGGTGTCGGGAACGGGTTCGTGAGCGTCGGCAGGCGCACTACCACCAGGCCCCGGGTCGTGATTCCGGTGAGCACGGTGCCGCCGGAATCGGGTGTAATCCGGACCGCGCCGACGAGCGAATTGCGAACCGGGATCGGCACGCCCGCCACAGTCGTATCCGTCACCTCGCCGAAGAAGTAGGTGTCGAAGACGTCGATGCTCGAGTCAGGACGGGCCGCGAAGACGATGCGGGCGTCGGCGTCGCCGTCGCCCGGGACCGTATTCGTCCCACGGACGTTCGCGCTGAACGCGTGCAGGGGCGCCACGTCCATCCCGTGTGCCGCCCCGCTCACCTGCAGCATCCCAGTCTGACGCAAATCGCCGTCGAAGACGTAGATGGAGTCCGCACGCACGAGGTTGGTCGTCCCGTTGAAGTTCGTCGCGACGGCCGTCACGTTCGACGCGCGGTTGCCGATGAAGTCCTGCACGAAGAAGGACGTCGAGACTCCGTTGTCTCTTACGAAGTTCACACTTGCAGCAGTCCTCGGCTCGCCCGCAATGATCTCGACCCAGGGCAGGCCGGTCACTGTCGTGCGACCAGCTGTGGCATCGTAGGCAAGGACGCGGGCCAGGCTGAGTCCGCCCCCTCCCTCGCCGATGACCGCGCGCTGGAAGTCGCCGGAGTTCCGGATGAACGTCGTGTCCCGGAATCCCAGGCGGTCGATGAGGATTTGCTGACCCTGCGCAGCACCCACCATCGTGTCGGAAATCATCACGCCCGCGTTCGTGCGCCGCTCCCGGATGATCTGGATCGTGTCGGCGCCTGCCCCGCGCCAAACCGCCTGCTCCCAGAAGAGATGGCCGGTCCCCAGCTGCGTCCCGTTGGCGTCGGTCAGGTTCTCCCAGGCGACATAGCCGCGCTGCTCGGGGTATGTCTGCCCGCTCGTGGGCGTGGTGGAGTACACCGCGATGACGCTGTCGCAGGCCGTCGAGCCGCCGGCCCGGCACACCGCTGCCACGTACTCCGGGCGATCCGAAAAGTCGTAGTCGGTAAGCTCCAACGACTTTCCGCCGGCACCGGCGTCCACGATCTTCGCCGTCTGCACGACGTAGTCCGGGAGGCGGTGGCGCCGAACCTCGCGCTGCGCCACCAAATCCACGATGGACAGGTTGGTGCCGCCGGAGTTCGCCACGATCAGCGTGTCGGCATACAGCGTGTCCGCGGCGTTCGCGGACGTCGCCCTCGGCCACAGCGCGAGCCCCCACGGCCGGGAGCCTACCGGGATGCTGGCCACGAACGAGTTGCTGGCGAGGCTGAAGACCTCGATCCGGTCACTGGAGAAGTTCGAGAGATACAGCTCGCGGCGGCGCTGATTGTAGATCGCGTCCGCAATCCGCGACCCCGCCGGCAGCGCAACGGCCACCCCTGGCCAGGTGCCGGACGCGCTGACCGGCTTCGTGCGGCGTGCGATAGACCGGCGGGTGAATGGGCGAGGAAGCCTGGAATGCGCGTTGGGTGAGGTCTTGACCGAG
>ERZ1292640.4564-Hain-H43-02um-R1-4564-length-10516-cov-8_pt1 | contig 10516 bp, 13 predicted proteins | sample MGYA00564404_ERZ1292640 | MGnify/ENA primary metagenome ERZ1292640 (study PRJEB36523, sample SAMEA6512636) | groundwater metagenome | collected 2019-01-08 | study: AquaDiva: Metagenomics assemblies of 32 groundwater samples | reverse complement strand
AGGCAAATTGCAAAAATTGCTTTAGATAAGCTAATACAAGACGGCAGGATTCAGCCGGCTAAAATTGAAGAAAAAGTTGAAGAGGCAAAAACAGAAGTTGCGGCCAAAATAAAAGAAGCCGGCGAAAAAGCGGCTTATGACGTGGGAGTTATAGGGTTAAACGACAAACTAGTGCAAATTTTAGGCAGATTATATTACAGGACAAGCTACGGCCAGAATGTTCTTTTGCATTCAATGGAAGTGGCTTTAATTTCAGAAACAATTGCAGAGGAATTGAAAGCTGATGCAAAAATTGCAAAAAGAGCAGGGCTTTTGCACGACATTGGAAAAGCCATTGACCAGCAGGTCCAGGGCTCTCACATTGAAATTGGAATCAAAATTTTAGAAAAATTTGGCGAGTCCGAAGCCATAATAAAAGCAATGCGGGCCCACCACGAAGATTACCAGGCAGACACTCTGGAAGCAATAATTGTAAAAACAGCTGATGCAATTTCTGGTTCCAGGCCCGGCGCCAGAAAAGACACTTTGGAAAATTATTTACAGAGATTAAAAGATTTAGAAGATTTGGCAAACAAATTTCCTGGAATTGACAGGGCTTATGCAATTCAGGCGGGCAGGGAAATTAGGGTGTTTGTGAAGTCAGACAAAGTTGACGATTTGGGAGCCCAAAAAACAGCCAAGCAAATTGCAGAAAAAATTGAGGAAGAATTAAAATATCCAGGCGAAATAAAAGTTACTGTAATCAGAGAGAATCGAGTGGTAGAATACGCAAGGTAATTTCTTTTTCGGATTTATCTTTAGGCAGCAGGATTATAATCCTGCTGTTTGCTTGCACTGTGAGTTCTATTTTATGCGCATTGTCCACAGGGGTGTTAATTGATCCAGATAAGTTTATCTGATTTTTATCTGTTTTATCTTTATTGATTAACAGGGGTGTGGAATTCCCTTGCCCGCCGAAGCCTTGGCGAAGGCGGGTTGCCGGAACCCAGCCCTGTATTTTACTTGGATCTGCCCCATATTTTTGATAGTCTTTTAAAACTCTTAAAACCCGTGTTTTGTAAGTGTTTAACGAGCCAATGCTTTTATTTTTATTGCTGTTTATTACGTTTATAAATATTTCCTCTATTCTTTGTTCAACAAGATCAATTGAATCAAGCTCGTCATCTGTTAAAACTTTCTCAAAAATTTTTAGCGCAGACTTTAAATTATTTGCCGTGTTTGCCGGATATTTTCTGTTATTTTTTGCAAATTCTACGAACGTATATAAATTATTAAATTTTTGCATAAGTTTTATCTTAGCGTTTATCTTATCTTTATTTTATCAGATTTATTATCTTTATCAAGATAAACAAACAGCTCACACATGTGTGAGCTGTTTTATCGTGGAGCGGGTAAGGGGAGTCGAACCCCTAGCAAGACTTTGGAAAAGTCTGGTATTGCCGTTATACGATACCCGCATTATTTTAGTTTTTTCGGGGTGCTGAGAATCGAACTCAGACCAAACGCTCCCAAAGCGTTTATACTACCACTATACGACACCCCGTTACTTTATTTATATCATTTTTTGATGCCAAAGTCAAAATGCGTTTTGGCTTGACACGGGGGTTTATATATGCTATGATTAATATATAGTTAGAAATAGCACATTTTAATAAAAATACTTGCGACATGGTTGTAGCTCTTAGAATATTTTGTATTTTGAGAGCTATAACCATGTGTCCTGACCTCGGCATATCGCCGTGGTAGGATGAGTGGAAAAGCGATGGGAGGAATATCATGATTAGCCTTGGACAAGCCCACGAAGCAGAATTGACTCTCGCGAAAGCGGGCGCGACCGAAGAGTTTTGGACGCGGATTGCCCAAAACCTTGAGTTGGCGAAGGCGGTTGTCGTTTTGGTTATGAACGCCGTCTTCCAGTTGATCGCCAAGATCGAGCGCAACATGGAAGGCTGGAAACTGCTGGAAGCAGCGCCAACCGAAGAGGGCGAATTCGAACCCACCATCCACGAGTTCTTCAAAGAGGAAGATGGCGGATGCTGTGTTGGCGAAGAAGTGGTCAAGCGCGCCAAAGAGAAGGGCGCTCTTACCGGCCTCCGCCACGCCGAAGCTATGCTTCGCAATCAGGAAAAAATTCCTGTTGAGTGGCGGAAGTTCGTGCTGGTCTTTGCCGAAGTCTGGCGGTGCCCGGATGGCCGCCGCAACGTGTGGTACCTTAGCTGGTGTGGCGGGCGCTGGGGCTTGTTCTACCACTGGCTCAGGCACGGCTTCAACTCCCGCTGTCGGCTCGTCGGCTCCCGCAAGTATCAAAAGCCCTTGGACACTTGAAACCCTGGTTCTTGCGAGAACTTGGATTCTTGATCCCTTGGCAAAGTATCCCCGTTTGCAACGCAAACGGGGATTTTAATTTCTACAAAAAATGTTATTATAAAATTGGATAGTAAGCTAATATGTCCACGGTTACGGCTTTGGGCGGCCAAATTCTGGTTTTCAGGAAAGCGCAGAATCACAGCGGTTAAGGCTTCTGTGAGAGCCGCTCCTGATTTTCTAAAAAATAAAGATACTTGGTGTAAATGTTAAATCATTGATACAGCCCAAAGAGTATTCAATGGGCAGTGGCGCAGATGACATTTTACACATTTTTGTCTGGCAGAGCCCGAATGGCAACCGCAACGTGTGGTACCTTAACTGGAATGGCAAGCGCTGGTACTTGAACTACAACTGGCTCAACAACGACTTCAACTCCCGCTGTCGGCTCGTCGGCTCCCGCAACTCTCTTTGTTTTTCCCATCTCTTGATGGGTTTTATTTTAAACTTTTTATCCACCCGCCCAACATTCTGCCAGCATCACCAGTTTTTTCTGAAAGTGAAATATATTTTTTATTATCTAATGATTTTATTTCCCACGCTACCTGTAAAAAGAATTTGAGCAAGTCCATTTTAGTAGAAGCCTCTTTCAAGTAGATTAATTTTTCCAATTTGTCTGAATAACTCCCGCTAATTATCAATTCGGTTGTTTCTAAAAATAAATTGTCTATTTTTGTTCCAAGTGTGTATCGCGAATCCTTTGGAAAATGCGGTAAAAAGTCGTGCCACAATTTATAAATTGAAATCAGTTTTTGAATGAGTTTTAATCCAAAAATCTGGGGGGGGGGGGATTAGAAGCTAATTTATTTTGATTTTGAAAAATTTTTTGGTCCATAAAATTGAAGATATAATTAGTATTGATAATTTACTTTTTGCTTGGCAAGAGGAACAAAAAAGATGTGCAGGAATTTCAGTTTAGCCTAATGGATAATATTTTACAACTGCATTATGATTTAAAAAACCAAACTTACAAACACGGCGGATATCAATGTTTTAAAATTAACGATCCAAAACCCAGAACAATACACAAAGCCAGTGTCCGTGACAGACTTTTGCATCACGCCGTCTATCGCATATTATACCCATATTTTGATAAAAAGTTCATCGCAGATTCATTCTCCTGCAGAAATAACAAAGGCACGCACAAAGCGCTAAATAGGTTTGAACGGTTCGTACGAATGGTATCAAAGAACAATACCAGAACCTGTTGGATTTTAAAATGCGATATTAAAAAGTTTTTCGCCAGCGTTGACCAATTGACATTGATTGAAATCTTAGAAAAACACATTCAAGATAAAGGCATTTTAAATTTATTGCAAGAAATTATTTTTAGTTTCAAACCCAACGGCCTACCACTTGGCAATTTGACCAGTCAACTTTTCGCAAATGTTTATCTAAACAAATTTGACCAGTTTGTAAAACACGAATTAAAAATTAAATATTATATCAGATATGCGGATGATTTTATGATTTTTTCGGAAGACAAAAAACATTTAGAAAACATTATTCTGTTAGTCGGCAGTTTTTTGAAGAATGAACTAAAACTTACGCTTCACCCTAACAAGATTTTTATTAAGAAATTAAAATTGGGAATGGATTTTTTAGGGTGGGTTAATTTCTTTGGTTATAGAATATTGAGGACTAAAACTAAAAATAGGATATTGGAAGGAATAAGAGATAATTTAAAACCAGAAACGATAAGCTCTTATTTTGGACTTTTAAAACATGGAAAAACAGCCGAACTTAAAAAGAGATTATTAAGACTAGCTCTGTGGATAAAGTAAATTTATTTGATTTTTTTATTGTGATATAATAAGCGAATGAAATGAGCTTACCCCCTCACTCCCAGAATTATGTTCTATTTTTATGTGATAAAATCTAAAAAAGACAATCAATTATACTTTGGGTACACAAGTGATTTGAAAAACAGATTTAAAGAACATAATTCTGGACAAACAAAATCAACGAAAAATAGGAGACCATTTATTCTTGTTTACTATGAAGGCTACCTGTCAAAACGAGATGCCATGCAAAGAGAATATCAAATTAAACGTCGAGCTAAAACCCTTATCTCTTTGAAAAAGAGAATTAAAAATTCTTTGAGTGAGGGGGTGCTCGCAAGCTCGCATGAAAATTGATCAGCAACAATTAAAAGCGTTTCTATTGGATGCCAAGCTGGTTACCAAAAAACAATATGATGACGCTTTTAAAAAGAGCCAAGAAATTAAGAGAAACATCGGAGATGTTTTAGTTTCAGAAGGCCTTATAAGCGAAGAGCAGATGGCCAGCGCCAAAGCTTATATATTGGGCATTCCTTTTATGAACATAGGCGAGGAAAAAATTCCTTCCGAGGTTTTAAGAATTATCCCGGAATCAATTGCCAGAGCCCATAATATTATTGCTTTTAAAAAAGACGGCGATAATCTTCAGGTGGCTATGCTTGACCCGGATGATCTGCGGACTGTTGAGTTTATTAAAAAAACCAGCCCTTCTCTTAAAATTCTGCCCAGGCTGGCTACTCCCGAAGGCATAAAAAGCGCCTTGCAGCAATACCAAAAGAATTTAGAAACAGAATTTGGAGATATTATAGAAAAGGAAGCCGGCGCAATAAAAACTGTAAAAAGCGAAAATGGCGCAGAAGAACAGGAAGATTTAAAAAAAGCCGCCGAAGAATTGCCTGTTATAAGAATTGTAGACAGCTTGATGAAACACGCTGTTTTGCAGAGGGCCTCTGATATTCATATTGAGCCGGCTGAGAAAGAAGTTATTGTCCGCTACAGAATTGACGGGATATTAAAAGACGTAATGATATTGCCCGTTACGGCCGCTTCTGGAGTTGTAGCCAGAATCAAGGTTCTTTCTAATTTAAAGCTTGATGAACACAGGCTTCCCCAAGACGGCAGATTTAAGATTGAATCAGATGATTTTAAATATTCTGTAAGGGTTTCTGTCTTGCCTGTTTTTAACGGTGAAAAAATTGTAATGAGGCTCTTGGCTGAAGGAGCCAAAGCATACACTTTGGAAGGATTGGGAATATTGGGAGCCGGTCTGGAAACTATCCGCTATAATTTGACAAGGCCGTCGGGCATGATATTGATTACCGGCCCGACTGGCTGCGGAAAAACAACCACATTATACGCGATGATGGAAATTTTAAATATTCCTGACGTCAATATTTCTACCGTTGAAGACCCAATTGAATATAGAATGCCAAGAATAAACCAGACGCAAGTCAATACTAAAATAGGGCTGACTTTTGCTTCGGGCTTGCGGTCTTTGGTCAGGCAGGACCCTGATATTATTATGGTGGGAGAAATTAGAGATGAAGAAACAGCCGGATTGGCTATTAATGCGGCGCTGACCGGCCACCAGGTCCTTTCTACTTTGCACACAAACTCGGCAGCAGGAGCCATACCAAGGCTGATAGATATGAAAAGCGAACCGTTTTTAATTTCTTCAACTTTAAATTTAATTATAGCCCAGCGGCTGGTCAGAAAATTTGCGGGCGTGAAAGAAAAATATAGATTAAAGCCGGCAGAATTTAAAAACATAGAAAAATATTGCGATTTAAAAAAAATATTAGAAATTTTAAGGCATGAAAAATTAGTTGGCGAAAAAACCACTATGGAGAATATAGATTTTTACAGGCCCAAGCCCTCAAAAGACAGTCCTGACGGGTACTTGGGCAGAATTGGAATTTTTGAAATTTTGCCGGTAACGGACACGATTAAGGAATTAATTGTTAAAAAAGCCACTTCAAACGATATTGAAGTATTAGCCATAAAAGAAGGCATGAGAACAATGATTGAAGACGGATTTATAAAAGCAGTCCAAGGAATAACTTCATTAGAAGAAGTTCTAAGAGTTATTACTGAATAATTTTCAATTTACAATTTACAATTTCCAATAAATTATCCAATGAGTCAATTTTCAAACAGTGGTTATAACCTGGAGGAAAGAACCGCAAAATTTGGCGAGAGTGTTATTATTTTTTGCAAAAATATAAATCAAGATACAATAAATAAGCCTCTTATTAATCAACTAATAAGATCTGCGACCAGCGTTGGCGCGAATTATATGGAAGCAAACGGCGCGAGTTCACGAAAAGATTTTGGTAATAAGATTTTTATCTGCAAAAAAGAATCGCAAGAAACAAAACATTGGTTTAGAATGATAAGTCAGTGCAACCCTGAAAAAATGGAAGAATTAAGAAAATTATGGCAAGAAGCGCAGGAGCTTACAATGATTTTTCAAAAAATCACAAATTCAATAAGAAAACAATAATTTTCAAGTATCAATTTCCAATTTACAATAAATTTTTCAATGAACCAAAATTGCAAAGGTGTTATAATTGAAGAATCACTGGACGATAAAAAGGTTTTCGGGATAGCTCATATAGTTTCTACAAAAATAGAAAGTGTTGTTGAAAAACACAAAACTCCATGGTTAAAACAGTGGACTTTACACACGGTTGAAATCGATTCAAGAGACGCAGAAAGAGTCGCAGAAATTTTAGCTATGGATTTGGAAAAAGAACATCCTTGGTATGCCGATTTTAAAAACAATACACATCATTACATAATTTTCAGAGGCAAATTTTTTTATATCGATCGAACTAGCAAAAAACAATACGATGAAGCTAAAAATTATGGCATTTCACTGGGAATCCCTGATTATCAAGTAGATTTTCATCCTGATACAAAGGAATGGAAACGTTAAGCTTAAAAACTAAATTGAATAATTGCAACATTCAATGAAAATTGAAAATTGCTAATTGAAAATTGTTTTTATGCCGAATTATTTTTATACAGCCAAATCTTTTGACGGCCAAACAAAAACCGGAAACATCGTTGCCGAAAACAGCCGCCAGGCCGCCAAGCTTTTAAAAGAAGAAGGCTTAATTTTGATAAAAGCCGTTTTGCCCGAAGAAAAAGAAAGAAACTTTTTTAAATTTTTGGTTCCGCAAGCCAGGGCTTCCGCAACAGAAAAAATTCTCATGGCCAGAAATATGTGGATAATGACCGCTACCGGTCTTTCAATGGTAAGAATTTTTGACATTTTGTCAGCGCAGGCAAGAACTAAAAATTTAAGAAAGGCGCTAATAGATATGAAAGAAAAAATCAATAAAGGCAAATCGCTGGCTGAGGCGCTGGGATCATATCCTAATATTTTTTCTGAACTTTTTTTAAGCATGGTGAAGGTTGGAGAAGAATCGGGCACCCTTGAAGAGGTTTTTAAAACTTTGTCTTTGCAATTGGAAAAAGAGCATGAATTAAAATCAAAACTGCAGGGGGCGATGATTTATCCTTGCATTATTTTGGTTACCATGCTTAGCGTCGCAATTATAATTATGACCATGGTTCTTCCCCAATTAGACGTTTTTTTCAGCAGTTTTAAGACTGACTTGCCTTTTTATACCAGATTTGTAATAGCTCTTGGAAAATTTTCGCAAAAGCAGTGGCCCTTTTTGGTGGCGGCCCCAATTGTTTTTGCCCTTGTTTTTTGGAAAATAGCAAAAACCAAAAAAGGGAAATGGGCAATAGATACTGTTTTGTTGCGCTTGCCGTTTTTTTCTTTGCTCGTTAAAGAGAGCAACTGCGCTTTTTTAATTAGATCTTTAAGCTCTTTAATTGCTTCAGGGGTTCCCATAGTAAGGTCTTTGGAAATTTCTAGAGATGTTGTGGGAAATTTTTATTTTAAAAAAGCCGTGAATTCTGCCGTAGAAAAAGTAAAAAAAGGCGAAAGCCTGGCAGTTTCTTTAAGGGACTATAAAGATATTTTTCCTTTCGGCATGATTGAAATGGTTGAGGTTGGCGAAGAAACTGGAAAAACTTCATCTATTTTAAAAACGCTTGCGGAATTTTATGAACAGGAAGTTGTTGACGCATCAGAAAAATTGTCATCTGCCATTGAGCCGGTTTTAATAGTTGTTTTGGGCGTGGCAGTGGGAATTTTTGCTTTTTCAATAATTTCACCCATGTATTCGGTGCTGGGGTCAATAGAATAAAATGAAAAATTTTTTAAACAAAAATAATGCCGGGTTTACCATAGTTGAGCTTATTATAGTTATTGCAATTCTGGCAATTTTAGCCGCAATACCCATTGCTGACTTTGTTCTTATGCAAAAAAGAACGAATTTGGATAATGCCGCGCAGGATTTCATCGGGATTGTAAGGTCTGCCCAAAATAAAACTTTAGCCGCAGATTCAGCCAGCCAGTACGGAGTTTATTTAGATACATTAGTTTTTCCTAACAAATATACATTATTTAAAGGGGCTAGTTACGCATTAAGAGATGTTTCTTCTGACCAGGTTTATTCTTTGTCAGACACAATAGAGTTTTACGATGTTAGTTTTGCCGGCGGAAATGAAATAGTTTTTAATAAGGTAACCGGCGTTACGCAAGAATCAGGAAACGTTTCTTTAAGGGTAAAAGCAGACCCAAGCCAGAATAAAACTGTTTATATATCAAATTTTGGCGTAGTCAGTTTTAACCAAGCCCCAACCTCTTTAGACACAAATAGGGTGAAAGATTCAAGGCATATAACATTTGATTACAGCAGTCCTAGTCCTAGTACTATTATTAATGAAAATATAGTATTAACGTTTGATGGCGGCAGCGTGGTGCAGCAAATTCCAATAAGCACATATTCAACATCTGGTCCGTTGGATTGGGAGGGAAGCGTTCTTGTGGGCGGAGTAAGCCAAAAAATTCATATTCATACTTATAATAATATCAGCAGTTCCAATTTGCAGTTTAGCATTTTTAGAGACAGAAGATACAACAACAAATCGCTTGTCATTACAATTTCTAATGATACTACTGGAAGCCTTGTGCAATATTCAGCCGATGGATTAAGCGTTTTACATTCATCTATTTATGTTGGTTCAAATTTTACTTTGCAATAATGGATAAAAAATATATTAAAAAAGCCGGGTTCATTTTTCTGGAAATTTTAATAGCAATAACTATTATAAGTGTTGTTTTTACTATTTTATTGGGCATAGGATTTTCGGCAATAAATATGTCGTCTTCCATAAAAAAACAAACTCAGGCAGATTTTTTGGCAAAAGAGGAGCTTGAGGCGCTAAGAAGCTACAGAGACGGAACAACCTGGGCAACAAATGGTTTGGGCGCAGTAGATAGCGGTGACAGCAATCCTTATTATATGCTTTTAGACAACGGCGCCACTCCAAAATGGACACTGCATTTAGGGCAAGAAACAATAGCCGTTTTTACCAGATATGTTGTTTTTGATTGGGTTTCTAGAGACCCTTCTACGGGTTACATTCAAAGCGCTTATAATCCTTCAAATAGAGATGCTGAAACAGTAAAAGTTAAAGTAACTGTTTCCTGGCTTGGCAAAATATCTCAAGTTTTCGCATATTTGACTAATTGGCAAAATAAATAATGAAAAAAATTTTTAACAATAAAAATGACGGAATTTCCCTTTTAGAAATTTTGATTTCTCTGGCAATTTTTTCTATTATTTTAATATTTGTTGTCTCGTTCTTTTTTACAATGAGCGCCTCAAACTTCAAAACAAAAGCCGACAGGGAAAATTTAGAAAGCATAAGAAGAGTTTTAGATGAAATGGCTTTTGAAATAAAATCTGCAAAAAGCATTTATACTCCAACAACCACAGCAAACCAGCTTTCTCTTGAAACAGCCAGATATTTGCCGCCAAACGAGACCAGCACTTTCATTGATTTTTTTCTTTGCGGAAACGCCATATGCCTTAAAAAAGAGTTTCAAGATCCCATTGTTTTGACCACAGACAGCGTTAAAATAACAAACATAATATTTTTAAGAATTTTAAACGGATCTACGCCGTCAATTAAAATAAATTTGATTTTGATCCATGCCGGCGCGACGGGTTCTTTTAATATGGGTTCGTCTGATATAATTTATCAAGTTGATTTAACCTCAACAGCCGCTTCAAGATTGGAGAGCGCTTTGATAGAAGAAAATTTTACAATGGGTTGGGTTAGATCCGGAATTTCGGTGTTCGGGAACTGGGATACTGCCGCTTCCGATGCAGACGGTTCTAATTTAATTGCAGGACTTTACGGCGGTCGTATATATATATCTTCTAATTACGGCGCCACCTGGACCGAAACCCGGCCAGCTGGAGATTCTAACCAATGGTGGG
>ERZ1292640.4562-Hain-H43-02um-R1-4562-length-10518-cov-14_pt1 | contig 10518 bp, 6 predicted proteins | sample MGYA00564404_ERZ1292640 | MGnify/ENA primary metagenome ERZ1292640 (study PRJEB36523, sample SAMEA6512636) | groundwater metagenome | collected 2019-01-08 | study: AquaDiva: Metagenomics assemblies of 32 groundwater samples | reverse complement strand
AGGCGATGCGCCGCACGCTGGTCGCGCAGTTCGACCAGTACGTGAAACTGAACAAGAAGATTCCGCCCGAAATCCTGACCTCGCTGGGCGGCATCGACGAGCCCGGCCGGCTGGCCGACACGATCGCCGCGCACCTGCCGCTCAAACTCGAGCAGAAGCAGGAAGTACTCGAAATGTTCGAAGCCAGGAAGCGGCTCGAGCATCTGCTGACGCTGATCGAGGGCGAGCTCGATATCCTGCAGGTCGAAAAGCGCATCCGCGGCCGCGTCAAGCGCCAGATGGAGAAAAGCCAGCGCGAGTACTACCTGAACGAGCAGGTGAAAGCGATCCAGAAGGAGCTCGGCGAGCTCGAAGAGGGCGCCGACCTCGACGAGCTGGAGAAGCGCATCAAGACGGCGCACATGCCGAAGGACGCGCGCAAGAAAGCCGAGGCCGAATTCAAGAAGCTGCGCCTGATGTCGCCGATGTCGGCGGAAGCCACCGTCGTGCGCAATTACATCGACGCGCTGGTGTCGCTGCCGTGGAAAAAGAAAAGCAAGATCGGCACCGACCTTGCCGTGGCCGAGAAGATACTCGACGAGGATCACTACGGCCTGGAGAAGGTCAAGGAGCGCATCGTCGAGTATCTGGCGGTGCAGCAGCGGGTGGAGAAGTCGAAGGGTCCGATCCTGTGCCTGGTCGGCGCGCCGGGCGTCGGCAAGACCTCGCTCGGCCAGTCGATCGCGCGCGCAACCAACCGCAAGTTCGTGCGCATGTCGCTGGGTGGCGTGCGCGACGAAGCCGAGATCCGCGGTCATCGCCGCACTTACATCGGCTCGATGCCGGGCAAGATTCTGCAAAACATGACCAAGGTCGGCGTGCGGAATCCGCTGTTCCTGCTCGACGAAGTCGACAAGATGGGCATGGATTTCCGCGGCGATCCGGCCAGCGCCCTGCTCGAAGTTCTTGACCCCGAGCAGAACCATACTTTCGTCGACCACTACGTCGAGGTCGAGTACGACCTGTCGGATGTGATGTTCGTGTGCACGGCCAACACGCTTAACATTCCGCCGGCGCTGCTCGACCGGATGGAAGTCATCCGCCTCTCGGGTTACACCGAAGACGAGAAGGTCAATATCGCGATCCGCCACCTGCTGCAGAAGCAGCTGAAGAATCATGGTTTGAAACCGGAGGAGATCGCGGTTTCGGAGAGCGCGGTGCGCGACATCGTCCGCTATTACACGCGCGAAGCCGGCGTGCGCAGCCTCGAGCGCGAATTATCCAAGATCTGCCGCAAAGTGGTGAAGATGCTGGTGGCGGGCGACGTCAGCCAGCGCAAAGTTGCGGTTACCGCGCGCAGTCTCGACAAGTTTCTCGGCGTGCGCCGTTACACCTACGGCATGGCGGAGAAGAACAATCAGGTGGGTCAGGTCACGGGCCTTGCCTGGACCGAAGTGGGCGGTGAATTGCTCACCATCGAAAGTTCGGTGATGACCGGCAAGGGCAAGACCATCACCACCGGCAAGCTCGGCGAGGTGATGCAGGAATCGATCCAGGCCGCGCTGTCGGTCGTGCGCGGCCGTTCGCGCAAGCTCGGCATCAATGAGGATTTCTATCAGAAAAACGACATCCACATCCACCTTCCCGAGGGCGCGACGCCGAAAGACGGCCCGAGCGCGGGTATCGGGATCTGCACCGCGATGGTGTCGGTGCTGACCGGTATCCCGGTCAAAGCCGGTGTCGCGATGACCGGCGAGATTACCCTGCGCGGTGAAGTGCTGCAGATCGGCGGCTTGAAGGAAAAACTGCTGGCCGCGCATCGCGGCGGTATCAAGACCGTGCTGATCCCGCAGGACAACGTTAAGGACCTTGCGGAAATACCTGACAACATTAAGAACCGGCTCGACATTCATCCGGTGAAATGGATCGATCAGGTGCTCGAAATGGCGCTCGAACGCAAACCCGAGCCGCTGCCGGAACCCGCGGAAGTGGCGCCGTTGCCGGCGGTGCAGGAGCCGACTGCGCCCGCTGTCAAGCATTGATCCGGATTCGGGACGGCCGGTGCGCGATGCGCGATTGCGTTCGCGAACTGGCGCGAAAGTTGCCTTGTGACAGCCCGCACAACCCTATCGTGTGTCAATATGCATATTTCCCGGCAATTGCTTGACACGTCGTTTTCGCGCTTGCTATAAATCCATTACGAGAATTTGGTTCCGGCATGACGGCGCTCCCCGTTCATGCCCCTGCTGAAAACTTCGTCGTTCCTGTCAACTTATTTCCAAACTTGAAAGGGAATCTACGTGAATAAATCGGAACTGATTGAGGCTATCGCAAAGTCTGCCGATATCTCCAAGGCCTCCGCCGAGAAAGCCCTCGACGGCACTCTGAACGCGATCAAAACGACCCTGAAAAAAGGTTCGAGTGTGACTTTGGTTGGTTTCGGCACATTCAAGGTTGGCAAGCGCGCGGCGCGCGTCGGCCGCAACCCGCGCACCGGCGAAGCGATCAAGATCAAGGCGGCACGCGTGCCCAAGTTCAGCGCTGGCAAGGCTTTGAAAAATGCGGTAAACTAATCAAAACAAGCAGTTTGCAGGGTTACGTTTTGGGGTAGATGCGCAGGCTCGCGTATCTACCCCAAATTCGTGTTGACTGGTGTTTTCGAAACCGTCTACGTTGCGGGTGCTTAGCTCAGTTGGTAGAGCGTCGCCCTTACAAGGCGAATGTCGGCGGTTCGAACCCGTCAGCACCCACCAGGAACCAGGAGTGGTAGTTCAGTTGGTTAGAATACCGGCCTGTCACGCCGGGGGTCGCGGGTTCGAGTCCCGTCCACTCCGCCAGTTACGTAAAAAGGCGAACGGCGTTCGCCTTTTTCTTTGATAAAGGGTAAACAGTGTATCGTAAGTAAGGAACCTGGCCGCGAGTCGCCGTTCGCCAATCACCAATCACCAATCACGGTCTTACGCGCATGTACGCTTTAATATACAGCCACAAGAAACTGGTCCAGATCGTACTGGCGATCATTTTTCTGCCGTTTGCGTTTTTCGGCATCGATTCGTATTTCAGCGCCGGCGAACGCGGCGGGAATATCGCCACCATCGGCGGCCAGCCCGTCACCGAGCAGGAGTTCGCGCTGGCACTGCAGGGGCGCCAGAATGAGCTCCAGCGCATGGCCGGCGGCCGCATGGACCCCGCGCTGCTCGACAGTTCCGAGCTGCGCTTCGCCGTGCTCGATGGCATCGTCCGCCAGCGGCTGCTGGTCAGCCAGGCGGCGCGTAGCGGCCTGCTGGTGTCGGACCAGCAACTGCAGCAGATCATCAGCGAGCAGCCTGCATTCCAGGAGGATGGCAAGTTCTCGCGCGCCCGTTATGAGGAGCTGCTCAGGCGCCAGAACATGACGCCCATCGGCTTTGAAAACAGTTTACGCCGCGATTTGATGGTGGAACGCGTGAGCAACGCTTACCGCGCGACTACCCTGGTCCCCAACGCGGTGGCCGAGCGCCTGCTGCGAATCAACGCCCAGCAACGCGAAGTCAGCCAGAGCGTGCTTGCGCCGGAGAACTTCGTGGCACGGGTCGAGCTCGAGGCGGGCGCGGCGAAACAGCATTACGACGCCCATCAGAACGAATTCCAGCTGCCCGAGCAGGCGCGGCTCGAATATCTGGTGCTGGCGCTCGACGCGATCGCCGCTCAGGGCGAAGTCAGCGCCGACGAGGTGAAGCAGTTCTACGAGCAGAACCTGAAGCAGTATGCGCGGGGCGATGAGCGCCAGGCGAGCCACATCCTGATCGCCGTCGATGCCAAGGCCAGCGCAGAAGAGAAGCAGGCGGCGCGCGGGAAAGCCGAGCAGTTGCTGCAGCAGGCCCGCAAGAATCCGGCAGGCTTCAATGATCTGGCCAGGAAGAATTCGCAGGACCCGGGCTCGGCGGCGAACGGCGGGGATCTCGGCTTCTTTCCGCGCGGCGCGATGACCAAGCCGTTTGATGACGCGGTGTTCCAGATGAAAGCCGGCGAGATTGCCGGTCCGGTCGAATCGGAATTCGGCTATCACGTCATTCGCCTGATTGCGGTCAAGGGGCGCGGCCTGGAAGAGGTGAAGCAACAGGTTGCACTCGATCTGAAGCGCCAGAAGGCAGCCAAGAAGTTTTCCGAGCTGGGTGAACAATTCAATAATCTGGTGTTCGAGCAGGGCGAAAGTCTCAAGCCGGCTGCCGACGCGCTGAAGCTCGCGATTCAGGTGAGCTCGTGGGTGAGCCGCAGCGGCAGCGAGAACAAGCTGCTCAATAATCAGAAACTGCTGCAGGCCGTATTCGCCGAAGACGCCATCAAGAACAAGCGCAACACCGAAGTCGTCGACGTTGGCAACAACACGCTGGTTGCCGCCCGCGTCGTCGAATACAAACCGGCGAGCATGCGGGCGTTCGAAGAGGTGAGCGCCGGGATTACCAAACGCCTTACCCTGCAGCAGGCAGCGCAGCTCGCCGCCGCGCGGGGACGCGAGCTGCTGGCCAAACTCAGGCAGGGCGAGTCCGCGGCCGTTACGTGGAGCGAGCCCAGGCGGATCAGTCGCGAAAACGCGCAGGGCTATTCCGGCCCGGTGCTGGTTGGAGTCTTCAAGGCCGACGTGCGCAAGCTGCCGGCTTACGCGGGGATCGAAAACGAGCGAAGCGAGTTCGTGCTGCTCAAGATCACGCGCGTAGTCGAAGCCGAAGGGGTCGATGCTGCCCGGCTCAAGGCGGCGCGGGAGGAGTTGCGCCAGATGCTCGGCCAGGAAGAGTTCGATGCTTACGTCACCAGCCTCAAGCTCAGGGGCGACATCAAGGTGCAGAAGGAGCGGCTGGAGAAAAAAGAGCGCTAGCCGGAGTCGGAGTTGCCCAGCGCGGTGGTGTTGAAACCGCCGTCGACGTATAGAATTTCTCCGGTGATTCCGCTCGCGAGGTCGGAGAGCAGGAACGCGGCCGAGTTGCCCACTTCCTCGATGGTGGTGTTGCGCCGCATGGGCGCATGCTTGGCATGGTAGCCGAGGAGTTTCCCGAAGTCGGCAATGCCGCCGGCGGCGGCCAGGGTCTTGATCGGCCCCGCGGATATCGCGTTGACGCGGATGCCTTTCGGCCCGAGGTTATGCGCGAGGTAGCGCACGTTGGCCTCCAGGCTCGCCTTGGCAAGCCCCATCACGTTGTAATGCGGGATCGAGCGCACCGCGCCGAGGTAGGTCAGCGTCAGCAATGCCGAATTGCGCCCTGCCATCAGCGGCAGCCCGGCTTTGGCAAGCGCGGCGAAGCTATAGGAACTCACGTCGTGCGCGATCCGGAACGCTTCGCGGTTCAGTCCTTCGAGAAATTCGCCGGCGAGCGCCTCGCGCGGCGCATAGGCGATCGAGTGCACGATGCCGTCGAGCCCGTCCCATTGCTGCGCGAGCGCGCTAAACAGCGCGGCGATCTGCTCGTCGCTGGTGACGTCGCACGGGATGACCTCTTTTGCGCCGAACTCGCCCGCCAGCTTCCCGACGCGCTCGCGCACGCCGTCGCCCTGGTAGGTGAAGGCGAGCGTTGCGCCCTCGCGGTGCAGCGCTTTGGCGATGCCGTAAGCAATCGAGCGGGGGCTGATCATTCCGGTGATCAGAATATTCTTGTTCTGCAGAAAACCCATCTCAGCTCCTGGACTCGGGATTGCGCGCCGTCGCAATTATAGCGTATCGCACCGGGGCGCCGGGATGACGTTGCGGCATCCATTACGCTACACTGTGACCCCGATGAAAGCGCATATGCAGCGCTCGCTGTGGGCCTTGTTGCTGCCGCTACTGGCGGGTTGCGGCGGCTCGCCCTGGAACAATCCGTACCCGGCAACTGACGCCGGCGGAAACATCCTCTACACGTCGTTTGCCGAGCGCCCGAAACACCTCGACCCGGTCCAGTCGTACAGCTCGAACGAAATCACGTTCACGGCGCAGATTTACGAACCGCCGCTCCAATATCATTATCTGAAGCGCCCGTATACGCTGATTCCGGGCGTTGCCGAAGAGGTGCCGCAGCCGCGCTATTTCGATGCGCGCGGCGCGCAACTGCCGGCCGACGCGGCGGTCAAGGATACCGCCTACACGGTCTATGAGATCAGGATCAAGCGCGGCGTCAAGTATCAGCCGCATCCCGCGTTTGCACGCAATGCCGGCGGTGAGTTCAGCTACCATAACCTGAGCGAGCGCGATCTTGCCGGCAAAAACGTGCTCGCGGACTTTCGCGAGCAGGGCACGCGCGAACTGAAGGCGCAGGATTTCGAATACCAGATCAAGCGGCTTGCGCATCCGCGCCTGCATTCGCCCATTCTCGGCCTGATGGCGGATTACATCGTCGGGCTCAGGGAGTACGCCGAGCGGCTCAAGCAGGTCAACGACGAGCTCGTGAAAAACGGCAGCGACGACGCGTGGCTCGATCTCACCGCGTACCCGCTCGCCGGCGTCGAGGTCGTCGACGACTACACTTACCGCATCCGGTTGAAGGGCCGCTACCCGCAGTTCCTGTACTGGCTGGCAATGCCGTTCTTCGCGCCCGTGCCGCTCGAGGCCGACCGTTTTTTCGGCCAGCCTGGCATGGCGAAAAAGAACCTGACGCTCGACTGGTATCCGGTCGGCACCGGCCCCTACATGCTGACCGAGAACGACCCGAACCGCAGGATGGTGCTCGAGCGCAATCCGAATTTCCACGGCGAGACTTATCCGGGCGAAGGCGAACCCGAAGACGCCGCGGCCGGGCTGCTCGCGGATGCCGGCAAACCGCTGCCGTTCGTCGACAAAGTCGTGTTCACGCTCGAGAAGGAAGGCATCCCGCGCTGGAACAAGTTTCTGCAGGGGTACTATGACGCATCCGGCATCGGCTCGGATACGTTCGATCAGGCCGTGCGCTTTGGCGCGGGGGGCGAGGCAACGGTGACGGACTCGATGCTTAAGCAGGGCATCCGGCTGTCCACCACGGTTGCCGTTTCGACTTATTACATGGGCTTCAACATGCTTGATCCGGTCGTCGGAGGCTCCAGCGAGCGCGCGCGCAAGCTGCGGCAGGCGATCTCGATCGCGGTCGATTACGAGGAATACATTTCGATCTTCCAGAACGGGCGCGGCATTCCGGCGCAGGGCCCGCTGCCGCCCGGCATCTTCGGCTTTCGCGACGGCGAGGGCGGCATCAACCCGGTGGTCTATACCTGGGACGGGAGGCAGCCGCAGAGAAAGCCGATCGAGGCGGCAAAACAACTGCTCGCCGAGGCCGGCTATCCCGATGGCATCGACAGCAGCGCCGGCACTCCGTTGGTGCTGTATTTCGACGTTACCGCGCGCGGCGTCGAAGCCAAGTCCATGCTCGACTGGTACCAGAACCAGTTCGCCAAAATCAACGTGCAGCTGCAGGTCCGCCCCACCGATTACAACCGGTTCCAGGACAAGATCCGCAAGGGCAACGCGCAAATCTACGAATGGGGCTGGCACGCCGATTATCCCGATCCGGAAAACTTCCTGTTCCTGCTGCATGGCGCGCAAAGCAAAGTGAAGACCCAGGGCGAAAACGCGTCGAATTACGCGAACCCCGACTATGACCGCTGGTTCGAACAGATGAAAAACATGCCGAACTCGGCTGAGCGCCAGGCGATCATCGACCGCATGCTCGAGATCCTGCGCCGGGACGCTCCCTGGCTGTGGGGCTTTCATCCCAAGGATTACGCGCTGTATCACGCGTGGTACGGCAATCTGAAGCCGAACAAGATTGCGTATAACACGATGAAATATCAACGCATCGACAGCGCGCTGCGCGAGCAGCAGCGCCGCGAGTGGAACCAGCCGGTCTGGTGGCCGATCGCACTGGGCGTGCTGGTTCTGATCGCATTTGCGCTGCCCGCGGTCGCCGCCTGGCGCCGGCATGAGCGGGGGACGGCGCAACGATGATCTCCTACATCATCCGCCGGCTGCTGTATGCGGTCCCGATCCTGCTCGGTGTCAACGTGATCACGTTTGCGCTGTTTTTTCTGGTCAACACGCCGGATGATATGGCGCGCATGCAGTTGGGAGCAAAGCGCGTCACGCCGGAAGCGATTACCAAATGGAAGCAGGAGCGCGGCTACGACAAGCCGCTGCTGTACAACGCTGATGCAGCGGGGACTGCCAAGCTCGCGCACACCATTTTCTTCGAGAAATCGCTGCGCATGTTCGTATTCGATTTCGGCCGCGCCGACGACGGCCGCGACATCGCGCGCGAAATCCGGCTGCGCATGGGCCCGAGCCTGGCGGTCGCCGTGCCGGCGTTTTTCGTGGGGCTGCTGGTCTACATCACGTTCGCGCTCGGCTTCGCTTTTTTCCGCGCGACCTACCTCGATTTCTGGGGGGTGGTGATCTGTGTCGCGGCGATGTCGATCTCGAGCATGTTCTACATCATCGGCGGCCAGTACCTGATCGGCAAGTTGTGGCATCTGGTGCCGATCTCGGGTTTCAGCGGCGGCCTGGACGCGCTGCGCTTCATCGTGCTGCCGGCGGCGATCGGCGTGATCGGCAGTTTTGGCGCGAGCACGCGGCTCTACCGCACGTTCTTCCTCGAGGAGATCAGCAAGGATTACGTGCGCACCGCGCGCGCCAAGGGGCTCACCGAGATGACAGTGTTGTTCCGGCACGTGCTCAAGAACGCCATGATTCCGATTCTGACCGGTGTCGTGGTCGCGATCCCGTTCCTGTTCATCGGTGGACTGATTACCGAATCGTTCTTCGGCATCCCGGGCCTCGGCAGCTACACGATAGACGCGATCAATTCGCAGGATTTCGGGGTGGTGCGCTCGATGGTGTTCATCGGTTCGCTGCTTTACATCGCAGGGCTCTTGCTGACCGATATCTCGTACACGCTGGTCGATCCGCGCGTGAGGCTGGCCTGATGGCGTTCCAGGCCGTTGTATTGTGGACTGACTGGCTGGTTTACCTGCTGGTGCTGGTCATCGTCGCGACTACGGCCTACGTGCGCAGCAAGGAGCACCTGCGCGCGCCGTGGCGGCGCGTGGCGCAATCCGTGAGCGGCATGATCGGGCTCGTGGTGCTGGTGGTATTCGTCGTCGCCGGGCTGCTCGACTCGGTGCATTTCCGGCCGCGGCTTGCGATGAGCGACCCCAATGCCAAAGTCGCCTACGCGGTCGAGGTATTGAGCGCGCTCGACCTCGTGCTCGAGCCATTGCGCACGCGGCGCGAGAAAACGTACTCAGCACCCTTGGCAACTCACCTTTACGCCAAGGAGACGATAGAGCGGCCCGACGGCGGTCAGGCGCGCGATTTCCCGCGCCTGAAATACGGCGGCGCTCAACTCAAGGACCCGGAGCGCGACTGGGCCGGGGATGTCGCGCGCAGGGTACTCGGCGGTGTCGCAGGCGGAGCCGTCGTCTGGCTGCTGCTCGGACTGCTGGCTGTCATGGCCGCCGCGCGCGCGAGCGGCGCGCGCTTCAGCCAGGCGTGGAAGCGGGTGTGGTGCGGCGGGACCGAAGTCCCGTGGCGCGCGATTCTGTTGACGTTGCTCGCATTCTGCGCGCTCGGCGGAGCGACCATCGCGCTCGCATCCCAATACCACGTGCTCGGCACCGACAAAGTCGGACAGGATGTGCTCTATCAGGTGCTCAAGAGCATCCGCACCGCGCTCGTGATCGGCACGCTGACCACCCTGGTGATGCTGCCGTTCGCGATTGCGCTCGGGATTGCTGCCGGATATTTTGGCGGCTGGGTCGATGATGCGATCCAGTATGCGTACACCACGCTCAACTCGATTCCGGGCGTGCTGCTGATTGCGGCCGCGGTGCTGATGATGCAGGTCTATATCGACGGGCATCCGGAGCTGTTTCCGACCGCGGCGCAGCGCGCGGATCTGCGGCTGCTGTTCCTGTGCATCATCCTCGGGGTCACCAGCTGGACCGGGTTGTGCCGGCTGCTGCGGGGAGAAGCGCTCAAGCTGAAAGAGCTCGAATACATCCAGGCCGCGCACGCATTCGGCGTGCGCCACCACCGCATCATTACGCGCCACATCCTGCCCAACGTGATGTACATCGTGCTGATTACGGTGGTGATGGAGTTCAGCGGGCTGGTGCTGGCCGAAGCGGTGCTGTCGTACGTCGGCGTCGGCGTCGATCCGTCGATGAACAGCTTCGGCACCATGATCAACAACGCGCGGCTCGAAATGGCGCGCGATCCGATGGTGTGGTGGTCGCTCGCCGCGGCGTTCGTGTTCATGGTGACGCTGGTGCTGGCGGCCAATCTTTTCGCCGACAGCGTGCGCGATGCGTTCGATCCGCGCGTCAGGATGCTGAAACCTTTAACGCAAAGACGCAAAGACGCAAAGAATGCAAACACGCGTCAAGTCCGGGGGATATCTTGAAAGTCCTGTCGATAATTGTTCATAGGCGTAGGGTGGATGAAGCGAAGCGCAATCCACCATTTCGAATTGTGGTGGATTCCGGCGGGAACAGCACCGCCTCCATCCACCCTACGGTCCCTTGGCGTCTTGCCGGCAAAGGGTGTTTGAGGTCATGAAGCGTGAT
>ERZ1292640.4560-Hain-H43-02um-R1-4560-length-10520-cov-45_pt1 | contig 10520 bp, 9 predicted proteins | sample MGYA00564404_ERZ1292640 | MGnify/ENA primary metagenome ERZ1292640 (study PRJEB36523, sample SAMEA6512636) | groundwater metagenome | collected 2019-01-08 | study: AquaDiva: Metagenomics assemblies of 32 groundwater samples | reverse complement strand
CCGGCCTTAGCTTATTGCCGGCAAAAAATGGTCTTGACAATGGGGTCCACCTTACAGGCTTCGGCCGGGCCGGGAGCTTCGAGGCCGCGTGGTTCACCAACGGGCCGAAGGACGACGCGCAACACTACGTCCTCGGGGTGGCGACCGACAAGCAGGGAAACATATATGTCACCGACCACTACCGGCACTGCGTGCTGAAGTATAGGGAGGAGCATCGCTGAGTGTACCCTTATTCCCCCATATTAAAATCGGTTCATCCGTCATTAAAGGACTTGACAGTGGATCGGAGTCTGGGATATGTAGTTCCTGAACACTTCGGGCACATGACGGCGATGCCAGAGGGGGCCCATTGTTCGAAAGCTGCGATGGCAGGTCTGGTCTGGATGGTGAATGATGCGACTACAGTTCCATAGGCGAGATTTATTTTCGATCGTTCTGGCGGGCTCTATCGCGGATAGAGCCAAAGCGGCCGGCCCCGCTTGGATCTCTCTGTTTGACGGCAACAGCCTGAACGGCTGGAAAGCGGAAGGCAGGGCGGACTGGAGTGTTCAGGATGGAGCCATACTCGGACGTCAGGGCCCGGGCGGAGCGGCGGGCGACCTCTTCACCGAACAGCAATGGGCGGACTTCGAACTCGAGGCCGAATGGAGCATGCACTGGCCCGGCAACAGCGGTATCTGGTTCCGGCGCGCCGCTCCAAAAACCGGCTACCAGGCGGATTTCCTGGATCAGCCGAGCGTTCCCGGTATACTCTCCGGCTCATTGTACTGCATGGGGAAGGCGTTCATCGCGGAAAACCGCGATCCGGCGACCGTCATAAAGGACGGCTGGAACCGCCTGCGCATCCGAGCGGTTGGTGAGGAGATCGTCATCGAGCAGAACGGCCACAAGATTGTCCAAGTCCGCGATCGGACTTACCTGGGTACTGGAAGCATCGGTATCCAGGTGCATGCCGGCAAGCAGTTCGAGGGCATGGAGGTGCGCATTCGGAAGATCCGGCTCCAATCGCTGGAGGGCGGCGGGAAGAGGTGAAGTGACTGGGTGGGAGACATACCCACGCCAAGTCTGGTTTGGCCGAAGGAGACTCATGAACAGACGCAACTTTCTCAAGAACTCGGCGGCGGGAGCCGCCTTTCCGTACATCGCGGGTTCCACGGTGCTGGGCGCGAACGATCGGATCCAGGTTGGGTTTATCGGCCTCGGCGGCAGGGCGAAGTACCTGATTCAGCGCGAGGATTTCGGCGACGCGCGGATCACCGCGGTGGCCGATTGCTGGCTGCCGCGATGCGAGGAGGCCGCCAAGGTACACCCCGACGGCGAGAAGTGGGGCAAGTACCACGACTACCGCCAGATGTTCGAAAAAGAGAAGCTCGACGCGGTTTTCGTCGAGACCACCACTCATGCCCGCGTCCTGATTTGTATCCACGCGCTTCAGGCCGGCCTCGACGTATACGCCGAAAAACCTCTGACGCTGACGGTCGGGGAAGGGCGCGTCCTCACGAACGCCGTCCGGCGCTACAAGCGCGTTCTCCAGACCGGCACTCAGCAGCGCTCCATGCCCATCAATATCTACGCCAGCAAGCTGGTGAGCAGAGGGAAGATCGGCAAGATCGAGAAGGTGATCGTCTGCAACTTCATCGGACCCGCGCGGTGGCAGCCGCAACCCGGGCAGCCGATGCCGGAAGGCCTGAACTGGGACCAGTGGTGCAACCAGACCGAGTTGCGTCCTTACCATGAGCAGTTGCACCGCCGCTGGGCGCTCTGGTGGGACTACGACGGCGGCGGGCAATCCTGGGGAGTGTCGGGTTGGGGCACGCACGCGCTTGACCAGGTGCAGGCGGCGCTCGGGACCGACCACACGGGGCCGGTCGAAATCTGGCCCGAAGAGCCGGGACCGCAGTCCAAGGTCAGCATGCGGTACGCCAACGGCGCGCTGGTGAAACTCGAGCAGGAGATCATCAAAGACCACCAGCAACTCGGCGCCATTTTCGTCGGCAGCAAGGGCCGCATCCAGATCCTGCGCGGCGATTTCATCCCCGATCCTCCGGAACTGAAGAAGGGCGCTCCGGATGTGACCAAAGAAGGGCCGGGCGAGAACCACTTTCACTTGCGCAATTTCTTTTTGTGCATGAGGTCGCGGAAACGGCCCAACGCCGACGTCGAGATCGGCCATCGCTCCAACACGGTCTGCCACCTGGTGAACATCTGCCGCGACCTCGGCCGCAAACTGCGCTGGGACCCGAAGGCGGAGAAGTTCATCGGCGACGCGGAAGCCGACAAGCTGCTTTCGCGCCCGCGCCGCGCCGGATACGAACTGCCCAGAATCGCTTAAGGGGGATCCAGGCTGTACCCTTATCTCTCCAGGACCGGCTGGGCCGGCCGCAGACAATTCGGGAGCAGAGACGGTTTCAGGGGGTGTTCCGTGAACGAGAAGTTAGTTCGAATCATTGCTTCTCTCTCGTTGCTGTTGTTGCCCATGCTGCCAACAGCCAATTCCCAAAGCGTTACTGGACAGATATCGGGGCGGGTTACCGATCCCACCGGCGCCCTTATCGTCGGCGCCCCGATCCAGTTGACACACGTTCTCTCCAAGCAGGCGCGCGAGTTCACGACGGATTCGAATGGAGCCTTCGTCTTCGTGGGTCTGGTGCCAGGAGTCTACAGTCTCCGCATTGCGCAGCCCGGCTTCAAAGCGTACGACGAGAAGGCGATCACCGTGGGCGCGCTGGAAAGGGTCGACTTGCACGACATTCAACTGGAAGTCGGCGCGGTGAGCAGCACGGTCGAGGTCAGCGCCCGGGAGGTGCACGTGGCCACCGACAGCTCCGACCGGTCCGTGAGCATCACCCTCAGTCAGATTGCCGATATCCCGACCCGGGGCCGCAATCCTCTTTCGCTCATCATGACGCTGCCGGGCGTCCAGACTCTCGCCTCGAATGACTTTCGGGGCTGGTCGGGAGGGGGCATCCCCGCCGTCAACGGCGGCCGGACCGGCCAGGTCATCCTTAACCTGGATGGCGTCGCCAGCCAGGATTCCGGAAACTTGAACCCCGGCTACCTCTCGCCCAGCATGGATGCCATTGGCGAAGTGAGACTGCTGGTGTCCAACTACACGGCGGAGTACGGCGGGCGCACCGGCGGCCAGTTGACCCTCACCGTCAAGAACGGAACCGACAAGTTCCATGGCAGCGCGTACTACTACTGGCGGCACGAGATGTTCAACGCCAACGAGTGGTTCAACAACAAGCTGAACGTCGCCAAGCCGAAGTACCGCTACCAGAATCCCGGAGGCGCCATCGGCGGTCCGCTGATCATCCCCGGCACCAACTTCAACAAGAGCCGCACGAAGCTGTTCTTCTTCTTCTCCTACGACCGCCTGCGCAACAAGAACATGATCGACAACACCTACACGATGCCGTCGGCGCTGGAACGGCGGGGCGATTTTTCGCAGACGGTCACCACGCAGGGGTTGCCGATTCCGATCTATGATCCGGCCGGCCAGCAGCCGTTCCCTAACAACCGGATGCCCGCCAGCATGATCAGCCCGGCCGGACTGGCGATGCTGAACCTGTTCCCGCTGCCGGATCCGCGGGGCCTGGACCTCGACCCCACTGGGCAGAGACGGTACAACTACCGGGCCATCCTACCGCAGTCGCGCCCGAACGAAGACAAGATTCTCCGCCTGGATTATAGTCTCGGGTCCAAGACGGTCACCTTCGTGCGCCTGTTGCAGGACTACCAGGCGGTGGATGGCTACGCCGGCACGGTCGGGCCCACCGGCGGCGCCTGGGGCCAGTTCGCGCACAGCTATCACGTCCAGTCCGCCGGCGCGGTGGCCACCGTGGTCCACACCTTCTCCCCGAACCTGATCAACGAATTCACGTGGGGCGTGAATCGCGGCAAACAAGGCGTCAACCCATTGGATCGGGTGGATAGCCTGGCGACCGGCGGCGCCAAAAAGTACGCCGACAGCCTGCTCCCGCTCAAGGACTCCAACGGCAACCCGATCCCGTTGCCGCGCATCAACGCGGCGAGCAACTACTTGAATCTCCTCCCCCAGGTCAATCTCGGCTTCCCCTCGGGATTCAGCCCGCAGTCGTCCGGCCAGAGCATCTCGCGCGCCCCCACCTTTGGCCAAGACAGCCGGTGGCCGTTCGTGGGCACGGATACGGTTCAGTCCATCAGCAACAAGGTGACCTGGGTCACGGGCGCCCACAACGTGAAGGCCGGCTTCTATTTGGAGCGCATGGCCCGCAACGTGAGCATGTACTCGACTTACAACATCGCCGGAACCTACTACTTCGGCTCTGACCGGGCCGCCGCCCTGGACACCGGATACCCGTACTCCAATGCGCTGGTCGGCAGCATTTTTGCGTACGGCGACGATAACAAGAAGGAGATCGAACATCCCCGCTACACCCAGATCGAGTGGTTCGCGCAGGACACCTGGAGAGTCGCCCGGCGGTTCACGCTGGACTACGGCATGCGATTCCACCGGGTGGGGGACCTCTACTCGGCGGTCGCCACGCTGGGCCTCTTCCGCAAGGAAGAATACAATGCCGGCAAGGCCGGGCAGCTTCTCTATCCGGCTTGTGCAGTGCAGGTGACGGGCGTCTGCCCGACCGCGAGCCGGATCGCAATCAACCCGGTGACCGGCGCGAGGTTCCCGTACGTCCGGCAGGGGACCTTCGATACCGCCTCGTATCCGGCCGGCGGCATGCCCTGGTCCGGCATCCATCAATATGACAGGCACATCTTTAATGTCCCGCCCATCCAATTAGGGCCGCGCATTGGCCTGGCGTGGGACATTTTCGGAAACGGCAAAACGGCTCTTCGCAGCGGCTTTGGCATCATCGTCGGCCGCAACTGGTCTGTCCAGTACATCGGCGCAACGGGCGCGGGAACGGGCCCGCTGGCGGCGCCTCCCAACATCCAGGCGCCTGTCATCCTGTACACGAACTTCCCCGGCCTGGCGACCGCCCAGACTTACTTCACGCCCCAGAATGTCTTCGGAGGGCCGCAGGATGAGAAGGTTCAAACGACTTACAACTGGAGTTTCGGCATCCAGCAGGATGTCGGCCGCGGGATGATCCTGGACGTATCCTATGTGGCCAACGCCCTGCGCCACGGATGGGGCACCGCAATCGACTTCAACGCCGTGCGGCCCTACACGACCTGGAACCCGAAGGACGGCGCGATCGCCGGGTTCCGCGATCCGACCAGCACCGGGTTCTACTCCACCAACCTGGTCCGGGCGATGGTGGGATACGCCGGATTCGGACAGATCCCCATCTGGACCTACATCGGCACCAGTAACTACAATTCGCTCCAGGCGCAGTTGAACAGGCGCGTCGGTAACCTGCAATGGAATCTCAATTACACCTGGTCGAAGACCATTGTTTACACCTTCTCCCAGTGGGTTGACACCAAGCTGGGCAAGGACGTGGTCAACCGCCCGCACGCGGTCAATCTCAATTTCGGCTATGAGTTTCCCCGCGGCAGCCGTTTGTGGAGCAATGCGTTCACCAGGCAGGCGTTCGATCACTGGCGTATCAGCGGAAACGGAGCCATCTACTCCGGTACGCCGTTCACGATTAGCTGCGGAGCCCAGAACGCGCCGGCGGGCTATTGGACCGGGACGCCCACGGGCGGTGTTCCGTTCCGCTGCCAGATGGGGAACGACATCTGGCTTCCCGCCGGGCAGTATCCCAACACGGCGGAAGATCCCACGCTGCAGTGGCGGTTCAACGCCGCCAATTTCAAGCTGCCGGCGGCCGACTCGCTCGGCATCGGCAACACGCCGCCGACGCTTTTCTATGGACGCGGGGCGATCAATTTCGACCTGGCGGTCTCCAAGGACTTCCGGCTCACGGAGGGAGGCAAAACGCTCGAGTTCAGGGTCGAGACATTTAACACGTTCAACCACTTCAACCCCAGCAATCCGAATGCGTCTCTGAGCTATAACTATGTGACTGGGGCTCAAACCAACGCGAGTTTCGGCGTGATCGGCGGCGCGCAGGTCCAGGCCCGCCGCTCGGTCCTGTCGCTGAGATTCAAGTTCTGACGCAACCAGTTGCCGGCATTCTCCGGGCGATGTGGCCTTCGGGGCCCCCAAGGCCAGGGCAGTACGGAATTGTGGCCGAGGTCCAGCAGTGAGGAGTTCCCCGCAATGTTAGCGATCATCTATAAATGCGGCTCTTCCGGCGTAGTGTTCGACCGCAACCCGGAGCACGGGCAAACGGGGGACCTGGTCTACCGCGCCTTCAAGAGAGCCACAGCCGGCGGCTACGGCGCGGGCCCCGAGGCTCGCGGCGGGCGTTTCAGCGAGCCGCACGGCGTGGCGGTGGGCCCGGATGGCTCGATCTATCTATGTCTGCGACCGCTACAACTTCCGGGTGCAGCGCTTCGGCGCCGCCTGGGATTTCGCGGCAGCGTGGTTCACCGACCATTAGCGGCACTGCGTGCTGAAGCACCGGGAAGAATGAGATGATGGACGGCATGTCCAGAGACACCCGCCGCCGCTTCCTTCAGAAAGCGAGCGCGCTGCCGGCGGCCTTTGCGTCCGCGGCGCCGCCACTGCCGCAGATCCGGCTGGGGCGGTATTCCATCTCGCGCCTGATCTGCGGATCGAACACGTTCAACGCCGGCTCGCACCTGTCGGTTTTCGTCAACCACGAGATGCGCCGCTACTACACGCCCGAGCAGATCCTCAAGACGCTGCGGCGCTGCCAGGAGGTGGGCATCAACTGCTGGCAGTCGGGCTTGGGGAACCTCGGGCTTTACCGCCGCCTGGTCGAGGAGGGCGGCAAGATGCACTATCTGTCGCTGGACGCCGGCGATGCCGCCAGCATCCAGGCGCTGGCCGGCGGCGGCTGCATCGGCATCGCCCACCACGGTGAGGTGACGGACCGCCTGTTCAAGAAGGGCGCACTGGATGAGGTTGGCGACTACCTCAAACGGGTCCGCGATGCGGGCCTGCTGGTGGGCGTCTCCACGCACATGCCCGCGGTGGTCGATGCGATCGAATCCAAGGGCTGGGACCTGGACTACTACATGACCTGCGTCTACGAGCGCCACCGCACGGCGGCGGAACTGGAGAAGCAGCTCGGGCAGGCGCCAATCCCGGTTGGCGAGGTGTACTTGCCGCTGGATCCGCCGCGCATGTACAAGGCCATGCAGCAGACCAAGCGACCCTGCCTGGCCTTCAAGATCCTGGCTGCCGGGCGGCTTTCGGAGCGGGCGGAGTGGGTGGAGCGGGCATTCCGCGAGACGTTCGCGGGCAGCAAGCCCAGCGACGCCGTCATCGTGGGCATGTACGACCGTTACAGCGACCAGCCGGCCCAGAATGCCGAGTTGGCGCGCCGTTACGGCTCCGGTCCCACCTGAGGGGCGGGAACGCCGGTCGCACCGCCGTTTGACAGCCGCCGGCCGGCTTCGCTACCCTAATCCTATTGAAGCTAAAGGAGCGGACAAGTCTGTCCATGAGCACTCAATTCCCCTCCGCCAAGGAGGTAACGCGCGCCTGGCACGTCATCGATGCCGAAAACGCGATACTTGGGCGGCTGGCCAGCCGGGCGGCCACGCTGCTGATGGGAAAGCACAAACCGATTTACACCCCCTTCCTGGACACGGGCGATCATGTCATAGTTGTCAACGCCGCCAAGGTGCGGGTCACCGGGCGCAAGGAAGAGCAGAAAGTTTACCGGCGCCACTCGGGCTACCCGGGCGGGCTGAAGGAAGTGAGCCTGCGGACGAGGCGGGCGACGCGGCCGGATCGGATCATCCGCGACGCGATCGCCGGCATGCTGCCCAAGACGAAGCTGGGCAAGCACATGCTGCGGAAGCTTCGGGTGTACGCCGGCGACAAGCATCCGCACCAGGCGCAGAAGCCGGTGGCGATGGTGGCAGGCAAGTAGGAGACGCGGAGTGGCGACAACGTTGGTACAGCACTTGGGAACGGGGCGGCGCAAGAGGGCGGTGGCCCGCGTGTTCCTGCGGCCAGGCAAAGGCCAGATTACGGTGAACGGGCATCCGTTCGAGGAGTACTTCCCGACCGAGTCCGCGCGGGCCCTGGTGCGCCAGCCGCTGCTGGCGACCGAGACGGCCGACCGGTTCGACGTGCTCGTCCTGACCGACGGCGGCGGAGTTTCCGGCCAGGCGGGCGCGGTGCGGCTGGGCATCGCCCGCGCGCTGATCGAATTCAATGTCGAGCTGCGGCCGAAGTTGAAGCAGCTTGGCTTTCTCACGCGCGACCCTCGCAAGCACGAGCGCAAGAAGTACGGGCAGAAGGGCGCGCGCAAGCGGTTCCAGTTCTCGAAGCGGTAATGGACGCTTTCCGGCTCCCGCACGCAAATCTCGTCTTGGACCGCGTGCGCGGCCGGGTGGATCCACCGAAAGACTGAAGAAGGAGGCAGTTTGCCGTCAATTTCAATGAAGGAATTGCTCGAAGCGGGCGTTCACTTCGGGCACCAGACCAAGCGCTGGAATCCGAAGATGAAGGAGTACATCTTCGGCGAACGCAATGGCATTTACATCATCGACCTGCAAAAGACGCTGAAGCTTTTTAAGGAGGCGATGCGGTTCGTCGGCGAGATGGCCGCCCAGGGCAAGACGGTGCTGTTCGTCGGCACCAAGCGGCAGGCGCAGGAGGCGGTCGCCGAAGAGGCGACCCGCTGCTCGATGTTCTACGTGAACCAGCGGTGGCTGGGCGGGCTGCTCACCAACTACACCACCATCCAGCGGTCGATCAAGCGGCTGCGGGATCTGGAGCAGATGGCCGCCGACAACAGCTACCAGGGGCGCTCGAAGAAGGAAGTCACCCGGCTGGAGCGCGAGCGCAAGCACCTCCAGCAGAACCTGGCCGGCATCAAGGAAATGCCCGGGCTGCCGGACCTGTTGTTCGTGATCGACTCCAACAAGGAGGAGATCGCGGTGCGCGAGGCGCGCAAGCTGGGCATTCCGGTGGTGGCGGTGGTGGACACCAACTGCGACCCGGACATGGTGGATTACCCCATCGCCGGCAACGACGACGCGCTGCGCGCCATCCGGCTGTTCTCCAGCAAGATCGCCGAAGCGGTGATCGAGGGCCGGGCGCTGGCCACCGAACAGGAATTCACCGCCGAGCGGATCGTGACCGAGGAGACGCCGCTGGAGGACATCCCGGAGTTCAGCCGGTACGTGGACCCGCAATTCTCCGAGCAGCTCATGTCGGAGACGATCCCGGACGAGGATCTGCCGTCGGTGTCGCTGCCGCGTAAGGGGCCGGCCCAGGAGACGGTCGAGAAGCCGACTCGCGGCGGCGCCGAGACAGCCGGGAGCGAGAATTAGAGGCTCGCTGCGCGAGCCGGCGGAGAGAATCAATGGCGGAGATTACCGCACCACTGGTGAAACAACTGCGCGAGCTGACCGGCGCGGGCATGATGGAGTGCAAGAGCGCCCTGGTCGAGGCCAACGGAGACCTGGCTGAAGCCCAGGTGGTGCTGCGCAAGCGCGGCATCGCCTCGGCGGCCAAGAAGGCCAGCCGGGCCACCAACCAGGGCCTGGTGGGCAGCTACATTCACCCTGGCGCACAGCTCGGCGTGCTGGTCGAGGTCAACTGCGAGTCGGACTTCGTCGCCCGCACCCACGACTTCAAACAGCTCGTCCACGACCTGGCCATGCAGGTGGCGGCCGCCGATCCGCAGTTCATCCGGCGCGAGGACGTCACCGCCGAAGTGCTGGAGAAGGAGTGCGAGATCCAGCGGGCGCGGGCGCTGGCCGAGGGCAAGCCGGAGAAGATCGTGGACAAGGTCGTCGAGGGGCGGCTGAGCAAGTACTACGAGGAAGTCTGCCTCTACGACCAGCCGTTCATCAAGGACAACACGCTGACCATCGGCCAGCTCATCGCCACCCGGATCGCCAAGATTGGGGAGAACATCAGCGTCTCGCGGTTCGTGCGGTACAAGATCGGCGATCAGACCGGACCACCGTAGGGTAAGCCTCCCGGCTTGCCTCCGCGGAGCCGAACCCAATGCCCAAGCACAAGCGCATCCTGCTGAAGCTGAGCGGCGAGGTGCTCGCCGGGCAGGCCGGCTTCGGCGTCGATGCCGGGCGCGTCGGCGAGCTGGCTGGCGAAGTGGCCGGGGTGGCCGGGGCCGGGATCGAGACCGGAGTGGTGATCGGCGGCGGAAATTTCTTCCGCGGGCTGACCGCCGCCGCCCAAAACGTGGACCGGGTAACGGCCGACCACATGGGCATGCTGGCCACGGTGATCAACGCGCTGGCGTTCCAGGACGCGCTGGAGCGGGCGGGCGTGCCGACGCGGGTGATGACGGCCATCGAGATGCGGCAGGTGGCCGAGCCTTACATCCGCCGCCGGGCCATCCGCCACCTGGAAAAAGGCCGGGTGGTGATCTTCGCCGGCGGCACCTCGAACCCCTACTTCTCCACCGACACGGCGGCCACGCTGCGGGCGCTGGAGATCCACGCCGAGGTGCTCGCCAAGGGCACGCGGGTGGACGGCGTGTACGACAAGGACCCGC
>ERZ1292640.4558-Hain-H43-02um-R1-4558-length-10522-cov-6_pt1 | contig 10522 bp, 9 predicted proteins | sample MGYA00564404_ERZ1292640 | MGnify/ENA primary metagenome ERZ1292640 (study PRJEB36523, sample SAMEA6512636) | groundwater metagenome | collected 2019-01-08 | study: AquaDiva: Metagenomics assemblies of 32 groundwater samples | reverse complement strand
CTTGATAATCGTCAGGCGGATGTTACGGCGGATAATATCAGGCGTAGCAGCGTCATCGGGCGGTTGGGGCGGAGTTTTGTGTGTTCAAGGCACTCGGAAAACTACTCAGCTGGTTCACTCCCCAGAGAAGTCGGCCCCGCGTCGGCTCAGACGTTGAGGCTCTGATCTCCAGTCTGGAAGAAAAAGGATTCGACTTCGGCCGATTCGAGCAAATCATTGGGTATCACCCAAAGAACTGGTCTCTCTTCTTCGAATCACTTCTCCATCGTTCATTCCTTCAGTACGTCGAGACGGAATGGAAATCGAACGAACGCCTCGAGTTCCTCGGTGACGCCATTTTAAACTCACTCGTCGCGGAACACCTTTACAGGTCATACCCTTCTATGGAAGAAGGAGAGCTGACCAAGGTTCGCTCGCGACTCGTCAATCGCAAAGCACTTGCCCAACGTGCGAAGGATCTTCGCCTTTCGGATTTTCTGCTCCTGAGTTCGAGCGCTGTCCAATCAATTGATAGCGGCTCGGAATCGATTCTCTCCGACGCCTTTGAAGCCATCATCGGTGCCATCTTTGTGGACGGGGGATTACCCGCGGCACGGGAGTTCGTTGAACGCACGCTCTTGTCGAATTATGACGTCGTGAGTTCGGCTCTGACCGACGACAACTACAAGAGCGCGTTGCTGGAGTATTCTCAGGGCCGTTCCCTTGGTGTCCCTCGCTATGCGATCGTGCGAGAAGACGGTCCGGACCACGACCGGCGCTTCACCGTCGAAGTGTTCCTCGGGTCGGAGAGCTTCGGCACGGGAACCGGACGGAGCAAAAAAGATGCAGAGCAAGCTGCGGCTGCTCAAGCCTTGGATAAAATCACCAACAACCAACCTGATCATACGTAGTCCTCGACCTATGAACAACACACTCTTTGAACAAAACGACTTTCAGTCACGGCAGATCGGGCCGCGCGAACGCGATCTGCACGAGATGCTCAAAACCGTCGGTGTCGATTCGCTCGACGAGCTCATCGATCAAACCATCCCTGCTTCTATTCATCTGAACAAGAAGCTTGACGTACCGCCGCCTATGAGCGAGCACAAATTTCTGCAGACATTGCGAACGATTGCCGGAAAGAACAAGGTCCTGAAATCCTACCTTGGACAGGGTTACTACGGGTGCATTACACCGAGCGTGATCCTACGAAACATCTTTGAGAATCCCGGCTGGTACACGCAGTACACGCCCTACCAGCCCGAGATCTCGCAAGGAAGACTTGAAGCGTTGTTGAACTATCAGACCATGGTGATGGATATGACGGGCATGGAAGTGGCAAATGCTTCCTTGCTCGACGAGGGAACCGCGGCCGCCGAGGCAATGACGATGGTGCACAGCATCGTGAACAGGCAAACCAATGGATCACCGGCGGACAAGCTTTTTGCGTCTGACACCTGCTACGTGCAGACCATCGACGTCATCAAAGCTCGCGCATCGGCGATTGGGATCGAGGTCATCGTAGGGAGCCACGACACGGTGAAGCTTGACAAATCGTTCTTCGGCGCCATCATCCAGTATCCCGCAGAGGATGGATCGGTGAACGACTATCGGAAGTTCATCGAGCAGGCGCACAGCGCGGGAGCACTCGTGATCGTGGCGTCCGATCTTTTGAGCTTGGCACTGCTCACGCCGCCCGGAGAATTCGGAGCAGATATCGTGGTGGGGAATTCCCAACGTTTTGGCGTCCCAATGGGGTACGGCGGCCCGCATGCAGGATTCTTCGCGACGAAAAATGAGTACATCCGGCAGATGCCGGGAAGGATCATTGGCGTTTCAATCGATTCCCACAAGAACAAGGCGTTTCGGATGACGCTGCAGACGCGCGAGCAGCACATACGCAGAGAAAAGGCGACGTCCAACATTTGCACTGCACAGGCTTTGCTCGCCATCATGGCCGGGATGTATGCGGTCTATCACGGCCCTGAGGGCATCAGGAAGATCGCAGGGCGGCTCCACATTCTGGCGAAGATGCTCGAGAGCGAGTTGAAGGAGCTTGGCTTTGCGCAGCTCAACCAGGTCTATTTCGATACGCTGCAAATCGCGACTGCAAACAGCGCAGTCACTGGAAAGATCCATCAGCTTGCGGTCGAGGCAGGCTACAATCTCAGGAAGATCGATGAGAAACATATCGGCATTGCGCTCGATGAGACCGCAGAAATTGAAGATGTCGCCAAGCTCACGGAGGTCTTTGCTAAAGCGAAAGGGACACCAGTCCGACACGTTGACCTGAAGAAAAAATTCTCCGGGCTGCAGCCGGCGTTTCCTGAGCCGTTTGCCCGGAAGAGCGCGTATCTCCAGCATCTGGTGTTCAATACGTATCACTCCGAAACGGAGATGATGCGATACATCAAGAGCCTTGAGAATCGGGATCTCTCGCTGGCGTATTCGATGATTCCCCTTGGCTCGTGCACGATGAAGCTCAACGCGGCAACCGAGTTGCTGCCGGTGAGCTGGCCGGAGTTTGCTCACCTCCATCCCTTCATTCCTCTGGATCAAGCTCAAGGCTATCAACAGATCTTCAAAGAGCTTGAGGACACCCTGTGCGAAGTCACGGGTTTCGCGGCCGCTTCGCTGCAGCCAAATTCTGGAGCACAGGGAGAATTCACCGGCTTGAAGGTGATTCGTGCGTACCAAAGCGATCACGGTCAGGGTCACAGAGACGTTGCTCTGATTCCATCCTCGGCGCACGGGACAAATCCCGCCAGCGCCGTTATGGCAGGGCTGAGAGTAATTGTGGTCAATTGTGATGATATGGGGAATATTGATGTCGAAGATCTCCGCGCGAAAGCTTCGGCATACAAAGAAACACTTGCCGCTCTGATGGTAACGTATCCCTCCACGCACGGCGTGTTTGAGGAGCAGATACGTGAGATCTGCGAGATTGTCCATCAGAATGGTGGACAGGTATATATGGACGGAGCGAACCTAAACGCCCAGGTCGGTCTGACCAGTCCCGGACTTATCGGCGCCGATGTTTGTCATATCAACCTGCATAAGACGTTCGGCATACCGCACGGCGGCGGCGGTCCGGGGATGGGGCCAATTTGCGTCGCTTCGCACCTCGCACCGTACCTGCCGGGACATCCCGTGGTCAAGGTCGGAGCGAACAAGGCGATCCATGCGGTTGCTTCCGCCCCATGGGGGAGCCCCAGCATTCTTCTCGTTTCGTACGCCTACATCAAAATGCTGGGAGCGGAGGGGCTGACAGAAGCGACGAAGTTTGCTATCCTGAATGCGAATTATCTCAAGGCACGGCTCGAGACCCACTACCCGGTGCTATATCAAGGAAGGAATGGCCGCGTTGGTCACGAGTTCATCCTAAACCCGAAGCAGTTCAAAGAGCAGGCGAACGTCGAGGTGGAGGACATTGCGAAACGATTGATGGACTACGGGTTCCATGCGCCGACGGTGTCGTTCCCTGTTCCGGGGACACTTATGATTGAACCGACCGAGAGCGAGCCAAAATCAGAGCTTGATCGTTTTGCCGACGCGCTCATTGCGATCCGCAAGGAAATCCAAGAGATCATTGACGGAAAGGCGGACAAAACGGATAACGTTCTGAAGAACGCTCCGCACACTGCCCTCGAAACCATGAGCGATGAATGGAAGCATCCCTATTCGAGGGCAAAAGCAGCATTTCCGCTTCCGTATCTGAGGCATCGAAAATTCTGGCCTGCCGTCGGGCGAATCAACAATACGTACGGAGATCGAAACATCGTCTGCTCGTGTCCGCCGATCGAGGCATACGCCGAGACTGCCGGTTAGCCAAAAGATTGAACGCTATGCCGATAGAAAACGACGACACAATCCGCAAGATCCTGCAGGACACCAAAACGATTGCCGTGGTTGGCGCCTCAGCGAAGCCGGGGCGCGACAGCGGAACGGTCGCTCAGTTCCTCATCAAAAAGGGATACACCGTTATCCCTGTCAATCCACTTTACAAAGAAGTGCTGGGCCTGACGTGTTATCCGGACCTGAGGTCGATTCCCCAAAAGGTTGACCTCGTGGATATCTTTCGTCGGTCTGAAGAAGTACTTCCGATTGTCGAGGAGGCGATTGGAATCGGTGCAAACACCGTCTGGATGCAGCTCGGCGTTGTGAACCCTGAAGCCGCGGCTCGTGCCGAGCAAGCCGGACTTCAGGTGGTCATGGATCGTTGCATTTCGATCGAATATCGCCATCTGGTGGGCTAGGCATGTCGAAAATCCGTCGCACACCCCTTTCCTGAGCGCGGAAGGGGTTTTGCGTGTACCGGGGCTCCATCGTCGAGACCCTGCGTGCAAGAGGTGCGGGCGAGTATGAAAGAACGTATGAAACGTGCGTGGCTGATTGGTTTCTTATCGTGCGGTCTCTCCACAACCGTTGAGGCGCGGGCGCTGGCGGACTCCGGCCTCGTAGTCGCCAAGATCGTTGTGATCGGAAATGAAATCACCAAGGACCATGTGATTCTGCGTGAGATGTCGCTGAAGGTTGGCGGGCCGTTGACGGCGACCTCGATCGAGTTCGATCAGAAACGCGTCTACAGTCTGCAGCTGTTCAACAGCGTCGAGATCGATTATACCGCGGAAGGCGATCAGACGACGGTTTTCGTTCGTGTCTCGGAGCGATGGTATATTTTCCCAATACCCATTCTTGGATTCAAGTATCGAGATACGAAAAAGTTCTTTTACGGTCTGGGGGTAATCCACCAGAATTTCCGAGGTCGGAATGAGAAAATTCTTGGATCGTTTGCGCTTGGATTTGACCGTTGGATCAGTCTTGCCTACCAGAATCCAAAACTCACTGCTGACGACGACATCTTCATCGGCGGCCGTGTGAGTTACAGCCACGTTCAAAATCAAAACGTTTCACAAGGGTTGTACAATCAACGGGTGTTCGGCGCGAATACGACTCTTGGCAAGCGATTTGGCCTCTACACAACTGTGCTTGGCGTTCTCGGGTATGACCACTGGGATATCTCCGATCCGCAAGAAGGACGAACGGCGTCTCACGCGGGCATCGACGAATTCCTCTCGCTCGGTTTGCGATATACTCTTGATACGCGAGATGTCAGAGAGTATCCTACGGCTGGATACGTTACGTTGTTTTCTGCAACCAAGTTGGGCTTTGGCGACTCCGAGGTGGACCTCTTCCGCTACCGCGTTGATCTGCGGGGATATCAACCATTGGGGAATGATGTCGCCCTGTGTGGAAGGATGTTCGGGAGTTTTCTGAGTGGTGGGGTCGTGCCCGCGTATCTCCACGCCTACTTCGGCTATGACGAGCGACTGCGCGGGTATTTCAATACGGTTTTCGAGGGCGAAGATATTGTTGGGAGCAGTCTTGAGCTGCGGGTTCCGATTCTCAAGCCCCGCTACCTGAGGGTGTCGACGCCGCTGCTGCCGCCCGAATTTAGCCTCTGGCGATATGGTCTATATGCGGGATTTTTTGCTGATGCCGGGAAGGTGTGGTATCGGACCGAGTCATTCAATCAGATGCCATGGCGCTCCGGCTATGGAGCAGGCTTGCATTTCCTCCTGCCCTACAGCATCGTTGTGCGAACGGAATATGCGTTGAACAATTTGGGCCGGTGGGACTTCGTCCTTGACCTCGAGGCCTCGTTCTGATCTATGGATTATTTCTACGTTGATCCGAAAGATGTCCACGCTCAGACGCTGCTCATTCGCGGAGACGAATACAAGCATCTCGTTCGCGTGCTGCGCAAGAAGGTTGGGGATCATATCGTCGTTACGGATGGCTGCGACAACTCCTTCGAGGTTGTGATTCAGTCGGTTGATCGCACGCATGCCGAGTGCGAAATCCTCGAAGCCAAGCATCGGGTGAACGAGCCGAAAGTCGATGTTACGCTTGCAGCTTCGATTTTACGAAATCCCGCTCGTTTCGATTTCCTCGTTGAGAAAGCCACAGAGTTGGGAGTTCGCTCCATCATTCCAATGACCTGCGAACGGACCGTGCCCAAGCATGAGAAACACACGCGTCTCGAAAAGATTGCCCTGGCTGCGATGAAGCAGTGCGGACGCTCCCATCTGCCGAGGATCTCCGCGCTCTCGACGTTCAGCGCCGTGGTGGGCCACGCACGCGACTATGATCTCCGGTTAATTCCGCACGAGGCCACCGAGCAGTCACAATTCGTTGGCGCCGTGCTGAAACATCATCCTCACGCGGCATCGGTGCTCCTAGTGATCGGACCGGAGGGCGGCTTCACGGAGCGTGAGCTCACGGCGGCGACAAAGAATGGATTCATTCCGATTTCGTTGGGGCCAAGAAGACTGAGATCTGAGACGGCAGCCCTCTCGGCAACCAGTTGGGTTGTTGGAGGATGGTAGGAAATAATGAAAAAATAAAAAATGAAAAAGTAAAAATGAGAAAGAAGATAGGAAAAAGGAGAAGGAAGGATGTGGGAGGTGAGAAGGGAGATGTGAGAAGTGGGAAGTGGGAAGTAGGCAGAAGACAGAATTCAGGAGACAGAATGCAGAATACAACAGACGAAAGAACTTGGAACCTTGAACTTGAAACTCTAAACTCCAAACCCAACACTCAAAACTCACATCCCACAACTTCCACAACCCGCGCGATCAGCCTATCGATTGGTTCACCAGCAGAAGTGCCTCCGCAGCCAGTTGTTCGACCTTCCTAGAAATCCCTTTCGTCTCTTCAGTCGTTTGCCGAACAAACGGCTCGTCGTTTAGCGATGCGAGGTTAATCCGAACGTTAAGCGCGGCTCCTCCGCATGCCGACTGAAGCATCAAGGCAGCAACACCGGCGTCAGAAGCAGACTTCTTATTCCCTTTCTCTGCAACGATTTTCGTCAACGCCAGTGCACGTGCGCAAAGGCCCATTACGCTGAGCGGTACGAGGGTCGCACGCTTTGTCGCCTCCTGAATTGCTGAGTCGCGTTGGCGCTGCTCGTCTTCAGTGTTCTTTAGCATCGCAAAGGCAGCCATCACACTGTTGAACGCTTCGGTGTCTTTGTCAATCAGCTCAGTCAATTCTTGCCGAAGCTTCTCCGATTGCCCCAAGACAGATTGAATTTCCTCCTGAACATCGGCGTATTTCTTCTTGCCGATCGTCAAGTTGCACACCATCGAGGTAAGGGCGGAACCGATCGCTCCCGCCAGAGCGGCAACGCTTCCGCCTCCGGGAGCCGGCGAGTTCGATGCAAGTTCCTCAAGAAACTGCATAAGGGTACGAGAAGTGAGCATGGTGTCTCCGTGATGAATTACAGCATGTATTCGATGATCTTTTTCTTTGGCTCGAATGGTTCAAGCTGGCTCAGTCCCAAGCGCCTGATCGCCAGCGAGACCAATTCTTCTTCCGGAACCATCCCACTTCGTCCCTCCTCTTCAGCGTAGAACCGCCCGGCCATCAACAGAGCAGCAAGCGGCGTGAGGCCGACGATCTCGCTCCCTGTTGCCTCGACTCCGAGTAAGAGCGCTTGCTTCTTGACCTCTTCAAACGCAACGTGGGGCGTCGTCGTCTCATAGTCAACCAGATTGATGGAGACCTGTGCAATGTTGACCCGTTCGAGAAACACTCCCATTGCTTTGACAGCTTTGAGCGTGCCTGGAACTCTGACGGTATCGCCCTTCTCGTTTTTCACGACTTCGCCGGCGGCGTTCTTCAACGGGCGGCCGCTTTCCCGGATTCTGAGAGCGATCTCCTGTGCCACATCAAAATTCGGTGTGTTGAGATTGACATTGTAGGCAATCAAGAACTTCCGCGCGCCGGTTACGGTTGCTCCGGATTTCGGATTGAAGTCTGTTCGCCCGTAGTCCGGTTTCCACACGGGATCTTTGAGCTTGTCAGGCAACCCCTCGTATTCGCCTTTGCGGATGTTGGCGAGATTCGTTCTTTCCGGCTTCGTGGCTGCGCATTCATACAGATAGATCGGGATCTGGAAATCGTTTGCGACCCGTTTGCCATATTGATGTGCAAGCTGGACGCAGTCATCCATCGTCACACCAGAGATGGGGACGAACGGAACAACATCAACGGCACCAAGGCGCGGGTGTTCTCCTGAGTGAGTCTGCATGTCAATCCGCTCCGCTGCAACCTTCGTGGCCTGGTATGCGGCTTCCACAACAGCGTGAGGCTCACCGACGAATGTCACCACGCTGCGATTGTAGTCTTTGTCCGGTTCGACGCTCAAGAGCTTGACGCCGCTGACGGCCTGGATACTCGATGCAATTGCATCAATGGTCTCGGCATTTTTTCCTTCGCTGAAGTTCGGAACGCATTCAACAATCTGTCGCATCATCCGTCGCTCTCGTGTTGGTTATGTGAATTCGAGAATCGTCCCTTTCTTAATGACCTTCGACACGAAGTTAGCGCCGAAGTGATACGCTAGATACCGGTAGTTGGGAATTTCATAAAGGATGATGTCTGCCTGTTTGCCAACCTCGATGCTCCCAATGAAGCTGGACAGGCCTACAGCCGCAGCGCCATTGAGCGTCGTAGCACAAATCGCCTCTTCGGGCGTCAGAGACATCTGCGTACACGCGATGGTCATCATCAGGGGCATAGAAAATGACATACACGATCCCGGGTTGAAATCAGACGCAATTGCAACAGGGATGTCTGCATCAATGAGTCCGCGCGCTGGCGCGTACGGATTGCGGAGGAAGAACGAGACGCCGGGCAAGACGACTGCTATCGTCTCGCGGTTTCTGAGAGCGTTGATGCCGTCGTCAGTTATATGCTCGAGATGATCGACGGAAGTGGCGCCCAGCTCTGCCGCGAGCTCGGTTCCGCCGATCGCTGTAAACTCGTCGGAATGGAGTTTCAGCAGGAGGCCCAGCAATCGTGCTCGCTCCAAGATCTTCCTGGATTCGTCAACCGTGAAGTACCCGCTCTCGCAGAACGCGTCACAGAATCGAGCCAGGTTTTTCTTAGCAACGTATGGCAGCATGTGCTCGCAGATCAGCTCAACGTATGCTGCTCTGTTCTCCTTGTGCTCTGGAGGCACAGCGTGTGCCCCGAGAAAAGTTGGGACGACCGTCATGAAGTGCTCGTCCCCCAGCTCTTTGAGTGCTTCGAGCATCTTGATTTCAGCATCGGGGTCCAGGCCGTAACCTGACTTGATCTCGACCGTGGTCGTGCCATGTTCCATCATCGCGTCGAGCCGCTTGCTGGTCCATTTTTTCAACTCCTTTTTCGATGCGGCTCGCGTTGCGCCAACGGTGCTGAGGATTCCTCCGCCTTGGGCGGCAATCTCCTGATACGTTTTTCCTTCTGAACGCATTGCAAACTCGTTCTCTCTGCTCCCTGCAAAGAGAGCGTGCGTGTGTGCATCGACAAAACCGGGAAGTGCAACAAACGAAGATGCGTCAAGAATATCAGCATCACGATTAAGCGGAATCCTGAATCCATCCGCAGGTCCAACCCACTGGATAATTCCATCCTCCACAAACACGGATGCATTCTCAATGATACCAACATTACCCATCGCTTTGCCTGCTTTGAAGGGGTTTCCTCCGCTGTTCACGGTCACAAGCTGTTTGATGTTCCTAAGAAGCAGCTGCATGATGAGAGTGGATCAGTTTAAAGTTCCAAGTTCAAAGTTGAGTGTTGCGGGCTTCGAGAAAAAAGTATGCTCCTTTGGCAAGGCGGAAGCGGGTGAGCGCATCATCCAAGCTATGCAGGAACCGAGCGACGGGATACCTCAGGTTTTTTGGCAGTCGAACCTTTGGCGCAAGATAGTACCAGAACGGACAAAGGGTTCTGCGCTCTACGATTGTGAATCGCTTCGCGATTTCCTCGACTATTAAACTTTGGGAGATTTCCTCGAAGGGTGAGTCGGCGTGAAGCGCTGTGGATGAGGCACCTTCGAGGACTTTTCGCTTTCGTTGTTCACCGGCGAGGAATCCCGGCAGCCGGTGGCGCAGGCTCCATTTCATTCGGTACGGTTGATAGGTTGGCAGAATGGCGTAGAGGATTGCTGCCATCGCCTTTCGCACAGGACCCATGCCGATGAAGTCCATCACAATGAAGGAGCCTGTTGGCTTGAGGCACTTGCGCACCTCATCGCACAGTCGGCTCACGTTTACGATGTGGTGCAACGAATCGTGCGCAACGGCGCAGTCAAACGTTTCCCTCGGCAACGTGACGGTGTTGAGATCACCGACGAGAAATTTGGGTTGATAGGCAAGGTTGAGCTGCTGTGCTTTCGATTGCGCCCGCTCAATCCGCTCAGGGCTGAGATCAATGGCTGTCACCGACAAGCCGCGCTCGGCAAGTTCAATCGCGAGGTTTCCTTCGCCGCAACCGAGTTCCAGCACATGGGGGCCGCACGCGTTAGCCCGCTCCACAAGATTCCGGTATTCCACCCCGAAAAAAATCTCAAAGAGCTCTTGATCATGCCAGATTTGGGGATTTTTTGGGTCCGGCTGGACCTCGTCCCAATGCTTTGACTCCTTCGCTATCAGCTCTCGGTATCGTTCGTTGTCAATCACGCTGTTTCGGCCAACCGCAGGTGCTAAGA
>ERZ1292640.4557-Hain-H43-02um-R1-4557-length-10523-cov-5_pt1 | contig 10523 bp, 8 predicted proteins | sample MGYA00564404_ERZ1292640 | MGnify/ENA primary metagenome ERZ1292640 (study PRJEB36523, sample SAMEA6512636) | groundwater metagenome | collected 2019-01-08 | study: AquaDiva: Metagenomics assemblies of 32 groundwater samples | reverse complement strand
TATGGTTATGCTTGGTCCAATAAGAAAGGCTTTGGCTTTATATAATCCATATACACCAAATGATAACAATAGAAATACTATCATTCCTATGCTGGTCAGTATTTTTGTTTTTTTAAGAATTACCATCTTATTTTTTAATTTCCTCTCCCGCGTTTTCCAATAATTTATCCGCTTCAAGTTCAAGCGCGTTTTCCGGCAAGTTGCTGTCGTTGCTTATAAGCACCTGTCTCGCTTTGGCGCCATCTCCTTGTCCAATTACACCTCTTTCTTCCAGCATATCCACCAATCGCGCAGCTCTGGCGTAGCCAATTTTCAGTTTTCTTTGCAAAAATGATGTGGATGCTTTTCCAGCCTCAATGACCGTTTCGCGAGCTTCTTCGTAAAGATCATCATCCATATCATCCTCAGCAGTGTCAAAATCTATGGCAAAAGCAGATGATTTAACGCCACTACCGCTTTGCTCAAGAGCCGGACCCATATCTTCAAAGTCAACATTTTTGTATTGATCAGCGATATAATTGACCACCTTTTTAACTTCCTGTTCGGAGATATACGGCCCTTGTATTCTTTTTGGCTTGCCTGTGTCTCCTGCAAGATAAAGCATATCTCCGTGTCCGAGTAGTTTTTCCGCGCCCGCCATATCAATAATTGTTCTTGAATCAATTTGCGACGCGACTTGCAAGGCTACTCGACTGGTAATATTGGCTTTAATCAATCCAGTGATAACTTCCACCGATGGTCTTTGAGTGGACAAGACCAAATGAATGCCGACAGCCCTGGACATTTGAGCTAGTCGGACTATGGAAGCCTCAACTTCTCGCGGATATGTAGACATAAGATCAGCCAGCTCATCTATGATAACAACCAAGTAGGGCATAGGCGGATTGTTTTCTTTGTTTTCTTTATGATAAGAGAGAATATCTCTAACTTTGGCGGTTGAGAGTATTTCATACCTTCTTTCCATTTCTTTTGTGAGCCATTTTAGGGTGATGATCGCTTTTTTTGTTTCTATGATTGTCGGAGTGAGCATATGCGGGATGTCGTTATACACGGTAAGCTCAACTCTTTTTGGGTCTATCATAATAAATCTCAAAGATTCCGGCGGATTGCGATAGATAAGGCTGGTGATGAATGCGTGAATATAAATAGACTTACCGCTACCTGTCGCGCCGGCAACGAGCAAGTGGGGCATTTTGGCGACATTAGAGAAAACAGCCTTACCTGCCACATCTCGTCCAAGTGAAACAAGCAAAGGAAGGTCAGAATTGGCGTATCCTTCTTCTTTGAACAAGCTTGCCAGTCCGATAGTTGTTTTTGTGCTGTTGGGCATTTCAATGCCAACTAAAGATCTTCCCGGAATTGGCGCTTCTATTCTTAATGGATGAGCTGCTAAGGCGAGAGAAAGATCATTTTGCAAGGCGATAATTCTTGAGAGCTTAACTCCTTCCGCCGGCTTTAGCGTGTATTGCGTTACGGACGGTCCGATGTTTATTTCTCCCAATTCCACATCTATGCCGAAGTTTTGCAAAGTCCTTTTTATAATGTTGGCATTAGCCTTGATGTCTCCGCTGGAAGGCTTGCCTCTGTCACCCTCAAGCAAACTGAGCGGGGGAGGGACAAAGTCGGAATGTCTTCTTTTTAAAACAGCGTTCATTTCCGGAATATCGTCTTCTTTTTCTTTCGGATCGTTTTTTTTGCCGACAGTGGATTTTTTTATTTTGTCCGAGTTTTTTTCTTCTTTTTCAGTATCGGCATCTTTGTCTTTTTTTGGTTCTTCGGCTGATGCCATTTTATTTATATGAAGGTCATCCTCATCTTCTTTGTCTTCTTTTTTCCACAAAGATTTTAACGCCAATGGCATATTTGTCATTATTAAAATTGAAGCGAGAGCGATGCCGACAAGAGCGATAAGACTTACTGAAAAATCAAAAAATCTCATTAAGGGCAGAGAAACAAAATGGCCGATGTAGCCACCGGTTTTTCCTCCCCAAATTACGGAAATCGTCCCGAGACTGCTCAAAAGAAAAATAGCCGTCCCGAAAATTGTATGACTGACAAGGCTTGGTCTAATGGAGTAGAACAAAGAAAAGGAAGTGAAAAACAAAACCAAAGGAAGAAGGAAGAAACCGTTGCCGAAAAGGGATCCGAATATTTTATTTATAAGAGTTCCAGCGATGCCCGCTTTGTCAAAATAAGATAAGATAAAAATTAGACCGAGAACAAACGCTCCTATGGCAAAAATAGAATGTTTTGTTTCTCGACGCAATTCCCCCAGGAGCTTTATTTTGTTGGTGGAAGACGCTTCATCATTTTCGCGACGATTTTCTTTCTTTTCTTTTTTATTTTTCTTGACCATTGAATCTTGAATTGGTAAGCAAGAAGTAAAAATGTTTCTTTCGTAATCATTTCCCTCTTCATCAGTGATGGAGAAAGGAATGTTTTGACTTCTTGCGATTAAGTATTTTTATTAATTATACGCCCGCAATCTAAAAACTCAAAAAAAGCAATGTGGCAGAATTGATTTTTTAATTATGTCCATTACAATGTCTTAAACGGACAAAAAAGAGAAACATTTTTAACGGACAAACCAAGATAGCATTATGGACAACATAAAAGACATTTATAGTTACGTAACAGACAAGGTTCAAAAGATAACCAGTGCTCTGTATAGAGTTACTGATTTGTTGTCCGATAAAGAACCTCTCAAATGGACACTAAGAGATAAGGCCATAGGACTATACGACGAACTCGTGTCCATTAAAAACACAAAAGACAAAGATCGTTTATTGGACGATTCGTTAAAAAGTTTTTCGCAAATCACTAAATCTTTAGAATTGATTTCTTCCGGTGTCTGCGTTTCAAATCGTAATTTTGAAATCCTCAAAAGGGAATACTCCTTATTAAGAGACTTTATAGAAGGGAAGAAGTCCGATATGGCAAATGATCCAAAAATTCTTTTGGAAATGTCGATGTTTAACAGCAAAAAAAAGCAAGAAACAAATACACTTATAAACAATGGACATAGAAATTTAATAACTGGCATCAATGAACCCGAAACAAACTCATTTTACGGAGAAGGAAAACAGCAAGAAATAAACCCTCAAAGCAGGAAGGGCAAGGTTCTTGATTTGCTCAAAAGCGGACCAGCAAAAAGCGTTAATGAAATAGCTATTAATTTCAGCGGAGAAGTAAGTGAAAAATCAATCCAAAGAGATTTGCTTGATCTGGTGAAGATGGGAAAAATTTCAGCCATGGGCGATAAGCGGTGGCGAAAGTATGAATACGCCAAACCCGTTGACTTCCATATCTAAATAAGCTATATTGTACCCAACAGGTAGAACACAATTTTATTGTGATTAAAACAATTAAATCCCATATTTAGAGCGATAACTTAGGAATTATTCCGAAGTTATCCACATTGTCATTTGCGTTGCTCTCTTGATGGGATATAATAGTTTGAAGCAGATAAATTTAGCGGAGATTTTTATTGTTGAATGACCGCCTTGATGGAACTTTGAAAATAAAATAATTGCGAAAGTTAAGATTGACATAGAGAATATTTACGAAATATTTCCGAAAGAAAAACTTAAATTGCAAATTGACAGAAAAAGATTAACAGGATTATTAGAATAGTTGCGTGATGGGTTTGGTTTTGTCGAAATCAAATTTTTTCACGCAAGAAGAAAATTAAAAGATTAAAAACATTATGAATAAATTTAAGACAAAAATATTCGGTTTGACTATCGCCGCTTTGTTGTCTGTTGGAGCCTTTGTTCCGGCAACATCATCAGCTCTTACAATAGATGAGTTGATGGCGCAAATAACGGCGTTGCAAGCCGAGCTTCAGAAAATGCAAGGAACAACTTCAACTGTTTCAACAGCGAAGTGTTCATTTGCTCGTTCCTTGACCGTCGGGTCAAAGGGCGAAGATGTGACTTGCTTGCAGAATTATTTGAAAGACGCTGGACATCTTACAGTCAGCGCAACCGGATTTTTCGGTTCATTGACGAAAGCCGCCGTTGTGAAATGGCAATCAGCCAATTCAATCGCTCCGGCTTTCGGATACTTCGGTTCAGTATCAAGAGCCAAGTATGACAGCTTGATGGCGACAGTCGTCAGCTCATCATCTTCATCAACTTCAACGTCCTCAACTGGTTCATCCAGTTCAGTTGTTGCCGTAGGTGGAGCTTTGGCGATAAATTCAGCCACGCAACCAGCCAATTCATTGGCTGTGATAAGCGCGGCGAAACTTCCTTTCACCAAGGTTACTTTGACAGCCGGAACACAAGATGTAACGGTTACAGGTATCACGGTGGAAAGAACAGGTTTAGCGGTTGACAGCGTGTTCGCTGGCGTAGTTCTTTTGGACGAAACCGGAGCTCAGCTTGGAATCGCCAAGACCTTGAATTCTGATCACAGAACAACCGTAGGAGACACCGTTACCATAAAAGCCGGACAATCAAAGACTTTCACGATTGCTGGTAATATGGCGGACAACTCTGGAAGCATTATGACTGGTGCCGCCGGACAAGTTGCCTCGCTTTCTGTTGTTAGTGTTACTACATCAGCGACCGTCGCTGGAAGCCTTCCTATAACAGGAGCTTCACACACAATTAACGCTTCATTGACCATTGGTTCAGTCACAATGGCAGTAGGCGCCAATGATCCGCAAAACAACCCGTCAAAAGAAATCGGCACAACCGGTTATGTATTCTCGGGAGTTAAGGTTACTGCCGGATCAGCAGAAAAAATCAGAGTTACTTCAATCAGATGGAACCAATCAGGTTCAGCCGCTGTTTCCGATTTGGCAAACATTAAGACTTATGTTGAAGGCACTGCCTATGACACAGTCGTTTCGTCAGATGGAAAATACTACACTTCAACCTTTGGTTCAGGAATTGTCGTAGACAAAGGAGCCAATATACAGATATTGGTCAAAGGAGATGTTTCTGGCGGTTCAGGAAGGACAATAGATTTTGACATCTATAAAACCACAGACTTGGGTATTACAGGAGAAACATTTGGATATGGAATCACTCCTCCAAACGGAAGCGACGCTTCTGGAACGGACGATTCAGCTTTCCACCAAAGTACCAATCCTTGGTATGATGCTTCTCAAGTCACAGTTTCTTCAGGAACTTTGACAATTGAGAAGGCTTCATCTGTATCCGCTCAAAATATTGCTATCAATTTGTCTAATCAGCCGTTGGGCGGATTCAGCGTAGAAGCAAAAGGAGAAGCGGTTTCAGTTACCAATATGGTATTCAGACTAGCCTCATGGGCTGGTACGGGAGCCACAGCTAGCACGCAAGACATCACCAGTATTACTTTGGTTGATGAAAACGGCACAGCTGTTGCTGGACCGGTAGATATAGCCGCCACAGCCGCCACAGTTACCTTCACAGATACAGTCACTTTCCCCGTTGGAAAGAAAACCTACACTTTGAAAGGTAAAATCGGCACAGACTTTGCCACCAATCAGACGATCTCCGCTTCAACCACCCCATCAGGATGGACAGCGACAGGTCAAACGACTGGCAATTCAATCACAGCTTCTCCGTCATCAGCCGTCACTGGCAACACAATGACGATCAAAGCTGCTGTAATAACAGCTTCAGTGTCCGCTTCACCGGCTTCACAAACAGTTGTTGCTGGAGCCCAAGCTTACACTTTTGCTAATATTCAATTGGATGCTACGGCTTCAGGAGAAGACATTAAGTTCAATACTGTTCCATTAACTTTCGTTAATGGCGGTACTGCTTCATATGTCACCGGATGTACGATTTACGACGGTTCATCAGCTTTGAACTCCGGTTCAAATGTTGTTGCCGAACCTACAGCCTCGCAAACATTTACCTTAGACACAGGGTTGACAGTTTCCAAAGGAACAGTCAAGACACTTGCTCTTAAGTGTAATATCGCTGGATCAGCCACATCAAGCTCAACATTCTTGTTTGGTATTCCGGCGGCGGCCAGCTGGACAGGCACAGGCTTGACATCAGGTCAATCAGCCACAATTACAGCTTCAGCCGCAAACTCAGGCACAATGACAATTGGAACAGGTAGTTTTACAGTTGCTTTGGACTCTTCAAGTCCGTCATACTATTTGGCGGCCTCGAATACAACAGGCAATGTTGCCGGTATTCTTAAGTTCCATGCCAACAACGAGCAAATCAACTTGCAAAAGGTTTCGTTGCAGTTGACAAACCCGACAGCTTCATCTTCTCCGAACGACATAGTCAAGTTGACTTTGTGGGACGGTTCAACGCAAGTTGGAGAAGCGATCTTCACCGGTAGCAACAGAAATGCCACTTCAACCTTGACTGGTTCATTCAATATCGCAAAAGACAGCGATAAACTTATGACCATTAAGGCAGACTTGGCGGAGGTAAGCTCAACCGGTATTGGCGCGCAAGGAGCTGTTGTCGCCGTTGATTACGATGGCGCGGACACAACCGGCACGCAGGGTGTTGGTCAAAGCTCTGGAAGCACTATCAGCCAAGGTTCATCTTCAGACACAGCGTCATCAGGATTTAGAATGTTCAAATCATACCCGACAGTTGCCAAAGTCGCTGTTCCGACAAATACTTTGAACAATGGTTCAATGTCATTGGCTAGATTCAAAGTCACTGCCAATTCCACGGGAGATGTTGGTTTGTATAAATTCTCAATCAGAATTTCCACAACCACCGCTGTTGTGTCAGCTGTTAACGCTTACGCTTACACCGATTCAGGATTCTCAAACGCAGTATCCGGAGTTGGTTCGTCAGGTAAGTTGTTGAACACGGATTTGAACATGACAACTGGATGGGCTTCAGCAAGCACACAGCTTGATATTTATCCTCAAACAACAGCTGCTGCTTCAACAACGCTTCAAATTCCAGCCGGTCAATCCAGATACATTGATGTAACTGCTACAATTGCTTCAGCTACAACAGGGGCTTCCGTTTCAACGCAAATTGAGGGAGATGCCGCTTATGCAAGCGCTTCTACTTTGATGAGTTTTTACAACACGCTTGATACGGACACTCACAATGACTTCATCTGGTCGCCGAACGCTACAACCTCTTCAACCCTTCTACATAGAGATTGGACGAACGGTTATGGTGTGTCAGGTTTGCCTTCAGGCAACTTGAGCGCGGAAGTCATTTCTAGGTAATAACCGCTTGTGTTCCTCAGTCAGCCGAAAGGTTTGATTGCGGAAGGTTAGCAAAAACCCCGTTCCTCGAAAGAGGGCGGGGTTTTTGTGTTATTTATAACCACCCAAATATCAAGGGGTTGCCTTGATATTAAAAATATTGATTGTTTTTCCTTATTTGCTAAAATATAAATCATGAAGAAAAAAATACTTTTTATAATTTTTGTTTTATTGGTTTGCGCCGGACTCGGTTTTTATTTTTATCAAAAATTAGTTTCTAAAGACAAAAATATTGATATTTCAAATCAGTTGGCTGGTAGTGATGATGTGATTAGTGTTGGCGATATTGCGATACAGGGCGAAGGAGATATGAGTGGCGTCAAAATAGAAAAGATTAACATTGCGAACGATGAGCCGGCAGTAAAAATTCCTGTTCCAAATTTAGAGAGAGAAATAAAAATAGTTGGCAGTATAAGTGAAGATGCCATAAAAATAGCCACCAATAAAATCAAAGATATCTCCGATCAGCTAAAAAAAGATAGCGATAATCTTGAAAATTGGTTATTGCTGGGTATTTATCGCAAGATGATAAATGATTACGAAGGAGCGAGACTGGCATGGGAATACGCCGGCGCCATTAGGCCGAAAAGCCCCATACCGTTCAACAATCTTGGCGAGCTTTACGCCTACCAACTTAAAGACAATATAAAAGCCGAAAAAAACTATCTGAAGGCCATAGAAAACGACCCATCGGCAATTTATATTTATCGTAATTTCTTTGACTTTTACCGTTATTTTGTCAAAGACATGGCAAAAGCCCATGCCATTTTAGAAAAAGGCATCTCCGCCAATCCATCCACCTCCTCCGACCTCAAAAACCTCCTAGAAAACCTAAAATAACCGACTCCCACACCACTTTCCAAGGACCGTCCTTGGAAAGTGGTGTTTTTGGTGATATAATTTTGGCAATGGATCGCAAATTTCAATTTTCAGTAGGGGAATTTTATCATTTATATAACAGAGGCAGTAATAAAATGCCGGTTTTTCTCGATAGTTCTGATAAAAAAAGGTTTATAAAATTACTTTTTGTTTGCAATAGCCATAAGCCAGTCGTATTAAAAACCATCCAAGGACAGTCCTTGGATAAAATAGACAGGGGAGAAACATTGGTGGATATTGGAGCTTACTGTTTGATGCCTAACCACTTTCATTTATTGATTAAAGAAAAAGTGGAAAATGGAATCAGTGAGTTTATGAAAAAAATTTCTACTGGATATTCTATGTATTTCAATAAAAGATATGAAAGAACGGGAGGTCTTTTTGAGGGAACTTTTAAAGCAACACATGCGAATGACGACGAGTACCTGAAATACCTGTTTGCTTATATTCATTTGAATTCTGTTAAGCTCATAGAACCAGGCTGGAAAGAAAACGGTATTAAAGATAAAAATGCAGCAAATGTGTTTTTAAAAGGATATGAATTTTCAAGTCATGTGGATTATTTGGGAGTAGAAAGAACGGAGTCTTTGGTTTTGAACAGGAGAGTTTTTCCTGAGTATTTTTCAACACTTAAAGATTTTAATGATATGATAAACGACTGGCTGTCTTTTAAAGCGGGGTAGTCTATCCAAGGACAGTCCTTGGATAATTAGGCTAGAAAAAGTTATGCACACGGGTAAGTGTTGATTGGTGTGGTAAAATATAGTTATACAAAAATGAAAATTTTAAGTCTTACATTGGCTAGCATAAAATACAGTGGCGATTCTGTTGGCGATGATATTCGAGCGGAGATTGATGTATTTGGCAAGTTTTTACGCGTTGATAAGATAATTAAAGCTGGAGCTACAAAAGAAATCAATCAAGAAATAGGAAAATTTGAAACTGACCAGAAATTATTTAAATCCGGAATAAGAATTGCCATTATTGAAAAAGATTTATTATTTAATGATGTCGGCAACATAGATAGCGACATAGAAATTGATACAAAAATTACAAAATCGCAACAATTTATTTATAAAGTAGAAATAAAAGAAACCCGTTCGGTTTTAGGAAAATTCTGGGGAAAGAAAATAGCCAATTTTGAGGTGACATTAGAAGCACAGGTGGTAGACGCGGTGCTGTATATTCCCAATGAAGATGATGGAAAAGGTTGGCTTAAGGTAAAACTTGCAGATAATAAATCCATAGAATCTTTACCGGCGTATTTGAAGGTAAAGCCAGAACACATTAATAATGGACGAGAATATTTTACGATTTTAGAAGGCGCGCACTATGGGAAGTCTGCATCCGCTGTCTTAAAAAAAGACGGCTCGTCTAATTTAATATCTGGCATTCAACACGAACCAATGGCGCTCGCATCGTATTCCATATCTAAAAAAACATTTACTCTAAATAGTAAAATATACGAAACCGTTGATTATAAAAATGCGCCTTGGAAAAAAGGTTTATATGACATTGAAATTCCGGATTATCCTCATTCTGGCGGAGCAAGATACGAGAAAAAAGCGCCAAGAGCTAAAACTTGGTTTAGAATTGGGCACAATGGAGAAAGATATTTGCATACGGGCGGACAGTCGCTCGGATGTATAACTATTATTGAAATTACTCGCTGGGCGGAAATTTATAATGCCTTAATCAAGGCGCGCAAAAGCGATTCTGTGAGTGTTGGCATACTTGAGGTGATTGATTGATATGAAATATTATTTTTCTCGCAAAATAAAAATTTCACTTATTTTTTTAACAGTAGCATTTATGGTTGCCATTGTTGTTTTTTGGCAAAAATATCCTTTTGGAGTTAAGCAATACAAAACAATTATTCTTGGCATGCCGGCTGCGGAAAAAACTGGAGATTCAATTGGTTGGGCGCCTCCTTATAATCGAGTTCCTGAAGGGTTTGATTTTTTTGTGTATTCGCTCGGCGATGAAGCCATGTGTATCAGCGACGATTGTGGCATGGGCGGATATTTTGTGGGGTGCCTTGGCGGTTGGATTTCTGGGTATAAAGATGTGGGAGAAGTATCTGATTATGGATTGCGTGATGCAGGTGTGGATATTGATAAACAAAAAGTTATTACGATTGCCGACAAAGACGCTAGGATTGTAGGTATTTATCCCGGGGCGCGAATCAGAAATCTGCCATATATTTTACGCAAACACCGCAATCTTGTGTCCGATGATGTCTTTGAATGGTGTTCTGATTTATTGCCACGGCGATGGAATTAGGGGAATGTCCGACCTGCCACGTTGAACATGTGGTTAGAAAAAAGTTATACACAGAAATAAGTGTTGGTTAGTATTTGGTGTGGTAAAATAAGGTTATGAAAAAGAAAATTAAGATACCGCTGATTGTTTTCGGGGCTATTATTTTTGTTTGGTATGGATATGT
>ERZ1292640.4556-Hain-H43-02um-R1-4556-length-10523-cov-7_pt1 | contig 10523 bp, 7 predicted proteins | sample MGYA00564404_ERZ1292640 | MGnify/ENA primary metagenome ERZ1292640 (study PRJEB36523, sample SAMEA6512636) | groundwater metagenome | collected 2019-01-08 | study: AquaDiva: Metagenomics assemblies of 32 groundwater samples | reverse complement strand
CAGAGACGCGATGGACGCTGAGAGGAATGAAGAAGAGCCAAATCAGATTCGGTCACTGAAGGATGAATGGTTTTCGACCAACCCGAAACTCTACCATCTCTGCGTCCATCGCGTCTCTGCGGTTTCTTCCGGCTACCTTGCTGCATAGAGACGGCTAAGGCGTTCTGAAAATAACCGCTGAACCGGCCAGCGCATGCCGTGAGATCAGCGTCAGGCGCAGTTCGGCCGCCTTCAGGCAGTCGAGTTCGGGATCGGCAGCGAGGGCTGGCAAAACCCCGCTGCCTTCGGTATCATCGCCTCCATGCGTCACATTATCTGCTCTCTGGTCCTCGCGTTCCTGATTCATTCACCCTCCGCCTTCGCGGCCGATCCGGCCGGTTGGGAATTGGTCTGGAGCGACGAGTTCGACGGCGCGGCGGTTGACCTCACCAAGTGGGAATTCGAAGTGAACGCCCGAGGCGGCGGGAACAACGAACTGCAATACTACCTGACCAACAACGTCCGCGTGCGCGACGGCCTGCTGGTCCTCGAAGCCCGCCAGGAACGGTACACCGGCCCGGAAGGAACGCGCGACTACACCTCGTCACGCCTCCGTACCCTGCGCCAGGGGGACTGGCGCTACGGTCGATTTGATATTCGCGCCAGACTGCCCCAAGGCCGCGGTCTTTGGCCCGCGATCTGGATGATGCCCACGGACCAAAAATACGGCGGCTGGCCCCACAGCGGCGAGATCGACATCATGGAATTTCTCGGCCACGAGCCGAACAAAGTCTATGGCACGCTTCACTATAGCAACCCGGCGGGACGCCACCAATATCACGGCACCAACACCACGCTGACGGCGGGCACGTTCGCCGAGCAGTTCCATGTCTTCCGGCTCGATTGGGAACCGGGCGTCTTCCGCTGGCACGTGGATGACCGGCTTTATCAAACGCAGACCAACTGGACCTGCCGCTCCGGCTCGTTCCCGGCGCCGTTCGATCAGCGGTTCCATCTTATCCTGAATGTGGCGGTGGGCGGCAATTGGCCCGGCAAACCCGAGGCCACGACCCTGTTCCCCCAATCCATGGCGGTGGATTACGTGCGCGTGTACCGGAAGCGGTGATCGCGTCCAGCCGTAGCGGCGGTTGACACCCCGCCAGTGATATTGACGGCGCTCCACGGGAGGGCGTTGCGGGAGGATCCTGAAAGAGCAGTCAACCGCAGATGGACGCAGATGGACGCAGATGGACGCAGATGGACGCGGATGGACGCAGATGGACGCGGATGGACGCGGATGAGAAGGAATGTTCGCGGCGCTCTGCCGGGACGCCGCTACGACGACAGCCACTCCAAGGCCAGTGGCAGTTTGACGGCGCCTGGCCGCACTGAGTTGCTGCGCTCGGCCATCAATCCGACAGTGCATACGGATTCGCCTTCAAGGCCTGAAAGTGTTCGCGGGCTTTTTCATAAAGCTTGCGCACCGGGCCGGAATAGAGTGCCGGATCGGGTCCATGCATGCGCACGATGTGCGCCAGCAAATTGTAGCAGGTCGTGATTTGGCCGCAGGCCACGAGGTCTCTCAGTTGCTGCGGCTGCTCAAACCACAACGTGGTGGGCATGGCATTGGCCGCAGCCACCACTTGGCGCATCGGTTCCGACGGCTGGAGCCAGTCCAACGGCGGCGCAGTCTGTTTGCCCTCGGCCAGGCTGTAGATCAAGTTGGGGACCAGCTTGTTTCTAAATCGTTCATCCTTGAAAACCTGGTCGAAAACCAGCCGGCGAATGCGCTTCATAAAGACATCCCCTGCCAATGCGAACAAGGATGAAACGCGCAGATGGACCATGTCCGCCACTTGCAGGAGAGTCAGCTTTCTGAAGTAACGCCAGGCGGCCTGCTTCAGCTTGGGAATCCGCTCCAAATACCGCGCAATGGTCACCCGCGCCCAGATCAGCAACGCCAGCACGCCGCCTGACATCAAGAGCGTCAGCAGATAAGACAATTCCTGCCACGGCGAAAGCCCTGTTCCCAAGAAAGCGGCGGCGGCAGTCAGGCAGATCACCGCCAAAATCATCAGCAACCACCAGATCACCTTCAGCCCGCCCAATGTCAGCCAACCTGCCCTTTTTGCGGCTGGGAATTCGTAAAGCGCTTCGCTGGCCAGGTGCGTGTCCGAAAAGATAAACATGCCGAAGTTGTCCGGCGGTTCGCCACTGGCCAGCAACAAGCTTTCAATCCCCTGGTTGTCAAAGACGCCGCCGTCCATGAGCGGCAACGGCGGCTGAAATTGATCGTGCAACTCGCGCCAAGCCGCTTGGCCCGCCTCAGTCTCCGGCCAGTCGAAGTCGTCGGGAAATGCGATGGGCTCGAACCCGCCCGGAAAGCAGGAGGACGCCGCCGTGATGTCCGCCAGCCGCGCCTGCATCGCCTGCGCGGCGGTAATCGGGCAATTTCCATTCCCGATCTTCGCCAACGGATTTTCACTTTTGCGGAAACGAAAAGCCACGCCGGTCCGAAATTCCGTCGCGTTAAAGGTGATTTCCTTGAGATGAATTTCCGGCTGCTCCCACAGGATTTTGAATCGTTCGCCCGCAAACAGGTGACGGTCGTACACCTCCGCAAACGCCCGAATGAGGCTGCATCTCGGCGAGGTTGGCAGCGGCTTCAGCCGGCTCAGCTCCTCCAGCCCCAGCTTGAGCAAGTCTTTGTCCCGCAAGAAGTCTCGAAACTCGCGGAAGAACGTTTTGAAAGGGGTTTGGCTCTTCAGAGAAAGAACGTATCTTGCGCCCGCCAAGGTTCCGCCTGAGACCGTGGAAAGCATCGTCACGTCCTGGAGCAGATTCAGCCGGTCCAGCAAGTCCATCGTTCCCAAGTGAAAGGCCGCCGCCCGATACCCGCCTCCCGACAAGGAAAGCGCAATGCTTCCAAACGGTTTCTTGGTTTCCTCTGGCGGCTCCGGCTTCTCCATCGCGGACCGACCTTACGGGAACGGCGCAGGGAGGGGAAGTTAATATTGGCCTTCGGACGTGGCCCCATGACTGGTTCCGATTTCAGCAACGGACTGCTCAGGCGGGTTGGGCGCGCCGGCGCAACCAACGGATCGTGCCAGCAGCAGCCAGCGCCAGCGCCGCTACGCTCGCTGCCGGCTCAGGCACTGCGGCGATGTTGTCAACCAACAGGTTACCGACTACTATCGTTCCTCGAAAATCCGGCAGTGTGCTGTGGAGAATCCGCATCTCGGTAACGTTCCCAAGAGACACGCCGTAACTCTGAGTTCCTTGAACTCTGGTCAAGTCACCTTCTGCGAGTGAGAACTGAGAAGTTCGCCAACCACTCCCCGCTGGTATATTGTATCCGAGTGTTGAGACAAACCAGGTCGTGTTGTCAGCGCCTTGGAATGCCAAGCGCATGGTTAAGTCGCCGGCGCCGACGTTGTTTAGACCCAGAGTAATGGAGGTGACTCCCGCAGAAAGGTAGTCTCCACTCCACTGCGACTGTTTGTTGAGCGCCACTAAAGCCCGTCCCGCCCCGCCACCACCGATGGCCCTGATCCGCATGGCGTCGTCTCCCGTCCCGCCAGGTCCCACATCCAGCGCCCGTGAAGGTGGCACCGGATTGGCGCCGGCTCCGGAACTCCAATTACGAAGATCCGCTTCAAAATCATCGACTTGACTAAGGACGACTTGTCCCTTTGCGGGCCAGGCGAAGACGGCGAGGACAATGGCGCAGATGACAGATAGAGTTGAGACCAAACGGCTGGCAGTAATGGGCATTTGCATGGTAATTACTGTATGGATAGGAATTGCGTTTTCACGGTGAGAGGAACGGTAAGCCTGCAGAAGCGTGTGGCGCAAGGAAAAAGCGGAGTTGAGCCGGGTCCAGTGGGACGCTGGCCATCAATCCATGTCGTCTTGAGTTCCACCAAGGAATCCTCAATAGACGCCTTCTTCTCCACGGCTTCCAGGAAACGCAGTGCCCACGTTTCAATCTGAATCCGGCAATTCAAACCGCGAAATACGCCAAATACGCAAAAGGGAAAGGAGTTAAGCTAACCAGGTCGTTCACCCGCTGGGTGAATCGGTCCTCTTCTCCAACCCGTTTTGCTTTCGCGTGTTTTGCGTATTCCGCGGTTCCAACTGCTTTTCCCAGGTTCAATCTCGATAGTTCTCATTCACTGTTCAGTTATCGGTTCTCTGCCCTGAAAGTGGTTTCTGACTGCTTCTTCCGCGTCCTCGAGTTCTTCTTTGCGGCGCCCGTAGCCGCATTGCTCGATGAGCTGTCGCGCGGCAGCGAGATCGGCCTGCGGGCTGGTCCACGGATACGGTTCCTCGCGGAAGAAGAGGCGGGCGCGGTGGAGGTGGATGTCGGCCAGGTGCAGCCGCATGGGGCCGCGCTCGGCAATCTGCCAGGCTTCGTCAAGGTCCGCCCTCGCGCCGACGGCGTTGCCCATGAGTGAGCCGAGGTATGAACGGCACAGCAGAGCGGGAGGCAGCTCATCCTGCCTGCTTGCCTTCCGAGTTCCCTCCACGGCGCGGTGTAGAAACTCGGAGGCCTTCCCAAAATCGCTGGAGACACCTGTGCCTGCTCGTCTCAAACAGGCGCTTCCCAAAAGGAGGCAGTGCAGCGCAACTTCGCGAGGCTGGCGCTCCTCGTCGAGCCGTCTCAACATGGTACCAGCCTGTTCTTCTGCCTCTTGGAACCGGCCTGCATCCACGAGCAACTCGCAACGACTTGCTGATTGAAGTCCATATCTGGGCGAGGTCCTAACCGCTGGTTCCATGCCTACCGCATTATCGAGCAACTGGAATGCATGGGCGATGTCTCCTGAGTAATGCAGCACCCGAGCCAAGGTTATCAAGGCCGTTGTGCGGCTATGCATGTGCTCGGACCGGTCCGCAAAGTCCACTCCTCTTTCCGCGGCGTGCCGTGCGGATTTGATATGTCCAGCCAACAGAAGGACGTTCACCAGCGTGTTGGAGGCGCTGGCTGCGTCTAGCCAGCGGTGCTCCTTCTCAAGCAGGTCCAAAGAGGCTTGCACTGGTTCAGCGGCTTCATGGATTCGTCCCAAGACCCGCAAAGCACTCCCTGTTTCATTCAACACATACGCTTGGTTCAACGCCGAGAGTGCCTGGTTTGAAACCGCGGGGGCGTCCTTTATGTCGAGCCATGGCGTGTCGAAAAAGCCACTCAGGGCTGCCAAGTCTGCTCCGACGAACCCACGCCGGAAAGAGTAGTGCTCAACGCCTCGGCGCAGTCGTTTCTGGAAGACATCCACCAGAGCGTCGGTGAAGCGTCCGGCTCGGCATCCGTGAGCCACGGCTTGGTAGAGCGGTTGAAGGTCTTCCAGGACAGGGTGCCCCTTGTCCGATGTACTGCCCACGAGGTGTTCGTAGAGACGGCCATGGGCAGCGCGCCACCCCGCTGGATTCTGCTGGCGCAGTTGCCCGGCAAAGTATTCACGGATGAGCGGATGGGCATCCAGCGGAGGTTGAGAGCTGAGAGTTGAGGGTTGAGAGCCTTCGGCTTTCTGAACAGAGACGAGGCCGCAGTCGGCGAGGTCGGAGAGGATGCAGATCCAGTCGTCTTCGTCCAGGCCGACCAGCGGGCCGGTTAGGCCGGGGATTGCTGGCTCGCGGCGCAGTGCCTCCAGACAACCGGCGTCAGCCGGGCGGTCGAACAGACCCAGCAGTCGGAGCACAGCCAGTTGGCGTGCACCGTCTTCGCCGCCTTCGAGCAGCCACTTCTCGTAGGCCGCCATGGTCTTGAAGGCGTGTTCGTGGCCTACGACCTGTTCGTTAAACATCTCGCGCCACTTCTCGTAGGCCGCCATGGTCTTGAAGGCGTGGCCGCCTTGGACCTTGGCGTCCGCTTTCTCGAACTTGACCTCGTCGCGGCGGCGGATGTCGCCCCCATGCGCCTTGGCGAGGTAACGGCCCAGCAGGTTGAGCGTGAGGGCGTGGCCGGCGACGTCTTCGACGAGGTGCTGGAATTCGACTGCGGTTCCCCAGACGCCGAGGGTTTTCAGAAGTTCGACGCCGGCGGGGGTGGAGAGGTGTTGCAGTTCCAACACCGGTGTGGTGGTGTCGCGGAAGGGCGCCAAGTCGGCCACTCGCTCGCGGGTGGTCACCAGGCAGAGGCCGGGATTGCGTTGGGCCAAGCCCCGGAGCAGGGCAGCCAATGCGGGATCACGGAGCTGGCCGGCCAGCGGACCGGGCGGGTGTTGCAGCGACTCCAAGCCGTCGAGGATGAGCAAAGTGCGGCGTTGCGCGGCGAGTTGAGCGAGGCGCTCGCCTTTTTGCCACGCGCCGGCGTTGCTGGCGGCGAGGTCGGGGTCGCCGAAGAATTCGAGAGCTTCCTTGAAGAACAGGTCGGCGGAGGCGGCTTTGGCTGCGCCGGCGGCGTCGCCTTCGCGCCGCGTGCCCTGGCTGTAGAAGGACCAGTCGAAGTAGCTTTCGATGCCGCCGACCGGGAGCAGACGGCAAGATGGAGGTTCTGGAGTCACTCGTTGACGAAGGCGGCTTTGTTGGTGGCGCACAGCGTGAGAATGGTGACGAGGTCGCAGTTGGGGTCCTGTTGGCCGCGCGAGATAGCTAAGTTTCTGACGGTTTAGCCTACTGCGGGAATGAACTGTGCGTCTACTTCTTTTGCCAAATTGTTCACTTCTGCGTCGGGAACCACTAGGCCGAACGGATTCATAACTTCCTTCCAACTCGTCAATCCAGCTCCGCCACGACGATCCCGTTCATGAACCATTACCTTATAGAACTCGATCAGGACATCCCTGAGCCAAGCGAGGCGTCCACTTCGCTCCCACGCGTCCAAGCAGTGGAGTTGCGCGCTCTCGCTGTGCCACGGCTCCTGATCAGTTCGGCTTGCAGCCTGCTCGAGTAGGTTGGCAACATGGCGTATATTCGGATTACGTATGCGCCCCAGGAGTTCAGTAGCGAGTAGTGTCTTCAGCTTCTCGACGAAATCGCCGCATCTACTAGGCCAAGTTAGGTCAGAGAGAATCTTCTGGCACTGTCTCAACGCTGCAAATGAAAGGAGAAGACGCAACTGGTTTTCCCTCGTTTGCTCTCTCAATCGATCGTAGTAACTAAAATCCAACCAGCTCAAGACACACGGAATCCGTCTCGATATCAGTTCTTTGGCTGAAGCGTCACCCAACTGCCAAGTTGAGATCAGAACTGTACGCGTCCCTTCGGCGACATTAAGCACCGGATGCTCGAGGCCTTCAGGGTCGAGTCCCTCAAAGTATGCTTGGCGGAGACTCTTCGCCCAGTCAATTGACGCGATATCGTCGTCGAAGAGAATCCTCACAGGGATGAGCCACGCGAGGCCGATCGGTGGCGGAAAAGGCTTAAGTGCGTCCAGAAGCTTGCCATGAGCTCTCCAATTGTATTTGGAGCGCAACGGTTCCAGGGCAGCCAGCGATGACACCAAAACTAGTGACCTGAACCGGATATTCCACGTGACCCGAGAAGTCAGAATCCAGGAGATCGCGGCATCCAGGAGCTGCTGACGATCAGGCATAAGGTCTTTCACATGTTCGCTAAGGTACATCAGCGCACGCACGCCATGAACCTGGGCGTACTGCGCGGCTGAAGACACGTGCAATCTGGCGAGGGCTCCGCGGCTTTCTAAACGGCCGCTGCTCGCACCTGGGATATTCTGCTCGATGAAATCCCAAAGAAGCTCCATGTCAGTCGAATCAATCGGCCCGCCTTGCGGGAGCTCTGAAGCCTGCGTGGACTCCTGAGAAGGCGAGGGCGCCGTCAATCCTTGGCCCACCGGCGGTGCGCCGGAAGAAACCGATGGGCCTACTTGGGGTTTGCAGCCGGGCCAGCAAGGAACACGTGAGCGGCGGTCACCCCTCCCTTCACCAACAGTTCTGGTGTGTTTTCCTCTGGGATTCCCTCGAGCAGTAGCGCGGTGCGACCTTGATCGAATGCTTCCTTCACCGAACGCCCGAAGCCCAGCGCGCGGTAAAAGGAAGCGGCGAACACGATGGCCGCTTGATCGCCGATGGCCTTCTTCATCCCGACGGCGCAGTCGATGACCTCGACGATGGCTTCGGCTTGGAGCCGAGAGTAACAGGCGTTGAGCACCACCAAGCGAATGTTGTCCTTGAGCGTCGTGAACAGGGATCGCAAAGCCTCTTTGCTCACGGGCTTGGCCTGATCGGCATCGTTGTGCAGGATCAATTCTTCACTGGTGCTACCATGGCCGCTGAAATGCACCACGTGAGGCCGATATTCATTGAGGTATTGGAGCAGGTCGTCGGGGCGGACCGCCCACTCAGTCTTGAAGTCGAGTGCTTTCGGAAAGTCACTCGCGCGGATCTTCTCGCGGATGGCCCGGCATTCCTTGCCCAGCGCGAGTTTCGTCACGCCGTCGGGGTCGGCAGCCATGAACAGGATAGTCGTTTGCATAGACACAGTTTGGGTTTTCACGCTGATCGTGCCGCGTTCAAGGATTTCGTCAATCGCAGCCACCGACGCCCTGGCTACATCTGAAAGCTTCGCACAGTAAGCCATCGGGTGGCCATTCTCATGTGGAATTAGTGTTCCGGGGTTTGAGCACAAGCCAAAAGGAAGCCGGGGAAACAGTCCGCAACCCCTAAGCTGAACGAAGCAGTTCTCAATCCACGCATGACGTTCGCTATAGAGTGGGCCGCCGCACTGTTGTTGCCATGAGAGCTCGAACAACGCATCTAGCCAAAGAGACTCACCTGAGTTGCTCTTTCTGGAAAACCCCGATGGCCAATTCCGCCAGAGGGAGACTGCGATCTCGGCGGGCAATTGATAAAGGAGGCTCGTTCCATCGCGCATCATCTCTGTCAGCCGCGGCACAGGCAGAGGGCGCTGATCACTGGAACAGCCTGGCCCTCCCTGCACGAACAGGTGACGCCACAGGCCGAAGCGAAACGCCAAGGGATTGCCCTCTTTACAGAGCATCGGATGCCCTTGGACACTCCTAATGGGGAACAGTCCCGTCAGCGGGCGCCAATCCGGCATGAACAACCTGGCTGGCTCGTGCGAAAGGCCAGTCCCCGACCAGATCCCATTGCACTCATGCAAATGCATTGGGTATTCGGGAGAGCATGGCGCATATGCAGGGATGCGCCTTTGCACAAGCACACATTCTTGTGGGCAGCACTCGTCAACGATTCGGTCAAAACGAGAGCGAAGTGTTGTCCACTTATCCTTCCAGTTTCGCGGAGCCTTCCCATCAGCAGGAATATACCAGGGGAGGACTCTCCTTCCAAACTCCTCTCGAAACCGTGTGCCTACCGCGACATTGGTTCCATCTTCAAACATGGGCCAGTCTTCCTCATAGATGAGTCCCTTTGCATTGAGGAGTGCTTCTGTGCCCTTCGGGTCGATCGGGGCGGTCGTCGATTTTCCCACGTTCTTCCTGGAGGGCCGTTGTGGCATGGCTATGTCCGATTGTGACGCCGTAGTTTGTCGCAGCGCGCGTCCGAAAACAAGCCCACCGTATTTGCACAGCGGCCTGCCAGGACCTTGCGGTAGCGCTGGGCCAGCCGGCCGAACTTGCGCTCCTGCTCCTTCACGGCGGCCAGGCGCGGGTCGTCTGCCGCGGCTTCGTCGGGGACTTTGACCTCGGCCAGCGGCGGCAAGCGCGAGGAGTCGACGTACGAATGCGGAGTGCAGAGTGCAGAGTGTGGAGTGATTCTTGCCGATTCCGCATTCCGCACTCCGAATTCCGCATTGGTGGCGCCACGCCACCAGTCGCAGACTTGAGCGAATTCGGGGCGGTCCTGCCAGTCGCGCGCCCGCAGGAGCGGGTGGACGAAATGCGCGCGCGGCGTGGGCGGAGTGAGATGATCGTCAGACTTGGCGCTCGGCATTCATTGCTCCTGATATGGTTTCGACCACTGAAAACTATCCTTCGCGCCGGAGATTAGCAACCCGGATCCGGCAGTTGCAACCACGGATTTCACGGCGCGGCCCAGTCACAACCGAATCCAGTCAAAAAGATGGAGTCAAAAATATTCTGACCCCAATCTTCTTGACCTTAACCGGCTTCCAGAAATCTTGCCGGCCCGCGAAGATTCGGCGGGATAGCAGGACACGCTTTTTCCCAGACTGGATTCATTCCTGGCTGCTGCGGCCAAGATGGCCGCACTCCGGGGGCATCGGAAAAAACCCTCGCGGTTTGCGAGGATTCGGGGGGATAGCAGTGCGGAAGGGATTCTGGCCGGTCAACCCCGGCTTGAATCCTGCTTTTGTTTGAATCCGGCCATTTTCGCAGCAAGGCTCTTGATTGTAGCCATGGGAAAGTCAATGATAGGTAAGAATTTGTGCAGAAACCGACGAGCAAGCTTCTAACTCAAAAAGAGCGATTCACCGCCAAGAGTCGAGCGCGGCGGAGCCACACCCAAAGACCAACTCCTGGAAAACCGCAGAAACCTGCCTGCACCGCCCCGGCAGGCAGGAGGGAGGAACATAAACTCTGCCGGCGGGCAGGGAACCGCCGAGACGCGATGAACGCAGAGGGGGATTCTCGGTTTGCTTTCTCT
>ERZ1292640.4555-Hain-H43-02um-R1-4555-length-10524-cov-11_pt1 | contig 10524 bp, 10 predicted proteins | sample MGYA00564404_ERZ1292640 | MGnify/ENA primary metagenome ERZ1292640 (study PRJEB36523, sample SAMEA6512636) | groundwater metagenome | collected 2019-01-08 | study: AquaDiva: Metagenomics assemblies of 32 groundwater samples | reverse complement strand
CGTTTCATCTGGTTCTCCCTTATAGCGCGTCCGCGCCGGTTTCACCGGTGCGTATGCGATAGACTTGCTCAAGATCGAAAATAAAAATCTTGCCGTCACCAATCTTGCCGGTATTGGCGGATTTTTCGATTGCCTCGATTACAGAATCGAGCATTTCGCTCTTGATCGCTGCCTCGATTTTTACCTTGGGCAGAAAATCGACCACGTATTCCGCGCCGCGATACAGCTCGGTATGGCCTTTCTGCCGCCCGAAGCCCTTGACCTCCGTAACGGTGATGCCCTGCACGCCGATCGCGGACAGCGCCTCACGTACCTCGTCAAGCTTGAACGGCTTGATGATTGCAGTGACTAGTTTCATGTGGGTTCCTTTGACTGGATCGAACGATACGGATACGGACGGCTAGAACTTGTAAATCGCTTCCAGCCCGATCGAGTTCTGGGAAGACTTGGCGGTGACGCCGTCTTTATCGCGGAACACGTTCTGATCGGAACGGTCGAAACGCAATTCGCCGCGCAGTTCGACGTTCTTGACCGGCAGGTAGGCGACGGTGAAAGTCGCTTCCTTCCATTTCTGCCCGGAGGTCGCACCCGCCTGAACCGGGGTCCGGTAGCCGTCCTTGTCGTTGAACCATTCGCCGCGCAGCGAAACTTTCCACTGATCGTTGATGGCATAGTTCACGTATCCCGCCCAGCCATCCCACTTTGCGGTGCCGGTTGCCCCGGACAGCAGGGTGGCGTCTTGCTGGGAGGCGTTGTCGTAATTCAGGACCAAGGTCAGCTTGTCGGTCGCGTTGTAGGTGGCAACGATGTCGACCAGATTGCGCGTGCCATCAAGCGCCGCGGCTCTGGCGGCATCGGGATAGTTCACGATTTTTTCCTTGCCGTTATGCACCATGGCGGCCAAGGTGAACTCCTTGACCGGGTTGATGCTCGCGCCGAGCTCGATGCCCGTCGAACTGTTGGTATCCTGTAACGTATCCCAGCCCCGGTTGACGCCGCCGATCAAGCTGATCGTGTCGGTTACCTTGTAGGTCGCGCGCAAGCCGGTGTGCGTAAACGGGATCGCGTAGCCGAACAGAATCCCGCGCGAGAAGTTGGCGTTGCTCGGGCTCTTGATGACTTCGGCTCCGGCGGACGTGACGAACTTGCCCGCAATCACGCTGAATGGCCCGGCGCCGTAGTGGAGATGAAGCTGGGTAATGTCGAGTTTCTTGTTTACCCCGTTGGCCGGCCCGCGGGTCTTGTCGATCGTGCCGTAGGCGGCGATCGTGTCGGCGTCCTTGCCAATGGTCACGTCGAGCATTCCGCCGAAACCGTTCTCGGGGATCTTGGCCAATTGCAGTTCCAGGTTCTGCAGGTTCAAACCGTTGTGGTCGAAATCGAACACCCGTGCGTTCGTGCCAGTAATGAATTTGCCGCTGCCGGTGGAGAAATTCTGGTAACCGACATCAACGTAGCCGGTGAACTCGAAGCCCAGGATATCCATCGGCTTGTCGGCTGCCGGTGCTGCCGGAGCTTCTGGTTTCATTGGGGTCATTTGGGCCGTTTGGCCCACTTCTTGGGCCCATACGACTGCTGGAATCCCGAGCGCAGCGGTAACCGCGCCTGTTATGAACGTTTTCCTGAACATGATTTCCCTTTCTTTATTGAAAAATATCCGGTACTACACAAGGCTGTCAGCACATACTGTGCCAGGGATTAAGCCATTGATTAACCATCTGAATAAATATTTATCCCGGGTTTGCAGATAACTCGACGCACCAAAATGACGCAGATGAATCCTGCTTCGCACCAAAATCGTGCCTGAGTGATTTCGCTTGTATCTGATTCGAAAACCTTAGTACCCGCAGCAGCGTGGTAAATTTGCTCAATCGGTTGCATCTTTTAATGGAGCTGTTGATGGCCAACGAAAAACTCTTTGACGAATTGGGCGCGAGGATCAAGGAAGTGCTCGCCAACAGCCCGGTACGCGATGTTGAAAAAAATCTGCGGGCAATGCTCGCGGCGACGTTTGCGCGTCTCGATCTCGTGACACGCGAGGAATTCGACGTCCAGAGTGAAGTGCTCGCCCGCACGCGCGAAAAACTGGTCCAGCTCGAGGCAAGGCTCGCCGAACTGGAGAAAGGCGTGAGGGGTGAGGCGTGAGTCTGGTAGGGTGGATGCAGGCGCTTTTGGCGCCGGAATCCACCACACACTCGATCCGCGCGTCATCCTCGCAGCGTTTGGTGGATTCCGCTGCGCTCCATCCACCCTACGATAAGCTGCAACATAAGGCAGCGGGCCGCCTATGACTTAAGGCATAGATAGGTTTGTCCGCGGCACAGGGGATTCGGGCGTTGAGTCCTTATCTGAATCCTGAATCCCGGTTTCCAATGTCACTTGCTGTTCTTTATAGCCGCGCGCTGGCCGGGATGGATGCGCCGCTGGTCACGGTCGAGGTGCATCTCGCCAATGGCCTGCCGAGTTTCACCATCGTTGGGCTGCCTGAAGTGGAAGTAAAGGAGGCCAGGGACCGCGTGCGCGCCGCGCTGCAGAATGCGCGCTTCGAACTTCCGGCGCGGCACATTACCGTAAACCTTGCTCCCGCGGACCTGCCCAAAGAGAGCGGCCGATTCGACCTGCCGATTGCGCTCGGCATACTTGCCGCGTCCGGCCAGATTCCGTCCGACCGCCTCGGCGCTTACGAATTCGCCGGCGAGCTTGCGCTGACCGGCGAATTGCGCGCGATCCGCGGCACGCTGGCGATGATGCGTGGCGCGAACCGCGACGCACGGGCGTTCGTGGTGCCGCAGCAGAATGCGCCTGAAGCCGCGCTCGTCGATGGCGCGCGGGTATATGCAGCGCGCACGCTGCTCGAGGTTTGCGCGCACCTTTGCGGCCGCGATCAGCTCGCGCTATGCCGCGACCGGCCCACCCCGCACCACGAGCCCTATCCCGATCTCACCGACGTCAGAGGCCAGGCGCACGCCAAGCGCGCGCTCGAAATTGCCGCCGCGGGCGGCCACAGCCTGATCATGGTCGGCCCGCCCGGCAGCGGCAAGACCATGCTCGCATCCCGCCTGCCCGGCATTCTGCCGCCGATGACGCAGGACGAGGCGCTGGCGTCGGCGGCGGTCCAGTCGCTCGGCAGTTCCGGCTTCGACGTCCGCAACTGGTGCCGCCGGCCGTACCGCGCGCCGCACCATACCGCGTCCGCAGTGGCGCTGGTGGGCGGTGGCAGCAATCCGCGCCCCGGCGAAATATCGATGGCGATGCACGGCGTGCTGTTTCTCGATGAATTGCCTGAGTTTGGCCGCAATGTCCTCGAAGTGCTTCGCGAGCCGCTCGAATCGGGCCGCATCAGCGTGTCGCGCGCCGCGCGCCAGGCCGAATTCCCGGCGCAATTCCAGCTGGTCGCGGCGATGAATCCGTGCCCGTGCGGGTTCCTGGGACATTACTCGGGCAGGTGCCGTTGCACGCCCGACCAGGTGCTGCGTTATCGCGGCAGAATCTCCGGGCCGCTGCTCGATCGCATCGACATTCAAATCGAAGTGCCCGCGGTGCCAACGGAAGATCTGGCGCGCGCGCGCGGCGGTGATTCGTCCGGCACGATACGCGGGCGGGTGGAACAGGCCCGCGCCCGAATGATCGCGCGTCAAGCAAAAGAAAATGCGCGGCTTGCGACGCGCGAAATCGACCATGACTGCGCGCCCGATGAAAAAGGCGCAACGCTGCTCAAGCAGGCGATCAGCCGGTTGGGATTATCGGCGCGCGGGTATCATCGCATACTCAAAGTCGCGCGCACGATTGCGGACCTTGCGGGCGTGGAACGCGTGACCGATGTTCATGTGGCGGAAGCGATTCAGTACCGCAGATTCGATCGCGCGTAAGACCACATGGCCGGAGTCGACTCAGCCATGTTGATTTGTCTCAGTGAACGGCCGGTTCCGGACATCGCCTGATTTGCCGCACGAAGAAAACGCCTCGGAGCAGCCGGGGGGCGGGACCGAGCCTGCCTCGCTCTGGTGCCTGGAACAGGTTGCCCGGTATTGACGATCATCAATAATCCAATCGAAATGGGCGGTGACTGTTGACAAAGCAGAGGCAATAGCCATAAGTTAACAATGGCTACTTGGTAAGTTTTACATACGTCAGTGCGGATCGGCGAACCGGAGTTGCGCCGGATCTTATTTTCCTGTCCTTCTATTCGACGGTGAGCAAGGTCATCAAGGTGGAAAGAGAAACACCGTGATGCCAGAACCTGACCTCATGTTCCTTGCACCGGGATTTGATTTCCTGTCCATTTGAAGGAGTATCGACCATGTTAACCATCGTTCGCGTTTTGTTTCTGCTGCTGCTCGCCGCGGTTTGCGGGGCGGCATGGCCTGCCCAGGTATTCACCGGACACCTGAGCGGCAGCTTCAGCGGCGCCGCCAGCGACGGCAGCGGAAATTACTCAGGCAGTATCGAGGGCACCTGGCAGGCTTCCGGCACCAGCGATGCGTCCGGGACATTTATCGAGACTGTGGGCGGCAGCGGCAGCTTCGGCGGCGCGGGAATCGCCGGCAACTGGAGCGTGGGCGGCTACAACGCGCAGACCAAGACCATTTCCATCACCTGGAGCACCGCCGGCGGCCGCGGTCCCGCAAGCGGGTCGGGCACTGCCGACGGCACCACGACGCTCGTCGTTGATACCGCCACCGGCGTGGCGACAGGCGGATTCCAGGGCCAGGTGTACACGGCCCAGGGTGCCAAGACCATCAGCGGCACCTGGACCGTGCGTTTCCAGGGCGCGGCGAACACGGTGGTGACGGGGAGGGTGCAGGGGACCTTCAGCGGCACGGCCAGCTATGTCGGCGCGGTCAGCGGCACGGCGACCGGCGACTGGACCGTGCGCTTCATGCCCGACGGCTCGGTGGCGGGCATCGCCAGCGGCAGTTATGACGGCGGCAATATTCCCGTCGCCGGCTACGGGGCGGTCTGCATCTGCGGCACCTGGCTCGCCAACGTCATCAGGGGAACCGACGGCCTGTTCCGTCTCGAAGGTTCGTGGACTCATCCGGTGGTCTCGGGCACCCTTGACGGGCGCGGCGGCGGCCCGATCGTCTGGTACATCGATGCCAGTACCACGCCGATACAGGCCAGCGGCAGTTTCGACGGCTCGGTTGGCTTTGCGGTTACGATACCCATGCTCGGAACCGTGGTCTATCCGGTCGCCGTGGGCGGCAACTGGAACGCGGTGCTGCCACTCAATCCCTGATTTTGCCGTGTTATTGCCAAACATGCACCGCGTGCGTCGCAGTGAGAAATAATGGAGCACATCACAAACGACTGGTGGCCGAAATTTTCGCAGCGCGAGTATCAGCGGCGCTATGACGTTTTGCGCAAAGCGATGGCGGCGAAGGGCCTCGACTGCCTCGCCGTCTATGGCGCGCCGCTTTTTTTCGGCACGGACCCCGGCGCCCCCAACCTTGCTTACCTCGCCGCTTATGCGCCGGCCGTCAATGGCTACGTCATTTTTCCGCGCGAGGGCGAGCCGACGCTGGCGATCTATGTCGCCGGGCATGCTGCCAACGCGCGCGAAATCACGGTGATCGCCGACGTGCGCGCCGGCACCGACCTGCCGGGTATCATCCGCGACCGCGTGCGCGAGTTGGGATACGAACATGGCCGGATCGGCATCGTCGGGAATTTCGCGTGGGCGAATGTCTCGGTTCCTCTCGAGCATTACCAGTCGCTGGCGGCGGATTTCCCCCGCGCGAAGTTTGAAATCGTGACCGCCTGGTACGAGGAGCTGCGACTCGCCAAGTCCGCGGAAGAAATCCAGTTCATGGAGGCCGGCGCGGCGATCTGCGACCGGGCGTTCGCCGCGTTCCGGCAGATGGCAGCACCCGGCGTGACGGACATGGCGCTGCACAACGAAGCGCTGCGGGTTGTCCACGCGCAGGGCGGCCGCATTTCTTTCGGCCACGTCGGCTCGACTTCGATGCGCGAGCCGAACCTGACTTACCCGGGCTTCTACCCCACCAATCGCGTCCTGCAGCGCGGCGACACCGTCATGACGGAACTCACCGGCGGCTACGGCGGCTATTTCGGCAAGCTCTACACTACCTCGTTCATCGGGCCGCCGACGCCTGAATACAAGGTCATGTTCGAGTTGGCGGCAGAGAGTTACCACCAGCTCATGGCGGCGATCAAACCCGGAGTTTGTGGCAAAGACCTTGCGCTTGCGCTGGCCGGCAAAGCGGCGGCGGCAGGCTACAAGCCGCTTTCCTTCATTACGGGCTGGAGCACGCTTAACTCCCGTCCAATCCTGTTCTCGCGGCGCGTCGAAGCGGCCGATTGGGAGTTCGAACTGAAAGCGGGCTACTGTCTGAATGTCGCGGGGTGGGTCGTCGACCAGAATGAGCGCATGGGCGTGTGGGTCGGCGATACCGTGACCGTAACGGAGAGCGGAGTCCGCAGCTTCCACCGCAGTCCGGTCGATCGGCTCGCCGACAACCTACTCGCCGGCTGACCCGGGATGCGCGACGGGAGTCCGGCAGCGGGACTCAAAACCAGCGCACGCTCCCGCTATTGCTTGCCGGCGAGGCCAACCTGCTCGACCAGCCTGGCCCAGAACTTGACCTGCTGCCGCGTGAAGTTCGCGCATTCCTCGAGCGCGGCCTTGTTCATGACCTCCGCGCCGCCGTTGCGCAGGTTATCGAGGACCCGCTGATCGTCCAGGACCTTGATGATCGCCGCGCGCAGTTTTGCGACGACCGGCTTCGGCGTGTCTGCCGGCACGTACATACCCTGCCATGAGTCGACCTGGAATTCGGGGAATCCGAGCTCGACCATCGTCGGCAGGTCCGGCAGCGCGGCAACGCGTCGGGTTCCCTTGACCGCCAGACCTCTGAGCTTGCCCGACTTGACGTGAGGCAGTACCGCCGGGACCGCCACAAAGGACGCCTGCACCTCGCCCGAAAGCAGCGCGCTGGCGACGGCGCCCGCGCCCTTGTATGCGATGTGCATGAGACTGATGCCGGCCTGGTGCATGAAATATTCCATCGACAGCCGGCCGGGGCTTCCGGCGCTGGACGATGCGTAATTGATCTGCCCGGGGCGCGACTTGGCGTAGCGGATGAATTCCTCGACCGTGGACGCCGGCACCGAGGAATGAACGGTCAGCATCGACGATACGTCCGCGATGATGCTCACGCACGTGAGGTCGCGCACCGTATCGACCGGGAAATTACGGAACAGGGCGGGATTGATCGCGATGGTGCCGACGTTGCCAAACAGCACCGTATGCCCGTCGGCGGGCGCGCGCGCGACGATCTCGACGGCGATGTTGCCTGCCGCGCCGGGTCGATTGTCGATCACGATCGGCTGACCCAATTCGTCGATCAGCCGCGATTGCATGACGCGGGCGACGAAATCGGTGGAGCCACCCGGCACGAACGGTATCAGCAGGCGTACCGGACGCGCCGGGTAATTCGCCGCCGATTGGGCGCACACGCTGCCTGCGGCAACCAGACTGGCAATGAATAGCAGCATATTGCGGAACGTCGTCTTCATCATCACCCTCCTCAGTCTTCCGGCAAAATTTCCGCAAACTCGCGATGCGCGAGTCAATACGCTGTCAGACCCCCGTCCAGCAGCAATGTCTGCCCGGTAATGTATGTCGCCTGCGGGCCCGCCAGATAGCAAACCAATGCCGCGACTTCCCCCGAGCGGGCAAATCTGCGCAGCGGTATGCGCGCCAGCATTCTCTCGCGGTTCGCGGCGTCCGCCGCCACCGCCTGACGGATCGGGGAGGGCGTATCGACTTTGCCCGGGGCGACCGCGTTGACGCGTACCCCATACTCGGCCCATTCAATCGCCAGCATACGCGTCATGTGGATGACTGCCGCCTTGGAGATGCCATAGGCAGACTGGCTCGCGGCGCCGAGCACGCCGTGCGTCGATGCGATGCTGATGATGGCGCCCGGCCGCTGATCGCCGATCAGGTAGCGCCCCATTTCCTGGCTGATGAAAAAGGTGCCCGTCAGGTTTACTGCCATCAGCGATTCCCATTCCTGCGGAGTGATGTCGAGCGCGGGCTTGATCAGCGGAACGCCGGCGTTATTGACCAGCACATCCAGGCGGCCCAGCGCACTAACCGCCTCGGCAATGGATAGAGTGATACCGGATCGCGAGCGCAGGTCGAGCGCCAGGGGCACCGCCCGCCCGCCGGCCGCCTCGATACCGGATACGGTATTGCCGAGCACGTCAGCGGTCAGATCGCTTACAGCGACATTGAAACCGTCACGGGCAAGCGCCACCGCGACTGCCGCGCCGATTCCATACGAGGCCCCGGTCACTAATGCCGCCGGACGTTCGTTGATTGCCATTCTCAGACCAATTTCCTGCGGCGCCATTTTTTGGGGCGGTCAGACGGGTAAGTCAGGCCGCTGGCGGTCATCCCCAAATTGACCATGGCCTTCGCCAGCTCGATCGCGCACCGGTATCCCTCGATGACCGGGATTTCCCAGCCGATGTCGTTGAGCCGCTTTTCCAGGAAAGGCTGCAGCCAGAACAGCGCCGAGCAGCCGAACATAAGCACCTCGGCGCCATCTTCCTCGATCGCCGCAACCGCTTCGGTGACAGCGGCCTCGAGCATTTCCGAGGTTTCGCCAGCCAGTACCCTTTCCTTCTGTTTCGCCAGATGCACCTCCGGGTAGCCGGGCCTCGGATGAGGCATCTGCAGATTGCGAATGGACGCACAGCGTTCGGCAAAGCGATGCTGAACCACGAGGCCCGCGTAGTAGCTGCTGTGATTTTCCGCAAGATCGATTACGCTGAACTTGTTGCCGAGCATCGCAGCCACGTGCATTTGCGAGAACGCACAGGATGTCACGGGAATCCCGTATGGCCTTGCAATCTCCCGCGATGCCTGGAATCCGGGTTCACCTCCGCCCAGCAGCACGATCGCATTGTATTTTCCGCTCGCGCAGGCTTCGCGCACGACCCCGAGCCGCCCGGCCGCCGCGTGACAGAACTCCTCCTGATTCTCGACTTGCCAATCCCCGTAGGTCGTCAGTGCGCCGGGATGCAGGTCCCATTCGACGTCGGCGAGCAGATGCCCGATCTGGTCGAAGTTCTGCAGTGATCTTTCCTTCGGCCCTTCGAGCGCGCGATGCCGGTAGGGCGAGCTGGCGGGCAGCTGGAATGCCTGGATCAGGATAAAGCGGTATTTCGTCTTTTCATCTTGCATGGCGAATCGTTCCGGCCTCACGTCAAGCGCGCGCGTTTTGCGCGAACAGAATTACACCACAACTCGTCGCCAACCTGACAGCAGCGTTACGATTGTGCGGTGCGGGAAAGTTGCGTCGGGGGCTCGGCGCAAGCTGCTGCGCCTCAAATTGATATAGATCAATGTCAGTCCCGCTGCCTATTGAAAAAATCAGGACGCGGGAAACGAGCGTTTGTCCGATCTTGGTTACGTCATCGTCGGCGATGAAACCGAGCAGATCAACGCATAACACATCAAGAAATCCCGGAGGTTTCCAAATGCAAGGACCCGCAGGTGAGAATATTTACGTTGCAATCGTCGGCGACATGGAGGTCGACCGCAAAGACCCGGAAAAAGTCTTTGACAAGGTAAACCCCGAGTTGCGCAAGGCGGACATCCGCTTTGGCGGACTGGAAGCCCCGCTGTCCGGGAGGGGTTCTCCTGTCGGTGGAAAAATCGTCATGCGCCACGATCCCAGAATGGTCGCGGGATATTTGGCCGGCGGGTTCGAGGTCGTGGCCTTCGCGAGCAATCACTGCCTCGATTACGGCATTGAGCCTTTTCTTGACACGCTGGATCTTCTGGATCGGCATCGGATCCGTTACGTCGGCGCCGGGAGAAATATCGAAGCGGCGAGAAAACCGGCGATCATCGGGAAGAAAGGCACGCGGGTCGGCTTCCTCTCCTATCTCCTGCTGGTCCCCTTGGGCTGGGGCGCGCAGCCGGCCAGAGCAGGCATCGCGCCGATTCGCGAAGACGCCCTCTACGGGCCTCCGTACGTGAACGAGGAAGATCTGGAGGCCATGACTCAGGACATCGAGAGGACGAGACCCAACGTCGATGTGCTCGTTGCCTCCTATCATTGGGGCGCGAGTCAAAGCCGGACCCTGACGCTTTCCCAAAAAGCCACTGCCCACGCGGCGATAGACGCGGGCGCCGATCTCGTCATCGGACGCCATCCGCACATTCTGCAGGGAATCGAAGTCTACAAAAGCAAGGTAATTTTTTATGCGCTGGGAAATTTCGCGTTGGACCATGCCCATCCCATGTTCCTGCCGACGGTCAGGGAATCGATCCTGGTCAAATGCCACATTCAGGACAAGGCGATCCGCCGGTTGTCATTCTGTCCTGTTTTTCTGGGCGAGGATGGTAGACCGGAAATTCTGACGCCGCAGGACGGGAGAGCAAAAACGATATTCGACACCTTGCAGATGCTTTCGCAAAAGCTGAACACCGACATACAGTTTTCGGGGAATGAAGGCCTGATTGGGATAGGTTAAGGTTGACAT
>ERZ1292640.4554-Hain-H43-02um-R1-4554-length-10524-cov-12_pt1 | contig 10524 bp, 9 predicted proteins | sample MGYA00564404_ERZ1292640 | MGnify/ENA primary metagenome ERZ1292640 (study PRJEB36523, sample SAMEA6512636) | groundwater metagenome | collected 2019-01-08 | study: AquaDiva: Metagenomics assemblies of 32 groundwater samples | reverse complement strand
GACCTTGCTGCGACACGGTCGCGATGTCGGTGCGCTGCACGAACGACGCGATGCGCGCGTCGTTATGGGTGGTCATTACCATCGGATTGCCGGCGCAGTGTGAAATCCTCTGTCGCAGCACGGCAATTTCGGCGCGCCGCGGGGACTCGCCGGCGCTGCTCGCCGCATGCTCGAGGCTCCACGCACTGTGCCGTGCGAGATAGCGCTCGGCGCGGTCGACCAGCTGGATCATGCGCTCGTAGGATTCCCTGGCGGTCGCGCCGAACGAAAAGATGCCGTGCTTCAGCAGCACCATGCCGATGGTATTTTTCCCGGCGCGCTGCGGGAACAGCTCCGCGCACAGCCGCGCGAGATCGAATCCCGGCATGACGTAGGGAATAACGACGACCTGGTCGCCGTAGATTTCGGCGATGCGCTGGTCGCCATCGACGGTGTTGGTCACTGCGAGCACGGCACCGGAATGGGTGTGATCGACGTACTTGTGCGGCAACAGCGCGTGCAGGATGGTTTCGACCGACGGCGCGGGCGACGAGGCGCGCGTCAGGTGCGTCTGCAGTTCGTTAACGAGCTGCGGATCGCGCAATGTCTTAAGCTGCGCAAGCCTGAGCACATGCGCGAGCCGCACCGGCGCGAAGCCGGTTTCCTCGATGAACTCGAGGTCCTGGCCACTGCCTTTGACGTAAAGTATTTCTTCCTCGTCGCCGACGAGATTGCGTTCGCGGAGCCTGACAGAAGTGTTGCCGCCGCCGTGTTGCACCAGCGACTTGTCGCGGCCGAGCAGGCGCGAGGAATAGACGCGCTGCGCCAGATCGCCTTGATAACCGGCAGCTTCCCCGTCGTTCCACAGGCTTTGCATCGAATTCCGCCCTCGCTGTAGCGCTTACCGAGGGCGCCATTATAGTTCACGGAGGCGGGCATACCCCACCGCTCCATGCGGCTCGCGCTGCTCAGGCGGAAGTCGGTGTAGGCGCCGTTTCCAGCGCAAAACGGCCGGTTACTGACTTGCCGGGTCTGCCGCGCTCACCAAAGCTGCGCTCGACGAAAATCACCTGGCCGTGATTATCGACCAGCACCACGCTTGACGAGCGGGTACCGTAGGCCGGCGAGATGATGAACGCGGGAGACAGCGTGCGTTCCCTGGATACTCCAACTCCGGTATCGGGCAGCGCGTCGTCGGGCGCAATCGCGCGGTCCGTGAGCACTGCGAACAATCCGTCGATCATTTCCTGTGTGTCATGCCGCAGCAGGTCGGCGAGGATTTTCCTGCCGCGCTCGACTTTGGGCCACGGCGTATTGAGCAGGTGATTGCTCAGGCCGTGTATGCCCGGCGCAATTGCGGCGACGTGGCCGCCGCGGTTTGAGACGTAATACAGTTCATCGAGATCGCCCGCGATCAGGTTAAAACCGTTGTAGGCATGCGCGTCACGGCAGATCCGGCGGACGTATTCCGCTGCGTGCTGGCTGCCGCGCAGGAAATTGCTGACCAGTTCACCGCGCGAGCGCGTGCCGTTCTTCGCCGCGTAGCCGTCGCGGAAATTGGTGACCGCCGCGATCCTGCCCTCGCGCGTGATCCCGAGCCACGTGCCGCCCTTTTCGAGGTCGCGCCCGCCATAGATCTGCGGGTGGTCGTCCCAGAATGCCGCAGGAGCGGTGGGACGGCTGTAGGCCTCATCGCGGTTTGCCGCCAGCACCAGCGGATAGTTCGGATGCACCTTGTGCGCAATCAGGATCAGACACATAAATAAAATGGCTCCCGGCCTCGTTGGGGGAGAGTGGGGGAGAGGGCCAGAGTAAGGGGACTAGGTTTCAAAGCATTCAATATGACGCCCGCCACCGGCCTGCAGAAACGCGGTGGCTTGGCACTGGTTCACGGCTGCCGCAAGTTCCCATTCAAATTTCGCCTCGTCGGCGACACCTTCATAGACTTCCATCCAGAGATTAGGTTCACCGCGTTTGGTCATGAGCCGCCCTGCGGTTCCCGTCGCTTTTTCTACCGCAGCCAGCAGTTTCTTGATCCGGGACTCGGCCGCTTCGGTCTGCGCCGGCTCGACGCGGTAATAAATATAGTATGAATATGACATTTGATCCAGTGTCCTTCATGCGCGCCGGGACGGCGAACGCGGCGAAGATCGTTCAGGTGGCCGCGATCCGTATCGAGTCACCGCATAGCGATCAGAATTTATACGGCAGCTCGAGGAACTTGAGCGGCGGACCCGCGGGCGAATTCCAGTGGACGTCGCCGCGCCGCGCACTCTCGATCTGCATCACGGCCAGCATGTCGAAGCCGCCGTCAGGCGCTGCGGCCGCATTGACGATCATGCCGCAGGACTGCGCTCCCGTGTCGGCGCTGTACAGTTTGTCTCCCGGCCGGGGCGCTTCATTCGCTGCCACGCGGGCCAGATACATGCGCTGCTTGAGCCGCCCCAGGTAATGCATCCGCGCGACGATCTCCTGACCGGGGTAGCAGCCTTTATTGAAGCTCACGCCGCCGATCGCATCGAGATTCGCCATCTGCGGCACAAATTGGTCCTGCGTCGCGGGCGTGATGAATGGGATGCCGGCCCTGATGTCCAGCCAATCCCACGCCGCAGCCCCGACCGGTGCTGCGCCCCTCGCGACGGCGTTCCGCAACGCCGGCGCGCGTTCGGGCGAGGCGATGATCTGGTAGCGGTCGGCCGAAAGCCGCAGCAGGTTTGCGCCCCCGGCACTCGTGAGCGCGAGCGGCTCGGCAGGCAGTTCAGCGAACAGGGGCGTGAGTATGGCGCCGGCATCCCTGCCTGCCACCCCGAACATAACGCGCGCGCCGCTCGCATCCTCGGCTTTGACCTTGGAGCGCAGGACGTACATCGCAAGCCGCTTCTGCGTCGCTTCGCGCATGCTCGCCGGCAACTGCATGAAAAAAACACCCGCCTCGCGCCATAGAAGAAAGCTCGCGAGCATTCGGCCTTTCGGCGTACTATAGCTGCCGTAGCGGGCATGCAGCGGCTCAAGACTGTTGACGTCGCAGCTCAACTGGCCGTTGAGGAATTGCTGCGCGTCGTCACCGGAAAACCGGATCAGGCCGAAATGGGACAGGTCGGCAAATATCGTTCCCAGGCTCATTTGTCAGTGCTTCAGCCGGTCGTTTGGCGCGATCGATTCGCGGGAAACTGAACTATAGATCAATTCTTGATTAAAGCGAACGGTAGCGTGGACGTGTCGATTTGCTACACTCGCGGGTCAGGAATTGAAAAGGGGTAGCCATGAAACCTTGGTCTCGCGTGATGGTTCTGCTGGTTGGTTTGGGCGTGCCGGTCTTCGCGTTATCGCAATCCTATCCGAGCAAACCGGTGCGTTTCATCATTCCATTCGCACCGGGAGGTGGGGCCGACTTGGTGGGCCGCCTGCTGGGGCAAAAGCTCGCGGATATCTGGGAGCAGCCGGTAATCATCGACAATCGCCCTGGCGCGGGCGCGAACATTGCGGCCGAGATCAGCGCCCACGCCGCGCCTGACGGCTACACCGTCTTCCAGTTCAATATCGCGAACGCCATCGCGGTCAGCGTTCACAAGAAGCTCGGCTACGATCCGGTAAGAGACTTCGCGGCTGTGACGCAACTCGCGTCCTCGCCGTTTATCCTGGTGGGACACCCCAGCGTCAACGCGCAGAATATCCGGGAGCTTGTTGCCCTGGCAAAATCCTCTCCCGGCAGCCTGAACTATGCATCGTCCGGAAAGGGAGGGCCGTCACATCTTCTGGGCGAGTTGTTCTATTCGATGGCGCAGATCGATGTCGTTCACGTGCCGTACAAAAGCGTCGCTCCGGCCATGAACGATCTCCTGCCCGGGAGAATACAACTGATGTTCGTGATACCTGCCGTTGCCCTGCCGCACATCAAGGCCGGCCGCTTGCGCGCTTATGGCATATCGACCCGCGAACGATCGGCGCTGGCGCCGGACGTTCCCACCGTTGCGGAGTCCGCCCTCGCCGGCTTTGAGGGCGGCGCCTGGTACGGTGTGGTCGTGCCGGCAAATACGCCGCCGGCCATTATCGCCAGGCTTGCAAAGGACATCATTGGAATCCTGCGGCAGCCGGATGTGCACGAGCGCCTGTCCCAGCAGGGCGTAGAAGTGATCGGCAGCCAGCCGGAAGAATTCGCGCAATTCATCAAGACCGAGGTCGGCAAGTTTGCCCGCATCGTGGCAACTTCCGGCGCGCGGTTTGATTAGGAACGTGAAATCGGGGGACGTGCATGAAGACTGATGTGGTTGTGGTGGGGGGCGGCGGGTCCGGAATGGCGGCGGCTGTTGGCGCCGCAACAGCGGGAGCTCGCGTCGTTTTGCTGGAGAAGAACAACAACCTTGGCGGAACAACTGCGCGTTCGATAGGATCGATTACCGCCACTCAAACGCGTTACCAGGCCCGTGAGGGCATCAGCGATTCTCCAGCCGAGCACTATCGCGACATGGAGTTGTTTACCAAAGACTTGCCGAGACCGGACAATGATGTTTTGCGCAGGGTGCTGACCGAGAACGTTCCGGAAACGGTCCGCTGGCTGGGCTCGATGGGGGTGGAATTTCTGGGCCCTCTGGAGGAGCCGCCGCATCAGAAGCGGCGCATGCACGCTGTGCTGCCAAATTCGCGTGCCTATATCTTTCACCTGGAGCGGGAAGCCAGACGCAGAGGGGTCGAGATTATCACCAGCGCCCGGGCGAAGCGCCTGGTGCAAACAGACGGCCGCGTCACCGCGGTCGAGTTTGAGCAGCCTGGAAAACCGGTGCAGACGGTTCATGCGAGCGCGACGGTGCTGGCTGCCGGCGACTATGCCGGTGGTTTCGACATGAAGGGTGCGCTGATTTCCGATGCGGTTGCGCGTACCGAGGCAGTCAATCCATCCAATACGGGCGACGGCCTGCAGATGGCGATCGAGGTGGGAGCGAGAATAATCAATGGCGACCTGTTCGGTGGCGGCGCGCGCTTTGTTCCGCCGCCGCAGCCATCCTGGATCAGCAGAATTCCGCCGTCGGCCTGGCTGATGCGGCTCGTCAGCCTTGCGTTGCGTCATTCCCCAAAATCCGTGGTGCGCCGATTCGTGATGGGATTTCTGACGACCGTCATGGTGCCATCGCATGAGTTATTCGCAGCCGGCGCCATCCTGGTAAACAGGCGGGGACAACGATTTGCGGATGAAACGCGGGGGATGAGCTTTGATCTCGCTTATCAACCGGGCGGGGTTGCTTACATCGTTTTCGATGGCGCGCTGGCGGAAAAGTTTTCGCGGTGGCCGCATTATGTTTCGACAGCGCCGGGGATCGCGTATGCGTATGTGGAAGACTACGAAAAGAACCGGCCCGATCTGGTGCGCACGGCGCCGACTCTGGCGGGGCTGGCAGAACTGATCGGCGCCGATCCGGAAAAACTTGCCCGGGCGGTGGCGGAATACAACCCGCCTGAAGCGGCAGGAACCGACAGGCCGGACCCGTTTGAGCGCAAGCACCGCGTGCGGCTGGCGGCGGGTCCGTATTACGCGTTGGGCCCGGTGAAAAACTATATCAACTACACGGATGGCGGGCTGGCGGTGAACGAACGGCATGAAGTGCTGGACGCGCACGACCGGCCCATCCCGGGCCTGTTTGCAGCCGGTTCCAATGGCCAGGGCGGATTGTTGCTCAAAGGCCATGGCCATCATCTTGGATGGGCGTTCACCTCCGGGCGACTGGCCGGCAGGAATGCGGCGCTGAAATCCAGGCGACCGGGGACGCAAACCGCTTCAGTCGACGCGGCCTGATGATATGTCCGCGCGGTTCAGGGTTTTTCCCCGGCTGCGCCGACCACCTTACGCCATATTGCCATCTCGGCTTTGACCACGCGGGCGAGTTCCCGCGGTGAACTGCCCAGGATTTCCGTAGCTTGCGCTTCTGCGCGGCGCGCAAACTCCGGCCACTGCAGGCCGCGTTTCGCCTCGGCGCTGAGTTTCTCGACCAACGCCATCGGCGTGCCAGCCGGCGCGAACATGCCGAACCAGCCGACGACCTCGTAACCCGGCAATCCGCTTTCAATCACTGTCGGCAGATCCGGCAGCGCCTTGCTGCGCTGCGAAGAGGTGACGGCCAAGGCGCGCAAGTGGCCTGACTGGATGAGCGGCAGAGAGGAAATGGCCGCGCCGATCATCCAGTTCACGTCGCCGCGAGCCACGGCGGGATAGGCGTCCGCCACCCCCTTGTAAGGCACACTCAGCATCTTGGTGCCGGAAAGCGTGGGCAGCAATGAAGCCCCCAAGTGGGTGATGCTGCCGAGGCCGGAAGTTGCATAGCTCACGGTGCCCGGTTTCATCCTGGCGAGTGCGATCAGGTCCTTGACCGACTTGACCGGCAGCGACGGCGTTACCACGATAATATAGGGTGTGGACGTCAGGTTGCTCACCGGCTGAAAGTCGCGAATCGGGTCATAATTCACCTGACGATAAGCGGCATTGGTGACGATGCCGCTGCTGCAGATCAACAGCGTGTAGCCATCCGGCGCGGCTTTCGCGACCAGTTCGATGCCTATGGCGCCGCCGGCGCCAGTGCGGTTATCAATAATAAACGGCTGGCCGAATACCGAGTAGAGGTGCTGAGCGACAACGCGCGCGGTCGTGTCCACCCCGCCGCCCGCAGTCACGTTGACGACAATGCGCACCGGCCGCTCCGGGTAAGACTGCGCGACCGCCGATAGGGCCGTGGCCAGCAGCATCGCGGATAACGCGGCACCCGCGGCCGTGCCAACAACATTTCCGGTCTTGGAATCAGTCATTTTTTCTTCGCTTCGAATGATACGACACCTCAATAGTACACTTTTTCAGCCGGGATTCGATTTTTTTGCAGAACGCAACAGTCGCAGCGCGGAGTCGCTTCGTTACCGCTCTACCTTCGCGCTCTCGCACCAGTATCTGTTATCGTATCTAAAGTTTTCAAAAGAAAGCCGTGCCAGTGATCGATCCGTCAGGACGCGGTGAGAGGCTCGAATCCTCTTTGGCTGGACCTGGTCGGGACTGGCGGGCCAGGCTACCTTTCTTCTACGGCTGGTTCATCCTGGCCGGCAGCCTGATCTGCCTGGGGCTCACCTACTCCGTCATGTACTCCTTCTCGGTGTTCTACGTAGCGCTGCTGGAGGAGTTTGGGTGGGGCCGCGGGGAAGCGGCCGGGGTCTACTCCGTGTTCATGATCGTTACTGGTGTCGGGGCCCTGGGGGCGGGTGTTCTCTCCGATCGGTTCGGACCCGGCCGCGTGATTGCTGGCGGCGGGATTTTGCTGGCGCTTGGACTCCTCATTTGCAGCCGGCTCACGGAGTTGTGGCAGTTCTATCTGGCCTACGGGGTTCTCGTCTCCCTGGGAGTGAGCGTAGCCGGATGGACCCCCTGCGTCACCATGATCAACCGGTGGTTTTCTGCGCGACTCGGGCTCGCTCTCGGCATCGCCTCGGGCGGGATCGGCGTCGGGATCATGGTGGTGGTTCCCGTCGTTCAGATCCTGATCAGCAACTTTGGATGGCGCGAAGCCTTCATTGCACTCGCTGGTTTAGTGTTCTTCGGCCTCCTGCCGGTGGGTCTGATAGTGCTTCGGGGGCGGCCTGAGGATCTGGGTCAGCAGGTGGACGGCGCTGGATCTGCCGCCGTTGGTCCGACGAGAGCCGGCAAGCCGTCCACCAAGCGGGGAATGGAGGTGGTGGACGCAGAGTGGGCCAACCGGGAGTGGACGCTGCGCATGGCGGTGAAAACCACCCGATGCTGGCTGTTAGCGACAGTGAAGCTTCTGGGTGGCATCGCGACTCAGATGATCTTCGTTCATCAGGTGGTATATATGGTCGATGCGGGTTACGACAGGATGCTGGCTGCCTCCATCGTCGGTCTGATCGGACTTCTCAGCGTGGCAGCGAAGGTCTTCTGGGGATGGACAGCCGACAACATCGGGCGGGAGATGACCTACACTCTAGGATGCTTGGCCATGGTACTGGCCGTCGGCATGCTCGCGGTGGCGAAGGTGGTGCCGTCCTCGGGGATGCTCTACCTCTATGCTGTGGTTTTTGCCTTGGGCTACGGGGTTTCGGCCCCGGTGTGGCCGATCGTCACCTCCGATCTGTTCGCCGGGCGTCACTTCGGTGCCATCTACGGCTTCATTGCCCTGTTCACCGGCTTCGGGAGCGCCCTGGGGGCGTGGTTGGGCGGCTATGTCTACGATCTCACGGGAAGTTACGCGATCGCGTTCGGAGCGGCAGTCGCTGGCAAGATAGCCAGTGCCGGTGCTTTGTGGATCGTTGCACCGCGCAAGGTGAGAAGAGTGCGAAGGAGCCCGTGAATTCGCGCAATCAGGCAAAGGGCGGGCAGTGTGTGTTTCCGTCCTTCGGAATCGACCGGGTTAATCCGGCAAATGATACAGGTGCGAAACGTCAAGGGGTTTGAGCTGGCTCAAGTCAACTTTCTCTTCCTTGAGAACACGCCGCGAGATTTTCCAGATCTCGGCACCGGTTACCTGACCGCAATACTGGGAAATGTGCAGCATGAGTTCGCGCAACTGCTCCAGCGGAACCTTGGTTCTGAATAACGCGTTCCTGAAATGGTGCTCGAACTCGCTGAACTGGCCGGCCGCGGCCAGCATCGCCAGATTGATCATGCTGAAAGTCTGCTTCGGAATGATATTGCGCGACCACGTCGAGGCCCAGTTGGTGTTGGTCACGTAGATTTGCCAGGCACGATCGAACTCGGTCATGTTATCGATGTTGAGGCGATACCAGTCCTCGCCCAACACCTCGCGCCGCGTCTTGTCTCCGATTTCCGAAAAATCCTTCATGCCGTGTCCTCCCAAAGGCCCGGTTGAGCGCGGGGCGCGCTGACACACCAGGCGAGCCGACCGCCGAAAACTACCGCGCCTTGATGCCTGCGTCCTTGATCACCTTGGCGTAGCGCACGGTTTCGCTCTTGATGAACTCCGCGAAGTGCTCCGGCGTGCTGGTTACCGCTTCCACGCCGCCCGCCGCGAGCCGTCCCTTCAGTTCGGGAGAAGCCAGTGCGGTGCGGATTTCCGAGTTGAGCCGGTTGATGATGTCGCGCGGCGTAGCAGCCGGCGCGAGTATCCCGTACCAGATCGGGACCACGAAGTTGTCCACGCCCGCTTCTTTCGAGGTCGGCACGTTCGGCAACGCGGACTCGCGCCGTTCCGTGAGCACCGCGAGCCCGCGCACTTTGTTGGCCTGGACCAACGGAATCGCCGGTGGCACCGCCATGGTTCCAAAATCCACTTCTCCGCTCATCAATGCCACCAGCGCCGGACTCGAGCCTTTGTATGGCACGTGCAAGATGTTGAGCTGGTACATGCCCTTCAGCAGCTCGCTTGCGAGATGGTTGGTGCTGCCGGCTCCGCTCGAGCTGAAATTGAGTTTGCCCGGATGACGGCGCGCGAGCTGGATGAGTTCCTTCAGCGTCTTGGCGGGCACCGAGTTATGCGCCACGATGATGTTCTGGATCGCAGCCACCAGCGATACCGGCGTGAGGTCCTTCTGTTCGTAGTTGAGCTTCGCATACAGCGACGGACTGATCGCGAACGGCGGCGCGGTCACGACGATTGTATAGCCGTCAGGCGGAGATTTGGCCGCCGCATCCAGGCCGATGTTGCCGGCGGCGCCGGGCCGATTGTCGGCCACTACCGGTTGGCCCATCTGTTCGCCGAGCTTCTGGGCGATGGCGCGGCCCACGATATCGGTCGGCCCCCCCGGCGGGAACGGCAGGATCAGACGGATAGTCTTGGCCGGATACGCTTGCGCCAGCGCAACGCTCGGCCCCGGGACGCACACTGCGAGCGCAAGGGCGCCGCCGATCAAGCGAGACAAACGATTCATGACTTCCTCCTATTCTGGAATGGCCGCGCTTATTGTCGCATTCGGTGCACAGCTCGTGATGGTCGGGAGATGCAGGAGATCATCGCGTATCTTTCGCATAATGGTGCACGGGCGATGGTGCTTTGTCAACGCATCGGGACGCGCCGCCGCGCAAAATGCCGATGATGGACCCCGCCCCTTGACTGCTCGATCTTGAGGTATCACGTCGGCCGGTTTAGACTGACCAGCCATCGCTACGACGCGGTGCCGCCCTCAAAATATTGGAGGATCAAATGAAATCGTCGCCATCCAAACGCAAATGCTTGCCTCCCGCGATTGTTGGTTTGGGGATCGCGCTGATGATTTGCGCATCGATCGCGCCGGCGCAGGAATTTCCAACCAAGCCGGCGCGCCTGGTGGTGCCGTTTGCCGCGGGCGGGGGAGCGGACCTGAACGCCCGTCGCCTGGCGCAGCGCCTCGAAAACGTCTGGAAGCAGCCGGTGGTGGTCCAGAACATAGGAGGCGGCGCAGGCAATCTGGCGGCGGTAGCGGTTGCCAACAGCGAGCCGGATGGCTACACGATGTTCTTCGCGTCGCTTCCCATCTTTGTCACCAATCCGGTCATCTACGGGAAGCTGCCGTTCGATCCGGACCGTGATTTCACGCCCGTCATTCTGATGAGCGAAACGCCGCATG
>ERZ1292640.4553-Hain-H43-02um-R1-4553-length-10525-cov-4_pt1 | contig 10525 bp, 5 predicted proteins | sample MGYA00564404_ERZ1292640 | MGnify/ENA primary metagenome ERZ1292640 (study PRJEB36523, sample SAMEA6512636) | groundwater metagenome | collected 2019-01-08 | study: AquaDiva: Metagenomics assemblies of 32 groundwater samples | reverse complement strand
GTGGCGAGGACGGCCCGGCCTCTATGGGCGGGCTGGAGCCCCGCGACACCTCGCAGCCCGTGGTCAGCGTCATTCCCAGAACTCCCGAGCCGAACGTGCCGGCCGCGGAGCCGGCCCCGCAGGAGACTCCGCCCGCTTCGCCCCCCGCCGGCAGCGTCCCGCCCGCCGTTGTGGAGCCTGTCGTAGCGAAGGAGCCGAACAGCCCGCAGGATTCGACCGTACATGAGCAAACGGAGAAGATCGAGACTCAGAGATTTCACATCGTGCGCAGAGGCGACACCCTCTCCGAGATTTCGCAGACCTACTATGGCTCATCGGCCAAGTGGCGGAAGATCTTCGACGCTAACAAAGAAATGATAAAGAATCCGGACCGGCTCACCCCCGGGCAGAAGCTGATCATACCGGACTGATTAATTGAAGGTCCTGCGCCGCCGCCGCGTCCACCAGCCAGGTGACTTTATCCAGCACGGGCCAGAGCGAGTGAATGGGATACCGCACCTCATCCGGCTCGCTGGTCAGAACTTCTTTGAGGATCTGCGCTTTTTCCCGGCCGCAAACCTGAACCACCAGATGCGACGCAGCGGATAAAACCGGGTGCGTCAAAGTAATTCGGTTGAGCTTTTCATCCAGAGAGTAAACGACGCACGCCAAATCATCCGTGTCAAACGTGGCGTATGAATTCGGGAACAGCGATCCCGTATGGCCGTCAACGCCCATACCAAGCACAATCAGATCGAACTGGGGTATCCGGCCGGCTTCGAGACCGAATGCCTCCCGGATGGCTTCCTCATAGCAGTGAGCGGCGGCCGAAAAATCGCAGTACTCCGTCGGAATGCGATGGATATTCTCCTCAGGGATCGGCACCTCACGCAGAAACGTATCGGCGGCCAGCTTGTAGTTGCTCAGGTGTGAATCGACCGGGACAATCCGCTCATCCACCCAGAACAACTGCACCTTGTCCCAGGGCACGGACCGGGCGTGCGGCTGCTCGCCGAGCAGCTCGAAAAAACGCTTCGGGGTGTTCCCCCCGGATATGGCCACGTGAAAAGCGTCCTTTGCTTTCACGGCCCTCTTTGCTTCGGAGGCAAAAATCTCAACGCTGCGCAGTGCGAGGCGCTCAGGATTGCCTACGACCTCAACGTTTGGCTTGTATTGTATCGTTGCTCTCATAGTTCCCCCGGCTTCATCTCCACTGGCAGGGACAACCCCAGGGAATTGCCCGGGGGCCACCTTGCCCGGCCGCTCGTACACGGACCTATTCTATTATCCTCTACTCACGAAGCTTTAGCCAGAAAATATTACCCGAAAAAATCAGGCCATTCGCTAACTCACCGCTGAAAAACGACTTATAGACCACGAGATGCTGATTCGGCCGGAAAGATTCGACCCTTGACGTCTTCAATAATCATGTACAGCGAAGGCACCAGCACCAGCGTTATGCAGGTGGCAAACATCACTCCGAATGCCAGACTTATCGCCATCGGCACGAGGAATCTCGCCTGAAGGCTCTTTTCCAGAATGAGCGGCATCAAACCGAAGAACGTCGTCAGCGTCGTCAGCATAATCGGTCGAAAACGCCGGGTCGCACAGTCACGAAGTACCTGGGCCAGATCTATACCGCTTTGACGCTCGCGATTGATGAGGTCTATCATAATAAGTGAATCGTTAACCACGACGCCCGAAAGCGCCACAATTCCAAACATCGAGAGCAGCCCGAAATTGAATCCCATCAGCAGGTGCCCCGCGGCCGCACCAACAATTCCGAACGGAATGGCCGACATAATGATGGCCGGCTGGGAATAGCTCCTGAACTGTATCGCCAGCAGCCCGTAAATCGCCAGTAACGCAAATACAAAACCACTCTTGAGCGTCCCGAGAGAATCGGCCATTTCACGTTGTTCGCCCGCATAGCGATATTGAAGACCAGGGTATTTGAGCATAAGCTCGGGCAAATCCTTTGCCTCCAGGTTTCGATTGATCTGGTTCGCATTGGCCTTGCTCTTGTCCACGTCGGCCGTCACACTGACCACGCGCCTGCGGTCCACACGGGTGATAGTTGCATAACCCCGTCCGTATTGAACCTCCGCGACGGTCTTGAACGGAATCTCACTGCCGCTCGGCAGCCGTATTCTCATATTTTCGATGTCCGCAGTGCTGGTCCTTTCATCCTCCGGATAGCGCACCATAACGCGGATATCGTCCCGTCCTCGCTGAACGCGCTGAACTTCATCTCCATAAAAGCCCTGCCGGACCTGCCTGGCCAGGTCCGAGAGCGTCAGGCCAAGCGTGCGGCCGGTATCCCGCAGCCGGAGTTTAAGCTCGGTCTTGCCGACCTCAAAGCTGTCGGCTATGTCACTGACGCCGGTGTACTGACGCAAAATACCCTTCAGGTCTTCTGCCGCCGCCAAAAGGGTGTCAAAATTATCGTGAGACAATTCCACGTTGATGGGACTGCCCGTGGTCATAAATTCGGCCATAAATGTAAGAGAAGACACACCCGGTATCTCGCCCACCAAATCTCTCCATCGGTTTTTGATGTCCAAACTGGAAATTTTTCCGCGAGCCTCGGCGCCGAGCAGCTCGACGTTGACTTCGCCCAGGTGCGACTGGGCCGCGGCGCCGAGGCTCACTTGTATCGGCCCATGGCGCGTGGCGGTCGGGTGTGCCCCGATGGTGACGGATATATGTTTCATCACGGAAGGCTCATCCGGCCGTTTTTCATCGAACTCCCGCACCGCCTGCAACGCCGCCTGCTCGATCTTTTCGACGATCTGCCTGGTCTGCTCGAAGGGCGTGCCCTGGGGCATCGTCAGAGTCGCAATCATGTTATCCGCTTCGATGGTATCGAAGAAAACAAATTTGATGTACCCCCCCGCAATAACACCAACGGTAAGAAGAAAAACCGCCACGCCCGTCGCAAGCGTAATATATCTGAACTTTACCGCTTTATATACTATACCCGCGAACGGCCCGTTGACGAACCGGTCCAGCGCGCTATCGACAATGTCATTGACTTTGTCCGTAAGCCGAATGATAAAATTCTCCCTGGTGCGTCTTTTGGAAGACAAGTGAGCCGGCAGTATCAGCAGCGCCTCGAACAGCGAAAAAGCGAGGACGCCGATAACTACTATCGGCAGCACCCTCAGAATCTTTCCCATGATGCCTTTGGTGTAAGCCAGCGGGAGAAATGCAAACTGGGTTGTCAGCACCGCCAGGACAACAGGTATGGCCATCTCGCGGACGCCTTTAACGGCGGCATCGACAACGTTCATGCCCTGCTGGCGGTATGTAAAGATGCTCTCCCCAATAACGATGGCGTCATCGACGACCATACCGAGTACCATAATGAAGGCAAAGAGGCTCATCATATTGATCGAAACGTCGAAAAACGGTAACAGCCAGAAGGCCCCCAGGAAAGCCGTCGGAATACCCATCGTAATCCAGAAGGAAAGCCGCATATTCAGAAAAAGCAACAGGCACAGAAAAACAAGCACCAGGCTCTGAATGCCATTTCGTCTGAGCAGATCCATTCTGTCCTTGAGGATTTGTGTGTCATCCTCCCACAACGCCAGTGAGACTCCCGCCGGAAGGTAATTCTGCTTTTGCTTTATGTAGTCCTTGACCGTCCCGGCGATGTCCAGCGCACCCTGGTCCCCCATACGAAAGATCTGGAGGAAAGCCGCTCTTTTTCCATCGAACTTTGTATAAAGATCGACGTCCTCAAAATCATCCCGGACCGTCGCGATATCGCCGAGACTCAGTTGCGTCCCGTCATTTCTTGTCAGAACGATGATGTCCTCGAACTCACGCCCACGATACTTTTGCCCCTTCGTCCGAACGAGAATTTCCCCGCTGGAGGTCTTGACCGAGCCGGCGGGAATATCGAGAGACGAATTGCGCACCGCCATCGCCACCTGATCGAAGCTCAGCCGGTATCGGCGCAGGTTCTCCTCGGGCACCTCGATGGATATTTCATACGGCTTGGTCCCGGCCAAATCAACCTGACTGATATTCGGCATCGCCGTCAATTCGTCGCGAATCTGGTCCACAATCGCCCGCAATGCCTTCTCTGAGATGTCTCCAAGAACCGCAACCGATATCACTTTGCGGCGGGTCTTCAACTCGGAGATAATCGGTTTTTCCGTCTCCACCGGAAAGGTCACGATGGTATCAACCTCGGCTTTGATGTCGTCGAGCACTTCCTTCGGATCGGCGTATTCCTCAACTTCGACAAGCGTTGAACCCGCACCTTCAGCGGCGGTGGAGGTCATACGTTTGATCCCATCAACGCCAGCTATGGCATCCTCAATCCGCAGGAGCACGCCTTCTTCGACGTCGGCCGGAGACGCTCCGCGATAGGGCACCATAATGTTGATCATATCGAGACTCAGATCGGGAAAGACTTCCAGCTTTGCAGTCAAAATCGAAATCAGGCCGGCGACCATGATCAGCAACATCAGCAGGTTTGCCGCAACGTGATTGGATGCAAACCATGCAAGAACACCTTTTCGATCTTGTAATTCTTCCACTTAATTCGCCCCTGCCTCGGCCGGCCGCCCATTTTGCGGAGCCGATTTGCTCTGACCGCCCGGGTTTTCGCTCGACGTTCGGACCTGCATGCCATCGATAACCACGTCAAGCGAGCTTGTGATGATCTCGTCGCCGTCGCCGATGCCGGAAATCACATAGGCAAAATCCTTGTCGGCGCGAACGATCTTCAGTGTGCGTATATGCAGCCGGTTATCATTGACCAGCCAGACTCTGTCGCCTTCCCGGACCGCGTCCCGCGGCACGGCGACGGCGTTGTGAAGCATTTTGCCCTCAATGAGAACCTCGGCAAACACGCCGGGCAGCAGCGGAGGCCGGCCGTCGGATATTTTGAACGGGTCCGGCACCTCAACCACGACAGGAACCATTCGGCTCGTCCTGTCAACCTGCCCCGTCGTGCGGACCACGCGTCCCTGCCAGGTATGCTCGGCGCCGGCAAAGCTCGCTCTGACCTCGGCGGCGGTTGATTGGGCAGAGTCACGGCCTGCGCCCGCAAATATCGAATGTTCAAAGACGTCGAACCAGGCCAGCTCGTCATCTTCAAGCGGCACTTCGATTTCCACCGCCTCCGTTCCGTACGCCTTCGCCAGAGACTGCCCGGCCACCACGTATTGCCCCAGGTCCACCTTCTCACTGATGATCAGCGCATCGAACGGCAAGACCAGGCTGGTTCGCTCCAGCCTCAATCTGGCCGTGGTTAATTGAGCTTCGGCCGATTCCAGCGCCGCCTGCGCCTTGCGAATCTGTGGCTCGCGCAACACAAGCAGCGAGATCGGCTCGGTATCCGGATTCAACTGGCTCCATTCCTTGCGAGCCACGTCCGCTTCGGCCTGTTCGGTATCCAGCTTCACCCGTGCGTCCGCTACCGCAGCGTCCGCCTGCTGGACGGCTGATTCGTAGTCCCGCGGGTCAATCTGCAATATCTGCTCATTGGCCCGTATGAATCCGCCGACCTTCAGTTCCGGATGAATGCGCACGACCTTCCCGGCCACTTCCGGCACAATATCAACCTCGACCTTTGGATTGACCGTCCCGTATCCTCGCACGACCATCGGGATGTCTCTGACGTGAAGCTGCTCGACTGCGACCAGAGGCGCCTGGACCTCCTGTTCGGCCCGCTGCGGGGGCTTTTTCAACTTGACCAGAACTATAGTCCCGGCAACACCCAGGACAACAATAAGGATTGCCACTACGCCCCGCAGGAAGCCGCTGGGTGTTCCGCGGGTTTGGCGAAGGGTGGCATCCTCAAGCGTAGCTTGGGGATGGCTTTTCGCAGAGGGGCCATGCCTCCCTAAGGGAAGCCTGCCACCCGCCCGCCCCGTTTTTCGTCTATTATCGTTCATCTCTTATTTCCACCGCTACTTCTTCTTGTTCTTCATTCCAATCGCCGCCTAATGCCAGGTAGAGATTCACGCGCGTGGTCCATATCTGACCCTTGAGCACGGTCAGCTCTTCTTCCGCCATTCTTCGGCGCCCTTCGGACTCCAGAACCGTCAGGATTCCGGTGACGCCCTGCTGATACCGCTGTCTGGAAAGTTCTTCGGCGGCTTTCGCCTCGTCGAGCCGGCGCGCGGAGTGTTCTAATTGCTCTCGCAGCATCTGCTCGCCAGCGAGCGCATCCTCGACCTCTCTCATGGCGGTCAGAACCACTCCGGCGTAATCGGCCGCCAGCTCCTCATAGCGCGCTTTGGCCGCATCGATTTGAGCGCGAATCTGACCGCCCTTGAAAATCGGCTGGGCCAGGCCCATCAGCAGCCCGTATGTTTCCGAGTAATCTCTCCAAATATCCTCCCACGCGTCGGCGCTCCTGCCATAACTGCCCGAGAGGGTTAAATCCGGGTACAACTGCGCGATGCTGACGCCAACCATTTCATTCGCCGAGCGCAAAGCCAGCTCGGCCGCTCTGACGTCCGGCCGGCGGTCCAGAAGGGACGCCGGTACGCCAATCGGGACCGGTCCCAGGTCCGGCAGCTCCGTCAGCATCTTGGGCAGGTCCTCGCCGGTCCCCGGCGGACGGGCCAGAAGCACATCCAGGGCGTGACGCGCCTTGATCAAAGACAGCACAATCACCGGCTCGACGGCCTGCGACGCCTCCAGATTCTCGCGGGCCAGCCGGATATCCACCGGCCCGACCAGGCCCTGCTCATATCGCCGCTCGACAATCTCCAGGGTCTTCCGCTGGTTTTCTACGTTCGCCTGTGCAATCACCAACTGCCTTTGCATCGTCGCAACGTTGATTCTGGCGCCGACGACGCTGGCGATTAATGAATTGGTCAGGGCCTGTTCGGCCGCTTCGGTCGCCAGCACCTGGGCCCAGGCCGCACGCTCGGCATGCTTGAGCTTGCCGAACAAATCGAGCATATACGCGACCGTAATATCCTGCGTCCAGGTCGTGCTCATGACAGTAAATCTGCCCCCGCCGAATGGAGTCTGGCCAAGATTGAAAGAGCGTTTGCTCCTGTCCCGGCCAATGGAATAGGACACGTCCGGCAGGCGCCGACCGTGAGCTTCCGTCAGGGCCGCCTGGGCCTGTAACACCCTGGCCGCCGCCGCCTTGAGGTCGTAATTCTTCTCCAGGGCCTCACGAACCAGCATCGCGGTGGGCGGGTCCCCGAAGCGTTCCCACCATTTGTCAACGTCATTGAAATCTTTGACCTCCTGCTCGTGTGTTCCGGCGCGTTGATAGCTGCCGGAAGCCTGGGCCGCGGTCTCGGGCCTGGAATACTTCGGCCCCACCATGCACCCCGCCACCATGACGCAAACCAGGACAAGAAACAGCCAACAGATAGAACATGATCGCCTTTTCATTCAGTCTTCCTCTCAGCATAAGCGCGAATGCCCGCGGCGGAAAACGCCACAATGTGGTCGATGAGCCCGGCCGGGTCGTACATGGCCAGCGCCTCGTCATCCGTCCACTTCAGGATCGGCTTGATTCGAATTGTATGTATAAGCTGCCCGACCAGAGAGAACACAACCAGTGGAACCTTCGACTCGTCCAGGTCGGGGCAGACCTCTTTTAAAGCCTGCTGCATCACAGTCAAGGTCGGCTTGATCACATCCTGGCCCATCATGTCCGAAGACAAATGCGGATCGACCAGCTCGCGAGCCATAAGCCTGATAAAGCGCCGGCCCCCATGCTGATCCACGAGCGGGCCGATGAAGGCACAGGCAAACGAATGCAGAAGCTCTTCCAGAGAGGGTCTGCCGTCACTTTCGGCCATGACCCGGTCGATACTCGCCACTCGGCTGTCCCGCAGCGAAACCAGGTGGCGGCGCCAGACTTCCTCGTAGAGTTTCTCCTTGCCGCCAAAGTAGTAGTTGACCGAAGCGACGTTACAGCCCGCGGCTCCAGCCAGGTCCCGAACACTGGTGCATTCGAAACCTCGCTCGGAGAAAAGCTCTTCCGCCACATCGAGCAACCGATCCCGGACACCTTTGGCAGGACTGTCAACTATCCTGTTTTCCTGTGAAACCGCCATAAAATGACTCCTAAACGGTTGTTTTATACAATAGCTTAAAACAATTGTTTTAAACTGTCAACTGTGTTTCTTGCCGCACTTGTTCTTTTGCGCTGATTCTTCAACCTATGGTATTCGCTCTTTGACGCCAAGAGCCCCAATCCCCCTGCATCCAAGGCGGTTTTCGCTTGACAGAATCGTGAGAGATTTGATACAAATGAGTTTATTGGAGTTCAAAAAAAGACGCAGACCCCGGCTTCGGGAGGCTCATTTTTGAAGGAGGATTGCCATGCGCGAGAAGATGTTCCATACGGTTGCTTTAGTGTTGGCGTTTTTTGTCATTATCAGCCCGGCCAGGGGCGTTTCGACAGAGGGTCTGGTAGGCTATTGGCCGCTGGATGGCGATGCCCAGGACGCAAGCGGCAACGGCAACCATGGGGTAATAAACGGCAGTGTAACTCCCGTGGCCGACCGGTCCGGCGCCGCGAATACAGCGATGAACTTCCCCGGAAATACCAGCGCTTACATCGACCTCGGGCAACCGCCCATGCTGCTGATCAAAGGAGCGATGAGCGTCGGTGCCTGGGTGCGAACCGATACATTAACCCAGACCGGCCGCATTATCGCCAAGCAGGGACCCAGCAGCGGCAGGTCCTGGGGTCTCAACCTCGAGGCGGCAGGTCACGCCCGCTTCGATCTGGGCACAGACCCGACGACCAGAGTAAGGGCAGACTCAGCGGTTCTAAAGTTCGGACCCCAGGAGTGGTTCCACCTGATGGGCATCTTTCACCCCGGCGTGGCCGTGGAGCTTTATGTCAACGGAGAGTTGGCCAAGAGAGAGCCTACAGCCGTAACAACTCAATGGATCGAGAACGGCCTGCCCGTCAACATCGGCAGACGTCCCGAACCCGGCACACCCTGGCGGGGAGACATTGATGAAGCCCTCATGTACAAGGTCGCACTGACATCGGCTGAAGTAAAGGAGCTCGTGACCAGCGGCGCTTTGGCCTTTCCGAAGGCTCGCAAACCCAGTCCCGCCGATGGCGCTCTTCATCAGGACACGTGGGTAAATCTTTCATGGCAGCCCGGAACGTATGCGGTCTCGCATAACGTCTATCTGGGCGATAATCCAGACGACGTGAACAGCGGCACAGGCGATACGTTCCGCGGCAACCAGACGACGGCGTTTTATGCGGCCGGGTTTCCCGGCTTCGCTTACCCGAACGGCCTGGTTCCCGGCACGACTTACTACTGGCGAATCGACGAGGTCAATACCGCGCACCCGGACAGCCCGTGGAAAGGCGACCTGTGGCGATTCACGGTCCCGTCAAACAAGGCATACAATCCCAATCCGCCCGACGGCGCCAGGTACGTAGCCGCGAACATCACTCTTACCTGGGCGGCAGGCATGAACGCGAAACTCCACCACGTGTACATGGGCACGAATCTCGCCGACGTGGAAACCGGCGGCGATACGTACAAAGGGCCGCAGGGAGCCGCGAGCTATGCGCCCGGCCCGCTTGCCAAGAATACCACGTACTACTGGAGAGTCGATGAGTTTGACGGCACAGCCACTCATACAGGCAACGTCTGGAGCTTCACAACCATTCCCGACATTCCGATTGCGGATCCGAACCTCATGGGCTGGTGGAAACTGGATGAGGGCCACGGCTCAGTCGCCCTGGACTGGTCCGGCCACGGAAACGACGGCGCGCTGCAGGGAGATCCGCAGTGGACCGCAGGATATGACGGAGGCGCGTTGGACCTGGACGGCGCCGGTGATAACATCAACGCGGCTTCGGCCAAGTTGCCCACCGCCGCGTTCACGGTGGCGTTGTGGTTCAATCCCGCCAGGCCGCTGAACGCCGGCAGCGCCAGACAGGATCTGCTCTACTGGCAGGTCGGTAACGGACGCCCACACCTGACTTTCAACCGAAGCGGAGACGGCGAAATCGGCCTGTGGCCGAACGTCGGAGGGGATTTCGACGGTCCCGTGACCGCGACCCGCTCCTGGGCCGCTAACATCTGGCACCACGTCGCCGCGACGTTCGACGGAACCAGCTTCAGGATATACGTCAACGGAGTCCTGGAAAACACAGTCATACATCCGGGCGTGCACACCGACGCCTCGAGCCTGCTGATCGGCTGCCGGACCACTCAACGCAGCTATTTCACGGGCATGATCGACGACGTGCGCCTGTACAGCAAGGCGCTGAGCGAGCAGGAAATCGCCCAGGCCATGCGAGGCGATCCGCTGGTCGCTTGGAATCCGAAGCCGGCCAACGGCTCGACGCCCTACGTTAAAGACGCGGTGCCTTTGACCTGGTCCGCCGGCGACAAGGCCGCCCAGCACGACGTGTACTTTGGGACGGATAGAGCCGCCGTGGACAAGGCGGGTGCATCCGACGTCACCGGCGTCTATCGAGGCCGTCAGAGCGCCACGACGTTCAGCCCCGCAGAAGGCGTCGCATGGGGCGGCGGTCCGTATTACTGGCGCATCGATGAAGTCAACAACGACG
>ERZ1292640.4550-Hain-H43-02um-R1-4550-length-10529-cov-5_pt1 | contig 10529 bp, 10 predicted proteins | sample MGYA00564404_ERZ1292640 | MGnify/ENA primary metagenome ERZ1292640 (study PRJEB36523, sample SAMEA6512636) | groundwater metagenome | collected 2019-01-08 | study: AquaDiva: Metagenomics assemblies of 32 groundwater samples | reverse complement strand
GCAGACCAGGCAGCACCTCTCGAATGTCGGCCCCGATGGACCGGCCCAACGCATCCGACGTCGAGTGCGCCGGATCGGTCGAGACCAACAGCACCCGGCGCCCCATGCGGCTGGCCGCCACGGCCAACGCCGTGGCGCACGTCGTCTTGCCGACGCCGCCCTTGCCGCCAAACAACACGACGCGCCGCCTCAGGATGTCTCGCATGTATGGTTATTTCTTTCCGGGTCCTTAGCAGCACGAGAAGCTGGCCAGCGGCGAATGATCGGCGCCCATCCGCCGATGCCACAGGTGGAATTCCTCCAGCAGCAACGGATACACCTCCAGCAGGTAGGCGGTGGCCGGGTTAGGCAGGCCCACGCTTTCCAGATAGCACAGCAACAGAAACAGATCTTCGAGCTCGATCGCCTGGCCGCGCAGCTCACGCTGGGTTCGGCCGTACGCCATGCCCCAGAACACCTCGCCGACGATACGAGCCAGGTCGCGAAGGTCGGCTGATGTCATGACCTCTCCCGCCTTATGATAGGGCAGCCGAGTGTGCCGTCCCAGTGGTTCGTTGCCTATGTCCCGGAGCGCGGCGCCCGACTGGCAAGGCGCGACGACCGAGCATACCGGGAGTATGTGAGGGAGGAGTAACGCCGCCAGGCGGGATGCCCCGCCCGGGAAATAGGCGACAGACTACTGGGACGGCACACTAACTGCCCCCCGGGTAGCCTTATTAGGAAGCCCGCCTGTCTGCCAAACCCGAGGAGCACACGCATGCCCGGCCCCGATCCATTCATCGATCGGCGACAATTCATGCTCCGCGTCTTGCGCCTTGGCGGTGCGGGCGTGGCCACGGTTGGCCTGGGCGCCCTGCTGTCTGGCCGGAGCCGGGAACCCGTGTGGCAAGAGGCTCGTCAACTTGTACGTGCGCCGCATTTGCGGCCCGGAGGCCGCAGTCGTACAATCCCTACCCGGCAGGCTATTCTCTTTTCCCGACCATCCCGCGAAGCGGCGCCCGGGGCGCCGGAGTGAATCGACATGAGCGACAAGAAGGGCTGGGGCGCAAGCGTACTCGGGTGGTTCGTGGTGCAGGACGAGGAAGGCGGCCACGCAGAGGACGCCGACGCCGCCGGTACCTCGCCTGGGGATGGCGCGGCGGCCTTATCCCAGGTGTTCGTGAAAGACCCGCCGGCCGCGCTGGGCGGCCAGGTGGACTTCCGCGCGGTCTTCGAGGCGGCCGGGATCGACGAGGAGGAATCCGAGCGGGTCTCGAAAGCGATGGAGTTGCTGGCGAGCCTGCCGACCGAGACGCCCGCGCCCGTGAAGAAGCAGATTGTGGAAGCGTCGCTGACCGCGTTTGGCGTGTCGATCGACAAGATCATCGAGGGCGGCGTTGCGGAAATCCAGACCCTGGAAGGCTACATTCGGACCGGTGCGGCCGACACGCAGACGCTGCTGACCGAATCGGCCGCGCGCATCAAGAAGTTCGAGGACGAGATTCAGCGAATCCGGACGGTGATGGACGAGCGCGTGCGAGAGCAGCAGGCCGTGGTGAACGCCTGCAACGACAAGAAGCTGGGCATTCAGCAGATCCTGGAATTCTTCGGGCAGGAGGCTGTGGCGCGCGTGGTGCAGGCCTCATCGAAACTGCGGGCCCCGGCCGAAAAGGCGGGCGGACCTGCCACTCGCAAGGAAAGGTGACCAGCATGGCAGAGGGTGGACTGTTCAGGCGGCTTGGCAACCTGTGGCGCGGATTCCTGTCGCTCTGGATCTCGGATGTGGAAAAACAGCATCCGGAGATCGCCTACGAGAACGCCATCAACTCGATGGTGGAGAAGTACACGCGTCTGAAGACTGCCACTGCGGCCATCATCCGCCGTCGTGAAGACATCGACGCCCGCACGCAGAAGGCCACCCGCGATCTGGCCGACGTGCAGGCGCAACTGGCGGCGGCGGTCGACACGAATCAGGACGATCTGGCAGTGGTTCTGATCCAGAAGCAAACCGCACTAGACCGGGAACTCGTCGAACTTCGCGCCGAGCTGGAACTCGCACAGAAGGATGCGGATTCGGCCAAATCATCGCTGATCACCGTCCAGACCGAAATTCGGAAACTGAAGGCGGAGCGCGACTCACAACTGGCCAAGCTGCAGTCGGCCCAGGCACGGATCAGAATCCAGAATCAGCTCGACGGCCTGTCGGTCGACGCCGAAGTGAAGGCGCTGGACAACGTGCGCGACCACATCAAGACGACCATCGCGGAAGCCAACTTGGGCCGCGAGCTGTCGGAATCGTCCCTCGACGCGAGGCTGGCCGCGTTGAGCAACCAGGCGGGCGACGTGCAAGCGCGACAGCAATTGGCCGAAATGAAGACCAAGCGCGCCGCGCAGCAGGCCGCTCAGGGCCAGAAGACGCTGTAGGAGGGCATCATGAGGCTGACTCCGTTTGCGAAGCTGTTCATCACGCTGATCATCCTGGGCGTCATCGGCTACGCCTTCTACCACTACAAGGGTGCCGACATCCGGCACTGGGCGGTCGGCGACAAGCCTGCCAGCACGGCGGCGTCGCAGGAGGTGGGCCGGAGCGATTTCGACGCGCTGGGCAACGCGCCGGCCGACCCGGCTCGCAACACGGGCGCCGCAGGCGTGACCGGGGTGGCGCTGTCAGGTGGCGGCAGGCTGACGCGGCCGCTCGTGGTGGCCATCAACACGTGGGCCGGCCATGCGCCGGGCGTCGTGTTCAACGCCGGTCTCGACGCGAATGCGGCGTCGAACTTCCGCAAGCGGTACGGATTCGACGTGAAGTTCGTGCTGCTGGAGGACCCGGCGGCCAAGCTGGCCGCGTTCCGGAAGGGCGATGTCGACCTGATGTGGAACACGGTGGACAACTGGGCTCGCGAAGCCTCGATGCTGTCCGAGCAGAACCAGAAGGCCAAGTCGATCATCATGCAGGACTGGTCGCGCGGCGGAGACGGGATCGTCTCGTTGTCGACGATCAAGTCGATTGAGGACCTGAAGGGCCGCAAGATTGCCTGTACCCAGTTCACGCCCTCGCACTTCCTGCTGCTCTACCTGCTGGCGCAATCGGGGCTGTCGACCGAAGATCGGGTGGCGCTCGAGAAGAGCATCATCTTCACGCAGGATGCGCCGGCTGCCGCCGCCATGTTCAAGGCCCGGCAGGTGGATGTGGCCGTCACGTGGGAGCCGGACCTGTCGGCGGCGGTGGCTGCCCGCGGCGACGAGGCGCACGTGCTGGTGTCCACCATGGCCGCCACCAATATCATCGCCGATACGCTGTGCGCGCGGCAGGACATCATCGACCAGGCGCCGGAAACGCTTCGGGATTTCGTGCACGGCTGGTTCGATGGCATCGAGATGATGAAGGCCGATCCGGCCGCCGCGTACGCCGTGGTGGGCAAGGCGCTGAAGCTCGACAGCGACACGGTGTCGGGCATGCTGTCGGGCCTGAAGCTGACGCCCTACGCCGACAACGCCCAGTTCTACGGCCTGACCGGCGGCAAGGCGCACTACGAGACCTTGTTCGACACGGCCTTTGTCATCTGGCGCAAGAAGGGGCTGGTAACGCGCCCGGTTGACGCCAAGGACTGGGCCGACACGCGCTTCATCGCGGCCCTGGCGCAAGCCTACCCGGGCCAGGCGATCCAGGAGCCGAAGATCGCGAGCCGGCCGGCTTCGTCGCAGGATCGCGCGATTATCAACAAGCAGATTCAGATTCACTTCACACCGGGATCGGATCAGATCATGGAGGGGTCGTACTTCGTGCTCGATGCGCTCGGAGAGACCATGACGTCGTTTGGCAACACCTACCTGCGCGTCGAGGGCAACACGGATTCGACCGGTCCAAACGTCGTCAACCTGACGCTCTCGGAGCGCCGGGCGCTAGCCGTGAAGGAATATGTGCTGAAGAACTTCCCGAACATCCAGCCCGCCAGATTCCAGACCATCGGGCGGGGGTCGGAGAACCCGGTCGCGCCCAACACGACCGAGACCGGACGGCAGCTGAACCGCCGTACCGACATCAAAGTCATTCTGGCCACGCAATAAGGTGATGGCCAGGCGATCGTCGCCGCTGTTCGAGCTCAGAAATCCGCTGCCGCGCACGACGAGCCTCCTGTTGGGGCTCGTCATGCCGGCCGTCGTGCTGGGAGCCTGGTGCGTGGCGTCCTACGGCAGGCTGGCGCCGCCCGACTTCCTGCCGTCGCCAAGCGAGGTCGTGCGCGGCACGCTGCAACTGTTCATCGACTACGACCTGGCCAGCGCCATTCTCGTGTCCACCCAGCGGATTGGTGTGGCGTTTCTGCTCGCCGCCGCCGTGGCCTTGCCGCTCGGGGTGTTGATGGGCGCGTTCGAGCCCATCAATCGGCTGTTCGAGCCCATCATGGCGCCGCTGCGCTACATGCCAATCTCGGCGTTCATTCCGCTGCTGATCCTGTGGTTCGGGATTTACGAATCGCAGAAGATCGCGTTCCTGTTTCTCGGCGTCTTCGTCTACCTGCTCCCGGTCGTCGTCACCGCGATTCGCGCCGTGCCGGATGAACTGGTGCAAACGGGACTCACGCTGGGCGCCAGCCGCTTGCAGGTGATCCGGACGATCCTGCTGCCGGCCGCAATGCCCGAGATTTTCGACTCGTTCCGCGTGATGAACGCGATTTCCTGGACCTACGTGATCCTGGCCGAAGCCATCAATCCGGGGCACGGACTGGGTTACATGGTGGAACTGGCGTACAAACACCAGAAGGCGTCGTGGTCGTTTGCCGGCCTGCTGGTGATTGGGGGCATCGGCCTGCTGACCGATCTGCTGATCAGGATGGTCTCGGGGGTGATGTTCCGGTGGCGAGAGAAACCCGCATGAGCGACGCGACGCGACCGCAGCCGGTGCCTCAAAGCGGTGAGCCTGGCACCGTCGCCGTGACGGTCGAGAACCGCAAGGCCACCGCGCCGCCCACCTATCGCGCCGACATGGCTGGGGCGCCACCCAAGCTGCGGGTGAAGGACCTCTGCATCACCTACATCGACCGGCTCGGCCAATCGACGGAAGCGGTGCGCGACGTGTCGTTCGATATCGAAGACAAGCCTGGCGCCGGCGAGGTCGTGGTGTTCCTGGGGCCGTCCGGGTGCGGGAAGTCCACCATCCTGAAGGCTGTGGCGGGGCTGTTGACACCCACAACAGGGGAGATCCTCATCGACGGCAAGCCCATCGCCGACCCAGGGCGCGACCGCGGGATGGTGTTTCAGGCGTACACGTCGTTTGGCTGGCTGACCGTTCGCGACAATGTCGAGTACGGGTTGCGCCTGCACGGCGTGTCGACGGCTGAACGGCACAGGCTGTCGGACAGGTACCTCGCCTCGGTTGGGCTCAGCGATTTCGCCGATCGGTTTCCTAAGGACCTGTCGGGCGGCATGAAGCAGCGCGTGGCCATTGCGCGCACGCTCATCAACGAGCCGCGCCTGGTGCTGATGGACGAGCCATTTGGCGCCCTGGACCCGCAGACGCGCTGGGGCATGCAGGGCCTGCTGCTCGACGTATCGCGAACGGCGGACAATACGATCCTGTTTGTCACGCACGACGTGTCGGAAGCGGTCTATCTGGCGGACACGATCTACGTGCTGTCGGCCCGGCCGGCGCGGATCCTGCACCGCGTCGACGTGCCGTTTTTCGCGAACCGCGACATCGCGTTGAAATCGTCGGCGGACTTCCGGGCCGTGGAGAAGAGGCTGCTCGACCTCTTGTACACGCCGGCGACTGCGGCCACGTAGAATACACGCATGGCGCAAACCGAGAATCCCGACCGGCGGGCCCCGGAGCAGCCCATCTCCACGAACCCGGCGGCAGGTGCCTCCCGAACGGGATCGCCCGTGATGGAGGCCGCGACGTCGTCGGTCAGGGACGCCATCTTCGAGAAACGACCGTACCTCAAGTACGCCTTCGCGAATCCCTACAACCTGTCGTTGTTCGGCGGCGCCTTGGCGGCGGCGGGCCTGACCTTGAATCCACTGCTGGCGGTCGTGGCGCTGGGGGCCGAGGCGATGTGGCTGCTGCATGCGCCCGAGTCGTCACGCCTGCGGCACCTGCTATGGGACCCGAGATTCGAGCAGGTGAAGCTGGCGTACGAGCAGCAGGCGCGCGCCGAGCGCATGCAGTTGCTCGCCAACCCGGACCGGCAGCGGGTCGACCGACTGGTCGCGCAGAAGCGGGACATTCAACGTCTGGCCGCCCAGAACCCCTCGTTCACGGCCGATCTCCTGCGCGGTGAATTGGTGAAAACCGACCGCCTGGTGGAAGCGTTCCTCGACATGGCCGTCACGTGCGCGCGATACGAGCAGTACCTGGCTTCGATCGACATCAGCGGGCTCGACAAAGACCGCGACCGCTGGGACAAGGCGATTCGCAACGGCAAGGACGGCGAGCCCCAGATCGGAATCGCCAAGAAGAACCTCGCCGTGATCATGAAACGGTTCGAGAAGGTCCAGGAGATCCGAAGGTATCTGGGCGTCGCCCGCGGTCAGCTGGATCTGATCGAGAACTCGTTCCGGCTGCTCGCCGACCAGATTGTGACGATGCAGTCGCCTCAGGAGCTGACCGGTCAGCTCGATGAACTGCTGGATGGCGTGCAGGCCATCAAGGACAGCACCGCCGACACCGAGCGGCTCCTGAGCAGCATGGGGCTGAGTTCCAACGCCTGACCACACAACCATGAACGAACCGCGCCTGCTGCCGTCCTGGGCTGAGGATTTGCGCCGCCGATACCTGCGGGGCGAAGCCTCCATGTTCATCCTTCACGGCAACGTCTACGACGTCGTCGTGCACGGGCAGAAAACCTCGAGCCTGGTCGACTTTCTGACCGACGTGTTGTTGAAGGACACGCGCGAGACGATCGCCGTGTACAACCTGGCCACCGGAGCGCGGTTCGCCAAGCGGGCTCAGTCGGTGACGGAGTTCGGCGACCTGATCGGATCGACTCAGAAGGACAAGGTGTTTCCGGCACTGGAGCGTCTGCTGGTGGGTTCGATGCGGGCCGCCGTGATTCTGGAGTACGCCGAGTCGCTGGCGCCGGCCGGCGACCCGACCTTCCAATCGGATGCCGACCGGGCCGCCGTCATCATGCTTCACCGGTGGTCGTCGCTGCCCGCCATCGAGAAGGGCGACAACATCATCCTGCTCGTCGCCGAGAATCTCAGCGACCTGGCGCCGAAAATTGTGTCGAATCCGAAGGTGGCGGTGGTCGACATCCCGATGCCGGACCGCGGCACGCGCAAGACCGTGGCTCGCATCGCCGACCCCCGGCTCACCGAGAAGGACGCCGATCGGTACGTCGAGGTCACCGCGGGGCTGAAAGCCGTGCAGATTGCATCGATTCTCACGCCTCCGCCGGCCTCCGAGGCGGACACGGCGCAGCGCGAAGCGTTCATCGCCGGCATCCTTGGCCCGGGCCCGGATGTGCCCGCGCGGGCGAAAACGCTGGCCGCGTTGACCGTGGTCATGACCCCTGACGAAATCCGGCGGCTGCTTGCGCCCGGAGCGTCGACGGTCGAACCCGACACCGCGGCCGTCGCCGACCGGGCGCGCCAGGACGTGGATCGCCTGATTGCACGCCGGAAGCGCGAAATCCTGGAGCGCGAGTGTTTCGGGCTGGTCGAGTTCGTCGAGCCCGAACACGGCTTCGAGGTGGTCGGCGGGATGGAGGAGGTCAAGAAGGATCTTCGGGTGGTGGCCGAGAACATCCGCGACGGCCGCACGAGCCGCGTCCCGATGGGCATCCTGTTCACGGGCCCGATGGGGACCGGCAAGACGTTCGTGGCCGAGGCCTTCGCGAAAGAGTGCGGACTGACGACGATCAAGCTGAAGAACTTCCGATCGAAATGGGTGGGCGCGACGGAAGGCAACCTCGAGAAAATTCTGGCGGTGATTCGCGCCATCGGCCAGGTGGTGGTGATTGTCGATGAGGGCGACCGGGCCTTCGGGAATACCGACAGCGAAGGCGACGGCGGCACCTCGTCACGGGTGATCGCCCGCATCAAGGAGTTCATGTCGGACACGTCGAACCGGGGCCGCATTCTGTTTCTCGTGATGACCAACCGGCCCGACAAGCTCGACGCCGATTTGAAGCGCGCCGGCCGGCTCGACCGGAAGATCCCCTTTCTCTATTCGCAGACGCCCGAGGAAGTCGAGCAGGTGGCCCGCGCGGTCATCCGCAAGAACAAGGTGCGCACCAACGTCGATCTGTCCACGATTCGAACGACGTTCTCGAACAAGCTGGTCGGCTACAGCAACGCCGACGTGGAAGCGGTCGTCTTGATGGCCAACGACGATGCGGCACGAGAGGCTGGAGGAGAGACGGCGGTCGACGCCCCGCACCTGGAGCGGGCAGCCGGCGACTACTTCCCCAGTCGCGACGTGGAACTGCTGGAGTACATGGAATTGCTGGCTGTCTTCGAGACGTCCAGCCGGCGCCTGCTGCCGGCCAAGTACGCCTCGATGACGCCGGAGGAACTCGATCTGCGATTGCGCCAGCTGCGGATCACGGTGGGCAGCCGGCGGTAGGCGTTGTCGGCGCCGTCAGTAGCCCTCGAGCACACCGAACGTGATGCGGGATGCCGCATCCTTTCCGCGGTACACACGCTGGGTGGCTTTCGCGAAATTGGCGGCCGTGGCCGTGTTGATGTTGCAGAAGGTCTGCGGGTTCAGGTTCACGAGCGGAAACCACGAGCTTTGGACCTGCACCATGATGCGATGGCCCTGCCGGAACGTGTGATAGACATCCGGCATGACGTACTCGACCCGCGTCACCTGCCCCGGCACGAACGGCTCCGGTTTCTCGAAGCTGCGGCGGAACTTCCCGCGCATCGCTTCGCCGCGCAGCAGCTGCTGGTAGCCTCCCATCCGCGACGTCCCCCCCAGCCCCGCCGTGGCGTCCGGAGCGGGATCGGGGTACGTGTCCGGGTACACGTCGATGAGCTTCACCACCCAATCCGAATCGGTCCCGCTGGTTGACACCTGCAGGCTGGGAGAAACCGGACCCGCCACCGTCACGTCCGCCTCGAGCACGTCGGTGACGTACGTCAGCACGTCGGGCCGTCGCGACGCGAAGCGCTGGTCGTCGACCATGTGCTCGCGCGTCATGCCGATCGCGACGTGGTTGATGTAGGGCACGGGCCTGGCAGGATCGCTCACGTACTCATCGAACGCGCTGGCCTCGGTCGGCGGCGTCCAGGTGAGCCTGCCACCTTGAGCGAAGTACAACGCCTTCGATGTGGCCTGTGTCGGCGGCCAGGCGTCCATGCGCCGCCACTGATTGCGTCCGGTCTCGAACACGTACGCCTCGGGCAGCTTTGGCTCGCCCTTGCCTTTCAGGTAGGACGAGAAGAACGGGAATTCGATCTGCTCCCGATAGAACGGGCCGGTCTTCGATCCGAAGCGCACATCGCCGAGCGCATCGCCATCACTGCGCGACCAGCCGCCATGCACCCAAGGGCCCATGACGAGCATGTTGGTGGCGCCGGGGCTTTGCCGTTCGACGTTCTTGTAGGTTTCGAGCGCGCCGAATAAATCCTCGGCGTCGAACCACCCGCCCACCGTCATCACGGCCGGCTTGATGTTTTTCAAGTGCGGCCGCAGATTCCTGGCTTGCCAGAATGCATCGTACGTTTCGTGCGCCATCAGGTCGTTCCAGAACCTGATGTCGTTCTTGAAGTACAGGGTGTTCACGTTCGACATCGGCCCGAGCTTCGCGTAGAACTGGTACCCGTCCTGGGTGCCGTAGTCGAACCTGGATCCGGAGTTCGTCGTGGGCACGGGGCGGGGCCGGCCGAAGCCCGAGAAGAACCCGAACGCGTGCGGCAGATAGAGCGCGCCGTTGTGATGGAAGTCGTCGCCCACGAACCAATCGGAGATGGGGGCCTGGGGAGAGGCGGCCTTCAGCGCCGGGTGCGCGTCGATCATGCCGGCCGATGTGTAGAAGCCCGGGTACGAGATGCCGTACATGCCGACGCGGCCGTTGTGGTTGGCCACGTGTTTCAGCAGCCACTCGATCGTGTCGTAGGTATCGGTGCTCTCGTCGATGTCTTTCGGCCCGGTCTTCGCCGCCAGGTGCGGCCGCATGTCCACGAACTCGCCTTCCGACATCATGCGGCCGCGTACATCCTGATAGACGAAGATGAATCCGTCCTTCATGAACAGGTCGGATGGCCCGAGGCTGGTTTTGTAGGCGTCCGCTCCGTACGGCGACACGCTGTAGGGTGTGCGGGTCAGCACGATCGGATACGGCTGCGACCGATCCTTCGGGACATACACCGACGTGAAGAGCTTCACGCCGTCGCGCATGGGAATCTGGTATTCGTACTTCGTGTAGTTGGCCCGGACATAGTCGAGCCCCTGTCCCAACAACACCAGCGACGCGCCCGCCGCCACCAGGCCGAGCACGCTCAGCCTGCCCACCTGTCGTATCCGTGATGCTTTCATCGATGCCTCCCCGGCGCGAGTGATCTGGACAGGAGAATCTTACACCGCTGCGCGGCGTCAACTACTA
>ERZ1292640.4549-Hain-H43-02um-R1-4549-length-10530-cov-11_pt1 | contig 10530 bp, 14 predicted proteins | sample MGYA00564404_ERZ1292640 | MGnify/ENA primary metagenome ERZ1292640 (study PRJEB36523, sample SAMEA6512636) | groundwater metagenome | collected 2019-01-08 | study: AquaDiva: Metagenomics assemblies of 32 groundwater samples | reverse complement strand
TAGGGTGCGCTTGCGCACCATCCGGCAATCGGTGCGCAAGCGCACCCTACACCAAAACTAAATTGTCAGCGCGGTGCAATCGACGACGACCGTGCCGCGTTTTGTTCCGGACTCGACCGCCAGATGCGCGTCCACGGTGCGCGGCAGCGCGTGCACCGACGACACGGTATGCCGCATGCCGCCTTCATGCAGCCAGCGCACGATGTCCGCCTGCGCGCGCCGGCGCGCGGCGAGCGGCGCGCTGTTGAGCACCACGCCGTGGATCGAGAGATTGCGGCGCATCACGTCCGCCGCGGGAAATACCGGCGTCAGGTTGCTGCGGCTCGCGTAATAGGCGATCGAGCCGTTGACCGCCATCAGCGGCACGAACGTTGCCAGATTGCTGCCGAAATCGAGATCCACCACGTGATGCAGGCCATCTCCATTGGTGAAAGCACGCACCTGCGCGGCCACGTCTTCGGTGCGATAGTTCACCGCAAGCTCGGCGCCGGCGGCCTGCGCATGCGCCGCCTTGTCGCGGGAGCTTACCGTCGTCACGACGCGCGCGCCGCAGCGCCTCGCCCATTGAATCGCGTAATGGCCGACCGCGCCCGCGCCGCCGGTCACGAGCACGTTGCGGCCTGAGAGATCGCCGCCCAGCGTCACGCAGCGGTGCGCGGTCATGCAGGGTATGCCAAGACATGCGCCTTCGACGAAGCTGGTATTGCCGGGCAGCTCAGCCACGAGATCGGCGTCGAGCGCGATGTATTCGGCTGCAGTGCCCGCGATGCGGCCGCCGCGCTGCCCGTTATACAGCCACACGCGCCGCCCGACCCACGCCGGATCCACGCCGGCGCCGGTCTCGTCAATGACGCCGCTGCCGTCGCTGTGGGGAATCACGAGCGGCCCTTCCAGCGCGTAGTTGATGCCCGCGCGGCGGTACATGTCCGCCGGATTGACGCCCGACGCGTGCAACCGCACCCGCACCTCGCCGCGACCCGCGTGCGGCACCGGCTGCTCGCCGAATTGCAGCACCTCGGCCGCAGGACCCTGGCGCGTAAACCAAACGGCTTTCATGTTCTTTTACCCGCTGCCGAGCGATCGCTCCGCCCAGGCGGCGTACGTTCCGGTTTCGATCATCGTCGGCCGCACCACGCTTCGCAGCACGCGCAACTCCTCGGCGGTGGGCGCCGGCGTGGCCGCGACGGGCCCCGTCACGCCTGGATCGAAGCCGGTATTCTCCCGAATCTCGGCCAATGTGTAAGAGGGATGGATCGAGTCGAGCCGCAGGCAGGCGTCTTCCCTGTCGAAGCGAAAGGTCGCCTTGGGCGTAATCAGCTTGCTGGGGTTCCCCAGCCGCAGCACGTTGGCCGGAGAACTGCCGGTGGCCGAGACGAAGTCGACGCGCTCCACCAGCGAACGCCGCGTGTGCTCGGTGCGAAACACCACGGTACGCCGCGCGCAGTAGTAGATCATGCCGCCGCCGTAGCCGCCGGGGAACCGGACCTCGGGCCGCTCCGGGTCCGTGCCGAGCTGGTGCAGGTTGTAATTGCCGTGCCGGTCGACCTGCACTCCGCTCGCGAAGAAGAGGCCGAGCTCACCCCGCTGCGCGAGAAAGTGGAACTGGCGCGACGTCTGAAACGGCCTGAATACCGTATTGAGTATGATCAATTCGGCAGTGGGCGCGTGGAGCTCCTTCGCGAGCAACAGCCCGGTTGCCGGGAGCTGCGAAAGCGCGCCACACGCGGACACTTCGCCGTCGCGCACCTCGCGCGACATCAGGACCGCCATCAACTCGGACTCGCTGTAATTCAGGCTGACGTTCATGGCACCAACCGCTGTCGGACGGGACTCATCACGCCATCCGGGCCGGCCGCTGCAGATCCCGCGGCACGAACCGCGCCACGTAATCGGCATGGCTGTCGACCTCGAACACGTAGGTCCTCAAATACTCCGCAAAGGCGGCATCGTCGCGGGACGCCGCAACATACTCCTGCATGTGAACCTTGTCCGGGCCGTAGCGTCCGGTCATGCCGGCGGGGTGCGAGCCAAACGGCGCATGCACCACCGTGTCGACGAGGATCGACGGAACGAACGTGCCGACTGCGTGCTTCTCCTCGAGCCGGTCCACGACTTCCTCGGCGGTGACGATGACGTGCCGCGAGGCTTCGGCGAGGATGACAGCCTCCACCGGATATCCGCACGACACGTTGCCCTGGCGGTCTGCCCTGTCGACATGAAACACCGCCACGTCCGGACGCATCGCCCTGGCGACCACCGAGATGGTTTTGCCGTCGAACGGATCGGACGCGAGCAGCATGTCATCGCGGCGCTTCAGCAGATCCGTCCCGACCAGCCCGATGACCGGGATGTAAGGCACTCCCATAGACCCAGCCTGGGCCTGCGCAAAGAGCACCCCTCACGTATTGTCGAGCGCGCGCACGCGGCCCGCGATCACGTGGCGGGCGAAGTTCGGACCGGTGCGGGCGAATTCTCCAAGCGTGACGCTGCACGTGTCCACCACGCCGACCGCGCCTGCGCCGACCAGGAAATCGATATTGATTTCGCCGCCGACCACGCCGATGACGCGCAGATTGCCGGCGCGCTGGCGCACGACCTCACGCAGGAACGCCATTGGCGAGCGCTGCATATTGGCGCTCATCACCAGGCGCGTGCCGCTCTTCACCTCGGCGGCAGCCTCTTTCAGGGTCTTCAGCTTGTCGGGCATAGGCGTCTCCAGAGTCCAGAACTGCAACAATAGCGCGTTTTTCAGCCGCCGTGCGTGTCGAGGACGTTCAGCGACTTCTGGATTGGCTGGAGCGTGAATCGATCGGCGCGCTCAATCGTCGCCGGCCCGCGCGAGCGCAAGCGCCCCGCCCATTTTCCCTCGCCCCGCTCGCGGGGAGACCCGCATTATTCCGGGCCAATTTGCCGTCCCGCCGCTTTCGCAGTAGAGTGTATTCATGCTGGACTGGAGAAATTGCGAAGTGGTCGAACAAACCCCGGGGATCGCCAGCGGGGCGTGGGTATTTCGCGGCACTCGCGTGCCTGTGCGCGCGCTCTTCGACAATCTCGAGGACGGCGCTACCGTATCCCAGTTCCTCGAATGGTTTCCGGGCGTAACACGCGACCAGGTTGAGGCGGTTCTGGAACACGCCGCCCGCAGTTTGCAGCCCGCCTGATTCTTTCAAACAATGCGGATCCTGTTCGACCAGGGCACTCCGGTTCCACTAAAGCAACATTTCCCCGATCATCAGGTTCAGACCGCGTTCGAATTGGGCTGGTCGCGCTTGCAAAAGCGCATCGACGAGATTGTTAAGGCGCTGACCTCGCTAAAGACAGGTGAGTATCTTGAGCTGCCAAGTTAGCTCGCAGGTGCTATAAGAAATCGCCATCCATGGTCTGGCGCATGGAAAAGTTGCACTGACCCGCATTATTTTCGGATGCTGCGGCGATCGTGATTCTCGAGGTGTTTTCGAAAACCTCGACGAAGACACCGCAGGCCATTATTGATGTCTGCAAGATGCGTTTACGGCTTTATAGATCTGTTTAACTGAATTGGAGACGCCATGACGAACAGCACCAGACTCAAACGGCTGAAGGCCGCTAGCTGGAAGATTGGGGCCCCAAAAGATTTTCTGGGGCTGAGCGACCAGGAAGCGGCTCTGGTCGAAGTCAAACTCTCGTTAATCGAGGCTCTGAAGAAATCCCGCCAGAAGCGGCGCCTCTCTCAGATTGACCTCGCGCAACGCATGGGATCAAGCCAGTCACGCATCGCGAAAATAGAAGCCGGGGATTCTTCAGTGTCACTCGACCTCATCGTGCGCGCCCTGATCGCCGCGGGCACCACGCAACAGGACATCCGGAAAGCTTTCACGTCGCGCGTGCCGCTTGCATTCTGATATCGCGGAACCTTGCACTTCGCGCCGCGCCCCTGCCCCGCGGGCCAATACCCACGCGGTTCTCCAGCTTTTTTGGAGATTCAGGAAAGCCGATATTTCAAGCCCTGACCCCGCACACGCAACTTTGTCATTCATTCGGCAACCTCCTTTGATCCAAGATCCGAGGCAATCAATCGGAATTGCTCCAGCGCCGCTTCGAGATCGTCGACGATCTCCTGGGCGATTACATCGGGTGGTGGCAGGTTGTCGGAGTCCGCAAGCGCATCGTCCCTGAGCCAGAAAATGTCGAGGCTGGCTTTGTCCCGCGCGATGAGTTCATCGTAGTCGTACGCCCGCCATCGTTCATCCGGGTTTTCTGCGGACCAGGTTGGTTTGCGCTCGTGCCGATTCGCCGGGTTGTAGCAAGCGACGAATTCATCCAGGTCCTCGCGCTTCATCGGACTGGTCTTGAGCGTGAAGTGCTTGTTGGTGCGCAGATCGTAGATCCAGAGCTTTTTCGTCCACGGCGTTTCGGATGCGGGCTTGCGCTCGAAGAAGATCACGTTCGCCTTCACCCCTTGCGCATAGAACAGGCCCGTGGGCAGGCGCAGCAGCGTGTGCACGTCGCATTCGTGCAGCAGCTTCTTTCGGATGGTTTCGCCGGCGCCGCCTTCGAACAGCACATTGTCGGGCACCACCACTGCCGCGCGGCCGTGTTGCTTGAGCAGCGTCTTGATGTGCTGCACGAAGTTCAACTGCTTGTTCGAGGTGGTGGCCCAGAAGTCGTCGCGCTCGATGATGTCTTTCTCGGTCGAGACCTTGCCCTCGGCGCCGGTGATCATGGTGCTCGACTTCTTGCCGAAGGGCGGATTGGCGAGCACCACCTCGAAGCGCTCGCCGGGGTCGGCGGCCAGCGCGTCGCTGACCACGATGGGCACCGACTTGTCCGAGCCGATGCCGTGCAGCATCAGGTTCATTGCCGCAAGGCGTGCGGTGCTTTGTACCAGTTCCCAGCCGCGCAGCGCGTTCTCCTTCAGGTGTTTTTTCTGCTCGCGCGTGAGGTTGGGATTGTGCTGCGCCACATAGTTGTGCGCGAAGAACAGAAACCCGCCGGTGCCGCAGGCCGGGTCGCAGATCGCCTCGCCGGGCTTCGGCGCAATGCAGTCCACCATCGCCGCTATCAGCGAGCGCGGGGTGAAGTATTGCCCCGCACCGCTCTTCGTGTCCTGCGCGTTCTTCTCCAGCAAGCCCTCGTAGGCGTCGCCTTTCACGTCCGCGCCCATGGCCGACCAGTTCTCGGCGTCGATCAGGTCCACCACCAGGCGCCGTAGCTTGGCCGGATCCTGAAACTTGTTCTGCGCCTTGTTGAAAATGAGGGCGAGCATGCCCTTCTCGGCGCCGAGCTGCTCCAGCGTGTGACGGTAGTGATCGAACAGCTCATCGCCGTCGCGCTTGAGCAGCGCGGGCCAGGCGTAGGGCTCGGGGATGAGGCTCGGCTGGTTGTACGGCGGGCGGCTGCGCTCGTCGGCCATCTTGAGGAACAGCAGATAGGTGAGCTGTTCGACGTAATCGCCGTAGCTCATCCCGTCGTCGCGCAGGACGTTGCAGTAATTCCAGAGCTTCTGGACGATCGTGGCGCTATTCATCAAGGACTCATTTTTCTGTTGGTTGCGGCGCATTCAGCGCGTAAAATACCGTCTATGAAGCTCTCCAAGTCTAACCGTTTCCTGCGGTCGCCCGCAGCGGCGGCCTCGGCTCTCTGGGTGTCTGCCAAAACATCTTCCGCTGTCGAGGGCATACGCCAGCCGTTCGCTAACGGGTCATTTGCGTTGAAGACCCCTACCGTCGCGGCGCTCATCGAATACTGGAAGCAGCGCGCTTCCAAGTCCGGGCAATAACCCGCAAGAACATTTCTGCCAGCGGCGTGTAGTCGTGGCCTACGGCTGCGTGAATGCCAGCGATGTAACGCCCCTTGCCTTTCCCCTCCAGCGCGGAAAAGTCCAACGGCGGTAAACCCGCCTGCAAACCCATGAGCACTGCAAGCAGGCGCGCAATGCGGCCGTTGCCTTCTCGGAATGGGTGGATGAGGATCAGCTCAGCATGCACGACCGCAAGTGCGTTCGCGAGTTGGGCATCAGGCGCCGGTCGGCATGGCGTGTACCGAGCGAGCGGGCCACGGGCCAGCTCGGCCATCAAACCTGACACAAGCGGTGCGTGCGCAAACTGAAAGCCGTCCTTGCCCAGGTTCACGTCGCGGTACTTACCCGCCCAGACGTAGATCGGCCCCAGCCAATCTCGATGCAAGTTGCCAATGTCCGCCGCTGTAAAGCGGTGATCCTCCGAATAGCTCTCAACAGCATGCCGCTGCGCGAGCAGCAAGGCTTGGGACTCTGCTAGTTTCATGTCCGCGACGCGCGTGATGCCCAGCAGGTTGCGCAGGACGCGGCCGCGCGAGCCCGGTTCGAACTCGGCTTGTGGGCCGGCGGCTTGGTACTTGCGCGACTCGCCTTGCTTACCGGTCATCACATCACCCCCAAGATCCAGCCCTCGCGCTCGGCCGTCGCGCGCTCCAAATCCATCAGCGGCGGTACGAAGTAGCTTGCCGGAGCGCCGCGGGCGTCCAAATCGATCATCCAGCGGGCGGTGGCGTAGGCGTCCTGTTCGTCCGGCATGCGCACATAGCGTTTGCGAAAAATCGAGGGATACACCTCCACTTCCACTAACTTGCAACGTTTTCCGTTCAATCGTTGCTCTAAATCGTTACGATGTCAGCAACACGCGAAAACGAAATATTGCCGGAAAGCAGTTCGCCCCTCAGCCTAAGGATCTCGTCGGACGTTGGAAGACCGCTCACCCTCAGAATGCAGCTCATCCCCAGTCGCATAAATAGGCCGTTAATCTCAGAAACAACGTGCTCTCGCAAGACGGCTTGCGCCCAACGAAAGGTAACCATCTTGTAAAACGTAAAGAACTCAGTTGACCGTTCTTGAGACCAATCGCGTCGATTCCAACCCCAAGTTTTCGTTACCTGACCGTAATAGATCTCGGTGGCCATGACATACTGTTGAAAGTTGAAATATTTTGATTGATCTCCCCGTTCTAGGTCCTCTCTCCAAAAATGCGGCCCTAAATGCTCAAACCTTCTCAGTTTCTTGAGAACCATCTCGTAGCCTTTTCGGCCACCCAGCACCAACGGCATTTCCAAATACCAAATTCTTCTAGCCGGAATAGCCACCCACTTCTTCTTCCAAAGATCCCTATCTCCTCGCGGGATGATCTGTAAGAACCACCCTGGAAAGCTCACGAGTCTTTTAGACGTAAAACCATGAACATGTGTGCCCCCACCATCATCCGAAATAATTTCGAATACAGCTTGTCCTTCCCACGCAAGTTGCGTTGCTATCTGGTCCACAGCATCGCAAGCTATTCCGGCTAGATCATGCCTTTCAAATCTCCCAATTTCTCCAAGCACATCACGCGCACGTTCGCATGCATCAGTCGGTCCCTCGATCTCGACTGCGAAATTCTTATGTTTCTCCGTCCTCCCCCCAATTGGAATTGCTGCCAAGTGCACGTCCTCAACGAACATATATACGTTTTGGTTCAGATCCGGGCCACGGGACAAGCTAGGGAAATGTGTCGCAGCTGTGGGCTTAATTTGGTGACTTTGTCGCCTTCTCATTGATGTAATCCCTCGTCATCGCCTTTCGATCTTCTCTGACTCTCCCTTGCCATTGACTCTTGCAGGTCCCGCCTTCTCCACCCAAAGTCCAGATCCTTCGCTCCCTCTAGGTTACGAAGATAGAATGCGATGAAAATATCAATTCCATCATGAAAGCTGCCATAAGGCTCCCGCGCAAAGATGCGAACTAACGCACTCTCATGATCAATGACGGTATCTTCACCAAGATACCCTCGGCGATCCTCCAGGTGACGCGGAACATCCGCCAACCTTCCACGGATCTTCTGCATCCACGATGTACGAAGAACACCACGATGCGGTAGTTCAAATGCGGCTTGTGTAAGCACCACTGCTGCACCGAGGACCGGTATTGGCGATTGCTCCCCCTTCTGGGCTAGGTACCCATCCCACGCGGAAGCGATTTCTTTCCAGAGAGCCTCGTTTCCATAGCAATCCGCGAGCAACTTGGCATATCCGCTAACATCCATGACGTCCAACAGGGCGGCGGCGGCTATCTTGAAATCTTGCTGAACGCGCCAATCCGTGGAAAGTGATTTTGGCCGGAGGCTATCGAACCGCGCCAGACAACCCAATAAGTAGGGTTCAAAAACGCTGTTGAGCAAATTGACATTATTGGTGAGCAGCGCCTCAAATGCGACCTCTCCCGATGTGTGAAGGAACTGGCCTGCGTAATCCGGAAATCCTTCCGGCCGAGACAATAGTGCAAGTAATAAATTTTGCTGCGCCATCAGTTTCAGCAACTCACTTTTCCTACTGTCACTGCCTGACCGAAGAGCATCAATATCAAGCTCTGACCATGGCAGCCCCGCAAGCCGCCGTTCGTGGCTCAAGTCCATCCACTTTTGTTGCCACAGGTCGAATTGATTCTCCACCTTGTGCCAGTACTCCCATTCCCTACTCATAACAGCTGCAGCCAGCCAGGGATGCTTTTGCGCCAGCGCCTTGGCGATAAATGAACGGTAGAATTCGGCCCCCGTTGTTACCAAAGCCCTTGCGTTATCAGCGAACTGCTCTATTTCCACTTGGCAATACAGCTCCACTTTGTACCAAAGCGGCGTTACATCATGGCCTTCCACTTTCTTCTCAAAAGCCAATCTCGGTTTAAACCACTCCAGCCGTGCTAGCGCATACGCGGGAAACGCAAGGTTATAAATACTGGACGCTTTGCCCCACCGCACGGAAGAGATGCTCCTTTCAACGCCTTTGCGATCAAGCTTCTCCAACACTTCTCGGTATGCGATTGCCAGCGAGATAGGAAGCGAGGCCAATCGTTCGACAATCGCGACCCTTTCGAGCACCTCTGTTTTCACGAGAGTACCATCAGCTTCAGTTGCCACTTTCCCCAATACGACCGATGCCAGTAATTCGAGTAAAGCAAATGCTCTGCCCACTCGGCCTTCTAGCGCCAGTCTCTTGATGTACGCATCGAGGTAGTCGAATAAGCCGAGGACTTCCGTATACCTTACGGCTGTCAAATTGATGTCAATGCATCTCTTGACTATCGGAATGACCCTGCCTTCGATCCATTCTTTGTTATTTGTCACATCCGGCTGAAGAGCGGTACCTGTTTGGTGTGCAATTGCGACTCGAGAGTCGTCCGTGCGATACCAATCGCGATGTTGGTATTGCTGTTCGTACCAGGCGCTCTCCGTCGGTATGCTGCGTTTGGCATATTCGTAGTGGATCAGGAACTGCAGGAGACTCTGGGACAACTCAACGAAGGGCTTGCCATTCAGATGAGGTTCTTTAGCGGTTATGTCTGCGAGCGTTTCAAGAGTGTCGAGCGTCGTCGACGCCTGGCGATAGGCATGGTTCTGGAAGGACTTATCTAACCATCGGAATCCACCCGATTTGACCATATCCAGCCAATGCTGTAATTGATCAAAGATGTGGTACGAGAGCGTGGTTGGATCAAATAGATTGAAGGCACGCTGGCCAAGTTTTGCAAATGAGATTATTCCTATCCCCGCGGCAATTGTTACCACCGGTATTGCCAGAGAAATTCTAGGAAGCCCGGATATGCGCAGCGCGATTAATATCAGCCCCAGAAAGGTTAAGAATGATAGAAAGCGCATATACACACTACCGAAGCGCTCCTGCGCAAGGAGATCACGAACGTTGTTCGGAACTCTCGCGTAGATCGCACTCACTACAGCACTAATGCCGGCGTAATACAGACCGATGAATACACCGCCGATACCGCTGATTGTGGCGAGAAGCGTTACGTAGTCGCCATCGTTAGGAATGTTAACACCTATCTTTTGGTAATAAGGCTTGAGATATGGGTCGACAAATTGAAGAAGGACTGCGAATCCCACTGCAAGAAACAGCGGTTTCTGAGTGATGCTAAAAAGGTGACGGAGAGATTGGTAATTAAACTTTTCGTTTATTGCGCTATAGCGAACACCAAATACCTTGGTCTCTATCCAGAAAAACACGCGCATCATTATTGCGCGAAGCCGCCAAAACACACGCGTCTGGGATAAATAGACGAAGAGACTATTGTTCACGCGCTCTCCGACATCAGTCGGGCACCGGCGACTGCGACCGAGCGCCCGGACCGAAGAACCTGCTCACTAAAAGCTTGATTTAGGATCGAGTGGCGAAGCCCTCCTTCGCGCCTCAGGTTGGCGTCGACCTCGGACTCGACTACGCGAGCGAGTGAGAGGCGGCGGTCAACTTCGGCGACGATGCGGTGTTGTTCGGCGAATGGGGGCAGCGCAATCGCTACACCCTCAAGAACTTCTAGGTTGATGTTCTTCTGCGCAGTTGCGGAGGCAAACCGATCCAGGTCATCGCGGACAGTCCTGATGAAGTAGTTGACGTATTGCGTGGTGACCACGCCTCCGTCAGCGACGAATCCGACAATGCTGTCGGGAAAGCAGGCTGCGAATTTCAATATCCCAGTTTCTGCGATGTTCGCAGCAATGGTGATGCACAACGTTCCCGCCGGCCACAGGCGGCTTT
>ERZ1292640.2273-Hain-H43-02um-R1-2273-length-15429-cov-6_pt1 | contig 10530 bp, 13 predicted proteins | sample MGYA00564404_ERZ1292640 | MGnify/ENA primary metagenome ERZ1292640 (study PRJEB36523, sample SAMEA6512636) | groundwater metagenome | collected 2019-01-08 | study: AquaDiva: Metagenomics assemblies of 32 groundwater samples | reverse complement strand
CAGGGTCACGTCGATCCCGCCAGGCAGCGGCTCGGTGAAGTTGAAGCTGGCGAGCGTCTACGTCTTGCCTTCGAGGTCGGTCAACGCCACGGTCCCGAGAATCTGCCTCAGCGAAACGACAGATGTGTTTCTGGATGGCGCTGGCGGTGCTCCTGATGGCGCCGGTCCCAGAGCCGGTTGCCGCCCAGCAGGCGGTCAAGAAGGGCGGGCAGGCCTCCCAGTTGCCCGACAAAACCGTCAAGAAGCGGTACTCCCGCGGCATCACGAAAGGGAATGCGGCGCCCGCCCCGGCGGCGGCGCTGCGATGGGAACCCGTCGTCGGCATGGACGCCCAACTCTTCCCCTCCTTCATCGTCTCGACCGCCACGATGCGGCTGCCGCAGGAGGACGACGCGGTGGAGGACCCGCGCCAGTTGGGCGAGGCGCTCGGGTTCATCGGGGCCTCGCTCGAAGGCGTCCCCGCCAACAGCAGGCTCAGGGTCGAGGCGAAAGCTAACGCGGTGATGGAAGCCAGCGTGTTCGAGGGGCGGGCGGCGCGGACGCCGGTTGCCGCGAACACCAGTCCCGCAACGAGCATCGCGACGATGCAGCTCATTTCTTCGAGTCCGCTGTCCCATTGAGGATGACCGTTCGAGGTGTTGACGTTGACTCGCCGGTCATCGTTCCGATCAGGAACCGCTTTCCGTCCGCCGCCACGTCGCAGTCATTGAACGCCTTCTCCAGCATCCGCGTCGTGATTAGAGCGAAGGACATGGGTCCCTATGGAAGTCGCGCGAGGTGCTTCCTGAACAGCGCGACGAGCCTCGGCTCCGCCTCTTCGTCTTCCTTCAGGTCGAGCAATGGCCGCAGTTCGTCAAGCACAAGTTCACGATTCACGTTCGATCCCTGACGAACGATAACCCCCTCGACATCCAGCCAGTCCTGCACACGGCCGGCGACAGCCTTGAGGATGAGCAGGTCCTCCGCCGAGCACGTGGTCACGGTGACACCGGGTTCGACCTCAAAGGGACTGGCTCGCTCGATCACTCGGGCTTCGTACGGCAACGCGCCGAGCGAAATGTCGAGAGGAATCCGATCGCCTGTTTCCACGAGCAAGACACGCCGTTCGAGGGCAAAGCGACGAGCCTCCGGAAACCGCGGCGCGTACTGAAGCAGGATGGCGTCGACAAACGGCGCCTCGCCCCCGATGCCGGTGAGCAGCGTGAGATCGACGTCGCGTGTCTGGCGTGGCTCGCCCCACCGCTGCACGGCGAGACCGCCGATCACGCAACATCGCCAACGGCGGGCGACGCAAAACGCCTCGATGCCGGCGGCCGCCGCAAAGAGGGCATTCACGACGAGGCGGGAGCGTGAAGGAGGTCCTGCCACTCGACGAGGCCGGACCACTGACGGCGGCTCTCCGGCAACGGTACGCGAAGGGCCGCCGCTATCAGGTGATCGGAGATGCGAAGGGCATCAGCCGCGTCAAGCGCTCGAAGCTCACGCCAGCGCAGGTCGGCCAGCAGTTGCCCTGTTTCCATCCATCGCCGCACGTACGCCCGTTCGGCATCCAGTGTCATCACGGCATCCCAGCATAGCCAAATCCGACCGCCCCGGCAATGCGCCGGTTCGGTGACGGCGAGGACCTCTCACTTCTTCAAACCCGCCGTCCAGTTGAGCACGATGCTCATCGAGATCGGAGCAGAATTGTTGTACGGTCCGATGGGCGAACCGGGAGGCCAAGCTCACCAGAGTTCTTGGAGTACCAACGTGAGCGTATCTCAAGATCCGGAACCGTTTCAGGCGCCCTGTCCGGCGCGCGGCTACCTCGACACCCGTCATGAATGCCGAGGAGCTGCAGAAGGGCCTCACCCAGGCGGCGACGCAGCGCTGATCACCGCCCGTACGGCCGGCTCAACGGTCTCGGTCCAACTGATCGTCTGATCGGGGCATGGACCGCTGGATCGGTCGGTCTGCTCGACTTGTGGGATAATCTGGCCGAGGCGCGAAGATGCCAGCACCCACGGATGCCCCCGATCCGGCCGCAGTTGATGCGCTCGAACGCGCTCGCGTCCGTTTGCGCGCGGCGCAAGCGATCTGCGCCGCCGAACCCCAGGCGTCCTTTGAGAACGTCTGGCATACCCTGATCCTCCTCGAGGAATCCCCTGTCGACCGACTCAACCGGAGTCTCGCCCGTGGACGCGCCACCGCCATTCAGCGATAGGGAGATCGCCTTCCTCGACGCGCTCGTCGATGAGGGCGTGGACTTCCTCGTCGTGGGCCTGGCCGCCGCCGCGCTTCAGGGGGCGCCGGCCGTCACGCAGGATGTCGACCTCTGGCTTCGTGATCTGACCGATCCTCGCTTTTACCGTGCGCTTCAGCGAATTGGGGCGTTCTATATCGCTCCGACCCATTCGACACCGCCGCTCATCGGCGGGGCCGGTACCGAACTGTTCGACATCGTTGTGCACATGCACGGGCTCGGGTCGTTCGAGCAGGAAGCGAGCACGGCGATTCGAATAAACGTGGGCCGCGCGGAGATCCCTGTGCTTCCCCTCTCCCGCATCATCGAAAGCAAGAAAGCCACGGGGCGGCCGAAAGACCTCTCAATCCTCCCGGCGTTGGAGGACGCCCTGCGCACACAAGAACACCGGCACGAACGGTGACCGGCTTCGGCTGGCCCGTTGCGGCTCGGGTTACTTCGCGGGCGGATTGGCCCACATCACGCGATTCATCAGAAGCGCGGCTCGTGTGGTCAGCGCCGGCATCTCCTCCAGGTCGGTGTACTCGCCCGGGGCGTGTTCTTGCGCGCCCAGCGCCCCGAGGCCATCGAGGCCCGACACCAGCGTGGCCACAAACGACACGTCGCCCGCGCCGCGCTTGGACGGATCGTGCGGCGTCATCGGGCCGGTGCCGAGATCGCGCGAGACGCGATCGAGCGTGGCGAGCAGCGCCCGATTGCCGTCGGTCGGCTCCATCGACGGCATGCCGTCCATAAAGCTGATGGTCGCCGACGTCTTCGGCAGGTTCTGCGCAACGATCGCCCGCATCTTGACGCGGGCCCGCTCCAGTTGGTCGCGCGAGAGGAACCGCATGTCGCCCTCGACCACGACCGACCGCGGCACGACGTTGGTCTTGCCGGTTGCCGTCCCCGTGAAGGTGGGCGCGTCGTACTTCACGTCGGTGCCGCCGGCAATCACGCTGGGGTTGTAGGTGAGATAGGGCTCGCGCAGATCCGCGTGGAAGGTCGTCAGGATGCGCGCCGCCTCGAAGATGGCGCCGCTGCCGCGGTCTTCGCCGAAAATCGTCGAGGAGTGGCCCTGCGATCCAGCCACCTCGAGCCGCCACGAGCTGAAGCCGCGCCGTCCGACGACGGCGGTGCCCGGCTCGTAGCCCTCGAAGGCGAACGCCACGTCACTCCGTTTCGCGGCGTCGACCAGTGCCGCGCGGCTCTTCTCGTAGGGCTTGCCCGTATCCTCCTCGTCGCCCGTGAAGACCACGATCACCTGGCGGTCCTCGAGACGCCCAGCGGCGTGCAGCGCCCGAAGCGCCTCGATGACGATGGCATTACCGGCTTTCATGTCGGAGGCGCCGCTGCCGAAGCCCTTCCGGCCCTCGCGCCGGAACGGCTCGCCCTGCAGCACGGTGTCGAGATGGCCGATGAGCAACACGCGCGTGCCCTTGGTACCGCGGTGCTCGGCCACCAGGTGGCCCGCGCGGCCAACCTCGTCCTGGTTGACCCAAGTGGTGTCGAAGCCGAGTGGCTTCAACTCGGCGGCGTACAATTCGCCCACGCGTCTGACGCCCTCGTGGTTCTCGGTGGCGCTCGGGATGTTCACCGAGCGCTCGAGCAGGTCAATGGCGGCCGCGCGACGCCCATCGATGTGCCTGGCAATCTGCTGCTCGATCGGCGGAAGGTCGCTGGCCGACAGATGCGCGGTCATCAGCAGGGAGACGGCGGCGATACGGCAACGGATGGTCACAATGACTCCTGGAGTGGATCGTGGATAGAGCGGCAGTTTACTACGAGGGGAAGAGACCGGACGAGCGAACGGTGAGAGCCGAGGATCTTCACAGACGCATATAATCGGCACATGCGCACAACTGCAGCCGCCCTGTTTGCAGCACTGGTGTCGGTGTCGTCCGCCATGGCCCAAATCGCTCAGCAGCGGATCCTAGCGGGTTTTGAACGGGTCTAAGAGAAGGCTGGTCATCTTCCGGAGGAGACATGTCGATTCGGCCAATCAAGCGTCTCGTCAAGGCAAGACCCACCCTCGAGGGCGCCGGTGTCCATCTGCGCCGCGCGTTTGGATTCGGTGAGACGGCCGATGTCGACCCGTTTCTCCTGCTCGACGATTTCAGGAACGAGCGCCCCGACGACTACCTGGCGGGCTTTCCGTGGCATCCGCACCGGGGTATCGAGACCATCACGTATGTGTTGGCCGGCGACGTGGATCATGCCGATAGCCTCGGCAACAAGGGGACCATCGGCCCCGGCGATGTGCAGTGGATGACGGCCGGCAGCGGCATCATCCACCAGGAGATGCCCCGCGGCAACGACCGGGGCCAGATGCACGGCTTCCAGCTGTGGGCCAATCTTCCGTCGTCGCTCAAGATGACCGATCCGCGGTACCAGGAGATCCACTCGGCGGACATCCCGGAGGTGACCGACGATGATGGGACGAAGGTAAGGGTGATTTGCGGGAACTTCTGGGGCCAATCGGGGCCGGTCGATGGCTTGGCGGCCGAGCCGCACTATCTGGACGTGTGGATTCCCCCTGGTCTGAAGCGCAGTCTGCCGGTCGAGACGTCGCGTAATGCCTTCGCCTACGTGTTCGCCGGGTCTGGCCGGTTTGGCAACGCTTCCGATCCGCGCCCGGTCCAGACCGAACGCGTTGGCGACGCCGGCGGGCGCCAGTCGGATGACGCCGACAACCGCTCGCTGATTGTGTTCGATTCGGGCGACGAGATCGTGGTGCAGGCTGGAGACCAGGGCATCCGCTTCCTGATGGTGTCGGGTAAACCCATCCAGGAGCCGGTCGCCTGGGCCGGTCCCATTGTGATGAACACGAAAGACGAGCTGCGGCAGGCCTTCGACGAGTTCCGGGCCGGCACGTTTCTGAAGCACCGCTGAGCGCCGGCGCTGGAGCGTTCGTGGGAACCGAAGGGCCACTCGGCCCGCCCCGCCACCCGTCCTGATCGACGCCGACTCATCGATCCCCGGAATGAGGCGACGGCGCCCGCCGCGAGCGCCGCCCCATGCTCGAATGCACCCGCGTCGGCGGGTCGACGCTGGCCGAACTACGCCGGCTTCACGTTTTCCGCACGCGGTCCCTTCGGACCCTGCCCCTTCTCGAACGTCACGGCCTGTCCTTCGTGAAGCTGGTCGAAGGACACCCCGGTGCAGGCCGACTGGTGAAAGAAGAATTCATTGCCCGATCCGTCCGCAATGAAACCAAATCCCTTGTCGCCCACCTTCCGCTTAATCGTGCCGCTGATAGCTGCCATGTCGTCTCCTCCGTCGCCGATGATTGATATGTCCCGCCGCCCCTCATGGGTACGGACAAGACTTGTTGCGCCACAGACTATTCACGCGCGTGCGAGCGGCCCGTGGCAGCAGCCATCGCACTAGAACAAGTCCCCTCGATCCAACTTCCGCGTCGACCAACCGCTCGTCACATCAGCTGGCTCACCGGGATGCGTGGCTGTGCCCCAGACCATGCGCCAGGACACAGGCGCTATCGCGGGTTCCGCGGAAACATGAAGGACGGGATTAAGTGATGTCATGCAGGCTCGGCGCGCCGCCTGCGCTGGCCCGGTCGACACGCACGCCTCGATGACGGCGAACTGCATGAACGCTGGCGAGCTAATCCGCGACGCAAATGTTAAGTATACTCGATTTTTGTTCGCTGCGCTTGACTTTCTCCGGTCCCTCTGGTCAGACCGGCCGCCGCCGCCTGCCGTCACCACCTTCCCGCGCAGCTACTTCGCCGCCGGTGTCGAGCGATCTTCGTACGGCCGAAGCGTCCAGTCGAAGAACGCCCACGTGCGATTCCATGAATCGATCTGCTCGGGCGTGTCCTGCCGCTGGAGCGTCTGCCGGTCGACGCGCCGGCTGAAGGTGTGACCGCCGCCGGCGGCTCCAGGCGGTGGATCCACGTAAATCTTGGTTTCGGCTAGCTGTGGTTTCCTCGATCTGAGCGCGTCGACGATCTGCTGGTCCTCCACGAAGTTGACATCGGTGTCGTTGGTGGCCACGTGCACGAGCAGGGGCACCTGCAACTTGTCCACGTGATAGAGCGGCGAACGCTCGATATAGAGGTCCTGCTTCTCGAACGGCAGTCCGCCAATGCGCTTCTGCGTCGAGAAACTCGCCTGATACCCGGGGCCCTTGTAGGAGAGCCGGAACACCAGGTTCGTCACCGGCACGATAGCGGCGGCAGCCGCAAACGGCGTCTGGTCGCGAAACACCGAGAAGAGCGTGATGTAGCCTCCGTGACTCCACCCCATGACGCCGAGACGCGCCGGATCCACGTGCGGCAGCGTCTTCAGATAGTCCACCGCCGACATCGAGTCGTCGATCTCATAGCCCCCGTAGTCGATCGCCTGGTGGTGCGCTTCGCCGTAGCCAGTGCTGCCGCGGTATTCCGGAGCGATGATCACGTATCCGCGGGCGACGGCCTCCTTCACGAACGGGAACATGGCCAGGCCCCAGTTGCCATGCACGCCTCCGTGCACCCACACCATCGCCGCGTGACCTTTCGCACCGCGCTTCTGGATCGGTTGGAACAAGTAGGCCGGGATGTCCATGTCGCCGACACTGGACCGATAGGTCACCTTCGTGAAGTCGATGATCCCCTTGCACAGCTCCGGATACCGCGCATCCTCGCTGGTCTTGGCGTCGATGTCGCGCTGGTAGTCGTACCCGGGTGAATGGTCCTTGGGGTCGTTCGACACGTACAGGCGGCGGGCCCTGGCCTCGTCCATGGGAATCGGGGGACGCTGCCGTGGCGTAGCCGGCTGCACCTGCGCCGCCGCCGGGCGAGGCGGTGGTGGCGGCGGAGTCTGCGTCTGTGCGCCTTGCGCCGACAGCGTCGTGATGGCGGCCACGGCAATCGCCAGACCGGCCAGTGCGGACGACAATGACAAACGGTGAGTCACGATGATGGTCTCCTCCTCAAGAAGCGACGCCGGGATACTACCTCTGGCGGGCATGCAGTGCAAACGGCCGGACCGGGCACTGGGGGGCCACGCGTCATCGGCCAGGAAAGCGCCAGGTTGAACAGGAAGATGGGAGACGGGAACCCTGGCAAGGCCGGGGCGGACGGCCCCGGCCCTGCCAGTTCCTCAACGCTGTGGGGTCAGGCTGACGTTCACGACCGCGGTTTCGCCAGGTTTCACCTGAATCGTCTTCACGAAGGTCGCAAAGCCGGCCTTCCGGATTTCGATTCGGTGCGACCCGGCGGCCAGATTGACCACGAGCCGGTTCTCCTCCTGCGATCCCTCCCAATGTTCGCCGTCAATCAGGACCTCCGCATCCGGCGGCTGCGAACGGATCGCGAGCTGGCCGAAACCAGACTCGGCGGAAGCTGGCTCTGGCACAACCTGCACGTTGCCGAGATCCCGCGGGTCCCCATTGAGGGATCTGCACCACGAAGAACGACTGCGACGGCCCGATGGGAGTCACCTTGTCGCCATCGAGTCGGGCCAGCACGGCCTGGTAGCGTCCAGGTGCCACAATCGCCCCTTGCGCCGAGCCGCCAAATCCGCCGCGCCCCCCGGCCGCCGTAGCCGAAGACGAAGGCGCCCGCGAGAGGGATCGGCAGTTTGAGGCGGCGCCTCGCTAGTTGCCTCACGCCCATGGCGGCACGGTGGCAGAATGTGCGTTCGGCAAGGGCCTTCGAGTTGGCAGGATTCGCCAGGTCGGATAGATCGGCGGTCGCATCCCGGCGCACGGCGTTGCGCGCGAGAATGGCTCGCGGTTTGCTGTCGATTATCGGAGTCGACGTACACTGGGCCAAACTAGGACAAGCTCGGCGGACATCTCACCTATGCCCAAACGCTATCTCGCCTTCGATATCGAAACCGCCAAGATCCTGCCAGAAGAGACCGCCGACCTGCTGTCGCATCGGCCGCTCGGAATGTGTTGCGCCGCCGCGGTGGCCAGCGATCTGCCGAAACCGCTGACGTGGTACGGTCGCACCATGGATGGGACGCCCGCGCCGGTGCTGAGCCGCGATGAGGCTCGCGCGCTGGTGGCCGATCTTGGCGATCTGGTCCGTACCGGCTACACGCTGGTGACCTGGAACGGCCTAGGGTTCGACTTCGACGTGTTATCGGAAGAGTCGGGCCTGACCGCCGAGTGCGCGCAACTGGCCTGGCGACACGTGGACATGATGTTCCACGTGGTCTGCGAACGCGGGTTTCCCCTGGCGCTCGACAAGGCGGCGCAGGCGATGGGTCTCGGCACGAAAGATCACGCTGTCGGCGGCGCCCGCGCACCGGCCCTGTGGGCCGAAGGGCGGTACGCCGAAGTGCTCGACTACTGCGTGCGTGACGTGCAGTTGACGCTGGGCCTGGCCGTGGCCTGCGACGAGCAGCGCGTCATGCGGTGGATCACACGCAAGGGCACGACGTCACAAATGGCGCTTCCGCAAGGCTGGCTTGGCGCCGCCGAGGCCGACCGGCTGCCGTTGCCCGACACGTCCTGGATGACCGATCCACTGACGCGGGAAAGATTCACCGGCTGGATTCCTCCGGGCATCAAGCCCCGCCCGCGGACGCCGGCACCCACCGATGGGAAGCTTCCCTGGTAGCACCCGTCGCCGGCTGCAGGATCATTTCCAGCCTTCGGCTTCTCCTTCCAAGTGGAAGTAGTGCAACAGTCGATGGATGGCCGGAGCCATGATGATGGCAAACCCGACGAGCACCACCAGACCCGAATACAGGGCGTAGCCACCGGCAAACAGCTTGCCGCCTTGCGTCAGCGGACGGTCCACCGGCCCCATGCCGCCAAGCAGCATCGACGCGTTCAGAAAGGCGTCAACCCAGTTCAGCCCCTCGAAGTGGACGTAGCCCGCCATGCCGATCCCGAGGGAGAAAACCAGCAAGAGAGCGGCCCAGGCGCCATGGGTCACCAACCGCAGGATGAACCGGGCTCGTGTGGCCGGCGCCATCTTCCACTGTTCGTAAGTCACGGTTTCCCTCCCTGAACATCAGCGATGCGGTACACCAGGACGAGTGGGCTGCACAGGCGTCACCACTGATCCCCCAACTCGGTGCTTGCGAGCGGCCTGCATCGGCGCTACCATCCTTCCCAGTATTCCCCTTCCACAAGGAGGCCCCCATGACGGTGGCCGAACTGATCGGCGTGCGTCGGGAAGTCTATTCGGTGCGGGAGACAGACACCACCCACGAGGTGGCACGATACCTCCGCGACAAACGGGTGCGATCGGTCGGCGTGCTCGACGGTGCTGGCGCATTGGTGGGGGTGATCTCCCAGGCCGACATGTCGGACAAGGTGGTGGCCGAGTACCGGTGTCCCACCATCATGCCCGCATCCGTGATCATGACGCGCGATCTCGTCACGGTCGGTCCCGACACGACGCTCGACGAATGCCTGCGCTTCATGGACCAGCACGACATCTTCCATCTGCTGGTGGTCGAATCCGAGGGCGCCTACCTAGGCATGGTCTCCGTGTCGGACGTGCTGCGCGTTGTGGCCCGAGACGAACGCATGCGCGCCGACATGCTGGAACAGATGGTGTCTCCCAGCCGCTAGCATTAGCCCGCATTATTCATGAACGCAGCCGCGTTCACGAATAACGCGCCGGCTGTCGCTGTTTCTCGACGGCGCCGGCTTCGACGCGGCGCTGGCGCGCCTTGCTCAGGGCTAACCCTGAGCGGAGGCCGAAGAATGCTGGCCGAAGTCGAAGCCCGCCCTTCGACAAGCTCAGGGCGTGGTGAGCCACGCCGAACCACGGGGGGCGGACTATGCCAGCATTCATGAATAGTCCGGGTTAGCGCAGCGCGAGATAGAGCGCCGCAGTGGCGGCCAGCAGGACCGCGCCGCCCCCCACGATCCAGAAGATCGGCAGGCGGCCGGATGGCGCATGGCTACGAACCCGGGGCCGAGAGGGTGCGCTGCGGGTCGCCGTTTCCGCGCGCTGCAGGCGGGTCGAGAAGGACGCCGCTTGGAAGTTACCGGGATCGATGGCCAACACGCGCTCCAGGTGCTGACGGGCCTGGGCAAACTCGCCCCGGCTCAGGCAGCCGCTGGCCGTTCGCAGCTCGTCATCGGCCTGGCGTCGAAGCCGCTCGGCGTCTTCCACCTGCGCAGCCTCGCGCTCCACCTGCGCGCGCATCTCGACCAGGCCTGGCGCTTGGCTGTCGAACCGCGCCGCGTCATCCAGCAGGGCCTTGGCCTTGGCGAAGTCGCGCTGCCCTAGCGCCATTTCGGCCGCGTCCAGAAACACCTCGGCGCGCCGCTTCCGCTGAGTCTGCACGTCTTCGCCGGTGCCCGGCACCCCACGCGCCGCCGGTGTGGTGCCG
>ERZ1292640.4548-Hain-H43-02um-R1-4548-length-10531-cov-4_pt1 | contig 10531 bp, 14 predicted proteins | sample MGYA00564404_ERZ1292640 | MGnify/ENA primary metagenome ERZ1292640 (study PRJEB36523, sample SAMEA6512636) | groundwater metagenome | collected 2019-01-08 | study: AquaDiva: Metagenomics assemblies of 32 groundwater samples | reverse complement strand
GGAGGGCTCCGCCTCCGTCAGCTGACGGATGGCGGAGTGGAGTTTTTCAACGGTCGAAGGAGGGTATTGACGCCGGATGATTTTTTTGTTATGTTAAAGTAACAAATTACCTCTAATTTTGTATAAATAATAAGATGAAGAAATCCGAGCTTTTCCAGCAATATTACCGCGAATTTTTGCCGAAGATTTATCGTTTCGTCTTTTTTCGCGTCGGTGGAAAGAGGGAGACGGCTGAAGACCTCACATCGGAAATTTTTATTAAAGCGCTTGATAATTTTGATTCGTTTGACGAGGCCAAGCCGTTTAGTCCTTGGATTTACCAGATTGCCAAAAATCATCTGATTAATCATTATCGCGTTATGGGTCGAACCGTGCCGATGGACGAGGAATTTGACGCGCCGGATAAGGGCGGTGAAGAGCGGGTCATCGCTTTTGAAAGCCGCGATGAGCTGACGAAGATTTTAAATAAACTGCCGCCGGAAAAACAGCGGGTTTTGGAACTGAAATATCTTGACGGATTTTCGTATAAAGAAATCGCCGAAATGCTCGGCGAAAAAGAATTAAATCTCCGAGTGATGGTATCACGGACACTGAAGGAATTAAGAAAATTGAGCGATTTCCCCTCCTTAATAAGGAGGGGAAAGGGGAGGTAAAGTTCCTCTCCTCGTTAAGGAATAAGATATGTTAAACAGAATTAAATTTGAAATTGACGCACTCCGTTTGCGCCTGAAATCCCGGCTGAACACAAAATTTGTTCATCTTTTGGATTTGCGGATTGCGCGAAATCTCACCATCAAATACGGCGCGGTTCACCCCGTTAGAACGGGTGTTTCGCGTTCGGCTGATGGGAACATTAAACGTTCATCAGATAGCTTTTCCGCCGATAGAAGTCGACGGCGTTCTAACGGGGTGAAATACGGCCTGTCGCCGGTTTTTAAGTTTAGCGCGGCTGTTTCTTTGGCGGTGATTATGCTTGTTTCCGGCGTTGGCGTTTATGCCCGGGGAAACCCCGATGTCAACGAAACCCATCCTCTGTATCCCATCAAAAGAAGCATTGAGGATATGCGCGAAATTATCGCTTTGACGCCGACCAAGCGCGCGGCCGCGCGGATGGACAAGGCCGAGGAGCGCCTTCGGGAAACCGAGCGCCTTGGCGAGCAAAATGTTGTTGCCGTGCGGGCGCTGAAGGACGCGAATGACGATGTCCGCGAAATGCTCAAATTAAGCCGTAAAATCAGTGAGAATGAAGATTCGGAAAATATCGTCCGGAAGATTGATAAATTGGACGCTCGCCGGGCGGAAAAGATTGAAAAACTGCTGGCAAAAAAGAACGGTAAAATAAAGGCGGCGATTGCCGAGATGATGGAGGCCGAAGATTTTGCCGACGATGAATTGATTGACGAATCTACTATTCAAGATTTGGACATGTTGGAAAAAGCCGTTGGCCGGCGCGTCAAGCTGATGAATGAAATGGCCGAAGACGATGTTGACGATGATGTTGACGATGATGTTGACTTGACCCAGTAATACAACTTTGGCAATTATTTACAGAAGTCCGCAATAAGACTATATCATGGCGCCAATGAGTTGTTATTCAAAAATTATCACCAAATTTTAACCCCGACTTCTGTCGGGGTAAGCCGGGAGTTGATATACTGGGTTGACGGATTTTTAAGACTGTGATATAGTATATCTGTGATGCAAAGGGTTCTCCCTATGCCAAGCAAAATGCCCTAGATGTTAAATCGTCCAGGGTTTTTTGTTTGTGAGAGAATTTCCCCCTTTCAGAAAGGGGGAATGGGGGATTTGGTGTCGGATAGAATTGTAATACAAAATTCCTCCCCCTTGACGGGGGAGGGTTGGGAGAGGGTGGGGTGATTGTCAAGCATCCGATTTTCATATAAAATCAAGTTAGCATGGCGTTACAGAAATTATTAAACACAATCAAAAAATATCATCCCAAGGCCGACCTGGATATGGTGAAGCTCGCTTTTGAGTTCGCTGAAAAAGCGCACGCGGGGCAAAAGCGGGTTTCGGGCGAGGATTATATTATTCATCCTTTGGCCACGGCCCAGACCCTGGCGGAAATGAAGCTGGGCATCCCGATCATCATCGCCGCGCTTTTGCATGATGTGCCGGAGGATACGAAAGTGACTTTTGAGGAAGTCCGAAAAAATTTCGGCGATGATGTCGCTTCAATGGTGAGGGGCGTGACCAAGCTCGGCAACATCAAATATCGCGGCCTTGAGCGCTACATTGAAAATCTCCGCAAAATGTTTATTGCCATGGCCCAGGATTTGCGCGTCGTCTTAATTAAGTTTGCCGACCGTCTTCATAATCTTCAGACCCTTGGCGCTTTATCCACAAAAAAACAATATCGCATCGCTCTGGAGACCTTGGAAATTTACGCGCCGATCGCTAATCGTCTCGGGATGGGGGAACTGCGGGGCGAGTTGGAAGACATCGCTTTCAGATTTGTTTTTCCAAAAGAATATTGGTGGGTTGATAATTTGGTGAAAGAAAAATTCGCCACCGGTGAAAAATATCTTGAGCGCGTAAAAAAAGTTTTGGGGCACGAGCTGGATAAGGCGGGAATAGATTATATCGCCATCTCCGGCCGCAAAAAACATCTTTATAGTTTATACAAAAAGCTGTTGGAGCATGACCGCGACATCGCCAAGGTTCACGACTTAGTTGCGCTGCGGGTAATTTTAAAAGATGTGGCCGATTGTTACGCGGCGCTCGGCGTGGCGCATCAAAAATGGAAACCCCTGAAGGGCCGGATTAAAGATTATATCGCCCAGCCAAAACCCAACGGTTACCGCTCGCTCCACACCACAATTTTTTGCGAAGACAGCGAGATTGTGGAATTTCAGATGCGCACCCAAGAAATGCATGACGAGGCCGAGTATGGTATTGCCGCGCACTGGCAGTACGACGAGGCCGGCAAGCGGGTGCTGACCGAACCCAAACAGGTGCCGTGGATGAAGGAGCTCGCCAAAATCCAGAAAGAAATTGAAGGCAAAAAAGAATATCTGGAATCGCTGGAGTCGTTAAAAATTGATGTTTTTCAAAATCGGATTTTTGTCTTTACGCCCAAGGGCGATGTGATTGATTTGCCGGAGGGGGCGACGGCGGTTGATTTTGCTTACGCGATTCATAGCGATATCGGCGACAAGTGCGTCGGCGCGATGATTAACGATGAGATGGCCACGCTCCGCGACGAGCTCAAGAGCGGCGATGTGGTTTTCATCATCACCGACAAAAACCGGAAAACCCCAAACGCTGATTGGGTAAAATTCGTCCGCACCGCCGGCGCCCGCGGCAAAATCCGCGCCCGCCTTCGCGAAAAGAAATTGTAGAGACCGGTAAAGCGCCCCGACCTCCCCAAGTTGCTCTCCTTGTCCCCGGAGGTCGGGTCGCCCCAAGTTAAAATAGATAAAAAGGTGCTGAAATATCTGTGAAAATCCGCTATAAATCCGTGGAAATCCTGGTTGTAGCGCTGGTTGCAGCACGCTGGTTGCAGCGCTTGACGCCCCGATATTTTAATGTTAATCTACTTATAGATAAAATAGCTCTTTCACACAGGAGGTTGACGATGGCTAATCGTCGCGGAAAGAAAAGAATTAAAAATACCGGCAAGACGTTTCCTAAAATCAAAGATAGCGGTAATGCTTTGCCGCGGGTTGATCCGGAAGAGGTGTTCAAGATATTGGGTGGGGAAATCGTCATGAGAATAAGAAAACTGTTGATGGGTTTTTTTAATGACAAGAGGAAGGCTGATCTTTGGTTTAAGACGCCGAATCCAATAATGGGGATGGTAACTCCTCAATCTCTTATAGACATTGGTCGCGCCGATCGTCTTCTTAAAATAGTTGAGACGTTGTTGGCGCAAAATAAAAAATAAAGGAGGCGGGTGATGACAAATCAGGAAATCGCCGAGAAGGTTCACGAGTTGCTAATCGATTTTTTGGGTAACGAAAAGGCTGTTCAGGTTTGGCTTAGCCATCCGCGCGAGGATTTGGGTGGTCAAACGCCGCAAAATATGATTGATGGCGGTAGCGGAGAAATCGTCCTTGATATGCTGGAAGCCGCTCTTGCGGGCGCGCGGCTCTGCCTGTAGCCACAGCTGAAGGAGGCGGGTGATGAAAAATCACTTTCCAATACCGCGGACGAAAAAGTTGGCTGATTTGACCGCCGACGATGTTCCGCCGGGAATGGATCCGGAGGATGTGGCGACCGATTGCCAACCAGAAAAAACGCGCGGACGCAGGAAGCAGAGGAGGCGGGCGATGGCAAACGCAAAAACTGACGCGGAGATCAAAAAAGAACTGCTGGATTACTTCTGCGACGAAGAAAATTTGCGGTTTTGGCTGAATTCTCCGCATCCTGATTTAGGGTATAGAACACCGCAGTCCCTCATAGATGATGGTCGCGGTAATATAGTTCTTGATATGCTGGAAAACGCCAAGATGGGCATTCCGTCATAGAGAAGGAGGCGGGAGATGGTGAAAGAAAGGACCTTTGGCGACAACTTGCGGGAACTGACGAAGAATGCTATGGATAGGCGCGCAAAATGGCTGGAGAAGTTGCTTGAGGCGAAGATTTTGCAAATTGTATTTGAGGCGCAGGAAGCCGTCGGGCGCAGTCTTTCTCTTCTGTATATTGACATGGAGGAACCCCTTTTTCCGTTCATACGCAGTCTGCAAGAAGAACTGCATAAGCTGGATTTGCGAACTTCGTGGAATAAAGAAACGAGCATTCTCACTGTCGGTTGGGAATCGCCGACAGGATAAAAATCAGAGCCCTCACGCGAGGGCTCTTTTTAATTATTAAAAAAATCTCAAAAAGCCGATTCACTCAATTCGTGCTGCAGCTACAATCTGAGTGAACGGAGGCAGTGATGAATTTAACACTTAAAAAATCATCGTTCAATCAAAACATTGCCTACGCCGTATTTTGATTGAATGGTGATTTCGTGGATTGGTGGTATCGACGGAGATGAATTAAAAAAATCCGCGGGAGGCGGAGTTATTTACTGTTGGGTTCTAAGAACCCTACACACGCAATGTAGGGTTCTTAGAACCCTTATAATTCCGCGAGGCGGCGGATGATTCCTTCCAGTTCTTCGTCAGAATAAAAGTTGATGACAATTTGGCCTTTTTTGCCTTGACGTTTAATTTCGGCTTTGGTGCCCAAGGCGGCGCGGATAATTTCTTCTTTGGCCGCAAGGTTTGGGTCTTGGGTTGTTTTTTTGCTTTGTTGATTTTTTGCTTTCTTGGATTCTTCCTCCGCTTGGCGGACATTCATTATGCCGGCAACCATTTTCTTAAACATCTGCATCTGCAGTTTTTCGTCCGGCAGTCCGGCGACAATGCGCGCTTGAGAGCCGTTTTTTTTTTCGTGCAAAATCGCTTTTTGAATTTATTGCGGCAAATATAATAATATCAAAATATTCGCCACCGTTGAGCGCGCCCTGCCGATGCGAGCGGCAACTTTTTCCTGCGTCAAATTAAATTCATCAGTTAATCTTTTGTAGGCCTTGGCTTCCTCCAGAACATTCAAATCTTGGCGCTGGATATTTTCCAAAAGCGCGAATTCCAGTTTTTCCTGTTCCTTGACGGCGCGGATAATCGCCGGAATGGTTTTTTTGCCGGCAATTTTTGAAGCGCGAAGACGCCGTTCCCCGGCGATGAGCTCAAAATTATTTTCACCGGTCTTGGTAACTATAATCGGTTGGAGCACGCCGTGTTCTTTGATTGAAGAAATCAGCCCCTCCAAATCGTCATGCTTAAAAATTTCGCGCGGCTGTTTGGGATTTGGCGCGATCAGTTCCAGCGGAATTTCATAAACCCGCCCCTTATCTTCGGGAGCGACATTTTTTAGTATTGGAGATTGGGTGACCTTTTGAGGGATCAATGACCCCAGGCCTCGTCCGAGCATAGATGTTCCTTTTGGATTACACGAATGGGCTTTAGCCCCGCTAATAACTCGAATATTAGCGTTATCCGTGGGGCGATAGCCCATTAGTGTTATCCTAAATGTTCAATAATTCACGGGCTAACCTTTCATAAGCAACGCCGCCTTTAGATGATGGATCGTAGTGTAAGATAGATTTTCCGAAACTCGGGGCTTCGGCCAGACGCACGGAGCGGGGGATGACGGTGCGGTAAATCCGGTTGGGAAAAAATTTATAAAGTTCTTCCATCACCTCCTGCGAGAGGCGGTTCCGGCCGTCAAACATCGTGATGAGCGCGCCCAAAATTTCCAGATTCGGATTCAGGTTTTCTTTCACCAGATTCACGGTTTCTATCAATTGCCCCAGCCCTTCAAGCGCGTAATATTCGGCCTGCACCGGAATCAAAACCTTATCCGCGGCCGCCAGAGTATTGACCGTTAAAAGCCCGAGCGACGGCGGGCTGTCAATAAAAATATAATCGTACGCGCCGCGCACTTCCATCAGCGCGTCGCGGAGCCGGTATTCGCGGTTCGGAACATCCACCAGTTCAATTGAGGCGCCGGCCAAATTGACGGTGGCCGGAGCGACGCGGTATCCCGGGTGCGGCGTATCTTTTATAATATGCTTAAATGGCACGGCGCCGATGAGCGTCTCGTAAATTCCGTGCGGCAAGTTGCGGTGATCAATACCAAGCCCGGAAGTGGCGTTTGCCTGCGGATCCATATCCACGAGCAAAACGAATTTTCCCAAAGATGCCAAATACGCGCCGAGATTTACCGCGGTGGTGGTTTTTCCGACTCCTCCTTTTTGATTCACAACGGCGATGATTTGGCCCATATTATTTAAATCAGAAACATAATCGGGATACAATATTATATTAGCAGTAAAGATTGATTTTCGCAAGATTAAAAAAACCGCGCGGGCGCGCGGCTTGCTTCGGAGGGAACTTACAACAGTTCGTCCGTCATTTCTTTCCAGGATTCAACCCGGCGGACAAGGGGCAGGAATTGGATGAACTTTTGCACCTCGTCCGGGCGCGGCCTGAAAAGGTAGAGGCGCTTGACGGTCTTCGTCAAATAGCCCAAGATCTCCAATCGATCGTCAACAAAATGAGTGATGCCGAGATTCCTGCAAATGTCGGCTTTTTCGTGTCTTTGCCGGCAGAAATATGTATGGCTCGGCCAGATGCCCGTAAGATCGTAGAACCGGCTTTTAATCAGCCAAAGCAGGGTCTCTTCTTGTCTGCGCGCGCCGCATTTGGAAACAAGGAAGATGCGGTCATGAAATCTTTCGGTCGCAAGCCGGTGGAGTGAGATAATCGCGTCGGGTACGACATCGGCAAGTAACGCATCGCCGGTTTGCGCTCGGGGCGCGTCTCGCGGGCGATCAATAATCACTCGACCGATATCCACGCCAAGCTTCTCAATCATTGCCTCCTCCTTTCGGCCGTTTGAATCGCCAAGCCATCGCGAGCCAGGATATCTTAGAAATCAACCAACGGAGCACCTGGAGCAGTTCGTTGTTATTCCTGGGAAGAAGAAACCTTTTCAACTTATCTTTTTCGTCAGGACTGATTGGCAGAATGTCAAGCAGTTCTTCCAGTTTTTGCCGGGCGATGTTCATGTCTTTGACTGGGGACATCTCCACCTCTAAAAAAGAGCGATTATCTAGTTTATACCATATAAAAATCCAGCTGTCAAGATATTGACGGCGGTCTGTTTTAATGTTAACATATGAAGGAATCAAGCCGCCGTGGTGGAACTGGTATACACGCGAGACTTAAAATCTCGTGGTCGCAAGACCTTGTGGGTTCGAGTCCCACCGGCGGCAAGAAGAATCCAAGCGCAAACTTGGTTTTTTTGTTTATTTTTGCTACAATAAAAGCAATGCCAGCATTGGATAAGTTAATCAAAGAAATAGAAAAATTATTGGACCAAAATTTTATTTTTGATCCGTATTTTAAGTTGGAGGTGAAGGGGCGTCTGAATAATCTTTCGGCCGCCAAGCTTGCGGCGCTTCAAAAGATTCTTAAAGAAGCCAATGAATATCAGCAAAAAATGCTGGCGGAAAAAATCGCCGAGGACAAATCGGTTTATCGCCGCCTCTTGGCCGAAAAGAAAAAATACGATTTGGCGGTGATGGACATTTATCAAAAAAAACTGGCCGCCAGCGAGAAAAAAAAGATCGGCGCGCTTCTCGCCAGATTGAAGCATTTATAATCATGAATCCCGAATTTTGAATCTTAAATTTTTAATCTTGAATTATAAAACTATGGCAGACGAAGAATTACAATCCACAGCCGAGCGCGGGAAACGGGAAATTCCGGAAGTAATAATCTCCCCCGAGCGGCAGGCGGCGGTCTTGCAAAAAGAATTAATCCGTCCGCCGCTTTTGGACGATGAGGTAAGCGAGCGGGAGGCCGCGCCGGCCGCCGCGTCTTTTACCGACAAGGTGCTCGGTATTTTGGAGCGGGCTTCGGAAAAAGTTGAGGCCTTTAAAAACCGCGCCAAAGCGGTTTTTGGCGGCAAGGCGGAAAAAATTGAGCAACCAACGCCGGTTGAACGGCTGAAGCGTGATTTGGCGGTAGCCGCTATTTCGGAAAAATTGGCCCGCGACGAGACCCTCTCTGAAAAAGAACGGCTGACCGCCGCCTCTATTCTCGAGCGCCGCAACTGGGGCAAGCTTTTCGCGCTCAAGGAAAACGATATTCTGGTGAGTTTTTTGGTGCCGGGCGGCGACTTTTTGTCCATCAAAAATATGAACGACAACATCTTCGGCTATCAGGGCACGGATGAAATTATCGCTTACCGAAGAAAATTGCTCGGCGAACATCTTCGCGCCGAGGGGATGGAAGAACTGGAGCAGGATTATCTTTCTGGATTTTTTCGCCTCAAGGAGAAAGAGCGGCCGAAGATGGCGAGGAAGCTCGCGGATATAGCCAAGAACCTTGACGCCGAAATGAAAAAATTAATCTTAAAAAAAGTCAGCGACCTTTTGGAGAAAGAAGACGACCAGAAAAAATTAAAAAAGATTACCGAGTTCGCCGGCCGCCTGCAGGAGCTGGGGTATCGGATGACTTTCGGGGTCAGCACCGTCGGCGAGCAAAAGGACGCGGCGGATTTTTCTCATGTTGAGCTGGCGCTAAATCACGGTCTGCAAATGGCCCAGATTGCGCGCGGCCAAAAGGATGAATACGGCGGAGAATTCAGCGAGGCGGTGATTATTGAAGAAATCAAGGAGGTTGAAAAGTTCCGCGACGGCATCATTGAAGGCGATAATCGCATTGTGGCTGAAGACGGCATGGTCTACGATCCGATTTTTCTGCGCAACGCGGGCGGCAATTGGGAAATCAGCCGCGATATTTTGCGCGATGTGCGTAAATACAAATTTAAAGTCGCCGCGGGTGACGCGCAAAATGAAGCAATGCTTGAAAAAATAAGTTTGTATGTGAGGCGGCTTAATCTTTTTGATATCAGAAAGCCGTTTACGCATGATGAAATAAGCGGCAAGAAAAGCGTTCAGGATTCCGGCCTGATGGTGGCGCAGGGATTGGATGTTCAGAAGAAATTGGCGTCAAAATTTCGGAGCGGCGAGTTTGACCGCGCCGAGGCGCTTCAGGCGTCGGAAATTTTGGACCAGGATCCCAAGGACCGCTTTTGCGCCTCCAAAGAAAAGTTCGCCGCCGGGGCGCTTAAAATAAAAAATTGTTCCTATATAATGTTGGACCGCCTTGACTTGGGAGTGGATTTGCTTCGCGCCTACGAGCAACTGCAGCAAAATATATTGGCCGCGGAAAGGCACGGAGAAGATCCGGCCGAGGCCTTGCGCGCGGCTTCGGTTTCGGCCGGCGATGATATTACGCGGGTGATGCGCGAAGTGCGCGGGATGGTTTTAGCGGAATTTCAAAAATCATTTCCGGGCGAAGAGTTTTTGTCCTTGGTCGGCGGCGACGAGTTGACGCTCGCGCTTGACAACGACCGTCTTCCCGCGGAAAAAATAGACGAGTTTTTGCTCACCATCCAAAATAAAACCAAGAGCCGGGTGATTAGAACCATTGAGACGCATCGTTCTTCGGAGGCGTTTGACGAGCAGGCGATGCGGGAGCATGTTGACGCTCTAAAGCGCGCGGAACAGGGCGCGGATACGGCAAAAGAAATTGAATCGTCTTTAAGCAAGTTGAGGCTTTTGCTTTCCGACAAGGTGCGTTGGATTTATCCGGCCCAGCCGACCGGGGAGGAAATGTTGGCCGCCCGCGAGGAGATAACCTTCGCTCTTGAGGGGGTGGTTGAAAAATTAGGACTGACGGGATATATTATTGTGGAGCGCGAACAGGATATTGACGGGAAAAAAGAATATGAGTTTGCGCTGAAAACTTCGTCCGGTGAAAAAGACCCAAAAGAAGTTACCGCCGCGCTTCAGCGCTTAATCGGCGAATTGCCGAAGCGGGATACTTTAACTTTGGAAGAAGTAAGCGCGCTTTTTGATAAAGTTAATCATATTTAATTATGGAAAAGATGAAAGAAGGAAAAAGTTTAGTTGATATTACCTGCGGCGCTATGCCCGAAATTGTTA
>ERZ1292640.3159-Hain-H43-02um-R1-3159-length-12940-cov-5_pt2 | contig 10531 bp, 8 predicted proteins | sample MGYA00564404_ERZ1292640 | MGnify/ENA primary metagenome ERZ1292640 (study PRJEB36523, sample SAMEA6512636) | groundwater metagenome | collected 2019-01-08 | study: AquaDiva: Metagenomics assemblies of 32 groundwater samples | reverse complement strand
CGTTAAAGACAATACCTGAATTAACTTGGGCAGCTAGGAAAATTCCATAATTTTCACCTAAATTGCCATTCGCATATATTAGATTATTATTAAAATCAGTGCCAGTTGCAATTCTGTTATTAAGAATTATTCCATAATTCGAGATATTACCTGAAGTGTTTATTATATTTCCAGAGACGATGTTTGTTCTAAACAAACCAGAAAGCCCACTTCCCGTGCCATTAAAGTGTATTCCATCATTGCGGCCTCCACTTCCACTTGTTTTTATGATGTTATTTAGCATTTGATTGCGTTCAGACCATCCCGTAATTAAGATACCTGTATTGCCTGCATCTGTGCCCGTCTGATTTCCAGATGTTATAATGAGGTTATTAGACATAATGTTTGCATCTGAGTTATTGAGTATTATGCCAACATTATCACCAATCCCGCCGCCAGTTCTTATTGTGTTGTTGGATAAGTTATTAGAATCGGTTGTACTCACCAAAGCAATACCATAATTGCCTAATGTGCCATTTGAAATTATAGAGTTATTAAGTAAAATATTGTTGGATGAAGTAAGCAAAAGTATCCCCATATTATTTGCTGAACTTCCATTGGTTATGATTACGTTTGAGATCAGCTGATTATAATTGGAAGATAACAGTGATATTCCTCTGTTTTGAAATGTTCCAGTTGTATTTATCGTATTATTCTGGATAATCGTTCCAGTGCTCGTGTTCAGTAGTATGCCATAGTTATTTGATGAAGTCCCATTTGTGCTAATCACATTCCTATAAATTTCATTGTAGCTTCCGTTAACGAATATTCCGTAGTTATTAGATGCTCCGTGCGTCCTGATTGTGTTGTTTATTGCCCTTGAATAATTCCCCAGTATTTGAATGCCAAAATTGTTGCTCGCACCATTAGCACCCGGAGTGCTGATATTGCAATTAATTATTGTGTTATTCGTTCCATTGGAAATCACTGCGCTGCCACTGTCAGTCACAGAATAATTAATGTGCTTGCCCTGGCAATTAAGGCTAATATTGCTCTCAGTAATATAAAAACAAGTACCAGTAGAATTAACATTGACAGTAAGAGGAAAAGTATACCTGCCAAAAGTGCTGGAAAGGTTCTGGCAAGCTGTAACAAAATAAGGCAGGACAAGAGCAGCATAATCCGAGTTGTTCTCATCATGCAAAAGCCGCTTGTCACATAATAGATTGCCATCATAATCCTCGCAAGTTAAACTGTAATCCTGAGTGATTTTGTTAAGGTAAGCATTGCCACCAATCAACGAACCACCAAGAATATTCGTACCCGACTGCACCGAAATATTCCAAGTGTTATTATTGACCGTACTAACAGAAACTGCCCCAGTTGAACCATTAAAAACATTATTGTAAATAATATTGCTTCCCGACTCAGCAGTCAACACCAGCGCATAACCACTACCAACTTGATCAATATTTACTGTATTATTGGCAATAGTGTTATTAGACGACCCTGACAAATAGATCCCCTGGCTAGAACCGTTGGATGATATTCTATTGAAACCAATCGAATTGTTAGCAGAATTTGACAAAGATATTCCAACAAATAAGGAAGTCGTATTAATATCAATTGTATTATTGCTTACAGTTGTATGATTTTCAGTAACTAAGGAAATACCAGTAACTGGTTTTTTAACCGTGCCAATAAAAGAATTGCGGTCAATAATAGTATAATTTCCCCTAGTCGAATAAATGCCATAATAATTACCTGAAGAATAGTTTGAAAAATTAAAAGTATTATTCGCAATAATAAGGTTTATAGAAGAAGTTGAATAAATTCCATAGTAAGTTGTCGTCGGCAGAAGGTCTGAAAATTTGTTGTAATTGATTACACCATTAATTAACCCGCTTGCTGCATATATCCCGTATCTTGGCGTCGAAAACGTATTATTTTGAATTGTTACATTTATGGATGAACCTGCAATAATTATTCCGGCCGAACTAGGATCTAATAGTTCTCCGCCAGTTGTAATGCTGGTAATCTTATTTCCAATAATAGTAAGATTTTTTGAATTTACTGGATAAATCGACCATGAACCAAAATAAGCGGTTGTTTGGAGTGAATTGTTTATTATTTCAATTCCCTTGCCTTCAATCATTATTGTGCCAGCCACAGCATCTGAAGTATTGACTGTGACGTTATTCCTTAAAATTTTATTATAATCGCCAGATACAGAAATGCCTTTTGGAGTAACACTCGTGCCTTTCCACTCCCATACATTAATCGAATTGTCCGTAATGTTACTGTAATTGGTGGATGAAACTTGTATACCCCAATTATCCTTAGCCTGCGAAATATTTATTGTGTTGTTATGAATTTTAATACCATTAGAATTGCTCACAGCAATACCATCAAAGTTACCTTGAGACCCATTAAGGACCAAAACATTATTCACGATAAAACTATTCGAAACAGAAGTTGCATAAATTCCATAAAGCCAGCATATCGAAAAATTTCTGCAGCTTACCGTGTTATTCAAAACATTATAATTTGTGCCAGAAGAAATAAAAATTGCATAGCTGCTATTAGCATTAATAACATTATTGCTAATATTAGAAAAATTAGCAAAATAAGCAGAAATACCACCAAGATTCCCCCAAATACTATTATTAATAACCGAAGAATTACCACTCGAATTAAGATAAATAGCAGTCCCAACCCCACCAGTACCATCAGAAGTAATATTGCAATTAACAATCGAAGTATTCGTTCCGTTGCTATAAATCCCGTAGCCTGCTGAAGTTTGCGAAAAATTAATCACGTAATTCGAACAATCCAAAGTCACATTACTCTGATTAATATAAATACAAGTCTCAGCAGACTCAATCTTACCAGTAAGAGTATAATAACCCGCAGCAGTAATCGTAGTAGGACAACTCGTAACACTAGGATCCAGCGCAAACGCAGTAAAATTCCCAAAAGTAAACATCAAATTCGCATAACCCGCCCGCTTCATATGATTAGAAAAATAAGCAGTTTCATTGCAGTAATAATCTTGGATTGTGAAATCTTTTGGTCTTATTGAGGAACTTTGCTGAATCTGATTGTATGAATACTCATTATTGCTATAATCTCTAATTTTGATTGAATCCCGCAAATCATTATTCCCACAACTCAAATTCAAAAACCTCATCTCATCAAAAGTGTTCGAATCATCAGTCTGCATTTCATCCCAGAACGCATTCGTCGAATTAATCGTCAAATTAGCAGTTCCAGTTGTGTTGAATGCAACAGTCCATGTTTCTCCATCACGAAGATACGTTACAGGGTTCAGGATTACAATAGATATCTCATAGCTTTGGTTTGAAAGGTGAGGAACAATCCAGCTTACAGTATCACTGCGGGAATCATTATCGGTATCAAGATAGTTTACTGAAAACCTTTCATCCTTGTTTATCAGCACCTTTTGCGTTTCTAAAACAATTCCACCGTAATAAATCAAATAATCTTCCGGAGAAACAAGCCAATAAACTTTAGCATTACCATTAACAGAAGAATACGCAGTTACATTCTCATAATGGAAGTCAGAGCTGACAGTCACAATTTTTTTATCAAAAGAGAGCTCCCGCTCAGTTGCAAATGGTGCTGGCGTCTCATACTCAACTTCAAGAGTGCCATTTGCATTGGCAATAGTAAGCGACAGGTTATCAGGCACCTCAATAGCAGCCTTGCTTAATTCCAGCTTCTTTATTTTCTTATCGAGCTCGAATGTCTCGGGTGTAAACTCTTTCCCTTTGTGCTTAATGTTTACTTTGTAATCTTCCAGCTTTTCATCATCTTCCAGCACAGAAATGTTGGAAGCAGAGGAAGGCAGCTCAACAGAAACATCCAAGCCATCTGCCTTCAGTTTTTTAACCCATTTTACAGGCTTGCCGACTTCTGCATGCATCTGAATAGTTTCTATTGAATCGTTTACTGATAGGTTCGTTTTATTAGTTAAGTTTAATTCAGGAATTGCTAATTCTTGAAGTTGGATTGATGAGTAAGTGAAATTTGAGAGTGTCAGAGTCCCGTTTTCAATTTCCACAACTAGCTGCGCATCTTTCCCGTTTAATGCGTCCAGCAGGCAGGTTTCCCTGCAAATATTGTTGAATGAATACGATGGTGTTTCTTTCTGCTCAACGAATTTTCCCTGCAATGCCTGCCATTCAGATTTTCTGGCTGTAAAGTCTGATGTGTTTAATGCAACAATCCTTGCGCTTACAGAATTGTTTTGTGTTGCTCCTTGCTGTCCAAGAGTAAGCGTGAATGGCTGGCTCCAGTTATCGAAGCTTGGTTTCAAGTCAGATAATGCGCAGCATGCCTCGGAACCATAGCAAACATAAGATGTCTCACTTGAATCAAGTGAGCTAACTTCCCATTGCGAGCAGAGTTCGTAAGATGCTAAGTCTTCTTCTGAAGACAATTGGTAGTCTATTGCTTTTGTCTGCAATTCAGTTCCATCATTGTCATCGTCAAAACCTGAAGATGATCCATGGGCTAAAGTTGCAATGATTTTTTTTGCAATTTCATTTGATTGGTTTATTGATTCAGTTACATTTGTTTCATTGAATGATTCATTGATTTGCGGCAATGATTCAATTGCCTGTGGCAGGATTTCTTCACTAATATTAATTGGCTGGCTTTCATTTGCAACAATTTCTTCGACTGAACCATCCAGAATTGCAAATCCTGTTATTCCAGCAAGTCCTTTGCCTATTATGTCAGATCTGTCTAATACCAAATATTTTGTATCATTAATCATAAGCCAAACATTAACATATCCTGTTCCAGAGTATTTTCCTGAGAGTGAGAATGAAGTCAGTGTTCCATTCAAATGCAATATTTCTGTACCGTTGATGCTAAAAGTCAGGTTGAGGTCCTGGGTCATTATTTTTTCATTTCCTGCCCCTATGAAATATCCTGTAAATTGCGGTCCAATAATTGATATGATAAATATAAGCGCAATTAAAGCTGCAATCCCAATGCCAGATACTGAAGTTTTGTTGACTTTTCCTACAAGATTACCAAGTTCACTTTCGGTTTTTCTAATCGAATCCTCGTAAATTGACAACCATTCCGTCAACTGCAATCCCTTGGAATAATTTTCCAGCTTTATTTTCTTGTATGACTCGGGCAAGTTAGAATTCAATATTTCCAGGTATTCTGATTCGAAGCGCCTTTTTTCCTGCTTTAATCGTAAGGCTTTTTCCGCCAGCTCAAAGCGTTCGAGGCTTCTCATTTGGCTGCCTCCGGAAAGTCTATTTCCCAGAGTTTTTTTGCTGGCGCGCTTATCTTTACAGTCCGCGGGCCTTTTTTTGTGTTGAAAGTTCTAGTAAAATTCCTGTTCTGCGATGATTTAGATATTCGAACTATTCCTTTTTCATTAAGTTTGCCAAGCCGTATGTTTGTTGATGGAGCAGATAATCCGATTGTTTCAGATATAGCATTGCCGCTAAGCGGCCTTTGCGCAGCTAACAGAAGCCTTAATATTTCCTTGTCCGTACCGTCAAGAATTATTCTACTCACTATGTTCTATCTCCACTCGTACCTCTTTTGTTGCTGCATTGACTGTCCATCTAAGTTTGTCGCCCTGTTTAAGATTGAGAAAGCTCACGATTTCTCGTGGAACTCTTGTAAGCAGGTTTTTTCCATCGCTTGAGAGCGTTGTCAGGCGTTCGATATCTGGGCTTGGCCCAGCTATCAGGCCATGCAGTTTTTCAGGAGAAATCACCATGGATACACCATTAGTCTTACCAGTATATGAATCTTATCATTTATTATATTTTTTTAGATATAAAGAGTACGATTTATTAGTCTTAAATTACCTTTTTATTAATATAGTTATAATATATAGAAGTACATAAAGATATAATAAAAAAGCATTGACAAAATTTAAATATTTAAACGTATTTACGTTTTTTAACAGAAGGTGATAAAATGGTAAGCATAACTTTGTCTGTACCTCCAGAAACGAAGAAAAGGATGGAAATGTTCCCTGAAATCAATTGGTCAGGACTTGTGCGAAAAACAATTGAAGAAAAAACCGAGGAGCTTGAATGGAAACGAAAGATGCTCAAAAAGCTGGATGAAGAAAAAAGCTTTGAGGAATGGACTGTAAGGATGGGAAGAAAGGTTAATGAGGGAATTGCAAGGCGGCTTAAAAAAGAGGGTCTGTTGTGAAGCTTGTTGTTGACGCAAATATATTGTTTTCATTGGCAAAGGCTGGCTCATCAGCTAGTGATTTGTTATCCACGCACACGCTTTGGCTCTTATCACCAGACTATGCAGGATACGAGCTTCAGCAACACCGCAATGAACTTGAGGAATTATCAGGAAAGCCCTTTGCGATAGCTATTCAGGACATTAATAAAAAAGTGGTTTTTGTAGATATAAGTGTTTATAAACTAAGATTGAAGGAAGCCCAGAAGTTGTTAAATGATCCCAAAGATACGGCTTATCTCGCGCTTGCAATAGAGATGAGTCTGCCCATATGGTCTAATGACAGGCATTTAAAAGAACAAAGTATTGTCGAAGTTTTCACCACAAAAGATCTTGTGATATTGCTCAGTGGAAAGAAATAAAATTTACAACATTAATAATTAAATTTATAACTCATGAAAAATTTGCTTTTTAATGGATTTAGGCGAAATCGGCATTGGAATTGATATAGAAGATGTAAATAGATTTAGACCTTTTATATTCAATAAAAAAAAATCGCTAAAGAGAATTTTTACAAAAAAAGAACTTTCATATTGCCATACTAAAAATGATCCCGCACAGCACTTAGCTGCACGCTTCTGCGCAAAAGAAGCTGTTTATAAGGCATTAAGCGATATTAATGGGCCAAAACTGTCATTTAATGAAATTGAGATAAAAAAACAAAAAAATGGAAAACCCGAAGTTCTGTTAGGCAAAAATTACGCTATTAAAATAAGCCTATCTCACACCTCAAAAATGGCGATTTGCGTTGCCATCGCTTCAAAAAATGCGCAATTAAAAAAAGTTGGCAGAAAGATAAGTTGAAGTTTTCTGAATTCAATAAAGACTTATAATTAGAGATCATATAGATTAATCATCACTGCTTCTTAAACTTCTGCCATAAAAAGAAGAGCAATCCGGCCCCGATAATTATGAAAAGGACTTGAACTGTCAAAATGAGAGAAATCGGGGAAGCTTTCAGCGTTCCAGTTTTTTCTGAAATCACTTGCCCAGTTGCTGAATCAATCTGCGCATACATTCCGCTTGTTCCGATTATCAGCTTTATCGGACGTTCAGTTTTCTTGTCCGCATAGTGGATAGACACGTTTGCAGGATATGTGCCAGATGGCATACCTTCTGTGTCCCAGAAAACATCAAGGTTTCCATCTCCCTGCCCTGCAAGTTCTATTGATGAGCTTTTTGTCTGTGAAATTATGCTGCCTTTCGTGTCAAAGACTGTTAATGAGCCGTAAACATTGCTTATTTTTGAGTTCCACCTGTTCTTTATCCCTAGCGATATTTTGGCAATGCCCCCTATCTTGAAATCTTTTACATTGGCTGAAACGAGGTCAACAAGCAGCAGGCCAATGGCAAAGTCCTTTGCCATTGTGAAAGTTTTCTGGTCATACTTTATTGTTGCATCTGCCTTGTAAATTCCTGGCTCAACAGACGCTAGCCAGTTTGCTTGAAGTTCTTCAGTTGTTTTTGCCTTTATTGGTTTTTCGTCAGTAATCACTGCTGCCAAGTTTGGATCCGTAGGGCTTGACAATAATATTGTGCCTTTGACTGACGACAAGTCCTGCGAGCCGAAGTTCGAGATAGGCAGTATGAACTTTACAGTTTCATTCACATTGGCGTCTAAAATATCGAGCCTGCCTTCGGCATAAATTCCAGGATAAGGCACTCTTAGCCTGACTTCTGTAACAACGCTGACAATGTTATCTATGAACGCTCCTTCTTCCGTTGATTTTGATGGAAGACTTGTAACTATTATTTCTCCGGTGTGCATGCCAGGAGTTTCAAATGATGAAGGAAGCTTGATTTCATAGCTAACTTCTTTGCTTGCATCGCCTGTTTTCAATTCTAATGTTGTTTGGCTGGGCATGATGTACTGGCCAAGTTCCCCTCTTGTTGTTATTGAAAACTCGATGTTTTTTGCCTCGCTGTTAAGTATAGTGAAACCTCCTCTTAATACCTTATCAGGCTCAAACTCAAAGGCTTTTCTTGTAGGCGTTATGCCAAGTCCAGAAACTAGCGGCACCAATAGCAGTGCAATTGTCAGGAGTATTGCCAGTTTTTTCATATCGACCTCGATGAGGTGAATCTCACTATGGATTCCCTGCTTCCTGGCGGTTCTGCTCCCGGAACTGTTATGTTCAGTTCTATCTTGGCAAGATCAGATGTGTTGCGGTAATCGAGGTCAGAAATGCCAACCAAAGCTCCAGTTATCGGCATATTGGTGAAAGTAACAATTGATTTTGAGCTGTTGAATCCTCCGCTTCTTGTCGTTGCGTTAGCTGCAGCGAACTGGTAGTAAGTAGAATTGTCAATAATTGCAGTCCATAAGTCAGATGCATTTATTGTTATGTTGATGTAAACGTTTCCTGTGTTTTCTAGCAGGAAGGGATTGGGATTGTTGTCTGTAGTGTTTTCTATGTCTCCTATTGCGAGCATACCGAAAGACACAGTGTTATTGAGAAGTGCAACTTCTATCAGTCCTTGGACAGAAATATTGTATTTATCTGACCAGTTACTATTATACTCACCGTCAAATGAACGAACACTCCAGTTGTACTTGTAGTTTTCATCCCAGAGGCATTGCAGCTCCTCTGTTCTGTTAAGTGTATAGTTCGAGACATTCTTAGATGTCAGGTTGAGGTAATTCCAACCGCTGCAGCTTCCATCGCCAACGAACCGTGTTACATTTATCTCATAAGTTAAGTTGTCGAGATCAGGGTCATAGGCTGACCAGATAAAAGTGGGATTCCTGTTGAAAGAATAATTGTGGTTTGCAGGGCTTATCAGGAGGGGAGTTTCTGGCGGCGTGCTCTTCATTGTGAAATAGAATACTTCAGATTGGTTTTTTAGCCCAGTACTATCATTGAAGAAAACCATCCAGCCGACCTTTGCCCTGTTGGTCGCATTCACTGTCTGGTTTATCATCAGCAAGTAGCTTGTTCCAGACAAGGTGCCATTCGATATATTTTGCCAAACTCCCGAATGGTTCCAGGAGAATATCCAAACGGACAATCCGGAGCCATCTGTTATGGTGAGATTCATATGAATGCTGTCATTAATTTTAGGCCAAGTTGCAGTCTCATTAGTTCCGTTGTTGGCGGAGTTCGGTGGAGTGAAATCTGCGGTCAATGGGTAATTATCTACATTAGTTGTATTGAGTGTATAGGCTGAATCGCAAATCCCATTTAAGTTTGCATCAGTGCAAGTCTGCGAGAATCCTGCACCAGTCTTATTCGCATAGAAATTGCCTCCGAGATTAGATCCGCCAATAATATTTATTGACGATTGAAGAGTGGTATTCCAGAAGTTTGCATAAGTTGTGGCCGGAACATAAACTGCAAGTTTGAATCCATCCAGATAGTTGTTATAAATGACTAAGTTGTTTTGGGTCGAACCCCATAAGTCCAGGTAGAGAGCGTATGAATTGTTCGATATTATCGTGTTGTTGATGAATGTGATGTTTATCGGATCATCCCAATACGGATTTAAATCCTCGTCTTCCCAATATAATTTCTCAAAAATAACGCCATAAGATGATCCTGCTCCAGTCGATGTTATTGTATTATTAACATACCGGCTATGAAATGTGTTATAAAAAATTTCTATTGCTGTCGAGCTGTTCGAGGATATGTTATTGAAGTATACTGACGAAGAGCCAGTATCGATAAATCCATACAATTTTGCGGATATATTATTATATTTTAGGGATAATGCATAGCCACCATAGACACCGTTTGATGATGCTGAATCAATAGAGTTATTTTCTACTCTTGCGCCTGTTCCGGTAACATTTACGCCTCTTCCAGAGGATGAGGACACTCGGCTGCGGAAAAGTGACGCATTTGAAGCTAACACAACACCATTTCCTGAAGATTTTGATTGTATAATGCAATTGTCAATGAGTGTGTCGCCTGACACCGATATGCCGTGCGCATTCGTACCCGAGGTGTTTATCTCACAATTTGTCAGGAAAGATGCGTTTCCTCGGATCGATATGCCTATCGCGCTTGCTCCAGACGTATTTATAACGAGCGAGGACGCGTTAAATCCAAAAGCGCCTCCAGAATCATTTATTGCAGAGCTTGAAGCTCCTTTGGTTCTAATGTTAGCGTTAATAACTAAGATATTTGTAGTTGCGTTGGGGAAGTAGATTCCTGGAGAGCCCGCAGTGCTGCTGCCTTGTAATATATTGCAGTTTTTGATTGTTACATTCGATCCATTTGATGCTATTCCGAAACCTTGGCCAGTTTGTGAATAATTTATCGTGAAGTTTTGGCAGTCAAGGATAATATTAGGG
>ERZ1292640.4544-Hain-H43-02um-R1-4544-length-10534-cov-45_pt1 | contig 10534 bp, 8 predicted proteins | sample MGYA00564404_ERZ1292640 | MGnify/ENA primary metagenome ERZ1292640 (study PRJEB36523, sample SAMEA6512636) | groundwater metagenome | collected 2019-01-08 | study: AquaDiva: Metagenomics assemblies of 32 groundwater samples | reverse complement strand
ATCCACACCCAGGTAGTTGTTCAGCGGCTCGTCGCGCGGACTGAACGGATCGTTGTTGGGGATCGGAAGGATCCTGGAGTAGAACGGGTAGGCCGGATTCGCCACCCGCGAGGCGGGCAGGATATTGCCCGGGATCGGATCGCGGATGTAGTTACCCGGGCGCGCCGGATCCCGCCGGACGCTGAGCGGGTCATGGATCTGGTAGCGGACTGCGTCCACGTTCAGAAGCTGGGAGAAGTCCCCCTGGCGGTTGGCCATCGTCGGGAAGGTGTGATTGAAGTTAATCGGGTTGGGCGGGAAGATGCGGCGGAAGCCCACAAAGCTGAAGAAGAAAAACAGGCGGTCCCGGCCGTTGAACACGCCGGGGATGATCACCGGTCCGCCGATCCGGGCGCTGTAGTGGTTCCTGAGCCCGGAGCCCTGCTTGGGCGTTCTGCGCAGCTCATCCGCAAGGGCCTTGTCGCCGGCCGCTTCGGCCTCCGCGATGCGGCGGTAGTAGAGCTGCCGCGCGAAGAACGGCGTGGCGTTCCAGCGCGATTGGTCGTGGATGTTGCTGGCCCCGCCGTGGAACTGGTTGGTGCCGGACCTCGACATCATGGCCACGACTATGCCGCTGGTATGGCCGATCGAGGAGTCGAACCCGCCGGTTTCGATTTTGATCTCGGAGATTTCGTCGGAATGGGCCACGTAACCGACGGTGCGGCCCCCCGAGCCGGTGTTGGAGCCTCCATCGATGGTCCATTCGTTGCCCCCGACGGCGCCCGCGATGTTGTACTCGGACGTCGAGCCCTGGTCGCCGGGCCCGATCACCCTCACGTCCCCGGTCCTGCTTTGCACCCCGGGCGCCATCCGCGCAAACAAAGTGATGTTGGAGGCTGAGAGGGGGAGGCTGGCCTGGGTGTGGGTATCGACGGTGCGGCCGGAGGAAGCCGAGGCGGTATCGAGCAGCGGCGCCTCCGCCACCACGGTGATCGACTCGCTCACCGAACCCAGCTCAAGATTCATGTCGATCTCGATCCGCGACGCGACGGGCAGGACAATGCCCTTGCGGATCGACGTGCGGAACCCGACCGCTTCCACCGCAACCTGATAGTTGCCGGGCAGCAGCAGGTTGGCCTCGTAGTACCCGGTTTCGTTGGTCACCAGAGGCATCGCCGTGTTGGTGTCCGCATTGGTCACCGTGACTTTAGCGCCGGCCGTGGGCGACCCTTGCGGATCGAGGACGCGGCCAAAAATCATGCTGCGTGTTTCCTGCGCGCCGGCCGGAAGGGAAAGCGCGACGAGCAGAGGAAAAGCGTACCGTCGGGTGCACATGGTGTTCCTCATCCCGAGTCTACATCATCGGAAACGTAGACGCGTCAATCCGCAAGTAAAGACGCTACCCGCTTCAGGAGTTAAGGTACTCCTCGATCAGCCGGATATTCGAGGGCGGAGTCTCCAGCGGCAGACAACCCGTACCCATCAGGCAGTTCGGACGGGCGATCGCCAGGATGCGGTCGATCTCCCGCCGGATGGCATCCGCGTCGTTGCAGGCGACAATGCGTGGGTCCATGTTCACCCGGACCTTGACGTGCGGGTGTGTCGCCCAGACCTGGGCGACGAATGCGGCCTGGTCTGTTTCGATGTTACAGACGACGTAGCCGGTGCCGGTGGCGAGAATGTCATCGAGGATGCGATAGGTGTTTCCTCCCATGATGCAGGGCACGGGATGACCCACAATGGAGGCGGTCAGTTCCAGGGCGCGGCGGAGCGCCGGCAGTTCGACGGTGTGAAACTGCCGCGGTGAAAGCAAGGGCGGAGCGGCGGCCGACTCGAAGAAGGCCACGTCGAGTCCGCGAGCGGCAACCTCCTGGGTGAAGGCCGCCTGATTCCCGGCAAGTTGCATCAGCCAGCGGGCGACGTCCCGCGGGCGCAGCGCCACGTCCTCGAGGAGCTGGTTGATCCCGAGAAGGTTGAAGGCGAGGGAAAAGGGACCGGCGACCGGGATGCGAACGTCGGCCTCCGGAAGCGCCTCCTTGAGGCGGCGGCCGACGCCGATGACCATGGGGATGCGCCCGTCGCGTGCCGGGTCGAAAGGCACAAGCTCGAAGGCCTCCTCCAGGCTCGGACACAGTGGCCTGTGGATGGCAGGGATGCCGTCCTCACCTGGAACCTCGATCTGCGCGCCGTAGGCTTCCGCTTCGAGGTTGTAGATGTCAATCCCGACGACGATCGGCTGATGGCGGTACTCGATCCAGGCATCCCGATGCCCCAGGAAGAGCAACTCCGGGTCGCGCGAAGTCTCCCACGGGGTATGTCCGGCAAAACGCGCGGCGTGCTCGTAGACGGAAGGAGAGAAAGGTATTCTCATGTACGAACCGCATTGGGATTCTACCACGGCGTCGATTCGGCCAACGGAGCCGGGGGGCCCCTGACGCGCGTACAATGTCCTTGTGACCCGACGCCAATTCGTTTCCGGGGCGGCCGCCGCGCCGGCGGCGCGGCGCGCCGTGGCCCAGGGCGCGTACCCGGGCACGGCGTATCGCGACTACTCGCGGTGCCTGCCCGACTACCTGCGCGAGCTGGCGCGGCGCGCTCATGCGGAGCGCAGCCGCGCCATCGCCGCACTCACCACACCCGAGGCCATCCGCGCGCGGCAGCGCTGGGCCCGCGAGACGTTCTGGACACTGGCCGGCGGGCTGCCGGAGCGCACGCCGCTCAATGCGCGCACGCTGGGCGGGTTCGAGCGCGCGGGCTACCGCGTCGAGAAGGTGGTCTACGAGAGCCGGCCCGGCTTTCACGTCCCCGCCAACCTGTACGTGCCGGCGCAGGGCCGGGCGCCGTTTCCCGGCGTGCTGTTTCAGATGGGGCACTCGCTGAACGGCAAGGCGGCTGAGCCTTACCAGCGCTGCTGCCAGGCGCTGGCGCGGCTCGGCTACCTGGTGCTGGCTTTCGACCCGATGGGGCAGGGCGAGCGCGTCTACTACCCCGACGCCTCGGGGGCGCGCACCCGCCTCGGTTCCGCCGACGACGAGCACACCGTGCCGGGAAAGCAGATGCTGCTCGTGGGCGACACCAGCTCGCGGCTTCAAGTATGGGACGCCGTTCGCAGCCTGGACTACCTGGCGTCGCATCCGCTGGTGGATGCGGGTCGATTGGCCTCGACCGGGCAATCCGGCGGCGGCACGCTGACGATGCTGCTCGCCTGTGTGGACGACCGGCTGGCGGCGGCGGTCGTCTGTAGCGGCAACACGGAGAACATCGCCTGCGCGGGGTTCAATCCGCCGGGCTCGACCGACGACGCCGAGCAGAACTTCCTCGGCTCGGGGCCGCTCGGCTTCGACCGCTGGGACCTGCTCTATCCGCTGGCGCCCAAGCCGCTGCTGGTGAGCGTCAGCGACAAGGACTTCTTTGGCACTTACTCTTCCGAGTACATCGCGGACGGCTGGGAGGAGTTCCAGAAGCTCAAGAAGGTTTATGGGGTACTGGGCAAGCCGGAGCAACTGGGCTGGGCGGGCACACCGCTGCCGCACGGGCTCTCCTACGACACGCGCCTCTCGATCTACAACTGGTTCGGGCGCTGGCTGAAGAACGAGACCAGGCGGATTGAAGAGGAACCGCCGACCGCTCCCGAGCCGGACCAGACACTGTGGGTGTCGGAGACCGGCAATGTGGTGCGGTCGTTCAACGGCGAGACGCCTTTCTCGCTCAACAGGAAGCGTGCCGTGGTGCGGCAACCGGCGGCCCTGGACCGCCTGCTGGGCGCCGAGCGGCCCGGACCGGGCGCGCGGTTCACCGTGCTCGGACGCGTTCCCTCCCGGGGCCTGGACATCGAAGTGGTGGAGGTGTCGTCCGCGCCGCGCGTGTGGCTGCCCGCGTGGCTGTTCGTTCCCAAAGACGCCGGCTCCAAGCCTGCCTTCCTGGTGCTGGAGGCCGGCGGCCGCAACGCGCGCTGGCGCGAGGGGGAGATGTACCAGGGGCTGGCGGCGCGCGGTTACCCGGTGTGCGCGGCCGACCTGCGCGGGATCGGAGATCTGTGGCCGGAGTTCGGGCGGAGCGCCCCGCGCTATGCGCGCTCGCACAACGACGAGGAGAACTACGCCTGGGCCTCGCTGATCCTGGGCAAGCCGCTGCTGGGCCAGCGGGTGACGGACATTCTCGCGCTGGCGGCCGCGCTGGCGGCGCACCCTGCCACCGCGCGGCGCCCGCTGGTGATCGCCGCGCGCGGGCACCTCACCGTCCCCGCCTTATTCGCGGCCGCGCTGGATGCCCGCATCGAGCGGCTGTACCTCGCGGGCGGCCTCGTCTCGTTTCGCAACCTGGTAGAGACCGAGAACTACGACTACCCGTTTGGGAACTTCGTGCCCAATCTGCTGAAGCACACCGACCTGCCGGATGTGGCGGCCGCGATTGGGCCGCGCCAGGTCACGGTGGCTGGGGCGGTGGACGCGGCGGGCAAGACAGTCCAAGCCGACGCGGTGCGGGAGATTTACCGTGCGGGCAACGTGCGCGTAGTTCCGGCGGCAGCCTGGGGAACCGAGGCGCTGGAATCCTCGTATAATCAATAGGTTACATCGGCTGGTTGACACTCATCGGCCGAGAGTGCTAATAATAGTTAGCGGAGACCGGCAACCGGCCGGTGTCCGTTCCAGAACTCTCGGTTCAAACAAGAAATTGGAGGAGTGAGGTCATGAATATTCGTCCGCTCTACGATCGGATCGTGGTGAAACGGATCGAAGAGAAGGAGACCGTCCAGGGCGGCATCATCATTCCCGACACGGCCAAGGAAAAGCCCCAGGAGGGTGAAGTGGTGGCCGCGGGGCAGGGCAAGCGCCTGGACAACGGGAAGCTGGTAGCGCTGGACGTGAAGGTCGGCGACCGGATCCTGTTTGGCAAGTACTCGGGCAACGAGATCAAGATCGACGGCGAGGAGTACCTGATCATGCGCGAGGACGATGTTTTAGGGATCCTCGAGGGCGCCGCCGTGGAAGCGAAAGCGTAAGATCCAGGAGGAATCAATATGGCAGCAAAACAGATTGTTTACAGCGAAAGCGCGCGGCAGTCCATCCTGCGCGGCGTCAACCAGCTCGCCGACGCGGTGAAGGTGACGCTCGGTCCCAAGGGCCGCAACGTGGTGCTGGAGAAGAAATTCGGCGGTCCGACGATCACCAAGGACGGCGTGACGGTGGCCAAGGAGATCGAGCTTAGGGACCCGCTGGAGAACATGGGCGCGCAGATGGTGCGCGAGGTCGCATCGAAGACCTCCGACGTGGCCGGCGACGGCACGACCACGGCCACCATCCTGGCCCAGTCGATCTTCCGCGAGGGCGTGAAGAGCGTGGCCGCCGGCGCCAACCCGATGGCGCTGAAGCGCGGCATCGAGAAGGCCGTTGAAACGGTGGTCGAAGAGGTCAAGAAGCTCTCCAATCCCGTGTCCGGCGACATGATTGCCCAGGTGGCCGCCATCTCGGCCAACGGCGACATGAACATCGGCCGCATCATCGCCGACGCGATGAAAAAGGTGGGCAAGGACGGCGTCATCACGGTGGAAGAGGCCAAGACGATGACCACCGAGCTGGACACAGTGGAGGGCATGCAGTTCGACCGCGGGTATCTGTCGCCCTACTTCATCACCGACCCCGACCGGATGGAGTGCGTGATCGAGGATCCCTACATCCTGATCCACGAGAAGAAGATCTCGAACATGAAGGACCTGCTGCCGCTGCTGGAGCAGATCGCGCGCTCCGGCAAGCCGCTGCTGGTGGTGGCCGAGGAAGTGGAAGGCGAGGCGCTGGCCACGCTGGTGGTCAACAAGCTGCGCGGCACGCTGAACGCCACCGCGGTGAAGGCGCCCGGCTTTGGCGACCGGCGCAAGTCCATGCTGGAGGACATCGCGATCCTGACCGGCGGCAAGGCCATCATGGAAGAAACCGGCATCAAGCTGGAAGGCGTGCGGCTGGATGATCTGGGCCGCGCCAAGCGGGTGACGGTGGACAAGGACAACACCACCATCATCGATGGCGCCGGCAGCCAGAAGGCGATTGAGGGCCGCATCAAGCAGCTCCGCGCCCAGATCGAGGAGACCACGTCGGATTACGACCGCGAGAAACTCCAGGAACGGCTGGCCAAGCTGGCCGGCGGCGTGGCCGTGGTCCGCGTCGGCGCGGCCACCGAGACCGAGATGAAGGAGAAGAAGGCCCGCGTCGAGGACGCGCTGCACGCGACCCGCGCGGCGGTGGAGGAAGGCATCGTGCCCGGCGGCGGCGTGGCCCTGCTGCGGTCGGCGGTCGCGCTGGCGAGCCTGAAGTTGTCCGGCGACGAGCAGATTGGCGTGGACATCGTCAAGCGGGCCTGCCAGGAGCCGCTGCGGCAGATCGTCGGCAACGCCGGCTATGAGGGCGCCATCGCGGTGGAGCGCGTCCGCAGCAGCGAGGACCAGAACTTCGGGTTCAACGCCGAGACCTGCCTGTACGAGGATCTGGTGGCTGCGGGCGTGGTAGACCCGACCAAGGTGGTCCGCACCGCGCTCCAGAACGCCTCCTCGATCGCGGCCCTGATGCTGACGACCGAGGCGCTGGTGGCCGAGATCCCGGAGAAGAAGAAAGAGCACATGCCCGGCGGCGGCGGCCACGGCCCCGACATGGATTACTAGCCAGTGGGATAGGCCTCCTGGCCTGTCTCTTCTGGATTCTCACGCCGCTCCGCGGGGGGAAGGCCCCGCGCGGGGCGGCGTTTTTGTTTCGTCCCGGCCAGGTCATTCATACGTATAGATTCTCTGATAGGATACGTATGATGTCAAAGTTGACGCTGAGCATCGACGAGACGGTGGTGCGGCGCGCCAAGCGGTACGCCGGGCGGCGGGGCGTGTCGGTGTCGAAGCTGGTGGAGACCTACCTGGCTTTTGTCTCCGATCCTCCGCCGGCGGCGGAACCGCCCCCCATCCTGAGCTCCCTACGGGGCGTGCTGAAAAAGGGCGGAGTTGCCGACTACCGCAGACATCTCGTTGAGAAGTACCGATGAGGCGGCTCCTTCTCGACGTCAATGTCGTGCTGGACGTGCTGCTTGACCGCCGGCCCCACGTTGAAGCGAGCGGCGCGGTCTGGGCGGCGATCGAGCGAGGACAGGCCCAGGGAGTTCTGGCTGCCCACGCCGTGACGACGATCCACTACCTGGTCCGGAGAGAGCAAGGCGCCGCTCGGGCCCGTGGTACTATTGCGGCGATCCTTCAGGTGTTCGGGGTTGCGCCAGTCGATCAGAAAGTGGTCCAAGGGGCTCTCCAGTTGGCCTGGCACGATTTCGAGGACTCAGCCACGGCTGCCGCAGCCGAGCTTGCTGGTTGTCATGCCCTGGTGACCCGAGATCCGCGCGGCTTCCCAGCTTCGCCGGTCCGCGTCATCAGCCCGGAAGAGGCCGCTGCGCTTCTGTCGCATGGGTCAGACATGGATGGGTGAGCTGCGCCCCGAGAAGGTGAACAAAGAAAGCCACCTGCGGCAGAGCGCCGGCGTGTCCCCAGGATTCTTCTGTAGCCGCGCGCTTCAGGCCTCTGATTCGAGCGATTCCAGCAGCAAGCGGAGTTCGGCGGCGTCGCTGAAGTCGAGCTTCGGATCGTCGGTAAGCGCGGGCTCGCGCGAGCCGGCCAGGATGGCCTGCAACGCCACGATCAGGGCCTTGCGATAGGCCGGCAGCTCGGGCTTCTTGAGCGGTTGCGAGAGCATGGCGGCGTGCGTCTGCTGCGGCAGCCAGGTTGCCCGTAGCGGCTTCAAGATCGCCCAGAAGTCCGAACGCCCTCCACGGCTCGCCAGCGTGACCGAAGGGTTCCTGGCATTCGATGGACCGATCGAGCTCAGGCCGCGCCTCCTCGTGGCGGCCCATCACCTGGTACAAGCTGCCAAGCTCGTTCAGCGTGGCACCCTCCCTCGCGCGGTCACCTGTTTCCACCCAGATCTTGAGCGCCTCCTGAGAAGCCCGCTCTGCAAGCTCGTAATGGCCGGCCTCACGGTGGACCATTCCGATCTGGCGCCACGCACCCGCAACGCTCCGAAGCTCACCCAGCCGCTCAAAAATCCCCAGTGTAGTGTCCACGAAATAGATGGACAGCTATTTCCTTCGTTTCCTACTCCGGGGACTGGTGCAGCCAGGCTGGATCTTCTCCAACGTCCGCCGGGAGCGGGAAAGTTTCTCCGTGATGGATTCTACCGTCGCGGTCCAGACGAACGGCTTCGGATCTTTGTTCCACGCCGTGAGGAATGCATCGATGGACGCCTTCAGGTCCCCCACGCTTCGGAAGACGCCCCGCCGGATCGCCTTGCTATCCAAGTGGCCGAACCCGAGTGGTTCTCGACGGGGCCCTGGTTGCTGGCTCTCCCAGCCATTTTCACTCGCTGCCCCTTGGTTGGTTGGTCACGCCCGCAACATCTCGGAAGTAGAGTCCCGCCAAAAAAAGGGAACAAATTGCCTGTGGGGAGAGTATTGGTCTGATGTGACCATCGCGCAGACCGACGAACCGACTCCTCAGAAGCCGCTCCGGCTGTGGCCCGGCGTGGTCGCCGTGGTGCTGCAGTGGCTGGTCAGGTTTGGCGTACCCATCGTCGTGCCGGGGGCCATCGCCTTCGGGGTGTTTGGCGGACTCTTGGGCGGGTTGGCTGTCGTCGTGTGGTGGGCGTTCCTCAGCCGGGCGCCTCGGTCCGAGCGCTGGGGCGCCGTGGTCCTAATGATAGTCGCGCTGGTCGCGACATCGCGCATCATCCACAAGTCGATTGCGACGGGGATGATGGGGATGATGTTCGTCATCTACGCCATCCCGGTCCTGAGCCTCGCCTTCGTCGTCTGGGCGATGGCCAGCCGTGGCCTCTCCGACGGACCTCGGCGCGCGTCGATGGTCGCGACCATTCTGTTCGCGTGCGGAGTGTGGACGCTCCTTCGGACCGGTGGCATGACCGGCGACGTCGATTCGGATTTCGAGTGGCGTTGGGCGGAGACTCCCGAGGAACGGCTCCTGGCCCAAGCCGTCGACGAGCCGGCGGCGCTCCCGGCGGCTCGGGCAGCAGCGAAGACAGGCGCCGACTGGCCCGGCTTTCGCGGACCCCATCGCGACGGCATCATCCCCGGCGTGCGGATCGAGACCGACTGGTCGGCGTCGCCGCCGGTCGAGCTCTGGCGCCGGCCGATCGGACCGGGCTGGTCGTCCTTCGCGGTCCGCAGCGACCTCCTCTACACCCAGGAGCAGCGCGGTGACGGCGAGGTCGTCGCCTGCTACAACGTGACCACCGGCAAGCCGGTGTGGACACACCGCGACGCGGCCCGGTTCTGGGAGTCGAATGCCGGCGCCGGTCCGCGCGCGACACCGACCCTCAGCAATGGTCGCGTATACACATTTGGTGCGACCGGGATCCTGAACGCGCTCGACGCCGGTGACGGCGCGGTCGTGTGGTCGCGCAACGCGGCCTCCGACACCGGCACGAAGGTCCCGGGCTGGGGCTTCGCGAGTTCGCCATTGGTGGTTGACGACGTCGTGATCGTCGCCGCCGCCGGCCGGCTCGTCGCCTACGACCTCGCCACCGGTGATCCGCGCTGGAGCGGCCCGGCCCGCGGCGCTGGCTACAGCTCGCCACATCTATTGACGATCGACGGAGTCGCGCAGGTCCTGCTGCTGAGCGGAGCCGGCGCGATCAGCGTCGCGCCGGCCGACGGCACGCTGCTTTGGGAGCACCGGTGGCCGTCGGGCAGCGCCATCGTGCAGCCGGCCCTGGCCTCGGATGGCGACGTGCTGATCAGCACCAGCGACAGCGCCGGCGGAGTCGGCACCCGCCGCATCGCGGTCGCGCACGGACCCCACGGCTGGACCATCGAAGAGCGCTGGACGTCGGTCGGGCTGAAGCCCTACTTCAACGACTTCGTCGTTCATGATGGCCATGCCTTCGGCTTCGACGGCAGCATCCTCGCGTGCATCGACCTCAAGGATGGCAAGCGCAAGTGGAAGGGCGGACGCTACGGCCACGGCCAGCTCGTCCTATTTCCCGACCAGGACTTGCTGCTGGTGCTGTCGGAGGAGGGTGAGCTGGCGCTGGTCGGGGCGGCCGCCGACCAGTTCAGGGAGCTCGCGCGGTTCCCGGCGATCGAGGGCAAGACCTGGAACCACCCCGTGCTGGTCGGCGACGTCCTGCTGGTTCGCAACGGCCAGGAGATGGTCGCGTTCCGGCTGTCCCTCGCGCGCCGCTGAGGGGGGTGTCCTCGCGGCAAAGGTGGCAGGGCTGCGCCGGGGGCTACATTGCGACAAAGACACTAGCGTTCACTGCTATAAGCGTCGGACGAGCAGTTGCAGCAGACATAACTGTTTAGCGGGTTTCTCTTGTACCGCGGGAGAGATTCTTGCAGAAGGAGGTCGTACCGGAACCGTCGGATCGAAACACGCCGGTGGCACGTGAGGATCGGTGGCGTGAGCGCGCTGAGCGAGCAGGAAGCGAAGGAAACAGTCTGTCCATCTATTTCGTGGACACTACACTACTTGAGAGTACGGGGTTCCAGCCTATCAGGTAGCCTTGGGTTCCGCAATCCG
>ERZ1292640.4542-Hain-H43-02um-R1-4542-length-10536-cov-6_pt1 | contig 10536 bp, 9 predicted proteins | sample MGYA00564404_ERZ1292640 | MGnify/ENA primary metagenome ERZ1292640 (study PRJEB36523, sample SAMEA6512636) | groundwater metagenome | collected 2019-01-08 | study: AquaDiva: Metagenomics assemblies of 32 groundwater samples | reverse complement strand
CATCACCTGCGCTGTTCAATAATCGGCCCCGAGCCGAAAGAGCGTAAATTCCTGCTGGAGTGGTTCAGGGGACAGCCGCAGAAAGCCAAGGTAAGCGGCTATGTAAATCACCGCTGGAATGGGGTAACTACTCTACATTTTGCCAGGCTTTGCCGGGGTATTATTGCTCAAAATATTAGCCTGGCCCATTTGCAGCATGTTGTCCCTGCCGGAGATGTTACCAAATGTGAATTGCTCCAGTCCTTTGCCCTTCACTTCAAACGGGAAGATATATCGGTTACGCCGAGCCAGGCCAATGTCATCGTTGACCGGACTCTGAAAACGGCCAATGAAACCATGAATCAGGCCTTGTGGGCAGCGGCTGGCTATTCTCAACCGCCATCAATACCGGCGATGGTGGCGGAACTGGCTGGCTTTGATTACAAGTTTGGAGGACTCTCTGCGTAAGAGGAGACAGACATGAAAGTAATGACAATTCTGGGCACACGCCCGGAGATAATTCGTCTGAGCCGCATCATCGAAAAACTGGATGCAGTGTGTGAGCAAGTTTTGGTTCACACCGGGCAGAACTATGACTATACCCTGGACAAGATCTTTTTTAAGCAGTTGGGTGTACGCGAACCCGACCATTATCTGGGCGCCAGGGGTAGTTTTGGTGAGCAAATCGGGACGATTCTGGCACAAAGTGAACGTATCATGTTGGCGGAAAAGCCCGACCGGTTCCTGGTGCTGGGCGATACGAACAGCAGCCTCGCCGCTATTATGGCCAAGCGGTTGGCCATTCCCGTCTACCACATGGAGGCGGGTAATCGGTGCTACGACGACCGTGTGCCGGAGGAGGTTAACCGGCGTATTATCGACCACTCCAGTGACGTGCTGTTGCCCTATACTGAGCGCAGTCGTGCCAACTTGATACGGGAAGGTATCCCGGGCGAACGTATCTATGTAACGGGGAACCCTATAAATGAAGTAATTCAGCATTATGACCGAAAAATTAGCCGGTCTAAAGTTCTGGCTTCTCTCAAGTTGAAAGCCGGCCAATATTTTCTTGTTACTATGCATCGTGCCGAGAATGTAGACATCGAAGAGAGACTGAAAAATCTGCTTCTGGCTCTGGACAAAATAAGCAAGAAATATGCTCTCCCCGTCATCGTCAGTTTGCATCCCAGGGCAAAAAACAAGATAGAGCAGTTTGGACTGAAGAGCAGTAGCAAAAATGTCCGCTTACTTCAGCCCTTCGGTTTTTTTGATTTCATAACTCTGGAAAAGAATGCGCGGTGTGTTATCACCGACAGCGGGACGGTTCAGGAAGAATGCTGTATCTTCAAGGTGCCTAATATTACTATCCGTGATGTAACCGAGAGGCCTGAAACTATGGAAAGCGGCAGCAACATGCTGGTAGGTGTCTCACCGGATTTAATATTAAGCGCGTTGGAGGTTGTGCTGAATGAAAAACGTGAGTGGCAGCCTCCGGTAGAATATTTGGCCACAAATGTATCATCCAAGGTAGTTAAAATCATCCTTGGGTATCTGAATGAATGAAAATATTAGAGGTTACCAATCTTTTCGCACCGGTACATGGCGGTGCTGCTGAAGCCCCGTATCAGCTTTGTAAACAGTTGGCAAAGCGGGGGCACGAAGTTACCTTATATACCAGCGACTTCAAATTAAGTCAGGAATACATAACCCCTATCCCTGAGGTTAAAGTCCGTGCCTTCAAGACTTGGCTAAACATGGCTAATTTACATGTTACTCCGGGCATAATAAAAGTAAGAAAAGAACTTAAGCACTTCGATGTTATTCACGTGCATAATTATAGAACTTTCCAGAATATTGTGATTTGCCATTATGCGAAAAAATACGGTGTGCCCTATGTTTTACAGTCTCATGGGGGAGTGTTACCTATTGTCCAAAAGCAAGGTTTAAAAAGGATCTACGATACGTTCTTTGGCCATAAAATATTAAGCAATGCGGGTAAAGTTATAGCCGGAAATGAAACAGAGGTTGGCGAATATGAAAAGATGGGGGTCGATCAATCCAGGATTGTTGTGATTCCGCCATTCTATAATACTGAGGAATTTTCTCAGCTTCCGCCTCAGTGCCAGTTCAGACAAAAATATAACATCAAAGAGAAGCACATAATCTTGTTCCTTGGTAGAATACATCAAATCAAAGGGATTGATTTTTTGGTTGATGCATTTCATCGATTAAGCCAGCAAAGAGAAGATATTATCCTGGCAATAGTGGGCCCTGATTCCGGTTACAAATCCACTTTGGAAAAACAGATCACTCGACTGGGTTTATCGGGGAAGGTCTTGTTTACCGGGTTACTGGGTGGAGTGGACAAACTATCGGCTCTAGTTGATGCTACCATGCTGGTACAGACTTCTATTTACGAGAGGGGGCCCGGGTCTCCGTATGAGGCAATATTATGCGGTACGCCAATCATTATTACGAGAGATACCGGTGCCGGTGAGGCCGTATGTAAACTGGATGCTGGCTATCTGGTAGAATATGGGAATATACCTGTGTTAGCGGATTTAATGCGAAAGGTCATTGATGACCCGGCTGACATAAAAAATAAAACGGAGGCAGCAAGGCAGTATATAATTGCAAAGCTGTCGTGGCAAAATGGCGTCGAGGAATTCGAGAAACTATACATGTCTCTACGGAATTAATGGATTTGTGATGACTACTAAAGGGGGTAGATAAAATGGATTGGCGTATTCCGTTGTTTAAAATATACTGGGATAAAAATGATGTCTCAGCAGTCACATCAATCATTGAGAAAGGGGCCAATTGGGCGATAGGGCCGGAGCTAAAAGAGTTTGAAAAGGCTGTCGCCGAATATATCGGGGTAAAATATGCCGTTGCGGTAAATTCCGGTACTTCCGCCTTGCACGTTGCCCTTGCTGCACATGGGATAGGGCCTAGGGATGAGGTTATCGTCCCGGCATTTACATTTATTGCTACCGCCAATGCCCCCCTATTTGTTGGGGCAACTCCGGTCTTTGCTGAAATAGAGGAGCATACTTTCGGACTCGACCCTGATGACGTAGAAAGAAAGATAACCTCCAGGACAAAAGCGATTATCCCGGTTCACTACGGGGGGATAGCGTGCCAAATAGACAAGCTGAAACGAATTGCCGAAAAATATAAGCTTATCTTGATAGAAGATGCTGCCGAGTCTTTTGGGTCTACAGTCAATGGCAGGAAGTTAGGCAGTATTGGGGATTCCGCCATTTTATCTTTCTGTTCTGCCAAAGTGATTACTACGGGTGAAGGTGGTATGATCCTGACAAACTCCAGGGATGTATATGAAAAAGCAAAGTTAGTCTATAGCCACGGGAGAGCAGAAACCGCGGATTATTTCTCAACGACGGAGCAGATGGAATATATAACCCTTGGCTATAATTTCAGGATGTCCACAATGACTGCCGCCCTGGGGCTGTCCCAGGTAAAGAAGGTGGACGATATTATCAGGATGAGAAGAGAGAATGCCGAGTATCTTACGGAAAAGCTCTCGGGTATAAAAGAAATATCGACTCCGGCATTGCTGCCGGGTTGCTCTCATGTCTACATGCTTTACACTATCAGATTGAAGAATCAAGGCGTCAGAGACAGGCTGAAGGACCATCTTACCAGTAAGGGGATACTATCAAGGATTTATTTCAATCCGGTACATTTATCGCAGTTTTACCGCAAGAAATTCGGGTATAAAGAAGGCCTGTTGCCGGTGACTGAAAGAATAGCGTCGGAAGTCCTGACTCTGCCGATGAGTCCTCCATTAACTCACAAAGAGATAGATTCCATCGCTAAAGAAATTAAAGATTTTTTTGCGAAGGGTTAACCGAGATGGCAGCAGATAAAAGGTTTAAGGCTTGGGCATATCCGGAATTTGATGAGACAGGGCTGACAAAGTGGAATTGGATGTGCCAGTATAGTGAGAATCTCAAATTGGGTAAGAATATAGACATAGGTGCGTTTACCTATATCAATGCAAAATTCGGAGTTGAGATACAAGACGAAGTTCAGGTCGGCTCTCATTGTTCAATATATTCCTGGTCGACTATAGACAATAAGAAGGGCATGGTAGTAATTAAGAAGAATGCCAGGATAGGTAGCCATAGCCTTATCATGCCGGGAGTTACCATCGGGGAATCTGCGGTGATCGGAGCTTTTAGTTTCGTAACAAAAGATGTTCCGGATGGAGCTACGGCTTTTGGTGTGCCGGCAAAAGTGAAGAAGACAAAGGAACAATAATCTATAATCCCTGTTTTCTGATTAACTCCTATTCTGCATAATTGTATCGGTTAATCACATTTTACCAAAAACATGGCAAAGTCGTTGAATATGAATGCTGATAATTTGGGGGATAATCTAAACGTTAAATTTCCACCTTTGGCTAATAGCTTTTCCTTTTGACTTTTTGTGGTTTTATAATGCGGTGAATTAAGAAAATATTCATGCACGTTTGTAAAATAGCTATCTAGTATTTGGCCGGCATGGTTTTGTACTTGGTTCCTTAAACGGCCATAAGTATAAATGTTGACATGACCGGTAATTTCAATGCCTTTTCTTCTGGGTTCACCATTTCTTACTAAATTCCATATTGAACCAATAAGATAGCCGTCTAAAGGCACTTTTAATATTATATAGTTTGAAATCCGCTTTATCTCTTCGAGAGCTTTTTCCGGATTCGGGATATGTTCTAGAACGTCAATCAACAGAGTAAGGTCTATTTCCTTATTCTTCAATGACGTGTTGCTGATATCCTCATTTAGAGCTTGTTTTAGGCCTGGGTTCCGCTTCCTTTGCATTTCAAGAAGCCTCGGACTCAGGTCCAGGGCATACTTATTAACCTTGATGCCATGTTTTTTTTCTATATAAGAGGATATCTCGCTCAGGATTAGTCCTGCACCTCCTCCAGCCTCCAACACGTTTATTTGGCCCGTATTGATGGTTTTAGCAAACCTGTCAACGAGGGGTATGATTTTACTAATCTTCCAGGGGGAATCTACCTCTAGAAGAGATGGATCATTGGATACATGTTCGTCTGCGGGATATATTTTATTCACGATTCGTTTGACCTCCTTTGGTTATGGAATGATAAATAATCCTTATTAAGGGGTGGAATGGTCTTGTTATCCTGACAAGTAAACTGTTTCTCCCTGTGTCTCCTGTACTCATAGCGTGGAAGATAGGGTCGATAATTCTTTGCACAGGTCTGGTAGCCAAAGCAAGGTAGTACCTCTTCGCACATGGGGAGAAAATCCCGGCTCCATTTCTCCGGCCTATGTCGTACGTCGCTTTAGCGAATGAGTACATATCGTTTTGGGCCCTATTCTTACTGTTGTATACCCTGAAATTGGACAACACTGGCTCAATCCGATATATCTTAAATTGCTTTCCGACTTTTATCCAATATTCAACTTCGCTGTCCTGTTCCGCAATGATATTAGGATTTACTTTCTCGATTACCTCTCGCCTGTAAAATGCTGACGTAGTTGGCAGGCTGCACATATCGTTAATAGCTTCGTTCAGGTCGAAGTCTTTGGGGACTACTTTTCTGATTACATCCCCATTTTCATTTATGTAGTTGCAGCCACCGAACACAAAATAGGCATCAGTGTTCGTCTCAAAGAATTTTACTACCTTCTGAACAGCATCCGGGGTATAGGTATCATCCGCTCCCAGCCAACCCAGAATTGTACCTTTGGCTATTCTTACTCCTTTAATCCACGCCTCCCCGGCACTCTTGTCCGGTTCTGATATGTATTTTATCCGGTCGGGATATTTTGCCTTATAGCTAGCCAGTATATCCACAGTCCCATCGGAAGAGACGCCATCGACAATAACATGCTCGATATTGGGATAGTTTTGGTTAAGGACGCTCTGAATACATTCCGGCAGATATTTAATACCATTACGAACCGGGGTAATGATGCTGACCAGTGGCTTATCTACGTTGCTTCCCATCGCACTACTATATCAATTTAGTCGCTAGTTAGTAAGTAACCCCAATTTTGATAGGAGTCTGTTTATGAATTGGTAGCGTCGTAGCCTTACTAAGACTACTAGAACAACGAAATCGTATAGCCGCAGCTTATCCAGTACCTGGAAGATGTAATACCTTCTACAGCGCGGGGCGAACATTCCGCCACCATATTTTCGGCAAACAACGTAGCCGGTACGATAACTTTCCCGAACGAGGTTCCTCCCATTTTTGGAATAGGTTATGCTATCGGCCTGCAATCTAATAGTGAAGATCAGTTTATCTATACGGTGGATCTTGTATTTCTTTCCGGCGGCAATATGCAGCTCGATGGTTTCACCGGAGTTAGGCGTCACCCAGCCTAATTCCTTTATGACCTCTCGTCGGTAAAATGCCGATGGGGGAGTGTGCATCTGGTTTCTGTCTCTAATGGTTTCCTTCAAGTTGAAATCATTGGTTATGTAGGTGCGCATGAATTCGCCTTTGCTGTTTATCATGTCCCCGCCACCGAATACAATATCAGCCCCGCTGGTCTTGAAACCTTCTACGATTGACTGAACAGCATCCGGCTTGTATGTATCCCCGACATCAATCCAGCCGAGTATTTCTCCCTTAGCCATCCTCCAGCCCTTATTAACGGCGTCGCCTAAGCCATTGTCCGGCTCAGAGATATACCTTATCCGGTCGGGATTTTTTGCCCCATACTCGGCTAATATCTTTACTGTCCCATCAGTTGAGCCGCCATCAACAAAGATATGCTCTATATTGGGGTACGTCTGGTTTTGTATATTCAGGATACATTCCTCTACGTATTTCCCCCTGTTAAGAACCGGGGTAATAATACTGACGAGCGGCTTATCGCTAATGAGCTTCTTCCTGTCGATTCTTTCGGGTTGCGGTGGTTTGCTTTTCATATAAAAACTCTCTACTCTCCGGTAAAATCATCTGGTTTGCTGTCCTCTTTAACGTCTGCTCCGGATGATTGTCTGCGAACCATCTGCTTAAGTAAAAGTATATCTTCTCCATCTATACCTTTGATTATAAATAGCACAATGAAGTAGAGCAAGGCAGATAATGGCACCAACCACCAAAGTGCTAAATTGCGTAAAATGAATACCAGTGAACTCATTACGGCTCCGGCTACCAGAGTTTTAACCAGGATATCGATAATCTTCTTCCCGGAGATGCCGTAGCCAATCCTGGAACTCCAGAGGAAGAGAATGGCTAGAGCAGTAAACTCGGTAGTAACTGTGGCAGCACTGGCTCCTATATAACTATACTTCGGGATGAGAATTAGATTTAGAACTACATTCAAGATGGCACAGCCTCCGGCGACTATAGTCACTATTAGTTGCTTATTTGATGATTCGAATAAGCGTGCAAAACCCGAACTGATAAAAACAAATGCCACCGCCCAGACCAGTATTTGAAGTGCAATTATAGAATTAAAATATCCTGCGTCATATATCAACATTATCGCCTTATCCGCCAGAAGGCTTGTCCCAAAAGCAATCGGAACGGCGAGGATGATCATGTATTTGATAGATTTTTCATAAATCAACTTTAATGATTCTTTCGAGGTGACATAATATTTAGACATGGCAGGGAAGGCGGAGGTGAAATATATGCCGGGGATAACCGTCAAGACGAAAACCAGTCTGTATGCCGCGTTATACCAGCCCACTACTTCATCTCCCTGCATAAAAGAAAGCATAACTGAATCTATCCAGAAATAGATGCCGCTAAAGACTCCGGCGAGGCCGAAAGGCCATGCCTGTTTAAGGGTTTCCTTCCAGAATCTAAAATCGATCTCTACCTTTGGTTTAGCAAATTTCCAAGTTGAGACTATGATATTACATAATAAAGTAGAAAAGCTGGCTAAAAAATATACCAGGGCAAAAGCCGTTACGGGTAAATTTTGGTTGACAGCTAACAGGGCACCGATTAAAAGTAAAACCGCATTTACGACCCGTCCCAGGGTGATGAACTCCATCCTTTCGTGTGCTTGAAAGATTGAGTAGTACATAACGCTGAATGTGTTTGAGACAAGAAATCCGGCGATAAAATAGACAACAATTTTCGTTTGATCAGGATAGTATAAGAGGTTTATCGTCACGGCAATTAACCCGAAAGTAACTACGGCCAGGATTGCTTTCAGGTTAATAATATTCCCCAGGTATTTTGGGGCTAAGGTCTTATCACGGGCTACCTCTCTGGTCATGAGCTGGTTTAACCCGATATCGGTGAATACGCCGAAAATAGCAATAAACGCCAGGGCGAAGGATAGTGTGCCGAACCCCTCTGCCCCAAGGTAGCGGGCAACATACATCGTGAAGAAAAGGCTGATAATGGCGCTTACGATCTCAGCGATGCTGAGAATGGCGGTGTTTTTAGCGATTCTTCGGGTAGTATTCAAATGATCACTGAATGACTGCTTATTTGAAGTAACCCTTCAAAGTGTCACTAATAAAGGTTAAATCATCGTCGGTTAAATACTGGTGCATGCCGAAGTGCAGACCGTGCACCCCCATGTATTCGGCAGCGGGAAACTCCCCCAATTTATGGCCGAGAAATTTGAAAGCTTTGTGCTGGGTGGGCAGGCTGCCGAAGAGTGTCTTGCACTGAATCCCCTTTGATTCAAGGTATTTGTACATTTTGGGGCCGTTGTATTTTTTGTCCTTCAGCACCAGGGAAAAGGCGTGGGGGCTAAGGACTTCGTGTTTTTCTTCTTTGAGGAAGTAGCAATATTCGTTCAGCGGTTTGAGCAACTTGATCAACTTATAGTAATTGTCTTTGCGGGTGTTGAACGTATGGTCGAATTTTTCGACACCTTCGATACCGACGGCGGCGGTCAGTTCGTTCATCCTGGAGTTAAAGCCGATACGTTCGAAATCAAAATAGATGCTGCCGAAAGGTCTTCCGTGGGACCTGGTGGAGCGGATTACCTTGTCGAGAGCTTCATCTTTGGAAACCACCATACCCCCTTCGCCGGCGACGATGACGTGGGCGGCGTAAAAACTGAACGTGCCCATATCACCCATGCTGCCGATTACCTTGCCCTTGTACCGGGCACCGTGCGCTTCGCAGGAGTCTTCGATAACCTTCAGTTTATGAGCTTTGGCGATTTTCATGACGGTGTCCATTTCGCAGGGCTTGCCCATGGTATGAACGACCATAATGGCGCGGGTTTTTTTGGTCACGGCGGCCTCGATTTTGTCCGGATCGATATTCAACGTTTTGATGTCGCAATCGACAAATACCGGCTGAAAACCTGCTGCCAGGATAGTATTAGCACAGGACACGAAGCAAGCTGCGGGCAAAATGATTTCGTCGCCTCTTTTTGCTCCGTAGTCGTACAGCGAGGCACAGGCAACGAGGTCGGCGTCGGTGCCGGAACTAGTCGCGGCGGCATATTTGTAACCAAACTTTTCGGCGAAACTGCGTTCAAATTCCTTGACGTTGTCGGATTCCGAAACCCAATTTCGCTTGACGGCCCTCTGTATGTACTTTTTGGCGGTGAGGCCTATTTCCAAATCGCCGAAGTTAATGCGGTATTTACCCAACTTTTCCTCCAGAAACTATCGTGTCGTTTTCCAATAACTTTCGCTTGATATCGAATTTAAGCATGCCCTTAATATGTTCGATGACTTTTGTCCCGAATTTCTTTTCCATCATATTCAGATATCGCGGATTGCTAAGGTATTCTTTGAAAGCCATGTCCCGGAAACGTAACACCTCCGCAGCCGAGATATATTTCGTCGGCAGGGGAATGGTCTCGTAGGCGTACTGGCTGTAGCCGTACCAGGCTTCGGGGAGAGCAACTCCCTGCTTTACCGCGTCCTGATATAACTGAGAGCCGGGATAGGCCATGGCGGCGTAGAAATTTATATACTCGAAGTTGAATTTCTTAGCCGTATCGAGGGTCTCTCGCATTGTTTCCTGATTGTCATCAGGCAAGCCGAAGATGTAATTCCCTATAATGTAGATACCGGCTGCTTGAGTCATTGCTATCGCTTTTGAGGCTACATCCTCATCGAATTTTTTAGATACCCCGCGGCGAACGTCAGCACTGGCCGATTCAAACCCGTACGCCAGCCAGTTGATACCAGCCTGCTTCATCCTTCTTAGCATTTTTTCATTAACCGTATCAACCCGGGCGTAGGCCCAGATGTTTAAATCATAGCCACCCTGAATAATCAGGTCGCAAATCCTCATTACGCGGTCTTCCTTGAGAGCGAACAATTCGTCAAGGAACTTGATGTTCTTAACCTTATAGTTCTTCACAAGGTAGTCGATTTCCTCGACCACTTTCTCCGGACTGCGGAACCGTATACCTGCTTTACCATCATACATCGCGTGGATATTGCAATAACTGCAATTAAAGGGACAGCCCAGGCTGGTATAAACAACGGCATAAGGCTGCCGCTGGTCGATATTGTCGAAACAGTGCCAGTTATGCGCCCGGTATTTGTCCATTGGTAACAAATCCCAGGCTACCATCGGCAGTTCGTCGGGATTAACTAATTTTGCCATCGGGCCGG
>ERZ1292640.4541-Hain-H43-02um-R1-4541-length-10537-cov-4_pt1 | contig 10537 bp, 9 predicted proteins | sample MGYA00564404_ERZ1292640 | MGnify/ENA primary metagenome ERZ1292640 (study PRJEB36523, sample SAMEA6512636) | groundwater metagenome | collected 2019-01-08 | study: AquaDiva: Metagenomics assemblies of 32 groundwater samples | reverse complement strand
CCTTCGCTGCGTTCCAGACAGTCCGTAGACAGCACCCTTTCGGATATCGTTTCCAGTTCCCGCACTGGCCGCAACGACACGACGACCTTCACGTTGGAGGCTAAAAGCAGCGGGGTATGCCACTCGAGGCTCTTTTCGAAGACCCGAGGACAGTCTTTCAAGTTGTACAGTCGGTGGGTGAAGTCGCGCGACGTCTGGCCGTTCAGCGGATTCACCTCGTACCAGTACCAGTCAAAACGTCTGCGTGCCTCCTCATCTTTAAGCTGGTTGGAAACCAACACGCGCCAGACGGCTCTGTATCGAGCGGAGAATAGCGGAGAGTAGGCATCGGCACTCTCCGCGCCGAGATTGTGGGCGAGTGATGGATGAAAACCGAGCGTCACAACCCTGCCGACATCCTTCCGGACCAGGGCTTCAGACAGGGTGGGATTGTTGCCGAAGTATCTCTTATAAGGCACGTTTTCCTGGCCCTCGTGGAAGATGCTCATCCGAATCCCCAACAGCACTAGCACAAAAGCGGTCATTAAGGGCCACGATCTACGCGAATCCGAATCCGGCGATCCGAGGAGCGAGGCACGACGGAGGTACAGATAGATCCCCAGTGGGACTAAGACGTTCAAGAACAGAAGGGTCTTATACGTCGATGACCCGTAGAGGTAGGTGCTCATTGCCACGAGAGCGACGCCCCCCCCGAGCAGATAGAGCGGCCAGAGATCCTTTCGCGATAGAACAAACCGAAGGCCAATGAATGCAAGGACAGTCAACAAGAAGTTCTGAACATAGAAAAAGAGATGCAACTCTATCTTGCCCAGGAACGTCTGTCGGATCATGTCGGCGGCGCTCGAATAGAAGAACGCGGTGACCAAGATCGGGATAGCATTCAGCAGAAGCGCCCTCCGAACCACGGAGGAGTGGTACGCGAGCACGAGGGAGCCTCCGATCAGAAAGACGAGCAAGGACGTCGCCAACAACTCCTTGCCCAGAACATTGAGGTAAAACAACGGACTCTGAGAGCGCGGGAAAAACGTCCTTTGGGATTCCCCGCTCACGTCCAGGAGTGCGTAGGCGAGCGGCAAGAACATCAAGGCGTAGCCCAGCCAGAACAGGGCCCACTTGGCGAGAAGACGTCCCTTCGACTTCCCGTACACAGGATTCAGAAAGACGATCAGGAGAAGCTGCGTGCCTGCATAGATCGGACCGGTAAGAGCGGGATAGGACAAAAGCGAAAAGAGCAACAGCCCGAACGTCGCGGCGATCCAGGAGTACCTCCGTGTTCCGGCGATTCCCAGCGACCAGACGAACACAAGCGGAAAGGCAAAATTGAACACCACGTGCACAATCTGCGCGACCTGCGTCTGAGTATTGAGGGCAAAGATAACTCCCCCCAGAAGCGCTAAGTCCGGCTTGAACCCCAAATAGTCGCGCAGGAATCTGAGCATGCCGTATCCGGCAGTGAGCATGAGCGCTATCTTCATGCCCGCATAGATCAGCCAAAGAGGAAGGAACTGGGCGGCAATAACGAGCGGATAGAACGGCGTGAACTGGAACGCATGTGAAGGCCTGCCCCCTGCCAAATGCGGGTACCATCCGAATGGGCCATACTTGAGGAGCAGCTCACCGACGGTTTTGAATTCGACGAAGTTAGTGTCGAATGTGTCGCTGATCCGGATGAGGCCGTATTCGCCCAGGAGGAGCTTTTCGCCGAAGACCAGGAGGGCCAGAACGAGAAACAGACCGAAAGCGCGCTTTCGGTCTGTTGAGATCGCCAGGAGAGGATCCAGGAGTGGGGCTTGCCTACTTGAACGTATAGGTGCTCTTGTAGAAGATCTTCTCCCGCAGCAGGCGGATAGCCTCCAGCTCCGGGACAAATTTGTACATCTTGTTCCGCAGCCGGAAGCGGTAGTACGCGCTGACGGGCCTCGCGAACGCTTCAGCCGCCAGCCGGACGAACGGGTTCCGCGCGCTCACCACTACGTTGCCCAGCGCGTTGGCCAGGATGCTCATGTAGGAGATATTCCCGACCCAGCGGCGCTCCTTCCGGGTGTTGAACCAGGGGATCTTCTTGCCCTCGAGATCGTATTCGTCGAAGTTCCAGTTCATCCACTCATCGAGCTTGGTGGGAGGCTGGAGACCGTGCTTGAGAGCCAGATGCCAATCCGGCGTGCCGGGCAGCGCCGTGTAGGTCGCCATGGTTTCAAGCTCGCACTGCGGATTGTCCCTCTTCAGCCGGTACCCGAGGTCGATGGTCTGGTTCATCTCCTCAAATGTCTCGGTGGGATACCCAATCATCAATGCGAAGGCTGGAGTGATCCCGTGTCGCTTGCACCTCAAGTTTGCTTCAATAGTTTGCGCGACCGTGATGCCCTTCTGCATAAGGTCGAGGACTCTCTGCGAGCCCGATTCTGCGCCGAACTTGAGCGTGTGGGCGCCGGCGCGCTTCATGGTGGCCACCTCTTCCTCCGTGGCCTTCGCAAACACGTCGCACCGGGTCCCGGACGTGTAGAAGCTCGCGTCCAGATTATTGGCGATCATCCCCAGGAAAACTTCGTGGGCCCGCTTGCGCTTGATATAGAACTCGTCATCCCTGAGCCAGAAGCCGTCGAGCTTGAAGCGATGCACGGCCTCCGTGATCATGTCGACGGTGCGCTCCACCGACATGGCGCGCCATTTGCGCTCACGGATTGAGGCGCTGCTGCAGAACGCACAGTCGAACGGACAGCCGCGGCTTGTCTGACCGATGTCCAGCACCCGATGCCGGTCCCGAAGGTACATGTCACGGTGGATATAGTCGTCCACGTTGACAAGCTCCCAGGGAGTCGGCAACAGCTCCTCGACATTGATCAGCGGCCGTGGCAGCGTCTTCACCATCTGGCCCCCATCCTTGTAGATGATTCCCTGTACCTTGGCCAGCGACCGCTTGTGCTCCAAGGCCTCGACGAGTTCCAGGAGGGTCAAGTCCCCCTCGCCGATAGCAACGATATCAACATTCTCGTTCTCGAGGGTCTGTTCGGGGACGACGGAGGGATGACACCCTCCCCAGACGATCGGAATCTTGCCGTCAGTCAGCTTCCTCACCATCTTCGCGAGCCCAATGGCAAAGTAGATCTGAGAGCCCGTCATAGTGGAGATACCGACACAAATCGGGTCGCCCGACAATTCCTGCCGCAAGACGTCTTCGGAAATCGACCGGACTCGCTGATCCAGGAGCCGAACGCCGTAGCCCGCCTTCAAGACCGGGGCCGCCACTGTGAGCAGAGCGTGGGGCGGCGCCACGGAGGACCCGAAATCGAGACCAGTCTTGGGATAGAGCAGCAGGACGTGAGGCCTATCTTTTTTCAGCGGCACTTGTTCCTCCCCGGACCTCTTTTTTCGTGGTCGCCTGTCTCAAATGGGAGAATACTCCATATCGCTTATTCCGGGCTGCCTGGGCGATGACCGCAGCCGGGATACATAACCCCACGGTGAAGACAACCCACACCGCTACGTATGCGGCCAGGATAAGCCTTCCGTAGGGCGGACCGAACTGATCGTAGAGCAAGAGGACCCCGCCGAGCAGCAAAAGCCCAACAACCACAACTCCCGCGACCAACCACGCCGGCTTAACCCACATCACGCTGGTCGGCTATCCACGCTCGTGAAAAGGACGGTGCCTCTCCGACACATGGAACCGCCCTTTCCATGCAAGGGAATATAGGGCCATGCCTCAAGATTGTCAAGATAATTTGCGGCTTTCCGGAAAGAGGTCCTCCTAACGGAGCCTGGTGTCCGCCGGGCTCTGGTCCCCGGAGGAGGAGTCAGGCCCGGCAAGATGACGTCCCCCCTGGTTCGCCGGGGTTGTACCCTGGCGTTTCGCAATTACGAAGAACCCATGACGGAAGGGGGACAGAAACGCGGGCAGCCTCAGCCACGTATACTCCATGACGACCGCGTACCAATAGAAGCCATCCGTCAGTTCGGACAAGGTCTTCGAGGCAACCTCACTCCGAGCAAACCCCAACTGCCCAAGACAGTCATCTAACGTCCGCTCCGATAGCACAAAGGTGGGCATGGACCTCAAGACTCCCGCAAAGATCCGCTCCACGGACTCCAACAACGGCGTGGTGAACAACTCATAGACAATTAGCCCTTTCGAGCACACCCTCAAGGCTTCAGAGATAAACTGCTGAACCCTGCCGCACCTCGCCTCTCGTGAGTCGACGCCTAAATGGTGAAGAACTCCATTGACGATTACGTAATCGAAAGACTCATCCGTAAATGGGAGGTGCGATCCATCTCCCACCACCTTGCGAAAGCTAGTCCGCTTTCGTTGCAGCATCGCCACACTGCGATCGATCCCCACAAAATTCGCCAGTGTCGCCGCGACGGGACCACCCATGACCTCGTCTGGAGGCTGGCCTCCATTTCCGATGTCCAATACCTTCTCCCCCACACATCTGCCATAGTACTTTTCCTGCGAAAAGCGATGGATAGCGGACACGACCCGATGATGGACCTTGTCATACGTCTCGCTGATTCTCTCGAACTGATCTTCCTTTGCCCCGCCGTCATTTATCATTTTGCGACCCACGCGTCCCGGCTTGAAAATACAGCACGAGGCGAGTGTCAATGATGTGGTAGAGCTTCTTTCTCCTCCCAAGGTGGCGAAGGAACCTGTGGATATCCCGATGCTGCGTGTTAAAGTCGTGCCACACAATGATCCCGCGATCAGAAACCATCCTCAGTGCGTTGTCAGTGTCGCTGGTCACGTGACGATAGGAATGGCCACCGTCGATGAAGATCAGGTCCATCTGCCCGACAAACGGCGTGTAGTCATAGGTGAGCGAATCCCCGAACAGCTGGGTCACCTTGTAGGCAACATCGGTTACCTTATAGATTGACCCGAGGCCTCGGTCCCTGAGCTCGGCATGGGTCGAGCTATCTCCCCGGTACTCGATGAGCGAGTACGGAGAAAAGTTCTCGGCTGCGCCCTCCTCCACCGGCAAGTTCAGGGTGTAGATCCTGGTGTCCTTGCCGCTGTTTTTTGCGAGGTGGTACGTCGAGAACCCGTCGAACGTCCCGATCTCGAAGACCGTCCGAGGCTCCGCAGCGTGCACGACGTACGACAGCGCAACGCTTTCCAGGAGGTTGATATTTCCATACCGGCTGTCGAATCTGAGCTCGAGACAGGGCTCCCTCTTGCCCATCAGCCTGGAGAGCCCGTCGAGATCGATGGGTTCAATGGGTCTCGAGAGGTTGATCTCGAGGTTGATAATCTCATCCACCCAGCGCCGGGCGCGACGAGCGAAGCCCCCCGGATTCAGGGCCAGGTAGTAGGGAATCCTGGCAAGATTCGACCCCACCTTGAGCGCGATGAACCCGAAGTAGACGATCCGGGACAGCGTGCGGGCCAACATTGCGCGACCGGACATGGGGGAGGCTCCCCGGACCCTCCGCTAGGACGCCGGAGTCAACGCGCGCCCGCCTCTCCGCCGAGGAGCTCGCGTTCGACGATCTCGCACAGGACGTGACCGATCAGGATGTGGCACTCCTGGATCCGGGGAGTGACCGAGGACGGCACGCAGATGCAGTAGTCCACCCGCTCCTTGAGGGCCCCGCCTCCCTCCCCGGTCAGGCCCACGGTGACGATCCCCTGCTCTCTCGCCGCCTCCACTCCCCGGAGCACGTTGGGCGACCGCCCACTCGTGGAGAGGGCGACGGCGACATCGCCCGGAGACGCCAGAGCCCGAATCTGGCGGGCGAAGACCTCCTCGAACCCGTAGTCGTTCGCCACGGCCGTCAGGGAGGACGGGTTGACGGTCAGCGCGAGCGCCGGAAGGGGGCGCCGGTCGGCGGCGAACCGCCCGACGAACTCGGCCGCCAGATGCTGGGCGTCCGCCGCGCTCCCTCCGTTGCCGAAAAAGAGGGCCTTGCTGCCCCTCTTGTAGGTCGCGACGAGCACCTCAGCCACTTCGGCGATGGAGGAGATCTGCGACTGGAGCTCGCCCATTGCGACAAGGCACTCCCGGATTCTCTGTCGGCCGAACTCCGCGTACCCCGACAGCCTGCTCATTTCCTGTAGGAACCATCCCGGTCGTAGAAAACAACCTGCGCCCCAACCGTCTCAAACCGGAACGGAACCTCCAGGAGGCCCTTCAGCCCCCTCCTCACGCGCTCCTGCTGCTCCGGTTGAACGAAGAGCAGCAGGAAGCCGCCACCACCGGCGCCCAAGAGCTTGCCCCCGACGCAGCCAGCCTCACGAGCGGCTTCGTATAGCGCGTCGATGTGCGGAGTCGAGATCTTGTCGCTCAACCCCCGCTTGAGCTTCCAGCTCTCCTCGAGCAGCAGGCCGAACTCGACCAGATCGCCCGATCCGTTCAGGATCCGGATCGCCTCATCGACCATCTGGTGCATTGCCTTGAGCTCCTGGACTCTCTGGGGGATCGCGCTGATCTGGTCCGCCGCGATCTCGGACGCGTCCCGGGAAAGCCCGGTGAAAAAGAGCATCAGGTGACTCTGCAGGAGCTCGAGGCGCTCGGCCGTGATCATGATGGGCGAGACGCGGAAGTTGCGCTCTCCCCAGAAGTCGATCCGGTTGAACCCGCCGAACGCCGCCATGACCTGATCCTGGCAGCCCACATGTTCCTTCAGGCGGTCCTGCTCGATGTGAATCGCCTCGCGGGCCAGCTGCTCCCGGCCCGCCATGACCCCGTTGAGGCCGTACAGCGCGTTGAGCACGCCGACGGTGAACGCCGAACTCGACCCGAGGCCGGTTCGCGCCGGGAGATCGCCTTCGTGGTGGAGCTCGACACCCTCCCGGATGTCCAGGAAGTTCAGGACCTCCCGGACGGCCGGGTGCTGGATCTCTTCCCGATCCTTGACGAGCTCGATCCTGGACCAGACGATCCGGCTCGTGTGACTGAAGAACGGCGGCAGCCACCGGCACGTGATGTAGCAGTATTTGTTGATCGTCGTGGCCAGGACCGCGCCGGTGTGCTCCCTGAACCACATCGGGTAGTCGGTGCCGCCACCGAAAAACGAGACCCGGAACGGCGTTCGGCTGATGATCATGGTGAGCTCGCCTGCCCGGCCAGCGAGCCGGCGTATTTTCGCACGAGCTTGTGGCTCGTCATGTCGCGCACATGCCGCACGGTCTCGGGACCGAACTTTCTCTGGAGCAGGTCCAGGTATCCGGGGCTGGTGAAATAGATCTCGAATACCCGGTCCCGGAAGCCGAGCACCTCCGAGGCCGAGACGAACTTGGTCGGCAGGGGAAGCGTGTCCTCCGAGTGCTGGGAAAAGCCGGCCCACTTCTCCGGAAGGGGCCACCCTTCTTGCAGGGCGATCTCGTAGAGGCGAGAGCCCGGATAGGCCATCGCCGAGTAGAAATTCGCGAATTCGCAGTTGAGGTCGAGGGCCATGTCGAGGGTTGCCTGCATGGTCTCGAGGTCGTCGTCGGGCAGGCCGAAAATGAAGTTCCCGATGACATGGATGCCGGCGGCCTTGATCTGCTCCACGGTCTCCTTGATGTCGTCCTGGCCGAACTTCTTCGACGCCCCGTCGCGCACGTGCTCGCTGCCGGACTCGATCCCCAGCGCCAGCCAGTTGAACCCCGCCCGTTTCAGCTTCTCGAGGATCTCCTCCTTCACCGTGTCCACGCGGGCGTAAGCCCAGATGTTGAGATCGTAGCCCCGCTCGATGAGCTTGTCGCAGACATCGTGAACGTGCCGGTAGTTGAGCACGAACATCTCGTCCAGGATCTTGATGTTCCGCACGCCGTACTTCTGCACCACCAGGTCGATCTCCTCGATCACGCTCTGCGCGCTCCGGTAGCGATACCCGGCCTTCCCGAAGGGCGCGTTGATGCAGCAGAAGGTGCACTTGAACGGGCAGCCGAGGCTCGTGTAGATGGACGCGTAGGGCTGGCGCCGGTCCAGGTGCCCGAAGCAATGCCAGTTATGGGCCCGGTACTTCGGCATCGGCAGGAGGTCCCATGCCACCCCGGGGAGGTCCCTGTCCAGGTCCTCGATCAGAGGCGCCGGAGGATTCCCCTTGAGGGCGTTCCCATCCCGGTACCAGAGCCCCGGCACTTGGTGGTAGGCATCCGGGCGCCCGGACTTGAGCACCCGGATGAGCTCGAGGATCGTATACGGACCCTCGCCCTGGCAGACGAAGTCGCACTCCTCCTCCCGGAGCGTCCGCTCCGGCAGCGCCGACACATGCCCCCCGACCAGCAGCGTCTTCAAAGGGGGGGCCTTCCGCCTGAGCGCGGCGCAGATGGCGCCGGCGCCGGACATGGTCTGGGTCGATGCGGACGGTTGGTGGCCGAAGACCACGACGACGGTGAGCGCCGGGGCCAGGTCGGCGATCCGCTGGGCCGTCTCCTCCGCCGACAAGTCCTCCGCCTCGGCGTCGATGATCCCGACGGAGTGGCCCCGGTCGCGCATGAACCTGGCCATCAGCCCCGCCCACACCGGCGGCTCGATGGCGGCCAGCGACGAGCCGAGCGCCTGATACACCTGTGACCGGTTCCCAGGCTGGATCAGCAGGACGTCGAGCTCTCCGGTGCGCGTCATACGTTCGAATAACCCGGCCGGCGAATCACCTGGTATCCCTTGATCAGCTCGGCGATGCCCGCCTCGAGGGAGACCACCGGCTTGAAACCGGTCCGCTCGATTTTCGCGTTGCTGACGAGGTAGTTCCGCTGGTCGGGGTCCTGCCCGACCTCCGCCTCGACCACGCAGAAGCGCGGAACCTGCTTGCGGATCTCCTCGCACAGTTCCCGCTTGGAGAGGTTCGCCTCGCTGAGGCCCACGTTGTAGGGCTCCCCTTTCATGCGCGCGAAGTTGGTCAGGCAGTGGGTGAAGGCCCGGGCCACATCGCGCACGTGGAGATAGTTCCGCTTGAAATGGGCCTCGAACAGCACGACGAACCCGTCGGTGACCGCCCGGTAGACGAAATCGTTGACGAGGAGATCCAGGCGCATCCGCGGGCTGATCCCGAACACGGTGGCCAGACGCAGGGAGATGGTGTTGGCTTCGTCCAACACCAGCCGCTCCGCCTCCACCTTCAGCCGCCCGTACAGGGAAACGGGCCTGAGAGGGGTTTCTTCCGTGCAGAGGACGCCCTTCTCCCCGATCCCGTACCCGCTGTTCGTAGTCGGGAAGATGACCCACTGGTCCGCACTCTTGAGCTCCAGGAGCATCTTCACCGCGTCCACGTTCACGGTCCCCGCGCCGATCGGGTCACGATCGCACAGGGGCGCGCCCGTCAGGCAGGCCAGGGGGAGGATCACATCCGCCCCCTTCAGGTGCTCCGACACCAGCCGACGGTCCCGGGCATCGCCCCGAACGATCGCCAGCCGGGGGCTGTGGCAGCAGTCCAGCAACGAGGCCTGCCCGTACATGAAGTTGTCGAGAACGGTGACCTGGTATCCCTCCTCCAGGAGGTGAGGGACCAGGATCGACCCGATATATCCCGCTCCGCCGGTGACCAGAACTCTCATGGGCCTCACCTACGGCCGCGGCTTCACGGCCAGGACCGTGTCGCAGATCGAGTGGATATCGTCCACGCCGAGCCGTGGATGATTCGGAAGCATGAAGCTCCGTTCATGGATCCGATCGGCGACCGTGAACTCCTGCACCCCGTACCGCTCGGTCCAGAACGGCTGGCGCCCCATGCTCCCGCCCCCGAGGGGCCGGGTCTCGACGCCCTGCTCCCCGAGCCCGGCGGCGATCCGGTCGCGGTGTTCGAGGGAGGCCGCCAGGGCCGCGAACGAGATGCTGCAGCTCGTCGCGCGCGGATTCGCCTGGCAGTGAAAGCCATCGGCCTCGAGGAATCGGGACTGATAGACCCGGTGATTCTCGATTCTCCGGGCGACAACGGGCCCGATCTTCTTCATCTGCGTGAGCCCGATCCGCGCGTTGAGGTCCGTCGACCGGACGTTGAACCCCGGGTAGTAGAACGTGAACGGCCGGTTGAACTCGAGAACCCCGTGCTTCCTGGCCTTCAGCGCTTCCTTCTCCGGCGCGAGGTTCTTCGGCCAGCCGTGGCTCCGGATTTGCAGGAGGATGTCGTGGAAATCCTCGTCGTCGGTACACACCATGCCCCCCTCGATGGTGGACAGGTGATGCCCGAAGAAGAACGAGAACGCGCTCATATCCCCGAAGCCGCCCACGAGGCGCCCGTCGTAGCGGGAGCCGGTCGCCGCGCAGGCGTCTTCCATGAGGACAAACTCGTGCCGCTGCTTGAGGCGCAGCACCGGCTCCAGGTCAACCGGCACGCCGAGGACGTGAACCAGGACCACCGCGGCCGGCTCGTGCGCCTTGAACAGCGTCTCGAGGTGGTTCGCGTCGAGCCCGAAGGTGCGCCAGTCCGCCTCACACATGATGGGCTCGAAGCCCAGCTGAATCGCCGGCGCCACCGTCGTGGCCCAGCTCACGGCCGGCACGACGATTTTCTTGTTCCTCAGCCGGCCCGACAGGAGCGCGGTGTAGTACATGAGGAGGTTGGCCGACGAGCCGGAGTTCAGGAAGGTTGCGTGCCCGACCCCGCGCCCCCG
>ERZ1292640.4540-Hain-H43-02um-R1-4540-length-10538-cov-10_pt1 | contig 10538 bp, 9 predicted proteins | sample MGYA00564404_ERZ1292640 | MGnify/ENA primary metagenome ERZ1292640 (study PRJEB36523, sample SAMEA6512636) | groundwater metagenome | collected 2019-01-08 | study: AquaDiva: Metagenomics assemblies of 32 groundwater samples | reverse complement strand
TGGACTATATGAAAGAACATCAGAATGTCGGATTAGCCGGACCGCAGCTTCTTAATTTTGACGGCACGCCACAACAATCTTGTTTTGGATTTTATAACGCAATTACCATGGGTTATCGCCGTGTAGGCTATCTGCCATTTAAGAAAAGGATTTTAAGGGGTTTCCTTCTTGAAGGCAAGGACCTTTCCGGCATCCACTCGATTAATTGGCTTATGGGTTCCGCTCTTATGGCACAGCGTGAAGCAATCAATAAAGTTGGATTAATGGACGAAAAGTTTTTCTTATATTTTAGCGATGTTGACTGGGCCAAGCGTTTCTGGGAAAATGGTTATAAGGTTGTTTATTATCCATTAGCCAAAATCTATCATTACCACAGACGCATTTCAAAAAGAAATTCGTGGATAATTGATATCTTCATGAACCGTCAGTCCCAACAGCATATTAAGGATGGGTTCAGGTATTTATTTAAATATGGTTTTTTTCAAAAACATAACTCAAAGCCCATATGAGAAGTAAACAAATTTTAATTTTAAGCATTATAATATCTCTTGCCCTTGGATTTACGGGTGGTTTTTGGTTTCAGAACTTGAATACTGCAAACCCCTTGAAAACAGTTAAAAATCTGGTAAATCCAGACCAGGGAAAATCGGAAAATGTTGACTTCTCTCTTTTCTGGAAAGTATATAACGATCTTAACGCTAAATATGTTGATAAGGGGAAAATAGACCCTCAAAAAATTCTTTACGGAGCCATTGACGGATTGGTCAATAGTGTTGGTGATCCATATACTACTTTCCTTGAACCGGTCACAAGTAAAAAATTCCAGGAAGAAATATCGGGAAGTTTCGGCGGCATTGGCATTGAGATAGGAAAAAGGAATAATATTCTTACGGTCATAGCTCCCATTAAAGATACGCCCGCCTTCAAGGCGGGAATTAAAGCAAGCGACAAAATATTAAAAATAGATGGAAAATTGACTACCAATTTGGCAATTGAAGAAGCGGTTAATTTAATAAGGGGTAAAAAGGGAACAAAAGTAATCTTATCCATTCAGACAGAGACCAACCCCACTCGAGACATTGAACTTATCAGAGACGCCATAAAAATACCGACCATTGAGTGGAAGTTGATTGAGCAGGGCGGAAAAAAGATTGCTTATATGCAAATATATTCCTTTAATCAAACCGTTGACTTGGAATTCAAAAAAACATCCGAGGAAATACTAAAGTCAAATGCCAATGCTCTAATAATTGACCTGCGAAATAATCCCGGAGGATTGCTTGATTCGGCTATAAATTTAGCCGGTTGGTTCCTGGATAAAAATCAGGTCGTCGTCAGTGAGGTATTCCGAGACGGCACCAAAAACGAATTTAAAAGCGACGGTAACGCTTCATTAAAGAAATACCCTTCTGTTGTTTTGATGAATGGCGGTTCCGCATCGGCATCGGAAATTTTAGCCGGCGCCCTTCGTGACAACAGGAATATAAAAATAATCGGGGAAAAGAGCTTTGGAAAGGGTTCCGTTCAGGAGCTTCAAAAATACGGGGACGGTTCGTCTTTGAAAGTTACTATTGCCAAATGGCTCACCCCAGCCGGGATTTCAATATCGGAAAAAGGTATAGAGGCCGATGTTGAGATTAAGTTCAAAGAAGAAGACCTTAAAGTAGAAGGCAAAATAGAAATTGGCACACCGGGCAAAGATTCGCAATTGGATAAGGCAATCGAGATTTTGAAATAAGCGACACCTTTAAATAAGCCATTTTTATGCAGAATAAGGACTATTACAATTTATTAGGCGTCCAGAGAAATGCTTCACAGGATGAGATAAAGAGGGCGTTCCGAAAGCTGGCTCATGAGCATCATCCTGACAAGAAGACCGGCAATGAAGACAAGTTCAAAGAGGTAAATGAGGCCTATCAGATTTTGTCCGACCCCAAGAAGAGGTCAAACTACGATAATTTTGGATTCGCCTATAACGACGGCGGATTTCAGGGCGAACAGGGTTTTGGTCATGGTTTTGATTTTTCGGATTTATTCAGTGGCGGATTTGGCCGGTCGGGCAGGAGCGAGAGAATGGAGGACTTGTTTGACATGTTCTCGGATGCATTCGGAGGTTTCCGCCAGCCTCAATATGAAGAGGACTCAAAAGGGGAGAATTTATATTTGGAATTGACTATAAACAGAAAAGATTTGGGAACTACTAAAAATATTGAGTATGAGGCATTTGAAATATGCGATGAGTGCGCTGGACGGGGAGTTGCCAAGGGATACAAAATTATCACTTGCAATACATGCCATGGCACCGGACAAGTAAGATATACTTCAAGGACTGCAATGGGAGTGTTTACTCGAATAGGTGTTTGTAATACCTGTAAAGGTAAGGGTAAGATACCTGAAAAAGAATGTTCCAGATGCAAAGGAGCAGGGAGGATTAAAACCAAAAAGAAATTAGAAATCCGTATTCCGGAAAATATAGAAAATAATTACAACGTGGTAATTCCTAAAGGCGGTAACGCCGGCAAGACCGGCAAACTGGCAGGTGATCTGGTGCTGAACATAAGGATTAAGTAGCGGACACCTCTGAAACAAAGTGCCGTAACTTTGATTATTGATAAACATTCTGATATGTTAAACTATCGTTGTAATTTATGTTTAATAAACTATTCGGTTTCTGGTCAAAAGATATCGGCATTGACTTGGGTACGGCAAATACTCTTGTTTATGTTCGCGGAAAAGGGATTGTTATCAATGAACCGTCAATTGTGGCCATTAACCAAAAAACGGGCAAAATTTTGGCTATCGGCAAAGAAGCCCGAACTATGGTCGGGCGGACACCGGGATATATTAATGTTTCTCGTCCGCTGGTGAATGGCGTTGTTTCTGACTTTGAAGTAACAGAGCAGATGCTCAAGTATTTCATAGACAAAGTTCATCGGGAGGGTTTTACTTTATTGCCCCGGCCAAGGGTGGTAATTGGAATTCCCTCCGGAGTCACAGAAGTGGAGAAGAAGGCGGTTGAAGATGCAACCTATAATGCCGGCGCAAGAGAGGTTTATCTTATTGAAGAGCCGATGGCCGCGGCCATTGGAGCCCGCTTGCCCGTTCATGAAGCGGTAGCCAATGTAATAGTGGATATGGGCGGAGGCACAACCGAAGTGGCGGTTATCTCCATGGGTGGTGTTATCGCTTCTCGTTCTTTGCGGGTGGCCGGAGATAAACTTGATGAAGATATTGTTAGGTATTTGAGAGAAGAAAGAAATCTTCTGGTAGGAGAAGCCACGGCAGAAAACTTGAAATTAACTTTGGGTTCGGCTTATCCTTCTGAAGAGGAAAAAGAGGGCCGGGTTAGGGGTAGGGATCTGGTATCCGGTTTGCCGAAGGAAATAGCTATAACTTCTGAAGAGGTTAGGGAAGCGATGGAGCGCTCTGTAAAGAGTATCGTTCTTGCCGTTAAAAATACAATTGAGGAAACCCCTCCCGAGCTGACAGCCGATTTGATAAACAGGCACATATTTCTTGCCGGCGGGGGCGCATTGTTGAGTGGCTTGGATAAAATAATAGCCCATGAAACCAAGTTGTTTGTAAAGATAGTAGACGACCCCTTGACCGCTGTGGCGAGGGGTTGCGGTTTTGTGCTTGAAAACGTCGACCAGCTTAAAAATGTTTTAGTCCCTACCCAAAAAGATGACTACTTCTAAAAAATTATCAATTACCAATTTACAATTTCCAATGAATTTACAATGACACAATGAATCATTGATAATTTAATGAAAATTGATAAATGAAAATTGGAAATTATGGCCAAATTATCTTTTAAAGCGTTTTTTATTTTCTTGGCCATTATTGTTGGCGCTGTTTTTTTAAATAAATATATTGCGAAAGAGGAACTGATTTTTTATCCAAAGTCGTTAATAAATTTGGGAAGTTATTTGTTTACGAAGTCAGAAAATTTTAGCGGCAACGATAAATTAAAACGGAACCAGGAATTGGTTTTTAGTTTGCAAGCGAAAATAGACAATCTGGAAAACGAGAATGATTTTTTAAGGCGCACTGCCCGCATCTCTCAAAGATTCAATTACCCCATTGTTTATGCCGGTATTTTCAATATTAACCTCACTCCGAATGGATACAATGTCCTCTTAAACAAGGGGGTCCAGGACGGCATCTCTGAAAGCGATGTTGTGATTACTGCCGAAGGAGTATTGGTCGGAAAAATCCAGAAAGTCATGGAAAATTTTTCCAGAGTTTTATTTATTTCTGACCCGCAATTTAAAATTACGGCCAAGGTAATTAATTCCGGCACAACCGGTATTGTGCGGGGCGCTTTAGGCGAAGGCCTGTATCTTGATTTTATCGTCCAAGAGGATGAGATAAAAGAAGAGGATATGTTGATATCAACCGGTAGCGATTTATTTCCCCCGGCCTTGGTTGTCGGTTCCGTAGACTACATTGAAACCAATGCGACCAAGATGTTTAAGAAGGTTCGCATTCGTCCTGCCATTAAAGATACCCAATTGAGCAGAGTACTGGTTATTAAAATAAAATAAATGAAAACTTGGCTGGTTGCGGTTTTGTTTTTGGCGGTTATCTTTATTGATGGCATAATCTTTCCGGCGCTTTTCGGTTTCAGAGAAAGTTTTTTGACAATTATTTTTTTTGTAGTTTTGCTTCTGTACTATGAAGTTAGTTTTCGGGGTTTGGTTCTTGGAACGGCGTTTTCCGGATTCGCGGAGTTTTATTGGGGGTTAGAGTTTGGAACTTTAATATTGCCTTTATTGGCATCAGCGGGAGCATTTTTTTTATTAAACCGATTTTTTAATGTTAGAAGCGGGGTTTTTATAATTATTTCGGGGGTGATCATGTTCATTGTTTTTTGGGAGACTTCAATTTTGGTAGCTAAAATATTGTAACGATTTAAACTAATGTCAAAAAAAGAGTATAAAATTTCGGTTAACGAGGATTGGGTTCAACCGGAAGAGACGCTTTTGGATTCTGGCAGTGAATACTCGAATCTTGAGACGCCAATTTCAACCGATGTTTTTAAGTTAACTTTTGTGGCGGCCGTTATTCTGTTTGCTGCAGTTATGGCGTTTACCTTTAAGATAGGAATTGCCGATCATGAGACATTTGCAAAACTTGCTTTACAGAATAAGTCCGTTAATTTTCTTATTTCACCGCCTCGAGGTATTATCATGGACCGGTCTGGTGTGCCGTTGGTGAAAAATTTGCCAAGTTTTGACTTGTTGGTTATTTCAAGAGAAGTTAGGGGGAATCCGCCAGTCGGCGGAGAGGATAATCAAAACAAGATAGCCGGAATTTTAAAAATTCAACCGAAAGAGTTTAAGGTATTTATTTCAGACGGCATCAAGGCAAATTCTACTTTCTTTGCCGCAACCGATCTGAACAAGGATCAGGTCTTGGCAATTAAGTACCTCAATCCTAACGGTTATTATATTGTCCCGAACACCAAACGCTATTACATAGACGGACAGCAATTCTCTCAAGTTGCGGGCTATATTGGGAAGGTTAACAAAATTGACCTAAAAGACGAATATTATTATTTAACCGATGTGGTGGGCCGGTTAGGGGTAGAAGCCCAATACGAAGAAATTTTAAGAGGGGAACATGGGAGGATCTTCTTCAGTAAGGATAAAAATGAAAATTTGAATCAGGATCCGATTCAGGGCAAGAATTTGGTTTTGAATATTGACTACGATCTGCAGAAAAAATTATATAACGAACTTTACGAAGCCCTGACCTCATCGGGTCTGTCTCGCGGCGCGGCAATAATTCAAAATCCACAGAACGGCGCCGTATTGGCGATGGTGAGTTTTCCCGCTTTTAATAATAATTTTTTCGTAAATGGCTTGTCGGACAATCAATTCAAAAACATCTTTGAAAGTAAAACCAAGCCCCTTTTTAATAGGGTGATAAGCGGATTATATAATCCAGGTTCAACTATTAAACCGTTTATTGGAATGATAGCGCTTCAGGAAGGAGTAATCACCTCTACTGATACTATCCGCGACTGCGTTAGTTTAGTTGTTCCTAATCCTTTTGATAAAAATTCCCCCTATGTGTTTAAAAACTGGAGGCGGGACTATGGCCTTTTCAACTTAAGGCGGGCTATTGCTCAATCGTGCAATGTTTTCTTTTTTACCGTAGGAGGCGGGTTCGGCAACATTTCAGGGCTTGGCGCTGAAAAAATAAGTAAATATCTGACAGCCGGTTTGGCCAATGTAAAATTAGGAATTGATCTGCCGGGAGAAGAAAAAGGATTTGTGCCCACTCCTGATTGGAAGCTCAAAACAAGAGGCGAGAGTTGGTATCAGGGAGATACCTATAATATTTCTGTAGGACAGGGTGACTTTTTGGCGACACCATTGTGGTTGAACTCTTATATTTCTGCGATAGCAAATGGGGGCACCGTCTATAAACCCTTGGTTGCCCAAAGGGTGGTTGATGAAAAGAACAATGATTTGGAAGTATTTAAAGAAGAAGCGCTCACGAAGTTGCCTTTCAGGGACGATGTTATTTTGGAGATGAAAAGCGATATGGAGGAAACTGTAATTTCCGGAACGGCCGTAATACTGAAGGATTTGCCGGTTAGAGTCGGAGCTAAGACCGGTACGGCCGAAGTGGTAAAAGGTAAAAGCATTAATTCCCTGTTCACTGCTTTTGCCCCTTTTGACCATCCGGAACTTAATATCACGGTTTTGGTAGAGGGTTCGGCCTCCAATCAAGGATTGGCTATCCGGGCGGCCCATAATGTATTAAAATGGTACTTTGAAAGATAATTATCATTTTCCATTTATCAATTTCCAATGAGTTATCATTTAATCAATTATCAATTCAAAAATGGTAAATGAAAATTGGTAAATTAATGGAAACTGGAAAATGTTAACTGGAAAATTATTATCAACATGTCTAAGTATTTACTTTTGTGCTCAAAAGCGTAATATACGCTAATCAATTAAACAGAACACAGATGGATAATCAATATTTTTCAAGAGAGGGTTTGGAAAAGCTTAAAAAAGAGCTGGAAGAACGGCTTAATGTTTTGCGTCCGGAAATAGCCCAGCGCATCAAGGAAGCCAAAGAACTGGGCGATCTATCCGAAAACGCTGAATATGATTCGGCCAAAGAAGCTCAAGCGTTGAACGAAGGCAGAATAGAGGACATAAAAAGCACTTTGGAGAGCGCGGTGATTATAACCGGAAACAATACCAGCGGAACCGTCGGCGTCGGTTCGGGTATAAAAGTAGAATCACAAAACGGAGTTCGTTCGTTTGTCATTGTGGGAGCGGCAGAATCCGACCCGGCCAAAGGATTTATTTCCAATGAATCGCCGTTGGGTCAGGCATTTCTTGGACACAAGAAGGGGGATAAGGTTGAAGCGAGAACTCCGAAAGGCATAGTTGAGTATAAAATAGTTGAAGTGAATTAGTCAGCGAAGCCACAACACTTTTTCCATCCAGTCCTCGTCTTCTAAAATTTCCTCAGTTCAATAAGGATTTAATGCCAAAATAACAGGTAACCCACGCTTGCCTCCCCGTCCATCTTACGATTGGCGGGGCGCTCGACCTATTATTTTGGATAAATCCTAATCTCATTTTCATAAATTTTCTTGCCTGCGGGTATGTAAAAAGTGTTGTGATCTTCTCTTTCAATGTGCTTAATGATATTTTTGGTTTGATTTTGAAAAACAAAGAGCCCGCCTTTTCCAGTGATTCATTCAAGAATATGGAAAAGGGGGCTCTGACTGGCGGCGGTCGTCTAGTAGCGGTCGAACCTCATCATCAGCGGGAGTTCCCGCTGGACGATGCGGAGCTTGACCTCGGCGTCGTCGAGGGTCGCCTTGGCCTCGATGAGGGTTTCCTCGGCGGAGTCGAGCGTCTCTTCGAGCTGGGCCTTGACCTCATCGGTGACGACGTGGCCCTCGGCCTCGACATTGATGATGTCCTCGCGCTCCTTGAGGAGCTTCGAGAACATATTCTCGGCGCTGGCCATCTCGGCCTGGGCCTCGGCGAGCTCCTGCTCGTACTTCTCGTTGAGCGGGTTCGCCCGCTTGTCGATGTTGAGGCCGAGCATGCCACGGTTGAGGTGGCGGGTGAAGGAACGCCTGTTCCGACCCTCGCCGACCGTGACCGTGATCTGGCCTCCGCTGCCGTCGGCCTTCTCGCTGAACGACGTGACGGTGTAGTTGATCGCCATGACTGTCTCCTTCGTCCCCGCCGATGAGGCGGGTTTACGGGTTACCGAGTTGTCAGTGAACGTGTTTCAAGTATAGCATACTTTTAAGCATTATGTCAATAGCGCCAAAAACCGGCCTTTTGGGCCGTTGAAATCACAGTGAACTAATTGTGAACTAACTGTATATTCACAATTAAGCATTTGCACATTTTTGTATACGCATATTTACAAGTCCGACTTGTAAATGAAAGTTTGAATTTTTATTGCCAAGCCACCTAATTATCCAATCAACCGGTCGCACGCCGCCATAGCTCTGGCGACGGAGCGCGGAGGGGTGTACCTTTTTAAAATTATAGGCCTCATCGGCCTATGTGCCGAAGAGGCACAGTAAATTTTTAAAAGGCACACCCCGCAACAGGCAGGGAGGTGGTGTGAACTATTTAGAAAGTGGAGTTTTTATTTATGTTTTGTTATCATTTAAGAATGGCGCTCGACGAAATACGCAATACAAAAATTAAAAAAGTTGAGGAATTAAGAAAATCCGGGATTGATCCATATCCGGCTGTTTCTGCGCGCACTCATTCAATTGCCGAAGCGATAGATAATTTTGATACCTGGAGCGCATCCCAGAAAGAGATTGTCCTTGCTGGCCGAATAATGGCCTTAAGGAACATGGGCGCGATGGCCTTTTTAGATTTAAACGACGGTTCAGGTAAAATTCAGGCTTTGGTCAAAGAAGATTCTATTGGCAAGGAGGAGTTTAATAAATTTAACAGTTTTATTGATATTGGAGATTTTGTTGAGATAAAAGGTTCTTTGTTTAAAACCAAACAAAACGAAAAAACTTTGCTCACTGCTCACTGCTCACTGCTCACCAAGGCTCTCCTGCCTTTGCCCGAAAAGTGGCACGGCTTGCAAGACGCAGAAGAACGGCTCCGAAAGCGATACCTTGATTTTATTATGAATCCCGAAGAGAGGGAACTGTTCGTAAAAAAATCCAGATTTTGGCAGGCGACGAGAGAGTTTTTGATAAAAGAAGGTGGTCTGGAGGTTGACACTCCTATTCTTGAACAAATTCCGGGAGGAGCCGATGCCGAGCCGTTCAAAACTCACATGAATGCCCTGAATATGGATTTGTTTCTTAGAATTTCTCCAGAGCTTAATCTCAAGAGACTAATAACGGCCGGATATGAAAAGGTTTTTGAGATTGGAAGGATTTTCAGAAATGAAGGAATTGATAGGGAACATTTACAAGACTATACCCAGATGGAAATGTATTGGGCTTATTATGATTATGAAAAACTGATGGAACTTATAGGGCGTTTATTTAAACACATAGTTCGGGAAATTTTGGGAGCATCCAGCCACCAATGTCAGAATAAAACCATTGATTGGGGCTCTACTTGGAAGCGTTATGATTATTATGAAGAGTTTGAAAAATACACTGGCCTGAAGCTTGAAAAAGTTAAAGAAAAGGATTTAATAAATTATACAAAAGATAACGGCATAGATGCCGACAAACACATCGGGAAAGGACGTCTTGTCGATGTGATTTTTAAAAAAAGGGTCAGACCCCATTTGATTGAACCGGGATTTTTAGTATTGCCTCCGATTGATATTGAACCGCTTGCAAAAAGATATCCGAAAGACCCGAATCGAGTTGAACGGTTTCAAGTTGTGGCCGGAGGCACGGAGTTGGGGAAAGGATTTTCCGAATTAAATGACCCCATTGACCAGAGGAAGCGTTTTGAGGAGCAAGTCAAATTGGGCGAAGCCGGAGATAAAGAAGCTCAAAGAATGGACGAAGATTTTGTGGAAACATTAGAATATGGAATGCCACCTACGGCAGGATTCGGAATGTCTGAAAGATTTTTTGCGTTTTTGATGGATAAGCCGGTCAGAGAAATAGTATTCTTTCCATTAATGAAACCTAAATAATATGTTGGATATTAAATTTATAAGACAAAATACCGAAAAAGTCAGAGAAGCCATAAAAAACAAAAAGGTTGACTTAGATTTAGACAAACTCCTGGCTACCGATGAAAGACGCCGGCACTTATTGAATGAATCCGAGTTATTGAAGGCGGAACAAAACAAAAGATCAAAAGGCCCGCAATCGCCGGTTGACCTTGAAGAACTGAAGGCCATCAAGGAGAAAATTAAAGTAATGCAGAATGAATTAGCTTGCGTAGAAGAGGACTTCGAAAAATTGATGTTACAAGTGCCCAATATACCCACCGAAGATACACCAGTTGGAAAAGACGAATTAGGGAATAAGGTTTTAAGAAAATGGGGGAAGATAAGAGAATTTGATTTCAAGCCAAAAGAGCATTGGGAGCTTGGAC
>ERZ1292640.968-Hain-H43-02um-R1-968-length-23815-cov-19_pt3 | contig 10539 bp, 11 predicted proteins | sample MGYA00564404_ERZ1292640 | MGnify/ENA primary metagenome ERZ1292640 (study PRJEB36523, sample SAMEA6512636) | groundwater metagenome | collected 2019-01-08 | study: AquaDiva: Metagenomics assemblies of 32 groundwater samples | reverse complement strand
CTGCTGGTGGCAGGTCGCGGCCTGTTGATGCCGATCGTGCTGGGGCTGGTGCTCTGGTACATGGTCGACGCTCTGGCCGACGCCTTCGAGCAGCCGCGGCTGGCCAATGTCCACCTTCCCCGGCCGATCGCGCTGCTCGCCGCGGTCTGCGTCATCGGCGGCCTGTTCTGGGTGCTGGGCCGGACGATCGGCAGCAACGTCAGCGCCGTCATCGCCGCCGCGCCCAACTACGAGAGCCGCCTGCAGCACCTGGTCACCGCGGGGGCCAAGATGATCGGCGTCGAGCAGGCGCCGACGCTGGGCGAACTGTTCGACCGCATCAGCCTCGCCGACACGCTGGGCGGCTTCGCCACCGCCGCCGCCTCGGTCGTCAGCATTGCCGGCATCGTCGTCATCTATGCCGGCTTCCTGTTCGTCGAACAGGCTCATTTCGGCCGCAAGCTCGCGATCGTCTTCGGGCAGGACAGCCACCAGGCGCGGGTGCGCGCGGTGCTGGGACGGATCGACCGGGACATCCGGATCTACATCCGCATCAAGACCACGCTCGCCACCGCGACGTCGATCCTGGGCTATGTCGTGATGGCCTGGGTCGGCGTCGACTTCGCCGGCTTCTGGGCGGTGATGCTGTTCTTCCTCTACTATATCCCCACCGTCGGCTCGATCCTGGCCATCCTGGCGCCGGCCGTCCTCACGCTGGTGCAGTTCGACAATCTGACCCCCTTCCTGATCGTGCTGCTGGTGATCGGCACGGTCCAGATCGTGACGGCGAACGTGCTGGAGCCGGCCCTGATGGGCCGCTCGCTCAATCTCTCGCCGCTGATCGTGATCGTGTCCCTGATCGTGTGGGGCACGATCTGGGGGGTCGTCGGCATGTTCCTGTGCGTGCCGATCATGGTGGTTGCCCTGATCGTGCTGGCGCAATTCGAAACGACCCGACCCGTCGCCGTGCTGCTGTCGGCCGACGGCGAAATTCCGGAGCAGGCACCATGAAAATCGGCCTTCCTTCCCTCGTGATGCTGGCCGCGATCGCCGGCGCCGCGATGGCCCAAACTCCAGCCGCCCCACCAGCCACGCCACCGGCCCCGCGTGCGCCGGTGGAAGAAGGCCAGCCTCCCGGTCCCGACGTCAGATATGTCTGCCCGGGCGGCACCGATTTCAGCGCTCTCTTCTCCAAGGACGGCGACCTCGCCACGCTGATGGTCCCGGGCCAGCCGGAGATCGAATTGCCGCGCCAGCGCTCGGGCTCCGGTTTCGCGTACGGCGACTCCTATTACGAGTTGCGCGGTCGCGGCCGAGAGGCGACGCTGACGGCGGCGGGACGCTCGATGCGCTGCCACGCCGCTGGCCGGCCTGGCGAGCCGCCGCGGACTTTCGCGGGTCCCGGCCTCACCGTCACCCTGTTGCCCGACGGAACATTTCGCCTGCGCCAACAGGGCGATGACGGCAAGCCGCCCGTCTTCGATCTCGGTCAGTGGACGCAGGAAGTGGACGGCGGCGTTCGCCTGATCCTGCGCGGCGGCATCGTCGGCCGGCGCGCTTTCCGGCAGGCCGACGGCGACCGCCTGATCACCGACAATGGCACGGAGCTGACGCCGATCGCCGACTCGGAAAAAATCGATGGGCGCTACCAACTCGAAGGCCTCTATCGCGATGCCCAGGACGGCGGACTGTTCGCCGAGTGCTCCACCGGGCGCACCTACCCGGTGGCGCCAAGCGGCGCCGAACCGGACCTCGAGCGCGCCTGGGTCGAGGCCGCCCCATCGCGGGACGCTCAGCTCTTCTTCCAGATCGTCGGCCGTTTCATCGACGACGGCCAGATCGAGGTCGAACGCGTCATCAACCTCAAGCCCAACGCAACCTGCCCGCCAGCGGCGCCACGCAGCGCCGCATTGCGTGGTACCGAATGGCGTGCCCTCGAAATCGACGGCGAGCGATTGACGTTCGGCAATGGACAGCGACGACCGACGCTGAAACTCGACGACGATGGAAAGTTCACGGCGTCGACCGGCTGCAACAACCTTGGCGGCAACTACACCCTCGACCCCAATGGGCTGCGCTTCATCGCCGGGCCGACGACCCTGGCGGCCTGTCCAGCACCGTCGGATGCCATCGAGCGACGCTTCATCGACGCCCTCGCCGCCGTCAAGAGCGCCCAGATCGCCGCGACGACACTCGATCTCAAGGATGCCAACGGCAAGCTCCGGTTGCGCCTGGAAGCCCGCGGTCGTTGAAGGGGCCGCTAAGGGGCTGCTAGGGCTCCGCCGTCGGATCGGCCTGCAGGACGAGCGTCTTGCCGTCATCGTCGAGGTCGACGTGCAGAAACGCTATGCCCGAGGGCACAGCCCGGTCGAATTGGCGATCGATTTCGTCGAATAGCCTGACATAAAGCTTCCATTCGACCATCCCTGGCTCGATGGGCACCCGGGCGGGCTCGCGCCAATCGAGGGCGCGGATGCCGCTCTTCAAGACTTGCTCGACCGGCACGTCGCGAACCAGCGTCGTCTCGAATCGTCCTATGGTGGCGGTCCGCGCCGCCTTCGTGACCGGCCGCGCGACTACGGTGACGCAGATCTGGTTGGGGTCTTTCGCAGGCACGAAGTCGACCGACCCATTGTTCAGGGTCGGGTCCGCAATATCGTCGAGCCAACCCAGCCGCTCGACGATAGCGACGCGCCGCCGGGCCCTGTCGAAGCGCCAGCCCGGTGGCGGATCGAAGCAACGCCGGACGGTACGTGTCTCGCCGGCCGGCGCACGCGCCAGAATCTCCGGCGACACCAGCGTGTTGGATTCGAGTTCGACGGCGCGTACCCGCTGGTCCAGCGCGAAGGAGCCAGGACGATCGGGCAGGACCGTGAACAGAAGCAGGAACGTCCTCGTCCGAGAGCCGCGCCGGACGAGCAACGACCCGGAGCCGAAGGTGGTGCGGGCAGCATCGTTGGCAAACGCGCTGCGCGGCACCGAGAAGCGCAGCCGCTCCGGCGCCAGGGTGGCCTCGCCGCGCCAGCTGCCGATGGCCAAGACCGGCGGCGGGCCACCGCCGGATGTGAGCAAGACGCCGACGATCTCGACTTCCACCAGTGGATCGTCCTCTCGCGACCCTGCGAAGTCCGGTGCGTAACGAGGCACGGTCGGCACCGTCGAAGGAGCGGTTGAGCCCCTCGCCGGCGGTGGCACGTCGAGCCGCAGCATGCCCTCCTGGGGGGGCGACCCGGACGCCCCGGGAGTCAACGTGAGTTCGCCCGTCGCCCGGCGCGGCGGCACGAAGCGCGGCGTATAAGAGAGCACCAGGGGCGCATCGTCCAGTCCGGCTATCTGCTCCAGCCGGACAGTCGCCTGCGCCGCTGCCTTCCCGACGGCATGCCTCGCACCATCTCCGGGTCGGTCGAGGGCATCCCTGATGGCGGCGTTCAGCCGGTCGACCTCGGCAAAGGGCTGGTGACGGACCGCCGGCAACTTGTCGAAGCCGCGCCCTGCATCGGACTCGTACCGCGCGGCAAGAGCATCGGTCAGCAGACTGGCAACACGAAAGGCCTGGAGCAGACCGACCCGTGCCTCGCCGTCGGAGCGCGCCTGCAGGCTCGCCCGTTCGGCCCGAAGCACCGCGAGCTTCTCGCCTATCGTCGCACCGTTCCCCGGCGCCTCGGCGAGACCGAACAGCATGAACAATGCCGCGGTCACGACCAGAACAGCCGCCAACGCACCGATCGCGCGCAGGCGATTGCCGCTTCTGGTTTGTTTCGGGCCAGCCGTCATGCGGCGGGTTCTACCACGGCTGCCGTCGGAAGCACCGACGACAGATTGTCAGTACGAGAAGAGTACCGGCAGCGGCGAACTGAGGATGAGATGCCGGGTCATGCCGCCGAAGATCATCTGACGCAGGCGGCTTTGGGTGTAGGCCCCCTTCACGATCAGGTCGGCGCCGACCTCGATCGCCGTGTCGACGATCGTCTGGCCCGCCGAGCGCGACCCCGGCTTGACGTGCCGGCTCGTGACGTTGAGCCCGTGGCTCTTCAGTGAATCGGCGATCTCCGCCGAAGTCGGTCCAGGCACCATCGCGCCATCGACGCTCAACACCACGATTTCTTCGGCGCCACTCAACACCGGCATGGCGAGAGATATGGCGCGCGCGCTCTCGGTGGAGCCATTCCACGCAAACAGGATCCGCTTGCCCACCAGCCCGTCGGCGCCCGTCGGCACGACCAGAACCGGCCGGCCCGAATCGAACAACGCCGTTTCGAAGACGCTTTCCGGCATCTTGGGCAACGCACCCGGCTGGGGCAGGACGATCATGTCGTAGGCGCGCCCGATGGTGCCGATCGCCGTCGGACCGCTGTCGTCGGCCGAGCGCCACTCTGACCGGAGACCGGCGGCCCTCTGATCGAACGCCTGCTTCACCGCGGCGACGCGCTGTCGTTCCTCCGCGTCCTCGGCCAGGCCTCCGCCGATCGGTGCCCCCATGCCGGCGTCCGCCCACGCCATGCTCATCACGCCATAGGACGGCGGCTCCAACCCGACCAGTCGAGCGTCGAATTTTCGCGCAATCTTCGCCGCCAGATCAAATGCGGACGGATCTTCTGCCGTCCAGGCCATTGTCAGAATTGACTTCATGACACGCCCTCCCTGTCAGTGAACGATAGCATGAGCCCGGGAGAACCACTCGCAAACTTTGACATTTGGTCTCCCAGCCCGGGCCGATGGCAGAAAGCAAGGTGAATCCACGGCCAACATGCCCACTATATTGAGCAGTTTGAATGGTGCACTTCAATCATTACTGGAGATCGCAGCGCGCTCCGACCTCAGGAACGCACGAACCTCAGCAGCACGGCGCTCGCACACGCCGGCCGATGAGGCTCTTTACTTTTGGAGAATTAGGGATGCCGTCCGGCCCGAAGTCCTAAGCTATGTCGCCTTGGCCGCGGCAGCCCATACAAATCCCATCTTGACGTAAAAACTACCATAAACCTGCGGAACCTGCAACTTAAATAATTTGCACCGCCTTGCCGACGACCCACGCGAACCGGTCGGAGAGTGCGGCAAGCGTAATCCTGTTGATCGCATCCGCGTCGATGGTGCCCCCCCCGGTGGCATCAGGCAGGTCCCGCGTGGCCACCGTGTCGGCGGCAATCGTGCTCATGAACCCAAGGTCGGTAGCCGCCCGGACCGTCGCCGAGACGCACATGTGGGTCATGAACCCGCCGACGATCAGGTTCTTGCGCGCGCTGGTGGCGAGGTGCTTGGCGAGCTCGGTGCCGGCGAAGGCGTTGGGCAATCCCTTGTCGACGATCGTCTCGCCAGGACGCGGCGTGAGCGGGGAGACGATTTCGTAGCCGGTCGAGGAGGGATTGAACGCTTTGCCCTTGGACTGATGGCGCACATGCACGATGGGCGTCCCGGCCTTGCGGGCCTTCTCGAGCAGCACGGCCAGCGCCTCGACCGCCGTCCCGACCCCGGGCAGCGGCAACAGGCCGTCCGTGTATTCCCGCTGTGCGTCGATGATCAGCAGGACGCCATCGGCCATCGTCGCCGGAGTGGGTGTCGCACCCGCCATCTGCAGCATTGTCATTGCCATAGTCTTCTCCCAATTACCTGAAAATTTCTTACGCTAAGGTTGTATAAGGGCTGGCCACATCAACGCGCAAGGCGACGCATTTGGCAAGGCCCACGATGCGGCACCGCGCCGGAATCGCCCATGGTCGCGTCGTGCACGGCGGCGATGACGATACGATCTATCGCGCTCGTCCATCGATAGCGCACCTGCCCGACGGTAACGCCGAACTCGCGCGCAAGGCGTGGCCATGACAATCCCGTGGCGCGGGCCCAGACAATTCGGCGTTCCGCGCCGTCGAGCGTGCCCAGCCACGGCAGCACCCGGTCGAGTTCGGAAATTGCCCGCGCCCTGGGCGGGGTCACATGCGGCTTCGACGGGGCTCGGCCGCAGTCGTCGTCCGGATCGTCCGGTATCGCCGGCCACGACGAACGCTCCCGCGCCGGCATGCCGTTTCGCGGCATCGGCAAGCGCTTCAGGGTATCGGCCGCCCGCTCCAGGGCAGCCACCACCGCGCGCCGGGCCTCGGCGAAAGTGAGTTCAGCGACCATGGCGGCCTCCGTTCTCGTCGATCTCGGCGAGCAGACTGGCGAACTCCCGGCCGGCGGACCGGCCGAGCGCGCGGGCGGCTTCGCGCGCCAGCGGCCGTGCCATGAATGGCAGGACGTCGACCGGGCGCAGGCCCATCTTGACGGCAAGGAGCCGGGCAATCCGGGCACCATGATAGTTGCAGGCGGCGGCGCGACCGCAAAAGGCAGTGGCGAAGCGCTGGGTCGGGAGCTGATCGTACAATCTTGGATAGGACATCCGTACCTCCTACCGACAGGAGTATAGGATTATTTGTCCTTGTCAATCGTACAATTCCTAGTAGACGAAATCGTCGCGAGCTGGCAAAATGCCAGCACTATGGACGCACCCCGCAAACTACTGGTCGACACCCTGGCACGCCGGCCGGATCTCGATCTCAAAAACCTCTCGCTGGCGATCGGTCGCAACCATGCGTACCTCCAGCAGTATCTGATGCGCGGCTCGCCGCGCGAATTGCCGGAGGCCGCCCGTCATGGCCTGTCTCCCTTGCTGGGGATTTCCCCTGACGACCTGAGGTCGACCGCTCCCCCGCCGGGAGCCGGCGGTCGCCTCGAGGGTGACGTCCGCATGGCCGGACAGCTGCGGGCCGCGGATCGCGCCGACCTTCCGGTCTTTGCCTCGGCCGAAGGTGGTGGCGGCGCTATCGTCATCACCAGCGAGCCCATCGACTATGTGCGCCGACCTGAGCCACTGCTTTCAGTACGCGACGGCTATGGCTGTTACGTCATCGGCGACAGCATGAGCCCCGCCTACGAGCAGGGCGACCTGCTGCTGGTTCATCCCGGACGGCCCGTGCGGCCCGGCGACGACTGCGTCTTCGTCCGCGACCAAGGCGACGGCACCCAGCAGGCCCTGGTCAAGCGGCTGCTGCGGATCACTCCCGAGAAGTGGCGGGTGCGCCAATTCAATCCGGCGAAGGATTTCGACCTCGACCGCAGCCAATGGCAGAAGGTCCAGCTGATCGTCGGCAAGTACTCTCGCTAGCCTATCTGTTGACTTCCATAGGATTGCATCCTATCTACCCTATCATCCTAGAGCGGAGGGTAGATGGAAAGCACCTATTATCTCATTGTCGAGCAGCATGTCGGGGATCGGCTCCTGAGAACGCTCGACGAATATGCCTCCACCGACCGGCTGATTGCCGATGCTGCCGACTACGAGGCGGGCGAATTTCCAGGACGTTGGGTCGGCGCTCTCGAATTGTCGTTCGACGGCTCGGGCCGCCTGATAGCTGCCTTCCCTCTGACCGATGTCGCGGCCGGCGTGCACGCCGAACTTGCATCGCGTTCGGAATGGCGCCGGCACCAAAGCGCGCTTGACCACGGGTCGGCACGGTAGGCCCGCAAAGGACGCGATTATGAAGGCGATCATCGTCGGTGGCGGCATCATGGGTCTTAGTGTGGCGTGGGCGCTTGCGCGCGACGGGCACGCCGTCGAACTGTTCGAGCAAGGCCCCCTGCCCAATCCACTCGCCTCGTCGATGGACGAGCATCGCCTCATCCGTCATCCCTACGGCGATCAGGTGGGATATGCCCGCCTGATCGACGATGCTTATGCTGCATGGGATCTGCTATGGCGCGATCTCGGCCAGCGTCTCTACGCCGCCACCGGAACGCTCGCCCTCACCGGCAACGGCGCCGACTGGGCGGAGCGCTCGGCCGCGGCACTGGCGACCATCGGCAAACCCATGACCGAGCTGCCGGTCGCCGATTTGCGGCACCGCTTTCCGCAGATCCAAGCTCAAGGCGTCGAACGTGCTTTCTGGATGGACTCGGGCGGTGTCCTGTTCGCCCAGGACATCGTCATCGCCCTGGCCCGATACCTCGCCGGCCAGCCACACGTTCGTCTCCACCCTCACACGCAAGTCCGGTCGGTCGATCTCGAGCAGGGTCGCGCCGTCACCGAGGCCGGTGCCGTCCATACGGCCGATGCCGTCATCGTCGCGGCTGGCGCCTGGGCCGACCGGTTGTTGCCCGGCTTCCATCAACGCCTGATTCCCTCTCGCCAGATCGTCATATACTTCGATCTGCCGGCCGCCGACCGCATTGCCTGGGCCAGGGGCCCGATGATCATCGAGAAGACCGGCGATGTCGGGCTCTACCTGGTGCCCCCGATGGAAGGTCGCGGCCTCAAGGTCGGCGACCATGAATTCAGCCGATCCGGCGACCCCATGGACGAGCGTGCAGCAAGCGAGGACGAGATCCGGCCCCTGCTGGATCGCTGCCGCAGCCTCTTGCGTGGCTTCGACCGCTGGCGCACCGACCGCCTCAAGGTCTGCTTCTACACCGTGACGGACGACGAGCGGTTCGTTGTCGAAAAGCCGGCGGCACGCGGCTGGGTCATGTCCCCCTGCTCCGGCCATGGCTTCAAGTTCGGAGCGCTGATGGGGCTCGAACTCGCCCGCACGCTCGCCTCAGGCCGCGATGCCGACGCCCACGCACGCTGGGCAGCCGGTCTGGAAATAGCCACACCGACCTGACAAAATACACTGAATTCGGGAAAGAGAGAAACCGACATGGCAACCGCCAAGCGACGCGCGCCGGCCGCATCGAAGAAGGCAACCGGCCTGCGCCAGGGCCTCGCCACCTACGGCGACGCGGGTTTTTCGCTGTTCCTGCGCAAGGCTTTCATCAAGGCCGGCGGCTATTCCGACGACGCTCTGGATCGTCCGATCGTCGGCATCACCAATACCTTCAGCGACTTCAATCCCTGCCACGGCAACGTGCCCGACCTGATCGAAGCAGTGAAGCGCGGCGTCATGATGGCGGGCGCGCTCCCGATGGTCTTCCCGACCATCTCGATCCACGAGAGCTTCTCCCATCCGACCAGCATGTTCCTGCGCAACCTCATGTCGATGGACACCGAGGAGATGATCCGCGCGCAGCCGATGGATTCGGTGGTGCTGATCGGCGGCTGCGACAAGACCTTGCCAGCGCAGCTCATGGCGGCCGCCAGCGCCGATCGGCCCGCGGTCGTGTTGCCGGTCGGACCGATGCTGGTTGGCCATTTCAAGGGCGAGGTCTTGGGCGCCTGTACCGACTGCCGCCGCCTGTGGGGCCAGTATCGCGCCGGCACCTTCTCCGAGCAGGACATCGAGCAGGTGAGCGAGCGGCTGGCGCCGACCAAGGGCACCTGCATGGTGATGGGCACCGCCAGCACCATGGGCTGCATCGTCGAGACACTGGGCATGGGCCTGCCGAGCAGCGGATCGATCCCCGCCACCCACTCCGATCGCCTGAGGATCGCCGAGCAGACCGGCAAGCTTGCAGCCGAGATGGCCGTCAAGCAGGGGCCCAAGCCCAGCGAGATCATGACCAAGGCGGCCTTCCGCAACGCCCTCACGGTGCTGCAGGCGATTGGCGGCTCGACCAACGCGCTGGTGCATCTCACCGCCGTCGCACGCCGGCTTGGCGTCGAGATCGAGCTGGAAGAATTCGACCAGATCGGCCGCAACGTTCCGGTACTGGTCGACCTTAAGCCCTCGGGCGACCATTACATGGAGCATTTTCATTGGGCCGGCGGCAATTCGCGCCTGATGAAGGAGATCCGCAAGAACCTCGACGAGAAATGCAAGACCGTCTCCGGCAAGACGCTGAAGCAGGTGATCGACGCCGCCGAGATGGTGCCCGGCCAGACCGTGATCCGCACGTCGAAGAATCCGATCAAGCCCACCGGCGGCATGGCCGTCCTGCGCGGCAATCTTGCGCCCAACGGCGCGGTCATCAAGCATGCGGCCGCCTCGCCGGCGTTGATGACACACACTGGCCGCGCCGTGGTGTTCGATTCGCTCGAGGACCTCGCCGCGCGCGGCGACGACCCCAGGCTCGACGTGAAGGCCGACGACATCCTGGTGCTGCGCAACGCCGGACCGAAAGGCGCGCCCGGCATGCCTGAGGCAGGCTCCTTCCCGATTCCGATGAAGCTCGCCCGCGCCGGCGTGAAGGACATGATCCGGATCTCCGATGCGCGCATGAGCGGCACGGCGTTCGGCACCATCGTGCTCCACGTGGCACCCGAAGCCGCCGTCGGCGGCCCGCTCGCCCTGGTGAAGACAGGCGACCGCATCGTCCTCGACGTCCCGAAGCGCCGCCTCGAGCTGCTGGTTTCACCGGCGGAACTCGCCAAGCGACGCAAGGCATGGAAAGCACCGCCGCCGCATCCCGGCAGCGATCGCGGCTATACCGGCCTCTTCCAGAAAACGGTGCTGCAGGCCGATGAAGGCGTCGACTTCGACTTCCTTGGACCCGCGAAGACCAAGTGAGCAACGCGAAGCTTCCGAAAATCTCGGTCGTCGTCACGTGCTACAATTGCCGTGACTATATCGGCGACGCGATCCGATCGGTGGCGCGTCAGACGTTGCGCGATTTCGAATGCGTCATCGTCGACGATGCCTCGACCGACGATTC
>ERZ1292640.4538-Hain-H43-02um-R1-4538-length-10541-cov-4_pt1 | contig 10541 bp, 10 predicted proteins | sample MGYA00564404_ERZ1292640 | MGnify/ENA primary metagenome ERZ1292640 (study PRJEB36523, sample SAMEA6512636) | groundwater metagenome | collected 2019-01-08 | study: AquaDiva: Metagenomics assemblies of 32 groundwater samples | reverse complement strand
TCTGACCAGACGAGCGCGCAATCGCCCGCCGCTTGGCCTACCACCTCCTCGCAGAAGCCCTTGGAGGTGAAGGCGGCGAACAGGACGTTCGTGTCGAAGAGGACTTTCACGAGACGATCCGGAAGGCGTCCTCGTCCGTATAGATGCCCATGGCACGGGCCTTGGGAACCAGGGCGTCGCGGGCCTCCCGCATGGCGCGGCGGAAGAGCTCGACCTTGAGCGCCTTTCTTGCGAACTCGCTCTGCGTCACGCCCTCCCGCCGGGCGGCATCCCGGAGCTCGATGCGGAGCTTTTTCGGAAGGCTGATCGTCAGCGTGTCCCTCATGTGTAAGCCAGTATCACACAGCCTGTTGGTGGGTCAACATGTCGAAACTGCTTCGTTGCCGTCAGTCCCCGAACCGTCGCAGGCTTTTCGCCGCGAACGCCCAGTGGGGGGTCGACAGGGTTTCGCCGAAGGAAGCGGGGTACCAGGGGGTGCCGGTCGATTGGTTCCGGACGATGTGGATGTCCTGGGCGGGCATGAAGCCCTGGACGAGGACGAAGGCGCGCGCACTCGTCGACGGGTTCTCGGCGACGTCGGCGACGATGACGGCGTGGCCGGGGGAGCCGCCCTGGATGAAGATGTCGCCCGCGCGCAAATCGGAGACGCGCGGGACGGAGCGCAGCTCCCGCTCCAGCGAAAGGGTGCCAGCGTAGGTGAAGACGACGTCGAGGTAGGCGCGGAACGAATGGTAGGAGGGGTTCGGAGCCGTCTTCTTTTTCCACTCGACCCGGCTGCCGGAAATCTCGGGTCGCAGGCCGGCTCTCCAGTCGGCGTAGCGCGCCGGATCGCCGCTCGTGAACTTGAACGAAACGGCGTCGAACCGGCCGCGCGAGAAAAGGTATTCCGCCCGCAGCCGGATGACGGAATCGGCGCACTGCTGCAGGTCCCGGCTTCCCGTGTCGATGTCGACGATGGCGGCGTGGGAAGCCGGCAAGCCCGCTCGTCGGGGTAGACTTGAAGCCATGTTCGTCCTCGCCGCTGCCTTTCTTGCCTTCGTTTCCGCAGCGGATGGGGCGTCGGCGCCGGGCGGGGCCGCGCCGGCCGGTGCCGCGGCGGCGGGAGAAGAAGCGCCCGAGGAGAACCCGTCCGCCGATCCCGAACCCGCGCCCCGGCCGCCCGAGCCGGACGTCCGGCGGGAGTTTGAACGCCGCTACGCCGCCTGGAAGGTGTATCTGGAGCGCCCCGAAATCCGGGTCCGGTCGGATGTCTCCTCCCGGCTCAATCACGACACGTTCCGGACGCTCGCGGACCTCGGCCCCCGGGCGGTGCCTTTCGTCCTCGAGAGGCTCCCCGAGAACCGATTCCTCGCCTTCGCCCTGGAACGGATGACCCGCCGGAAGCTTTCCGCCGAGGAGAAGGAGCGCGCCTCCACGCTCGAGGGCTCGATCGAGGTCTGGCGGTCGTGGTGGGTCGAGGGGCGCAACGCGGAGGCCGGCCGGTTCGCGGAGGCCTATCGGGACTGGCGAAAGGCCATCGCTTCGGGCGAGTGCAGGCTCGAATCGGAGGAGATCCGGCTCGAACCGGATACGGGCAGGCGTTCGCAAAACCGTTCCGTCTCCGCGCTCGGGCAGGCCGCCGCCCGGATTCGCGCCGTCGGCCTCGACGCGCTGCCGTGGCTTGAAAGCCGGATCCGCGCCGGGGACCGGTCGCTCCTGCCCATCGTCTCCGATCTGACCGACGGCCTCGGCGCCACCGACATCGGATCGCCCGAGGAGCGCGTCCGCTTCACGCTGGAGTGGTGGGAGGCGAATCGGGACCGCTGGACTCTGCCGGACGCGCCACCGGACCCCGGCGACATCCCGATGGATTCCCCGCCCGCCGCGCTTCCGGCGCCGTCCGGCCCGGCGGCACCCCGGCCCGCGGACGAAGGACGCCCCTTTCCGGGCGCCGGATTCGCGTTTATCGGCGCGGCCGCCGGGCTGCTCGCCGGGCTCGCGCTGGGGTGGCGCATGCGGCGCGCGGGGCGCCGGCCTTGAGCGGCCAGCCCTCGTTCATCCTCGGGACGGCCGGGCACATCGACCACGGCAAGAGTGCGCTCGTTTGTGCGCTCACGGGGACCGATCCCGACCGGCTTCCCGAGGAGAAGGCCCGCGGGATGACGATCGATATCGGTTTCGCCCGCCTCGAAATCCCCGGCGCGGGCGTCTTCGGGATCGTGGACGTCCCCGGCCACGAGCGGTTCGTCCGGAACATGCTTGCCGGCGCCACCGGGATCGATCTCGCCCTCCTCGTCGTCGCCTCCGACGACGGGGTGATGCCCCAGACGCGGGAGCACGTGGAAATCCTGACGCTTCTCGGCGTGCGGCACGCGGTCGTGGCGCTCACGAAGTGCGACATCGCGGATGAAGCCGCCCGCGCGCGCGCCCGCGCTGGGATCGAGTCGCTCCTCGCCCCGACGCCGCTTTCCGGCTCGGCCGTCGTGGAGTGCTCGTCCAAAACCGGCGCCGGGCTCTCCTCGCTCAAGGCCGCGATTGCGGCCGCGGCCCGCGCGATCCCTTCCCGCGCGGAGAGTGAGACGCTGCGCCTGCCGATCGACCGGGTGTTTGCGCTCGAGGGCATCGGCGCCGTCGTGACGGGGACGTGCTGGGGCGGCCGGGTGCGTCCGGGCGACGCGCTGGAAATCCTTAGGACCGGACATGGCCGGACGACGCTCGAGGCATCCGAGCCGCTCTCCGTGCGCGTCCGCTCGGTGGAGGTCCACGGCGAATCCGTCGCCTCGGCCTCCGCGGGGCTCCGCGTCGCGTTGAACCTCGCCGGCGCGAAGAAGGAGAACCTGCGCCGGGGCGACGTTGTCGCGACGCCGAAGACCTTCGAGCCCGTCTCGCTCCTCGAGGCGTCGTTCGTCTGCGTCGCCGGGGCGCACAAGCCCCTGCCGGGCGATTTCGAGGCTGTTATCTACCACGGCACCGCCGAGATTCCGGCGCGCGTCCGGATCCTGGATCGAGACGAGATCCGCCCGGGGGAGTCCGGCTTCGCGCGGATCCGCCTGGCAGGCGCCCTGGCCGTCGTTCAGGGCGACCCCTATGTTCTCCGGCTCGCCTCGCCGCCCCGGACGGTGGGCGGGGGGCGGATCCTCGGCGCTCGCCCGGGCGCGCGGTTCCCGAAGGCGGCCGGGGAGGCCGAGCGGCTCGCGCGGCTGGCGGATGCGTCGCCCGTCGAGCGGATGAAGGACGCCCTGCGCCAGGCCGGAGAGGCGGGCGCAACCGCCGTGGCCCTCGCCGCCTGGACGGGGCGGTCGCGCGCGCAAGTCGACGCCGACCTGTGCTCGCTTTCGGCCGAGGGCGAGGCGATCCCGGCGGGCACGGTTCATCTCCATGCCTCCGTCGCGGCGCGCCGGGCGGCGGAAATCGTCTCCGCCCTCAAGGAATTCCACGCGAAGAATCCCTTGCTGCGAGGGGAGCCGCCCGCCGAGCTGCGCCGCCGGCTCGGGATCGAGGGCGCGGTTTCGGAGGCCGCGTTCGCACACGCCCTGCGGACGCTCGTCGCGCGCGGCGAACTTTCGGAGCGCGACGGAAGGCTTTCGCTGGCCTCGCACAGGCCGACGCTTCCCAGCGCCGTCGCCGCCTGCCGCGAGCCGCTCCTTGCGCTCCTGCGCGCCGGCCTCTTCGCCCCGCCGCCCGCCGGGGAATGGGCGGCCCGCCTCGGCCGGCCCGAGGCGGATCTGCGTGCGACCCTCGCGTCCCTCGTTGACGAGGGCGCGGTCGCGAAGGTCTCGGAGGATCTCTGCTACCCGGCGGCGGCGATAACGGACATCGCGGGGAAAGTCCGGGCCTTCCTCCGGACGAAGGGCTCGATGACCGTCGCGCAGCTGCGCGACCTGCTCGGGATCACCCGCAAGCACGCCGTCCCGATTGCGGAACACCTGGATCGGCTTCGCGTCACGATCCGATCGGGCGATCTCCGCGTGAGCGGCGGGGGATGAGGAGCCGCCGGCCCTACTCGTTCGCGGGCTCTTCCGCCGGGGGCTTGGCCTCGGGCGGGGCTTCCTTCGGAGGCTCGGGGGCCTTTTCCGGCTCCTTCGTCTCGTCGGGCTTCTTCTCGCCGGTCTCGTCGGCCGCCTTTTTTTCGGCGGCCTCCTTCTTCTTCGCCGCCTGGTCCGCCTCCCAGCGGGAAACCTGGGTGTCCCACTCCTCCTTCTCCGTGCGCCACTGATCGATCACGATCAGGAATCCGTGCTCGGGCTCCGAGAGTGCCGGGGATCTGCGATTGCGCTTGATGCTGATCTCGCGCCAGCGCAGTTCCCCCCAGCCCTTTTCGGGCGGGAACTTCTTGAGGTTCGGGAATCCCTTGGCAGTCGAAAGGTCGGGTTTTTGCTCTTCCACGGTGGCCGCTACGGGAGCCTGCGCGGCCATCTGCTTCCACATTTCCTCGAGCGCGGCGATCCGCTTCGCGTCGGCCGCGATGGCATCCTTCTGGCGCTCCTGGACTTCCTTCTCCACCTTCTCGGCGTCGTCCTTCGTGATCGGATCCTTCCATTCGATCGTCTCGATCTGGTAGTAGGGGAGGAACATCTCCCCGGGCAGGCCGCGGATCCAGCGGATCCGGAATCCGGCGATCTTCCGGTTCTCCGGGGTATCCGGCAGGGCCTTGTAGATGATGTTGCCGGAGATGGGCCGGACCTCTTCGACTTCAAGGGCGCGCTCCTTGATGCCGTATCCTTCCAGGTAGCGGCGCTCTCCCGCGAGTTCGAATGGCATGAGCTTGAGGCCGACCTTCACGGGCCGATAGGCCTCGGGTTCGGTTTTCACTTCCTCCGGGGCGGGCTTCTCCGCCTCGGGAAGAACGGCCTCCGGCGGGACGGCATCCCCGGCAAAGGCGGAAAATGGGAGGAGAAGAAAGGCTAAGGATAGGACTGCGCGCATCAATCTCACGCTCACGGTTGTTCCTCGGTTGACGGAACCTCTTTGACTACCTACGATTCGATGCGCCAGAACTTTATCCGCTCCCAAGCGATGGGTCAAGGAAGGCCCGATTCGTGTCCGAATCTTCCAGAAACGACGGGCGATGCGTCCGATTCGCTGACTGGGCGATTCGAGACGCCCGTCCCTCCGAACTCGATGCCGTCGTCGATCTCCAGCAGGCGATTTGGGACTATTCCGATCGGGATCTCGTTCCTGTGCGGACGCTGCAGGTTCTCCAGCGGATCGGCGGGAGCGTTCTCGTGGCCGTCCGCCGGGGCGTGGCGGAGGGCTTTCTTGTCGATTTCCCCGCCGTCGTCGGGCATATGCCCTCCCTCTATTACTCGATGCTGGGGGTTCTGCCCGCGCTGCGGTGCCGGGGAATCGGCGAAGCGCTCAAGTGGATGCAGCACGATCGCGCGGCGGATCGCGGATTGCCCCTTGTGTTCTGGATGTTCGATCCCCTGGAGCCCGGTAACGCCCGGCTGAACGTAGGGAAACTTGGCGCGATCGCCCGCATCTACAAGCGAGACGCGCTTCTGGCCACGTCCAGCGCCCGCCACTCCGGCCTCGGAACCGATCGGGTCGTGGCCGAGTGGTGGATTGGCGGCCCCCGCGCACGGGTACGGAGGGCGGGCCGGGAGCGGTCGGTCGTTCGCGCCCCCGTCATCCTGGAATCGAGAGGACGAAAGGACGGGGTCCTTTGGCCCGGACGGACGCGCGTGCCTGGGGCCTCGGACTTCATTCGGATCGAGGTGCCGTCTTCGATTCATGCGCTGAAGACGGTCTCTCCCGCGGCGGCGCGCGCCTGGCGGATGGCGATGCGCGAGGCGCTGGAAGAGGCCTTCGCGCGAGGCTTCGTGCTCGATTCGGTCCTCCGGAACGGCCGGGGAAAACAGGCGCGGCCCCAACACCTTCTCGCCCGGGCCGACATCCTCGCCGCCGAGGGCGTGCCCCCTCGGCCGGAAGGCTTGTAAGCCCCGGGCGTTCCCCCGTCCGGCGGGGCTAGCCAGAGAAAGAAAGGGGGGCTAGCATCCCCGGTCTAAACGTCCGAAAAACCCCGGGAGGCAAAGGCTCATGCCCGTCGAACTCACCTGCTCGTGCGGAAAAAAGCTTCGCGTTCCGGATACGTTGAGGGGCAAGAAAGGCCGTTGTCCCGGGTGCAAGGGCATTCTCGACATCCCCGCCGAGGACGCCCCGCCGCCCGAGCCGCAGATGCCCGAGGCCCCGCCCGAGGAGGAACAGGCCCCGCCCCAGGATGAGCAGGTCCCGCCCGAAGAGGAACAGGCTCCGCCCGAAGAGGAACAGGCCGAGGAACCTCCGCCTCCTCCTCCGCCGCCGAAGAAGCCCGTCATGTCGCCGAAGCCGGTCGCGTTTCCGCCGAAGTTTGCGCCCAAGCCCGCGGCAATTCCGCCGAAACCCGTTGCCAAGCCCGCGGCGTTTCCGCCGAAGCCGGTCGCCAGGCCCGGCGCCATTCCGCCGAAGCCCGCGCCCAAGCCTTTCGCGGTCCCGCCGAAACCCGTTGCCGCTGCCCCCAAACCCGGACTTGCGAAGCCTGCGCTTGCCAAGCCGGGGCTGGCGAAACCCGGACTTGCGAAGCCTGCGCTTGCCAGGCCGGGGTTGGCGAAACCCGGACTTGCGAAGCCTGCGCTTGCCAGGCCGGGGCTGGCGAAACCCGGGCTTTCCAGGCCGGGATCCAAGCCCGGCTTTCCGGGTGCCAAGGCCTCCGGTCGCGTGACCGCGTTGATGGCGCCTCCGGGCCTTTCGCTGTTCACCAAACTCGTGGCCGTCCTCCTGATCCTCGGAGGCGGGGCATCCATCGCCCTTGCGGTCCTCGCAGAGGGCCCTGTTGCTGCGGCGACGACCCCGTCGATCCCGACCGAAGGAACGGTTCCGGACGTGCCGGTTCCGGACGTGAAAGCGCCGGATGCGAAAGCGCCGGACGTGAAAGCGCCGGATGCGAAAGCGCCGGACGTGAAAGCGCCGGATGCGAAAGCGCCGGAAACCAAGCCGGTGGCCGGGTCGAAAGGGGCTCCCCCCTCCATGAAGGAGCGCCTCCTGGCGGGTGTTCCGGGAGTGCTGGGGATTCTTTCGGGTCTCATGATCCTTGCGCGGATGGCCATCGGCCGGATTCTGGGGATGCTCCTCGGTCTCGCCCTGGCGGGCGGCGCGGGATTCGCGGCCTATAAGGGGTTCGCGGAGCGTCCCGCCTTCGTGCAGGAACTCCACAAGAACTTCCCGGCGCTGACGAACACCATCGCCCAGAAGTGGCCCGACAGCATTCCGACGGGCGTCTTCTTTTCGGCGCCCGCCGCCCTGGGTCTTTTGCTGCTCTTCCAGATGCTGACCTCGGGACGTTCCTTCAAGAAGCCTCCCGCCCCGATGTCGGACGCCGCGCGGACCGCCCTGAAGAAGAAGGGAAAACCCCAGCCGGAGGAAGACGAAGAGCCTCCGCCGGAGGAAGATGAAGGAGAAGCCGAAGGCGAAGGCGAGGAAGGCGAGCCCGAAGAGGAAGCCCCGCCCGAGGAAGGCGCCGAAGAGGAAGAGCAGGCGTAGCCGCGCCGAGCGCTTCGTGTCTCCGGTGATTCTTCGCGCCCTGGCGGTCGGCCCCCTCCAGGCGACCTGCTATCTCGTCGGCTGCTCACGCACGCGGGATGCGGTGGTCGTCGATCCGGGCGGCAATTCGGCCGACATCCTGGAGGCCCTCCGGGCGGAGGGGCTGACGGCGCGCTGGATCGTCGCCACCCACGGCCATCCCGACCATACGGGGGCCGTTCGGGAGCTACAGGACGCGACGGGCGCCCGGTTCGCGATCCACGCCGAGGATCGGCTCTGGGTCGATCGGCTGCGGGAGGCTTCCCTCCGGATGGGGATCCCGGTCTCGGGCGTCCCGACCGTCGATCGGGAGCTGTCCGACGGCGACGGAATCGAGACCGGCGACCTGCGCCTGCGGGTCCTGCACACGCCGGGACATACGGCGGGTTGCGTCTGCCTGCTCGTCGAAGCCCCGCGGAAGGACGATTCGTCCGGGCCGATCGTCCTGACGGGGGACACCCTGTTTGCCGGCTCCATCGGCCGCACGGACCTGCCGGGCGGCGACGGCCGGAAGATTCTCGAATCCATCCACAAGCGCCTGCTCGTCCTGCCGGACGGGGCGCGCGTCCTGCCCGGCCACGGCCCGGAGACGACCATCGGGGAGGAGCGACGGACGAACTTCTTCCTGTCGCTCGCTCCCGCGCGCGGACGAACGGAAACGGATTAGAGGGCGGCGGCGATCCGGATGGGCGCTTCGAGCGGGTGCCAGCGGCCCAGGGTGCCCCGGTTCTCCGCGATTTTCACCTCGCAGACGGGCGAGAGCGCGATCATCCCGTGCCAGACATTTTCGTGGAGAAGCATCGGCTGATCGAGGAGGAACGCCTCGACCGCCTCCGGCTCTTTCTCCGGCGCGGCGAGGAACACGATCACGCCGGAGATCGGATGGAAGCATTCCTTGCTGTTCGGATGCAAGCCGAGCTTCGGAAGCTCCCGGTTGGAGAACTTGGAATAGGCGAGCAGCCAGCCGTCGCTCTTCATCTCGACGACCTCGTGAAAGCCTTCGGGCGTGTCCGGGGGCAATCGAAGGAGGCGGCCGAATCGGGAAAAGGACTTAGGCGTGAGCGTTCGGATCGGGACGAGTCGCGCGGGCATGTGGTCCTCCTTGGGAGCCGGTGTGGCGGGGCCGGAAAGGGGGGAGTATATGCCCCGGCGCGTGCGTGCGTTCAACCCCATGCCGGGAAAGGGGTTGCGGGGCTCGCCGGAGGCCTTTCCTTTTGAACCCTCGAACGTTTACACTGATGCGGACATTCCCCGCCCAGACAAATCAGCAAAAGGAGGAGTCATGAGCCGGCGAAATCGAGACGAGGCGCCGGAGGATTACGAAAACCCCGAGGACGCGCAGGCCCAGGAGGAGGAAGAAGAAGCCGCCTCCCCGAGCACGTTCAGCCTCGAGGGCACGCCATCCTGGCTCGTGTCGGCGGGATTCCACACGCTCCTGCTGTTGCTCCTGTCGTTCATCGCCGCCGCGCAATTGCAGAAGCCGGCTCCCGAGGCGATCCTCGCGAACATCGCCGAGCCGCTGCCTCCGAAGGAACCCCTCACCGAGAATCTGAAGCCCTCCGAGATCCCGAGCCGGCCGGACGTCCCGGCGAAGGAAGTCACGGTCCCGACGCCCGTCATCCTGACCGAGAAGGTCGAGATTTCGGACCACGTCGAAACCCCGAACCTCGCCGCCGAGACGCATGACGCGAAGGGCGAGGAGACGAACTACACGCTCGCGGAGGCCGGCGGCCCCGGCCTGGGCGGGAACACCTCCGGCGACGCGGGCGACGCGGCCGGCTACGGCGTCATGGGCGTCGGCGCTGGCGGCCTGGGCGGGCGCGGTTCCGGGGGCCTGGGCAGCGGCGGCGGCGGGAAGGGGGCCGGCGTTTTCGGTCTCCGCGGCCAAGGCGGCCAGAAGCTGGCGGCCCTCGCGGGCGGCGGCGGCGGGCCGATGACGGAAGCGGCCGTCGAGCGGGCGCTCGCGTGGCTTTCCAAGCATCAGGAGCAGGACGGCCACTGGGACTGCGTGAAATACGGCGGCATGGCCAAGCCCCGGGAGAACGTGAAGCTCCCCATGGGCTACGACGTCGCGGTGACGGGCCTGGCGACGCTCGCGTTCCTGGGCGCCGGGCATACGACCACGTCTCCCAAATACGGCGGCGTCGTCCGGAAGGCACTCTACTGGCTCGATGAGAAGCAGAACAAGCAGACCGGCAAGTGGCCCGGGTCGCATTACGGCCAGGGCATCGCGGCGCTCGCGATGGCGGAGGCCTACGGGATGGGCTGCGGCCACCAGGACGCCGCCCAGAAGGCGATGGACTACGTCAAGTTCTCGCAGAACCCGAACGGCGGGTGGAATTACGGCACGGGCGAAGCGGGCGACGACGAGAACGGCAAGCTCCACGGCCGGAACCGATCCGACACCTCGGTGTCGGGCTGGCAGATCATGGCCGCGAAGTCGGGCAAGATCGCCGAGCTCAAGGTCGACTCCTCGATTTTCGTGAACGCGCAGAAATATTTCGGCTCCGTCGGGATGGGCGATTACGAGGGCGGCGGCGAAGCGAAGATCTTCTACTCGCTGACCGACGGCAAGACCGCCGTCAACAAGACCGAGGGAGAGGACGCGATCCGGTCGATCACGATGCTGTCGATGCTCTTCATGGGCGATCAGGGGCAGGGGCCCTGGATGCAGAAGGCCGCCGACGAGGTAAAGGCCAAGGGCGTGGACCTCCGGAACTTCTACTACCTCTACTACGGCACCCTCACGATGTTCCAGATCGGCGGGCCGCACTGGAAGGCCTGGAACGAGATGATGAAGGACCCGCTGATCAAGATCCAGAAGTCGGGCGGGGACGACGACGGCTCCTGGGATCCCGACGCGATGCACGGGCCCTACGGCGGCCGCGTCTATCAGACGGCGCTCGGCGCCATGACCCTCGAGGTCTACTACCGCTACCTGCCGGTCCTTGGGAAGTAGTTCCCCCTCCCCATGTTCCGTCCGGCGTGAACCCCCGGACGTTTCT
>ERZ1292640.4537-Hain-H43-02um-R1-4537-length-10541-cov-12_pt1 | contig 10541 bp, 10 predicted proteins | sample MGYA00564404_ERZ1292640 | MGnify/ENA primary metagenome ERZ1292640 (study PRJEB36523, sample SAMEA6512636) | groundwater metagenome | collected 2019-01-08 | study: AquaDiva: Metagenomics assemblies of 32 groundwater samples | reverse complement strand
CGTCGGTGACCTCTTCCGTATTCTGCGCGGTGACGGCGGTAATCACCGACATGGCAAAGACGCCGTTGGCTGACATGGCTTTGATATCGGCTTGGATGCCCGCGCCTCCACCGGAATCGGAGCCGGCAATGGTCAAGACTTGTTTGATCGCTGGTGTGTTCATGGGCCTATCAATTGGACGGTGGTGGTGTCGTGTCGGGTGCGGCTGGAGGGGCTCCAGCCGGTTCGACGGTGAGGCCTTCGATGGAGAACTGGGCATCCAGTCGGGGCAACTTTTCGTGATAATGAAACGTAAATTGGTTCCCGTTCGCGTCGTCCGGAGCCGAAAATGTCAGCACGGCCCGGTCTTTTTTTCTGGGAGAGAGTTCGATGCCGCGCATGCAGAGACCTTCGCGGTTGTGCTCCACCTCCAGCTTCCATTGCGCGCCCTGGGCATCTTCGAGCAGGGTGTTTTGCAACAGGCAGAGCACTTTGATGTCGCGGAAGGATGTATTCTCGATCGTGAGATCGGCTATGACCTGGTTATCCCGCCTGTGCAGGGCCGTCACGACCAGTTGATAATGGTCGTTGCGGTGGAAGCCCAGCCCGGGAGGGGGGGGCAATTTGGCGAACGGATCGATCTTCACGACAGGGGGCTTGTTCGCCTCTCTGACCAGTTCAGCCAGCGGGCCGGCTTTGGGAACCGTGCCGCGTGCGGCGCCCAGCGACTGGAGGGTGCTGGGGTTGAGCAGTTTCATGACCACTCGAAATTCGCCCGGCGACTCAGAGTACGAGCCGGACACAAATACGTCGGCATGCAGCATCTTGGCCGCCTGTTCGATCACTTTGACTTGAGCCGGGTCGAGTTGCGTCACGTTCAGTTTTTTCAGCGTGGCGCTCGACAGCGTTCGATCCACGACTTTCCTCTCGCCTGCGAGCAGAATCTGCGTGCTCAACTCCTCTGCCAGAAATTGCCCAATCGGCGTGACTGTGCCTTTGGCGTCCGTAAAGTCCAGCACCGCCAGCCGTTCTTTCTTCGCTTTTATGGCCTCGGCCACCACCCCCTCCGCCAGTTGCTTCAGGCTTTCCTCATAAGACGAGGCAGCCTGAGCTGGAAGAGCCCAGAGAATGGCGCCGGCCAGCAGGATCGTGATCAGGAAACGATTCATTTTCGGGAAACTATCCGTTGAGACAGAAAACCAATTCATCACTAGCGCACATTATACTCAGCAGGCCAAGCCTGTCCAGCAGGAGCGCTCATTTGGCGACATTGCTGGACAGCTCAGTTGACGCCCACCAGAAAGTGTCCTAGAGTATTAAGCGAATGAGGTGACCACGATGGCCATTGAAACGGTGAAACAGAAGATCCTTCAAGCGGTCGAGGGACTTCCCGATACAGCCACGCTTGAAGATGCCATCGAACGGCTCTGCTTCCTGGCCAAAGTTGAAGAAGGGCTCCGTCAATCCGACGCGGGCGAGACAGTCCCCCACGCCGAGGCCGTTCGTCAAATCCGTAGATGACCCAACTGATCTGGACCCGCCGAGCAATCGAGGATGTTCAGTCCATCCGGAAGTTTATCGCGCAAGACTCTCCCCACTACGCCGAGCTCGTCATCCAACGATTAATCGCCTCCGTTGAACGCCTGCCCTCATTGCCCCAGTCTGGCCGTGTCGTCCCAGAGATCGATGATCCTGACGTGCGCGAAGTGATTCAAGGCTCCTACCGAATCGTGTATCGCCTCATTCGTGAAGAGATCCATGTCGTGACAGTCCATCACGCCGCCCGGCTCTTCCGTCTTGAGCCGTGATCTCACAGCCTCGGTACCCGCCCGCCAGTGTTCAGCCAACAGGCAGTCTGCGGCAGGGCAATCAACAGCCCTACCCACTAAGATTCAGCCAGATTTACTTCCGCGTCATTTCATTACTCTCTGGATAAGCACGGGAAAAGCAGTGCGCGGGCAGTATGTTAAGGCGAGAATTGCAGCAAGAATAGGAGCGGAAAAGCCGAAAAGGTTCTCGATGCCGGACGTCTTCTCAAGACGAATTCCTGCGAAGCGAGAGGATATCTCCAACAAGAAGGTATGTGTATACAACGTAGCGTTCAGCCTCTTCTCTGCTGACGATTGTTTTATGCGATCCTTTTTGCGTTGCCTGAAAGACGGCGTCCAGACGATCTCCTAAGAATTCTAAATGGGAGCCTACTATCCCATTAAATCTTTCAGAGGAACTGACATCTTCAGCATAGGCAACGATTCTGTTTATATAATTCTCGCTGCCGAGCTTGATTTGGATTTGTTTGCCGCTAACGACCTTTGTCCGTATTTCGTCTTTAGCTGGAAAGACCGCATCTGCTAAGTCCTGTAAGATTCGCCTGCAGCTGTGAACGGCATTTGACCAGTTTTCAGGATTCTCAGATCGCAGATTGTCGTAAACAGCTGACATTTTCTGTACGGCATCAGGGACAGTGCTGCCAATGGTTGCATCCACACGCTCGCGAATTCTCGCAAAGATGTCGTCGGCGATACCAGAGAACTTTAGTTCATAATGTTTACGCAGCGCATATTGGTATATGGTAGTCCGTCGGCTTGCGAGCCTCTTAGATGCATTGTTAATGGATTGCCGGACGGTGTTGCGTTCAATGATGTTGCCTTGAGGTGTCCAGACGTACTGCGTGGGGTTGGCTGAAGAAATTGCTACATCTGGATCACGTGCGGATGTGAGGGAGGTTTCTGCGATCCGCAGTTGCTCCTCCAACTCACTAATCGATTCGACATACACATACGTTTTTGTGACTTTACTGGCGGGATCGACCTGTTCGAATTTTCTTCCCGCCGCGATTGCGAGATTCCAGGCGTCTTGAGGTACACCAGTCGGGGTAGATGGATACCCTCCAGCTTCATATTCCATCATCTTTTGGAAGTCGAACTCATTCAGCAGGCGGGCCAGTCGACTGGTCTTCAGGGCCACATTGGTTAAAGGCGTTTCGCTTAATTCAAGATTCTTCAAGATGTCGGACGAGAGATTGAGCGCCTCAGCTAGTGCTTGGCGAGTAGGTGGAATTGTGTCAGGCATTAGTCGCTTTTCTCCATTATCAACGGTCAGTGTGCTTCATAAGAAGGGGGAGCTTACGATCCCCCATCCTGCGTGCATCCATGCTTTCTTCTTTCCTCTCCTCCATCATCGGCCTGGCATGAATGTGAGAGGTGGGGGACTGTCCCCGACTGCGCGCATCGACCGAGCACATTCTGATCGTGCGCGGTCTGCGAGCAAGGGGGATGGTCCCCCACCTCGATCAAAGTCACACCGGCCACTCCTCTTCCTTCCAGGCCATCTCCCAAAACATCCACTCATATTTCGAGCTGATCACGAACGACTCTTCCATCCGCCGCTTCTCTTCCTTGCCCGCAGTCTTGGCCCACTGGTCCACTTTCGCTCGCATCCATTCCTGCACCTCGGCAAATTCCGGCGAGGCATAGAGCATGAGCCAGTCGCGGTAGGGATGGTTCTTCTTCGGCGGGCCTTGCTTTAAGAGATGCTGCCCCACGACGCAATAGATCCAGGCGCAGGGGAGGGCGACGACCGTGATCTCTGCCGCCGAGCCTGTATGGGCGACGGTGAGCATGTGCCTGGTGTAGGCATAGTTCGTCGGCGCCATGGGAACGGAGGACATTTCCTTCGCTGTCATCTTCCAGCGCTTCCCATAGTTCTCGTGGAGGCTCCGCTCGACGGTGATGGTTTCCTCGGCGAGCTTGGCGAAGCGCAGCGCGCTATCGGAATCCGGCGCTCTGAGCGCTCCGGCCGCGAAGACACGGGACAGGTCGCCGAGAAACCTCGCATCTTGAAGAATGTAGTATTTGAATTTCCGCTCGGGCAATGTGCCCTTGCCGAGCGCGACGACGAAGGGATGGGTGAGTTGAGCGTCCCAGGTGGATTGAGCCAGCTTACGGAGATGGTCAGAGAATGACATGCGACTCCTTCCCGGGGGAATGTATCTCGTGAAGCGTGAAGCGTATTTCGTCAGCCAATAATACCGATGGGTTCATTGTCCTCCGTACTAGACCCCGCGCATGTCAGTTCGCCGTGATCAATGATTTGGCCACAGCGAAGGCCTCATCCAGGTCCGGCAGTTGGGCCAGCTCGGGCGTGATTTGCAGATGCCGCACGTTGTTGTGGGCATCAATGACCATGACGGTGCGAGCCAGGATGTGGGGGCCCTTGAGAAAGAGTCCATAGGTTTTCCCGAACTCGGTGCCTCGATAGTCCGAGAGGAAGGTCACGTTGGTGATCTGGGCTTCTTCTGCGAATCGCTTTTGGGCGAACGGTGTGTCGATGCTGACGGTGATCAGCTCGACCATCTTGTCGAGGCCCTTGTTCCTCTCGCTCAGATAATGGGTCTGCTGTTCACAGACTTTGGTGTCGAGCGACGGCACGATGCTGATGATCCGGACCTTGCCCTTGCCCTTCGTGTCGATGATGTTGATGAGCGAGAGGTCCGTCTGTGTCAGTTTCACCTCCCGGAGGGGGTCGCCGACTTTGATGCCGGTTCCTGAGAGGGGCAGGGGGGCTCCCTTGAAGAGGACCGTATGGCCTTCGCCTGCCATGGTGCTGCCCTCAGCGATCGTGAAGTTCTTGTAGAGGAAACTGGTTTCGCTGAAGCTGCCGGTGCTTCCGCATCCGGTGAGGCCGAGCGTCAGGCAGACTGTGGCGACGATGATGGTTCGTTGTGTTGCGCTCATAATGTGTTCCTTGGTGAGGCCGGCGACCATTTTAGCAAGAATAGGGTGCTCGTGTTTGTGGGCTACGGTCGTAAAAAGGTGATCAGCGCCTGGTTGACCAAATCCGGTTGTTCCCATTGCGGGATGTGTCCTGCCTTGGGGATGCGGACGAAGGTCGAGCCGGCAATGGTTCGATGGAGCTGGTCGCCGGCCGGGAGGGGAAATACGCGGTCTTCCTCGCCCCAGATAATCATCGTGCGGTGCGTGATCGTTCCGATGCGCGGCGCGAATCGTTCTTCCCAGAGGGGGAGGGTCGTGCCGATGGTCAGCAGAGCCCGGAAGAGTCCCGGCTGTTGGCGGTTGCGGTTGGACCGGTCCAATACTGCCGGTGTCAAGAGAGACGGATCGTAGACGAACTCACGCATAGTGGACTCCAGCATGAAACTTCCGAAGAGCCAATTGCCGAAGGAGACCAGCCAGGAAGGGGCGCTGGTCGTCAAGGCGCGGCGAATCGAGGGACTGGCCAGGTGCTCCATCACGTGCGCCGGGAGTCCGTCGATGAGGATGAGCTGTGAGACTCTGGTCGGGTGGTCGAGGGCGAGCCCGATGGCGAGTCCTCCTCCCATGCTGTTGCCCACGATGCTGGCCTGGGGAATCTGGAGTGCGTCCATGAAGCCCACGAGATATTCCAGTAGCTGATCCGGGCGGTATTCGATATCCGGTTTGTCCGAGAGCCCTGCCCCGACCAGGTCTGGGGTGATGACGCGGAAATGGGCGGAGAGGGCCGCTTGCTGATGTTCCCATTGCCACATCGAGCCTCCGAATCCATGGAGGAGGATGACGGGCGGTCCCTGTCCCTGGTCGAGGTAGGCGATGCGTTGATCGAGGACCGTGGCGGTGTTGATCGGGAGTCGCCCCAGGGCGTCGAACCACGGAGGCAGGGGAGGAGTCGACGTGCAAGCAGTCAGCATGAGCGACAGGCCTATGAGCGAGGTGAGGAGCCAGGCGCGAGAGCAACGAGGTGGCAGCGCCGGGCTGTCGGAGCGAGAACTAGTCCAGTTGGATGACTGTTTCATCCGTCTTTACGTTGTCTCCTTCGGCGACCAGGATGGCGGTGACTGTCCCGTCGATCGGCGCCGGGACCTGGCTTTCCATCTTCATGGCTTCGATGATCAGGAGGGGGGTCCCGGTCTTCACCACGGCCCCGACCGCGACAAGCACCTTGACGACTCGCCCCGGCATCGGGGGGGCCACGTCGCCAGGTTTGGAGGGCCTGGGCCGTTTGGGCTTGGCGCCGGTGCCACTGTCGGGGGTTTCCGGTAAGCCTGCCAGGATTTCCTGGATCGGTTCCAGCGAGACTTCTTCAAGTTTGTCGTTGACCCGGATGTAGTAGGGTTTGCGACCGTCGACCTTCCGCCCGGATCCTGAGACCTTCACATGGTAGGTTTCCCCGTGGACCGTGACGTTGAATTCTGCGGGGGCCAAATGGAGTTCGGTGGCCGTGGCTGGCCCGCTGGGCAAGAAGCTCTCGAGCGGCGCCAGCGCCAGGTCCCCCTTCTCGCGCGCTTCAAAGAAGTCTCGCGCGATGGCGGGGAAGAGGGTGAAGGAGAGCTGATCTTCCACTGTGGTTGCCGAGGCTGGCAGATCTTTTTTGATGGCTTCGAGTTCCGGCTCCAGCCGATCGGCTGGCCTGGTCTTGATCGGCTGTTCGTTCCCGATCGCGCGGGCCATGATGTCGAGATCGACCTGTCCCGGCGCCCGCCCGTAGAGTCCGAGAAAGTAGTTCTTCGTTTCCGTGGTAATGACTTTGTACCGCTCGCCCGTCAGGACGTTGAGCGTGGCTTGGGTGCCCACGATCTGACTGGTCGGGGTGACGAGCGGGGGATAGCCCATGTCCTTGCGGACGCGCGGCACTTCATCCAGGACTTCTTTGATCCGATCGAGTGCATTTTGCTCGGTCAGTTGCGCCGCGAGATTCGAGAGCATGCCGCCGGGAATCTGCGAGGTGAGGATCTCGGCATCGACTCCGGTGAACTCGCTTTCGAACTGCCGGTACTTTCGGCGAACGGTGCGGAAGTGTTCAGTGATCGGGAGGAACGAGGCGAGGTCCAGTCCCGTATCGTACGGCGTGTTGCGCAGCGAGGCTACCATGGTTTCCGTCGCCGGGTGCGAGGTGCCGCCGGCCAAGGGCGAGATGGAGGTATCTAGCATGTCCAGACCGCCCAGGATCGCCATCAGGGAGGTCATCGAGGCCATACCCGAGGTGTAGTGCGAGTGCAAATGGACCGGGACCTTCACGGCGGCTTTGATGCGGCGGACGAGGTGATAGGCGTCGAGCGGCGCCAGGAGCCCTGCCATGTCTTTGATACAGAGGGTGTTGGTCCCCAGGTCTTCTAACTTTTTCGCCATGTCGACGAACCGGTCCACGCTGTGGACGGGACTGATGGTATAGCTGATGGCGGCTTCGACATGTTTCCCGCAGGCCTTCACCTCCCGCATGGCCCGTTCGAGGTTGCGGATATCATTCAGCGCATCGAAGATGCGGAAGACGTCGATGCCATTGGCGGCGGATCGTTCGATGAACCGTTCCAGCACATCGTCGGCATAGTGCCGGTAGCCGACCAGGTTCTGTCCGCGGAGCAGCATTTGGAGCTTGGTGTTGGGCATGGCGGCGCGTAACGCACGGAGCCGTTCCCAGGGATCTTCTTTGAGGAAACGCAGACAGGTATCGAAGGTGGCGCCACCCCAGACCTCCAGCGACCAATAGCCGACGGCGTCAAGTTTCATGGCGATCGGCAGCATGTCTTCCGTCCGCATGCGCGTGGCCAGGAGGGACTGATGGCCGTCGCGCAGGGCGACCTCGGTAATCAGGAGGGGCTTGCCGGGCGCCGGTTGGATGGTCAGCTCCGGGCTGACCTTGGCACGGGCTTTCGACGTCCGGACGGCTGGTCCGGCTGTCCGCTTCTTGGGAGCCTGTTTTTTCGAGGGTCGTCGTGTCGCCATGATGTCCTGGTCTTCTCGTGATCCTGTCATCGGGTGGATAGACGGCTGTGTGGCTACAGCCCTTCGTAGGCGGCGATGGCGGCGGAGAGCGCCAGCACCAGATCCTCTGGTTGCTCGAATTCATGGTAGTTGAAGAGGGCCGGATGCGTCTCTAAGTAAGAGGTGTCGAACCGTCCTGCCATAAAGTCCTCCTCCTGCATGATCTCCTTCATGAAGGGGATCGTCGTCTTGACCCCGCGCAAGACATATTCTTCGAGCGAGCGTCTCATGCGGCTGACGGTTTCTTCCCAGGTGCGGCCGCGCACGGTGAGTTTGGCCAAGAGGGCGTCGTAGTAGGGCGGCACCGTATAGTCCTTGTAGACCGCGCCGTCGATGCGCACTCCGATCCCGCCCGGCGAGAGATAGGCGGTAATCGTGCCGGCGCAAGGGCGGAAGTTATTCTTGGGGTCTTCGGCGTTGATGCGACATTGGATGGAATGGCCCTGGAGCGTGACTTGCTGTTGCGTAATGTCGAGCGGCTTGCCCGCGGCAATGGCGATCTGATTGCGTACGATGTCGATCGCCGTGATCTGCTCCGTGACGGTGTGCTCGACCTGGAGGCGCGGGTTCATTTCGATGAAGTAATAGCGCCCGTCCTGATCGAGGAGGAACTCGACGGTGCCGGCATTGTCGTAATCGACCGCCTTGGCGATGGTGATGGCTGCGTCGCCCATCTCGGCGCGCAGCTGCGGCGTCAGAATCAAGGATGGGGCGATTTCGATGAGCTTCTGGTGCCGGCGCTGGATCGAGCAATCCCGTTCACCCAGGTGGATGATATTGCCATGCCGGTCGGCTAGAATCTGGAATTCGATGTGATGCGGCCGTTCGATATATTTTTCAAGAAAGATGCTACCGTCGCCGAAGGAGGCCTGGGCCTCCCGTGAGGCGACCGCCATGTTCTCGCGGAGTTCGGCATCAGACCGCACGACTCGAAGGCCGCGTCCGCCCCCGCCTGCGCTGGCTTTGATCATGACCGGGTAGCCGGTGTCTTTCGCAAAGGCCAAGGCTTCGTTGACGTCGGTGACGCCGCCTTCGGTGCCGGGGACGATAGGGACGCCGACCCGCTTGGCTAGCTCGCGCGCTTTGACTTTGCTGCCCATCAAATCGATGGCATGGGGCGAGGGGCCGATGAAGGTCACGCCGGAGGTTTGGCAGAGTTGCGCGAATTGGGCATTTTCCGAGAGAAATCCATAGCCTGGATGGATAGCGTCGGCGCCGATCCGTAGGGCCAGGTCGACGATTTGCTGGCTGTCCAGGAAGCCTTTGACCGGTCCAGGCCCGACCATATAGGCCTCGTCCGCCTTTTTGACGTAGATGCCGGTCGAGTCGGCCTCGGAGTAGATGGCGGCGGTGGCGATATTCAATTCGCGGCAGGCGCGGATAATCCGCATGGCGATTTCGCCGCGATTGGCCACCAGGATTTTCTTGAACATGCCGGTCCCTATTTCCTTGGATCGCTGCTGATTTTTTCGAGCGTTCTCAGGTGAAAATGAGCGCGTAAGCTAGCATAGGATCAAGAGTCTTGTCGAGGGAGCGGGGTGAAAATGGGGCTGATTGAGGAGGCCAGAGGCGCGGCATCGTGCCGCGCCTCTGGCGGAGATTGTCGGGTTCCGTTACTTGGCTTGGACGAGGAATCCTTTTGAGCGGGCATTGCCGCCGCCTGCGACCACATCGATGAACGACATGCCGGGCCGGACGTCAGGAACCGTAGCTTCGATGGTGCTGTCGTTGAGAAAGGTATGGTCGATTTTGGCTGGCCCAGCCGCGCTAAAGGCCACTCCGTGGAAACATTCTTTGGTCCCGAAATTCTCGCCTTTGATGGTCACTTTCTGGCCAGGTTTGGCTTCGTCCGGCTCGACCTTGAAGATTTTTGGCCGTTTGCTCCGGTCGCAGACAGGGTCCCGCTCGACTTTCGCGGCATCGGACCCCTTGATGGATTCAGTCCCGTAGAGGGTGAAGCCTGCGCCGTCCACCATCGCGCCTGGCTCCTCTCCGTAGGAGAGGGAGATGGCTAACGTGATGGATCCGATGAGTCCCAGGAGCATGAACCACGATGATCGCCATATCTGCATAGGTGCCTCCTTCAAAAACAACGACGTCTGACTATTTCTCGTTGATGGGAATGTACGTTTCGGCAATGAGTTGTTGGCCTGCTGGGGACAGGGCGAACTGGATGAAGGCCTCAGCCAGGGGATGAGGCTCCTTCTTGGACACAAGCAGGACCGGGCGCCGGAGCGGATAGCGGCCGTCCTTGACGGTGGGACCTTCCGGCTCGACCCTGTCGATGGGCACGAGTTTGACTGCGACGCCGCTTGCGACGACGGACAGGCTCTGGTTGAGGGACAGGTAGGCGACGGCAGACAGAGGGGGCAAGGTCCCCACGACGGTCTTGATAACCTGCTCGTCTGGGCCGATCACCCTCGCGCTGCTGGTGATCTTGCCGGTAATGCCGAGCTGCGATTCAAACGCCTCGCGGACGTTTTGGTTGCGAGGCCGGTCGATGACCAATATTTTTGTATCAAGCCCGCCGAGCTCTGACCACATCGTGATTTTGCCGGAGAAAATGTCGGCGACTTGCTGTTTCGTGAGCTCTTTCGTGAGGTTGGAGAGGTGCACGAGGATGCCGATGCCATCCCACGCGATGGGCGTTGCCGCGAGATCCTGGGCTGCCGTTCCCGTGATGGCGATGTGGGCCTGGCCGGACTTGACCATCTCAACCGGCCTCGAATTGCTGTCCCAGACGACATCGAGATAGGCGCGCGGGTTGGCTTTTTCAAAGGCGCGGGCGAGGGGTTCGATGGTCGT
>ERZ1292640.4536-Hain-H43-02um-R1-4536-length-10543-cov-3_pt1 | contig 10543 bp, 9 predicted proteins | sample MGYA00564404_ERZ1292640 | MGnify/ENA primary metagenome ERZ1292640 (study PRJEB36523, sample SAMEA6512636) | groundwater metagenome | collected 2019-01-08 | study: AquaDiva: Metagenomics assemblies of 32 groundwater samples | reverse complement strand
CAACTATCCGACCGGCGCCGATCTCGTCCTCGCGGTCGGAGCCCCTTTCGGACTGTCGCAGACGAAGACGCTCGGCATCGTCAGTTACGCGGGGCGCGCGACGGACCCGCAGAGCCTTGTTGAAGATTTCATCCAGACCGACGCGGTTCGCAACCCCGGCAACTCGGGCGGACCGCTCTTCAAGATTTATGGCCGCGTGATCGGGATCAATGCGATGATCTTCAGCCCCATGGGCGCTTCGGTCGGCATCGGCTTTGCGATCCCGGTGCGCCACGTCATGGATCTTATCCGGCGCTACCGCCAGACGGGAGCTATCGCCGCCTCGCGCATGGGCGCGTCCATAGCGCAGACCGACCGGGGCATTGAGATCACGGGAGCCGAGAAAGGATCTCCGGCGGAGAAAGCCGGACTTCAGGCCGGCGACCTCGTCGTCAAGATCGACGACGACGATGCGCCGAAGACCGCCGGCGCCTTCGTCGCCGTGATCGCCAATAAGGTCCCCGAACAGGAAGTGACCTTGACCCTCCGACGCGCCGGTCAGGAGCTTAAAATAAAGATCAAGCTCGCCGCCGTCACGGCCTCTCCCGACGACGAATAACGACGCCTGCTAGCGCCAGCGCTTAAGGCGCATCACGTCGGCCTTAAGGACAGCGCGCCCCGGATTGCCCACGGGCCCAAACCAAAGCTCCCAGCCGCGGATTGCTTGATAGACCAGCGCCGGTATCCCATTGAGACAACGCGCGCGCGCGACGGCGCCCAGAGCCAGGAACTTCGTGGCGCGCCCATAGCTCAGGTCCATGACGAGGACGCTGCCGGGAAGGGCTTTGATCGGCGGCTTGTCTGAATAGCCCTCCAACCCCAGCGGCGTGGCGTTGAGCCAAAGCGCGGCGGGACCATCGAGGCCGGCTGAAAAGATCGTGTTAGGCCAATAAACGCCGATCTCGCGCGCAAGCGTCTCGGCTTGCGCGGGCTTCCTGGCCCAAATCCTGACCTGGCGTGCGCCGGCCCGCCCTAACGCGTAAGCCGCCGCGCGCGCGGCGCAGCCGGCCCCGAGGATCTGGCAAACCGAGTCTCGAGCCTTAAAACTGGCATCCACCAGGGCATCGTAGAAACCGAGAGCCTCGATGTTATGGCCTTTGACGTCGGACTTATCCCAGTTCAGACAGTTGACCGCGCCGATGGATCGCGCCTCGCCAGACACGCTGACCGCCAACGACAGGGCGGCGCGCTTGTGCGGCATGACCACATTGGCGCCGATATATTCTTCCTTGTGCAGCTTGGTCGCAACCTCGATAAACCGCCCGGGCTCCACGTCGAAGACCTTGTATTTAACCTTGCGGTCCAGCAGCCGGCTGAGCGCTGCGACCGCCTGCGGCCACAGCGAGCCGGCGGCCGGATGCCCCAGCAGCGCCGCCTTATCTACCATGAGGCACCAGCAGGCGGAAGCGCGCGCCGCCGTCCGGGGCGTTGCCCCCCTCGGCCCGGCCGCCGTGCGCCTGCGCGATCTTGCGCGCCAACGCAAGCCCAAGGCCAAGCCCGCGCGGTTTTCCCGTGAAGAACGGCTCGAACAGAGATCTCAGAATCTCCTGCTTGATGCCGGGGCCCGTGTCGCGCACCTCGATGAAGGAGAAGCCCTTGTCGCGCCCCACCGTCACGGTGACGGTCCCGGACGGCGCGGCGGCCTCCACGGCATTCTCCAGCAAACGGCGCGCGGCCTCCGCCAGCTTGGCGCAATCGACGTCGGCCTCCAGCGAATCTTTCATCGGCTTGACCACCACCTTGACGCCCGCGGGCCGATCAAGCGAGTCGACAGCGGCGGCAACGACGTCCGCCAGCGCCTTCCGGGTTTTGACAAGCTCCAGCGGCCGCGAATAGGCCAGCAGGTCGGCGATCAGGCGATCGGCGCGCGCAACCTCGGACGCCACGATGCCCAAATGTTTCTCGACTTTAGGATCCAAAGCGCCGCCCGAGCCGAGCTTCGTCCTGACGAAATAGGACGAATTGTTGATAACGGCGAGCGGATTGCGCAATTCGTGCCCGACCACGGAAGCGATGCGCTTGATCAACTCGGACTGCCGAAGGTCCGTCGCCATCGCCAGATGATACAAAATGATAGACTCACGCCATGGCCGTCGCCCTAGACATGCCCACGGCCTTCGTGGCCGGCGTGGCTTCTTTTCTTTCTCCCTGCGTGCTGCCCCTAGTCCCGGGGTACGTTTCGTTCATGTCAGGGCTGTCGCTCGAGGAACTCTCGCGCGGGGCCGATCGACGCTTGGTCATGCGCCACGCCGGACTGGGCTCCATATTCTTCGTGCTCGGCTTCACGGTCGTATTCACGGCGCTCGGGGCCTCGGCTTCCGCCGTGGGCCGCTTTTTGGCGGCGTACATGCCGGTGCTTGCGAAAGTCGCCGGGGTCATCGTCGTGCTGCTTGGGCTTCACACGGCCGGCGTCATCACGATCGCCCCTCTTCATTACGAGAAACGTTTTTCATCTTCCGGCCTGCCGCCCGGTTGCGCGGGTTCGTTTCTGATGGGTCTGGCGTTTGCCTGCGGCTGGACGCCCTGCATCGGGCCGATCCTGGCCGGCATTCTGGCCCTGGCGGCCACACAAGAGACCGTCACGCGGGGAATGCTGCTGCTGGCCACCTATTCCCTCGGCTTGGGCGTTCCCTTTCTGCTGACCGGATTCGGCATCAACGCTTTCTTGGGCTTCTTCGCGCGCTACAAACGCTACATCGTATGGGGCGAGCGCGCTGCCGGCGCGCTGCTCGTCGGCGTCGGCCTGCTGATCCTTACGAACAAGCTGGCGCTGCTCACCGGGCTCTTGCCCGCCTCGCTGACGCGCTTCGCCCGATGAACGCAGCAAGCCGCTTGACGCGACCGGTCAAGCTGGCGGCCGGCCTGCTGCTGGCAGCCCTCCTCTATTGGTGGGCGGTGACTCCCGGGCAGCGTCAAGCCCTGCCGCGCGCCGAAGCGCCGGAGATCTCGTTGCCCGATGTGAACGGCCGGATGGCGACTCTGTCGTCGTTTCGCGGCAAAGTCGTCCTGCTGGATTTTTGGGCCACCTGGTGCGAGCCATGCCTGGAGGAGCTGCCGGACCTGATACGACTGCACGAGGCGCGAAAAAACGAAGGCTTCACGATGGTCGGCGTGGCCATGGACGCCGACGGCGCCGCTGTCGTCGGTTCCTTCGTCAGGCAGAACAAGATTCCCTACCCGATCCTGCTGTCCAACGGCGAGCCTCCCGCGGGATACCCGATCCCGGGTTTTCCCACGGCGTTTTTGATCGACCGAGACGGCAGGATTCTGCGCCGCTACCTTGGACCGAAAGGATACGAAGAAATTGAACGCGACCTGGCGGAAGCGCTCGGACGCTAGCCGCGCGGCGGCTCTGGCCGCGACTCTCCTGCTGGTTCCGTTGGGAGCGCATGCCAATAGCCCGTATGGGTTTTTTCCTGAATCCGAGCAGGTCTTCCGCCGGCTGATCGCGGACCCGCGGCACATTCAGCTCGGCGCCGCATATTACCGGCTCGACGGCCGCGACATCGGCGACGTGGCGCTGGGACACAGCTGGGGGATGACGCGCTGGTACTCCAACAACGACTATTGGACATGGCAGTGGAACATCGAAGCCATGGCCTACTCGCGGTTTATGATCGGAGGCGCGCTCAACGATTTTGAGACCGTCGATTTCTTCGCCGATCTGCCGGTCGCCGTACGCCACGATGGGTTCTCAACGCAAATAATGCTTTTTCACGAAAGCTCGCACTTGGGAGACGACTATATCCGGCGCACGAACGAGCGGGGATTCCGATACTCCATCGACGGTCTGCGCAGCACGACGTCGTACGAACCCCTGCCCTGGGCGCGCATCTACGGCGGCGGCTCCTATCTGCTCCACGCGGGCCCTTCGCCGGCGCGTTGGGCGCCTCAATGGGGATTCGAGCTCGGCACCAAGGACCTCGGGATCTCGCGCAAGCACCCGATCAGGCTCTTCATGGGGCAGGACTTCCAGTCCCATGAGAATGCCCACTGGAACGTCAACGCGCGGACCGTGGCCGGCCTCACGCTCGGTTTCCAGAACGTGCCGCGCTACCTGCGCATCTACGGCGGCTACTTCGACGGACACTCCCCCTACGGCCAGTTTTTTCAGAGACGGGAACGCTACACCGACATCGGCATCAGCCTGCACTTTTAGGCATCCGTGTCGTCGAGGACAAATCTGCTAAAATAGGCGCTCTATGTCGCCGCCGCCCGCCTTGCCCGACACGCCCGTGATGCGGCAATATCGGGAGCTTAAGAGCGCCCAGCCGCAGGCGATCCTGTTTTTTCGCCTAGGCGACTTCTACGAGATGTTCGGCGACGATGCGCGTATCGCGGCCCCCCTCCTGGGCTTGGTGCTGACTGCGCGGCAGGACGTGCCGATGTGCGGCGTGCCCCACCACAGCTTCAAGCCCTATGTGGCCAAACTTCTGCGGGCGGGCCACAAGGTCGCCGTCGCCGAGCAAATGGAAGAGTCGTCCGCCGCCAAGAAACTCGTGCGCAGGTCCATCACGCGCGTGATCACCCCCGGCACGGTGATCGAAGACGAATTGCTCGAGCCTACAGCCGCGAATTTCCTCGTCGCCGTTGAGCATGACATCGTCGGCTGGGGCGCGGCCTGCATCGACGTGTCCACCGGCGAGTTCTGGGCGACGCAGGCGCTCAACGACCGCGGCTCCCGCAAGCTCTTCGACGTGCTCGCGCGCGTGCGACCCGCCGAGGTTCTAGTCTCGCCTCAAGGAGCCGAAGCGCTGCGGCTGCGTTCGGCGCTGCCCGCGCACGCCTGCCTGACGATCTACGAGCGGCGCCGCCAGGAAGGTCCTGATTCCGCGCCCGAATGGGCGCGCAGCCCTATTTGGACGAATCATCACCTGGCGGCGCGCGCGGCCCTGACGTGCCGGCGGTACGTCGCGGATGCGCAGTTCCATCTCAAGGAGGTCCTGTCTCCCGCCTACCGGGAGTCGACCTCGGAGATGCAGCTCGACGAAACGGCGATACGGACGCTGGAACTCGTCGAATCATTCAGCGGGGATAAGCGCCACACGCTTTGGGGCCTGCTTGACCATTGCCGCACGCCGATGGGCAGCCGCGCTCTCAAGCGCTGGATCCTGCATCCATCCACCGATCTCAACGAGATCGCGCTGCGGCAAAACTGCATAGAGGACCTGTTCGACCAACCCGACATCCGGGCGCATCTATCCGACCTCTTGCGGGGCTTCGCCGATTTGCCGCGCGTCGTCAGTCGCCTGGCGACGCGCCAGGCCGGCCCGCGTGATCTGGGCGCGCTGCGGACGTCCCTGCAGGCGCTCCCGGCGCTAGCCGAGTGGCTCGCCGCCGCCACGCTGTGCCCGGGGCTCTCGATCCTGTCCGAACAAATCCGCGAGTCCACCGCGGCTCTCGCGTCGTGCCGAGAAGCTCTGGCGACAGCCCTCAACGAGTCGCTGCCCGCGCGGCTGTCCGACGGCAGGCTGATCCGCGACGGCCATAACGCCGAGCTCGACGATCTGCGGCTGCTGCACGGCGACAGCCAGACGTTCCTAGCCAAGCTGGAGGCCCGGGAACGCGAGGCGACCGGCATCCCGTCGCTCAAGGCCGGCTATAATTCGGTGTTCGGCTACTACTTCGAGGTCACGAAGGTCCATCAGGCGAAGGTCCCCGCGCGCTACACGCGCAGGCAGACTCTGACTAACGCCGAGCGCTACATCACGCCCGAGCTCAAGGAGCTGGAGAACAAAATCCTGGGAGCTTCGGAGAAGATCGTGCATCTGGAGGCGCGCCTGTTCGAGGACCTAAGGGAAACGGCTCTGAGCCAACACGGCGCGCTGCTGGGGCTGGCCGCGCTGCTGGCCGATCTGGATGTTTTCAACGCCCTTGCCGAAACCGCCGCGGCGAACGATTTCGTCAAGCCCAGCGTCGACCTGAGCCACGACCTTAAAATCGAGGACGGCCGTCATCCCGTGCTCTGCGCGCTGCTGCCGGCGGGGTCATTCGTGCCGAACTCGCTTGAGCTCGACGGCCGCGAGCGTCAAATTCTCGTTCTGACGGGCCCGAACATGTCGGGTAAGTCGACGTATCTGCGGCAGAACGCGCTGATCGCGCTGATGGCCCAGCTCGGCTCGTTTGTGCCCGCCAAGTCGGCCAAGATCGGCGTGGTGGACCGCATCCTCACCCGCATCGGCGCCCAGGACGCGCTGGCGCAGGGCCAATCCACCTTCATGGTCGAGATGAAGGAGACGTCTCACATCTTAAGCTCGGCCACGCCGCGCAGCCTGCTCGTCCTCGACGAAGTCGGACGCGGCACATCCACCTTCGACGGGATCTCGATCGCCTGGGCCGTCATCGAGCATTTGAATTCGGCCTATGGGTCGGCCGGTGAAAACGGGCCGCGCGGACCGCGCGTGCTCTTCGCCACTCACTATTTCGAGCTGACCGAGCTCGCTAAAACGCTGCTCGGCGTCTTGAACGCCAATGTGGAAGCGCGGGAGTGGACCAACACCGACGGCCGCACGGAGGTCGTGTTCCTGCACAAGATCTCAAGCGGTCCGGCGGACCGGTCCTACGGCATCCACGTGGCTGCGCTCGCCGGCCTGCCGGCCGACCTTATCGCGCGCGCGCAGGAGATTCTCGGCCAGCTCGAAAACCGCTCCGCCTCGGGCTGCCTCGGCGCCGCCCGCGCGAGCGCCTCTTCGCCGGAACTGCCGCTGTTCGAGGGGCATCCCGCGCTCCAGGCGCTTCGCCTGCTCAACCCCGAAAATCTGACGCCGCTTGACGCGCTCGCGACCCTGGCGGCGCTTAAGAAAAAGCTCTAACGTGGCCAAGATACAGCGGCTGCCTCCCGACGTCGCCAGCCAGATCGCGGCTGGAGAGGTGATAGAGCGGCCCGCTTCGCTGCTCAAGGAGCTGATAGAGAACTCTCTCGACGCGGGCGCCGCGAAGATCTCCCTCGAATCGTCGGGGGCCGGACGCAAGTCGCTGCGCGTCTGCGACGACGGCCTCGGCATGGACGCCGACGACTGCGCGCTGGCGCTCGAACGTCACGCTACATCCAAGATCGGCGCTCTTGTTGATCTTCAACGACTAAGGACCTTCGGCTTTCGCGGCGAGGCCCTCTACGCGGCGGCCGCTGTCTCCCGTTTATCGCTGTCGTCGTGCCAGCGCGGCGCCAAGACCGGTTGGCGCGTCGAAACCGAAGGCGGGCGCATCCTGCGCTCGGGTCCGGGGCCCGCCGTTGCCGGAACGACGGTGGAGGCACGCGACCTGTTCTTCAACACGCCGGCCCGGCTTAAATTTCTCAAGAGCGACGTATTTGAAAAAGGAAAACTCACCGCTGTCGTCGAGGAGGCCGCGCTCGCCAACCCCGAGGTCCACTTCTCCTACAAGTCAGAGAACCGGCAAGTCCTGCGCTTCGCCGCCGAGACGTCGGCCGATCCTTTCGAGCGAGCACGGCGCCGCTGCGCCGCCGTGCTCGGAACGGAGCTGGCCGACGGCCTGCTGCCCGTTTCGGCCGAGCGCCCAGGCTACCAGCTAAGGCTGTGGGTCAGCGCTCCGGACAACCTTGCTTCCACGAGACACTTCCAGTACTGGTTCGTCAATCGGCGGCCCATAGAGTCCCGGCTGCTGCAGCAGGCGCTTTACCGCGCCTATGAGAACCACCGCGGCCGCGAGCGCCACCCGGTCTGCGTAGCTCATCTTGAGCTGTCTCCCGACGCTTTCGACGTGAACGTCCACCCGGGCAAGAGAGAAGTGCGGTTTCACAAGGATAGAGACTTGTTTGAACTGGTTTCCGGGTTAGTCGGGTCCGCCCTCGCGCGCTCGCGCCAACCGGCGCCGATTACAATTGAAACGGCCTCTCAGGTGGCCGAAGCGCCAAAGCCCTATTATCTTGGCGGAAGATCATTCTTCCCGGCAGAACAAACTCTCAAGCTGGAGACAAGGCCTGCCGAGGCCGTGGTCGCCGCTCACGCGGCCCCGACGTGGTGGCGCCCGCCGTTCCGGTTCTTAGGGCAGATAGAACGCAGCTACCTTCTATTCGAGGCCGACGGCGGCCTATTCATGCTCGACCAGCACGCCGCGGCGGAGCGCATACTCTTCGAACGCTTCCTGGGCGAGCTCGACAGCGGCGCCGCGCGCTCGCAGAAGCTCATGCTCCCGATGCCCGTGGAGCTGAGCGCTTCCGCCGTCCAAATCGTGCTGGCCCATAAAACGGCGCTGCGCCGGCTTGGCTTCGAAATCGCCGCGCACGGCAAGGCCACGCTGCACGTCCTCTCTGTTCCCTCCCTATTTAAGGAAGCCGCTGACCTCAAGGAGTTGGCCCACCGCCTGCTCGACGCCTTCACCGATCCCGCTCAAGCCGCGCGCGAGGTCAAGCACCACGCCATCTCGACGATTGCCTGCAAGGCCGCCGTGAAGGCCCATGACGCTCTGGGGGAGCGCGAGGCGCTCAAGCTGCTCGAAGACCTCAAGGCCTGCCTCGACGGCAGTTGCTGCCCCCACGGCCGCCGCTCCATGCTGGCCCTCACGCGGGATGAATTGGCGCGCCGGTTCCAGCGTCCGGGAGCGCCTCCTTTATAAGGCGCACGAAGCGAATAGGCGTCAGTCGGGCTTGAGTTCGGACTTCTTCTCGACCCAAACGCGCAGCACGTCGAGTTCCTGTTTAACGATCGACAACTAGTAGACCTGTCCCTGCTCGAGGAAAGCCAGCGTCTTAACCAAGTCCAGGGCCACGGCCGATGCGGTTTCCAGCGCCTTCTTATCGCGCTCGGGCGGCTTGGGTGGTTCGACGTCGCCTGCCAGAACCAAAACCGACAGCAGCGCGGCAACGACCAAAGCCAGGTTCATTCTCGTCTTGCTCATAGGTGTTTGACGGCCTTTTTGACGGCCTCGATGCCGGCCAGCATGGCGAAGGAGAGGTCCGAGACCTCGCCGATCTGGTCCGAGTGCGCGAAATAAATCGGCGGCAGATCGGCGCGCAACAGGGGCTGCAGCTTCGTGTAGCAGCCCGGCGTCGACATGGGCATGGCATGGGCGCGCCTAAAAATGCGCACTTCCGCCAGGTGCTCCGAAGCGCCCGGCAGCGCGGCCAACACCTCGGCGACAGCGCGCTCGGCGCGCGCCAGCGTCCGATCGTCGTCGAGCAGTTCGGCGCGCTCGCTTTCCCGCATCGGCGCGTAGACCGTCAGGACCTGCGGCTGGTCGGCAGCGACAGCGCGGCCGCGCGTGACCCAATCGGCTTGAACGACATCAGACATATGTTTGGCCCCGACGATATAGCTGTCGTAGCCCAGATCGGCGACGCGCTTGGTAAAGCAGAGATTGTAGACCGGGTACGGCGCGTAGCGCATGGCCGCCATGGCTTGGCGCTGCTTGACAGGGAGCCCCGAAACGACGCGGGAAGCGATCAGCTTGGGCGCGCAGAAGATCACGGCCTTGGCCTCCAGGCAGGTCGGCTGGCCGTCCTTGAAGAAGTAGACGAGCGCGCGTTTGCCCTGTCGCCGCACCTGGTAAACCGGGGCCTCGAGAAGGAATCTCCGCTGCATCTCCTCCGGGAAACCATCGAAGATGCGCTGCGGCACGACGCCAAGGCCGCCCTCGAATGTGAAGCGCGTGTCGCGTGGCCAATCGCGCGCGGCCTCTACGCCCAGAAAAGCCGAACTGTTCGCCGTATCGGCGCCCCAGTTCGATAGGCCGAACTGGTCCCAGTACCCGATCAGCGGCTGCGGCTTACCGCGCAGAAAGTTCGAAAACGGCACGGCGTCGAGCTTGGCCTTCTGCTTAACAAGATCGATCTTGCCGATCTCGGATAGGAACTCGCGGAAGCCCTTCTTGACGCCGTCGTTGTACGGCAGCTCCTCGATGCGCGGGCTATCGACGCGGCCGTCCCAGAAATCGCGAATCCACTTTCCCTCGAAACAGCCGGCATCGCGGCCCTTGATCGGCAACGGCTCCAGCTTCCACTTCTTGAAGAGGTCGGTGATCCGTTGATCGAAGAAGGACATCCACGCCGACCCGGTGCAGTAGCTCAAACTGTTCCAGGTCTCGGCGCAGGCATTGCCGCCGATGCGCGGCTCTTTTTCAAGCATGAGGAAATCCGCCCCGGCGAGAGCGTGGGCGACCGCCATGCCCGCCAGGCCGGCCCCCACGATCACGACGTCCACGGCGCGGCTCGGCGCCGGCAGCGGGAACGCCGTGCTGTCGCGTATCTTGTGGCAGATCTCGGCCGCCTCGCTGGTGAGCCGCCGCGGCCTTTTAGCCGAAGTCGCCGTCGCCGGTTCGGCCGCCGGCAGCGGAAACGGACAGGCCAACGCGGCTCCGGAGGTGATGGCCCAGCGGATGAAAGACCGGCGGGTCAGGGACTTCATGGACGCATTCAACCACTTATCTCCCATTTAAAGCACTCCCCAGACCGGATGCCACTGCGGAAGCAGGCGAACGTCCTTGAGCAGAGCCGAAGCTTGGCGCAAGAACTTGATCGCCAGCGCAGGATCGATGCCTTCGACTCCCC